>ENA-ORCW01000208-ORCW01000208.1-marine-metagenome-genome-assembly--contig:-NODE-208-length-59553-cov-5.244250_pt1 | contig 59553 bp, 55 predicted proteins | sample MGYA00237784_ERZ508517 | MGnify/ENA primary metagenome ERZ508517 (study PRJEB26187, sample SAMN06268979) | marine metagenome | isolation source: Tt ae E1 feedstock associated aerobic enrichment on...
CGAAGTCCTTCGGCCTAGGCTCACCATCTGAACCAGCGTCACCACGAGCGTGAAACCCGCCGCCAGAAGGGGAAAGCGCAGGAGGTCGACGGGATAGGCATAGTAAAACAGGCCCAGCGCGCAGAAGCCGACCAGAAAAGCGGCGAGGAGGCCGAGAAACACGGTCTCAGCGTTTCGTATCACCGTTGCCTCCATAGCGCGCGGCCGCCGCGAGGAAGAAGCGCCGCAGGCGCCCCCAGGACAGCCCCATGATGATCAAGCCCAGCAGCAGCAGGGCACCGGGGCGCAGCAGGAAAGCCATTCCGTAGGCCTGCAGGGAGATGTGCAGGTAGGTCTCGATCAGCGGCGCCATGACGAAGCCGAGAACCAGGGCCGGCCGGCTGTAGCCCATGTACTTCATGGCACAGCCAAGCCCACCGATCACGAAGGTCGCCACCACATCCGCCGGCTGGTTCTGGTAGGCATAGGCGCCGAGCACCAGCAGCACGGCAAGGATCGGCGCCAGCACCTGCGGGCGCAGTTCCGCGATCCTCAGCAACACGGGCGAGGCCGCGATCATGATGACCACCGCGATCAGGTTGGCGAAGGCCAGCACGATGGCCAGGCCGACGGCCAGGTCCATATGGTTGGCCAGGAAGTCGGGCCCGGGCTCCAGGCCGAGCAGCAGGAAACCACCGAGCAGGACCGACATGCCCGCGCTGCCCGGAATGCCCAATGCCAGGGTGGTGACCAGCGCCCCGCCTTCTTTGGCGTTGTTGCTGGCCTCCGGCGCGACAACCCCTTCGACACAGCCGCTGCCGTAGGCCTCCGGCGTGGCGGAGGTCTGCTTGGCCGAGGCATAGGAGACGAAGGGCGCGGTGTCGCCTCCTACCCCCGGAATGATGCCGATGAAGACGCCGATGAGCGACGATTTCACCAGCAGATAGGGCCGCGTCACGGTGGCCCGCAGTCCGCGGAGAATCTGCCCAAAGCGATCGCCGCGGCTGTCCGGATGCACCGCTTTGGTCCCGCCCAGACCCAGCGCCAGGATCTCCGGAATTGCAAAGAGGCCGAGCACCAGCGGCACCAGCCGGATGCCGTCCAGCAAATAGTCGATCCCCAGCCAGAAGCGCGGCACGCCTGCCAGCCGGTCATAGCCGAAGAGCGCCAGGAAGACGCCGAGGCCACCTGCGATGAGGCCGCGCGCCATGGACCGCTCGCCCAGCACGCCGACGTAGATAATCCCCATGACGGCGAAGAGGAAAGTCTCCGGCGAACCGAAATGACTCACGACCGGCTGCAGAAAGGGCAAGAGGCCGACCAGGGCGATGACACCGACGATGCCGCCAAGACCGGAGGCCGCGAAGGCGGCACCCAGGGCAACCCCGCCCCGGCCCGCGCGGGTCATGGGGTAGCCATCGATCACCGTCGCCGCGTTCGGACCCGACCCAGGAATGCCCAGGGCGATCGATGTCAGGGCACCGCCGGTATAGACGACGGCATGGGCGGCCAGCAGGAAACCGAGCCCGGCCATGGGCTCCATGCCATAGATGAACGGCAGCAGCAGCGCGAGCGCGGTCAAGCCGCCGAGCCCGGGCAGGACCCCGAGCAGCAGGCCGACAAAGACGCCGATCACACAGAGCAGCAGGATCTCCGCGTTCCAGAACAGGGCGAAGCCCTCAGCTACCGCGGCCAACATGCGCGCCCCCGGTCAATCGCCGATGTGCAGGGCATAGCGAAGCCCCTCGCAGTTCCCTGCAGGAGATAGAAGCAAATGACACCCCGGCCCGTTTGACAGCTACTTGTACTTTTCCAGCGCCACATGACGGACCCGCGCGATATCCTCTTCAGCCAGACCGCTCATGACTTTTGCGATCAGTGCTCTGGTCGCCTCGGGGTCCGCGTAGTTGAGCGGACGCTTCGATGCCTCACCCTCTGCCACCACCGCCGGATCGGTGAGCACGTCGGCCACAGCTTCCTGGAGAAACCTCAGACGGTCGGCCGGCAGATCCGGCGTCGTCACAAAAGCACGGCCGAGCGAGAACAGCGCCTCGCAGTAGTCGATCCACCAAGCCCGCGCCGGCGCCAGCTCCGTCATTTCGAAGATCGTCGGCACCTCCGGCAGCATGCCGCGCTCGCACTCGTTGACAGCCTTCGACACCCCGTCGAGGCCGGGCGTGATGTGGATCAGCGCAACCTGATCGAGCCCTTCGCTCTTCCAGCGCGGCGGGCTCTTCAGGGCATAGTGCATCTGCATGTTGCCCTTGCCGTAGCGATAGGCTTCAGTCCGTTGACGGGTCTCCGAATCGACCGCCCCGGCCGGCAGCAGGCGCTCGTAGAGCTGCGTCGGCGTCACCGAGCAGATCACGCCCTGGCGCGCCTCGATGACATCGCCATTGGCGAGCTTCACACCGGTCGCCCGGCCGTTGGAGACGAGAATTTCGTCAACGTCGGCGCCGGTGCGCACCTCGCCGTTGGCCAGTGTCAGCGAAGCGTCCTCCAGGCCCGAGCCGAGCAGATAGTCCTCCAGCGCGCGCTCGTCCTTCAGGTACTGCTCGGACTGGCCGCGCTTGACCTTGTAGAGCGGCGGCTGGGCGATATAGAGATGGCCGTTCTCGATGATATCCGGCATCTGGCGGTAGAAGAAGGTCAGAAGGAGCGTGCGGATATGGGCGCCGTCCACATCGGCGTCCGTCATGATGATGATCTTGTGGTAGCGCAGCTTGGAGATGTCGAAATCGTCGCGCCCGATGCCGGTGCCGAGCGCAGTGATCAGCATGCCGATCTGCTCCGACGACAGCATCTTGTCGAAGCGCGCGCGCTCGACATTGAGGATCTTGCCGCGCAAGGGCAGCACGGCCTGGTTCTCGCGGTTGCGTCCCTGCTTGGCCGAGCCGCCCGCGGAATCGCCCTCCACGATGAAGAGTTCCGACTTGGCGGGGTCGCGCTCCTGGCAATCGGCGAGCTTGCCGGGGAGATTGGCGATCTCCAGCGCGCCCTTGCGCCTGGTGAGTTCGCGCGCCCTGCGGGCCGCCTCGCGCGCGGCGGCAGCCTCCACCACCTTGGAGACGATGTCCTTGGCCTCGGCGGGATGCTCCTCGAACCAGAAGCCGATCTGCTCGTTGATCAGGCTCTCCACCACGGGGCGGACTTCCGACGAGACCAGCTTGTCCTTGGTCTGGGACGAAAATTTCGGATCCGGAACCTTCACCGAAAGCACGCAGGTCAGCCCCTCGCGGGCATCGTCGCCGGTCAGCGAGACCTTCTCGCGCTTGGCGAGCCCGGATTCATTGGCATAGGAGTTGATGATCCGCGTCAGCGCCGCGCGGAAGCCGGCGAGATGGGTGCCGCCGTCGCGCTGGGGAATGTTGTTGGTGAAGCACAGCACGTTCTCGTGGTAGCTGTCGTTCCACCACAGGGCGCACTCCACCACGATGCCGTCGCGCTCGGCGGTCACCGTGATCGGTTCCGGCATGAGCGGGTGCTTGGCCCGGTCGAGATATTTCACGAAAGCGGTGAGGCCGCCATCGTAGAACAGGTCGAGCTCGACCGGCTCGACACCGCGATTGTCGGTGAGCGTGATGTGGACGCCGGAGTTCAGGAAGGCGAGCTCGCGCAGGCGGTGTTCCAGCGTGGCGTAGCTGAACTCCGTCATGGTGAAGGTTTCCGGGCTCGGCAGGAAGGTGATTTCCGTGCCCGACCGGTCGCCCGCGTCACCCACCTCCTTCAGCGGCCCGTCGGGCGTGCCGTGGGAGAAGCCCATCACATGCTCGCGGCCATTGCGCCAGACCCTGAGCGTGAGCGTGGAGGACAACGCGTTGACCACCGAGACGCCGACGCCGTGAAGGCCGCCGGAGACCTTGTAGGAATTCTGGTCGAACTTCCCGCCGGCATGGAGCTGGGTCATGATGACCTCTGCCGCCGAGACCCCCTCGCCCGTGTGGATATCGGTCGGGATGCCGCGCCCATTGTCGCACACCGTGACGGACCCGTCCGGATTGAGCGTGACGGTCACATGGTCGCAATAGCCCGCGAGCGCCTCGTCGATGGCGTTGTCGACCACCTCGTAGACCATGTGATGCAGGCCCGAGCCGTCGTCGGTGTCGCCGATATACATGCCCGGACGCTTGCGCACCGCATCGAGGCCCTTCAGGACCTTGATCGATTCCGCACCGTAATCGGCCGGCTGGTTGTTGGTCGTCTCTTCCATGTTTCCTCGCGCTCTCACGCAACGTTCAAAATCACGCTCAAGGCGTTCACTGGTGAACCGGGCTTCCGACCGCTCCGTCGCGGACCTCGAAGAACCGGGCCTGTCCCGCCGCAGCCCTGAACAGGCCGGCGTCCGTTCCCGTCATCCAGGCCTGCACGCCCAGCGCCTGCAAGGCCTCGAACAGCCCGTTACGCCGCGTCTCGTCGAGGTGGGCTGCGACCTCGTCGAGCAGAAGAACCGGCGCCTGGCCGCCGAGCGCCGCGGCAATCGCACGGGCATGGGCCAGGATGATCCCGATCAGAAGCGCCTTCTGCTCGCCGGTCGAGCACTGCCTGGCATCGGTCCCCTTCGGTCCGTGAACGACACGGAGATCGCTGCGATGGGGCCCCGACAGGGTGCGCCCGGCCGCGGCATCCGCCGCACGTGATTCGCGCAGTATACTACGATATCGCTCCTCGACCTCCACTGCCGGGCCCGATGCGATCCGCGCCTCCAGCTCGCCAGCGATCTCCAGGCGTCCCCAGGGGAAGCCGCCGGGCGAATCGGCGCCGGCATTGGCCGACATCAGGGCCGACAGCGCCTCGATGGCGGTGTGGCGCGAGGCGGCGACGGCGATGGCGGCCTCCGCCATGCGCGACTCCAGGCTCGACAGCCAGTCCGGGTCGGGCCGCACGCCTTCCAGAAGCCGGTTGCGCTCGCGCATGAGCTTCTCGAACGCCTGGACGCGGGCCCCGTGCTCGGCATCGAAGGCGATGACCAGCCGGTCGAGGAACCGGCGCCGGTCGGAGGCCGGGCCGGCGAACAGCCGGTCCATGGCCGGGGTGAGCCAGAGCATGCGGACATGACGGGCCAGCGCGCCGGAGCTCTTCTGCATGACGCCGTCGATCTGCACCTGGCGCGACTGGCCGCGCGCGTTCTCCGCGCCATTGCCGTCCGCGGCGGCGCCGCCCGTCCAGGCCGTGCCGATCCTGATCTCGCTGTCGGGCGCGCCGAGGCGCGCGGCGACGGCCCAACCGCGCCCGGCCCCATGGCGCGCGAGCTCCCCATAGGGCACTGCCCGCAATCCCCGCCCCGGCGCAAGCAATGACACGGCTTCGAGAAGGTTGGTCTTGCCCGCCCCGTTCGGTCCGGTCAGCACCACCGGCTCGGGGCCCGTCTCGAGCGTCATATGCGCATAGTTGCGGAAATCGGTGAGTGTCAGCCTGCTGAGCGCAAGGGCGCTGTTGATCGGCACCGTCGGCGTCCCGCCTGGCAGTGAATGAAATAGCGAATGCGGCCCGTCTCCAGACCTTACCCTATATGGGGGTTCGGGCGGGTTTTTGCAAGCATAATCAATACGTTCGCGCAATATGGACCGGCTGGACGGATCCCCGGGACGGCGCGTCCCCCGGCCCGTTCGCGAGCCGGCCCCGGATCGCGAACGATCCGACGCCGATTGATCCGATATTTCAGATACTTAGAAGTACTCCGAGCGGCCGGCCCCACGCGGGCTCATACCCGCATGGGCATGAGCACATAGAGGGCGGTCTCGTCCCCGGCATCGCTCACGATGGTCGGCGAACCCGCATCGGCGAGCGAGAAGCGCGCCGTGTCGCCGCCGAACTGGTTCGTGATATCGAGGAGATAGCGCGCATTGAAGCCGATATCGAGCGGTTCGCCATCGTAGGTCGCGGCCACTTCCTCCTCCGCCGACCCGCTGTCGGGATTGTTGACGGTGAGCACCACGCGCTCCGGCGAGATATGGAGCTTCACCGCGCGCCCCTTCTCGCTGGAAATGGTGGAGACGCGGTCGACGGCCTGGGCGAAGAGCCGGGTGTCGACCTCCATGCTCTTGTCGTTGTCCTTCGGGATGACGCGCTCATAGTCGGGGAAGGTACCGTCGATGAGCTTCGAGGTCAGCACGATGCCGTCGAAGCCGAAGCGGATCTTGGAGGACGACAGGGCGATCTCGAGCGCGTCGTCGGAATCCTCGATCAGCCGGTGCACCTCCAGCACCGTCTTGCGCGGCACGATGACGCCGGGCATGCCGGCGGCCCCCTCCGGCAGCGGCACCTGGACCTGGGCGAGCCGGTGGCCGTCCGTCGCCACGGCCCGCAGCATGGCGGCGTCGCCCTCGCCCACGGCATGGAGATAGATGCCATTGAGATAGTAGCGCGTCTCTTCCGTCGAGATCGCGAAGCGCGTCTTCTCGATCAGGCGCTTGAACTCGGCGGCAGGAACGGTGAACCGGTTGGCGAGTTCGCCCGCGGCGAGATCGGGGAACTCCTCCGGCGGCAGCGCCTGGAGCGCGAAGCGCGACCGGCCCGCGAAGATCGCGATGCGGCCCTCGTCGGGGCCCTGCTCGATCTCGAGCTGCGCGCCGTCGGGCAGCTTGCGCACGATATCGTGCATCATGTGGGCAGGCGCCGTGGTCGCGCCGCCCTGGGCAATATCGGCCGGCACCGTCTCGACCACCTCGATATCCAGATCCGTCGCGGTCAGCTTGATCTGGCCTCCGTCCGCCTGCAGCAGCACGTTGGACAGGATCGGAATCGTGTTGCGCCGCTCGACGACGCTCTGGACGTGGTTCAGCGCTTTGAGAAAGGCCGCCCGCTCGATGGTGACCTTCATGTTGCAGCCTCGCTTCTCTTGTCGTTTCGTCGCGGGGCATGCCCCGACATGGCCCGTCCCGCGAGGCGCTTTCTCGGCTGGCCCGGAGAGCCAGGCCCTCCAAGCCGGTGACACCGATCGCGGGTGGATGACAGTCTGCCCACTCCCTGACAGGGAATTTGCGAATTTGGCCCGACTGGCGCCAAAGGGCAAGCCCCTTGAGACGATCCGGGCGTTATCCGACCCGCCGGCACCGGCCGGGGCTTGCGGCTACGGCTGCTCGAGCAGGCGAATCAGGAGGCCGACCTCCCGCTGGAGCTGGTCGTCCTTCTGCATGAGATCCTCCACCTTGCGTACGGCGTGGAGCACGGTCGAATGATCGCGGCCGCCGAAGCGCCGGCCGATCTCCGGCAGCGAGCGGGCCGTCAGCCGCTTGGCCAGATACATGCCGACCTGGCGCGGACGCACGATGGATCGCGCCCGGCGCGGCGACAGGAGGTCTGCCTTGGCGACATTGTAGTGCCGGCCCACCACACGCATGATGTCGTCGATCTTGACGCGCTGGACCTCGTTGGGCTGCACGAGGTCGCGCAGGGCGAGCGCGGCCATGTCCACCGTCATGGGCCCGCGCGCGACCTGCTGGTCGACCATGACGCGGATCAGCGCGCCCTCCAGCTCGCGCCCGCCGCCATTGATGCGGTTGGCGATGAATTCCAGGACCTCCTCGGAAATATCGATCGAGCGGTCCCGCTTGCGCGCCTCCGCCAGGCGGGTGCGCAGGATGTCGCGCTTGAGCTCGAGTCCCGGCGCCTCGATATCGACGACCAGCCCGCCGGCGAGCCTGGAGCGCATGCGCGCGTCGATGCTGTCGAGCTGGGCGGGCGGCACGTCGGCGGCCACCACCACCTGGCGCTTGGCATCCACCAGCGAGGTGAAGGTATGGCAGAACTCCTGCTGCATGGACTTGCCCTGCAGGAACTGCAGGTCGTCGATCAGCAGCACATCGACACTCTGGAAATGGTCCTTGAAGGAGATCACGTCGCGCGCGCGCAGCGCGGAGATGAAATGGTACATGAAGCGTTCCGCGGTCAGATAGAGCACGCGGCGCTCGGGATTGGTCTTGCGGATGCGCCAGGAGATGGCGTTGAGCAGATGGGTCTTGCCGAGGCCCGAGGCGGAATGGATGTAGAGCGGATTGAAGCTTACCGGCGCCCGCGGCGCGGCATCCGCGACCCGCAGGCCGGCCGCATGGGCGAGCGCGTTGGACTTGCCGACGATGAAGGTCTCGAAGGTCAGCGTGTGGTCCAGCGGCGATCCGCGCTCGCCGCCGTCGAGACCGGCGGCGCCGGCCGCCGACGGCTCCTTGGCCGTCGCGGCCGGTGCGATCGTCCCGGATGCGGCTTCCGCAAAACCGCTCTCCCCGGCGCCGTTGCCGCACGCCTCCTGGCCGCCGTCGCGCCCGCGCATGGGCACCCCGCGCGGGCGTACGCGGATCTGCACCGCGTCGATGCCGCCGAACTCCTGATCGGCGAGAGACACCAGCTTGTCGAGGTAGTGCGACTGGATCCAGTTGCGCAGGAATCGCGTGGGCACCGAGACCACGAGCCTGTTTTCCGCCCGCTCCTCGACATCCATGCGCGCAAACCAGCTCGAATAGAGGTCCTCGCCCAGCTCCGCGCGCAGGCGATCGGAAATCCGCGCCCAGTGATCGGTCAGCTGCCCGGTGGCCTTGTTCTCAGACAACACCCTGTGGCTCCCCTCTTGTTGTTCGCGAACGGACCGGTCAAGGCGAGCCTCCCCCGCAATCGCCGGGTGCCGGAGGACAGGCGCAACGACGCGGGCCGGATCGGTCTGGTCACCGGCCCCCTCCATCCAGGACTCCGCATGCGCCTGACCCGTGTTTCGTGCCGCGACTACAGACGAAGACCCCAGTGTTTTCATTGCAACTGCCTCTTTCGTTTCATGCACCACGCCATGAGTGCCTGCGTGGCTGGCCCATGGGCGACCTCGTCCGTTTCCGGCCGCGAGCGACCGGATTACGCCGTACCGATGGAACGACGTTTCTGTTTACACAGCTCTTCCCCTCTCCCCGCACCGACAGGACCCGCCGCCGATCCCGGCCGTTGCCGGCCGCGATACTGCATGCGTTGCGGCACGAGCTACCCCGACGGGCCGCTCGCAGAGCCGCCCGCAAAGAACACTGCCTACACTCTCAAATGACGTGGCGGGAAGCCGGCTTCGCCTGCGACTTATATGCCGACCGCCTGAGCCACCGACGGCACCGAGCCCCATTTATGGATTGGTACCGGATGACGTGCCCCGCTCTCCCGAGACACTCGACAGACCTTACACAGCACCGGCCTCGATGACAACAGGATAAGCGTCTCATCATCCGTATACAGATTGATTTTTGGCCGCTTGCGGGCAGACCGTTTCTGGCAGTTCCCGGAACCAAGCCATTGAGTCTTCGCATGAATCGGCAACTTTACCGCCATTTCGGTAAAACGCGCGGAATTCTGCGCTTCGTGACGATTCAGCGCGCTTTTCGCAACGCAAAAAGCAGCGTCTGGAAACGCCGTCCGGTTCCGGTCCCAATAAACGCTTGTTCTGGCGGGCAGATTCTTGATAAGTTCGTGTACTGACTAAATTGTCAAAAAGAAGGGCGCATCGCTTCCGCCACGCGCCCGACCGCCTCGAAAGGAAAAAACTCTTATGCTTCCAGCGCCTTAATGCGCCGCGAAAGACGCGACACGGTCCGCGCCGCCGCATTGCGGTGGATCACGCCGACCTGGCCCGAGCGGGCGATTTCCGGTTCGGCGAGGCGCAGCGCCGCCTGGGCTGCTGCCTTGTCACCGGCCTCGATCGCCTTCTCCACCTTGCGGATGAAGGTGCGCATGCGGCTACGGCGGGCACCGTTCGCCACGGTGCGCCGGGCAATGGTGCGAACGGCCTTCTTCGCTGAGCGGGTATTGGCCATGACGTCTCGTTCCTTAATCTTCCCGTCGGAAAATCGACCGGTCCAACAGCATCGGGCGTCGCCGGCCAGTCCGACGACGCTTGTCTCTCGGCGGCGCTTATACTGGCCGCGCCCCGCGCCGTCAACACACTCGAGGCCGCCGGCCGCCTCGCAAAGGCGGTTCCGCCAGCCCCGCCCGACCCCGTGGCAACCTGGATGCTTGCGTCGCCTGTCCGCGCCGCTACAGTGATCGCCCGTGTCCAGCAGGGGAGTTCCCATGCCTTACGAGAACATCATCGTGGAGACCCGCGAGCGGGTCGGCCTGATCACGCTCAACCGTCCCAAGGCGCTCAATGCGCTGAATTCCGAGCTCATGGGCGAGCTCACCGCCGCGCTTCAGGCCTTCGACGCCGACGACAAGGTGGGCTGCATCGTCATCACCGGCAGCGAAAAGGCCTTTGCGGCCGGCGCCGACATCAAGGAGATGCAGTCCAAGACCTATATGGACGCCTACAAGGGCGACTTCCTGACGAGCTGGGACCGGGTGACCCAGACCCGCAAGCCCGTCGTCGCCGCGGTCGCGGGCTATGCGCTCGGCGGCGGCTGCGAGCTCGCCATGATGTGCGATATCGCCATCGCCGCGACCAATGCCCGCTTCGGCCAGCCGGAGATCACGCTCGGCGTGATGCCCGGCGCCGGCGGCACCCAGCGCCTGACCCGCTTCGTCGGCAAGGCGAAGGCCATGGACATGGTGCTCACCGGGCGCATGATGGACGCCGAGGAGGCGGAGCGCTCCGGCCTCGTCAGCCGCGTGGTGGAGCCGGACGCCCTTCTCGACACCGCCCTGTCGATGGCCGGCAAGATCGCGGATTTCTCGCTGCCGATCGTCATGCTGGCCAAGGAATCGGTCAATCGCGCCTACGAGACGACCCTTGCCGAGGGCACCCGCTTCGAACGCCGCCTCTTCCAGTCCATGTTCGCCACCGACGACCAGAAGGAAGGCATGGAGGCCTTCGTGGAGAAGCGCACTCCGAACTTCACGCATAAATAGAGGTACATCTGCGCTGAGCGCTCGCTGCGCCCGAACGGAGCCCTTGAAGTCCGGAGTTTGCCGCCCCTGGGCTCCCGCCCAAGCGGGAGCGAGCGGAAGAAGCCAAAGCAAAGCCCTTTCGCCTCCTTGCCACTCATGCCCGCGAAGGCGGGCATCCAGAGGCTGGTCGGCAAGGCGATTTGACCTCGCTGCAATCCACCCCGGAACGGCACCGGCCCGCACGCAATCGTCAAGACCCGCGTCAGCGCTGGCAGCGTCCGCAATAGAAGGTCGAGCGGTTCGACTGGACGATGCTCGACACCGTGCCGGTACAGCCCTCGCGCCGGCACGGCTCGCCCGCGCGATCGTAGACGTCGAATGTGTGCTGGAAATAGCCGAGCTCGCCATCGGCACGGGCATAGTCGCGCAAGCTCGATCCGCCGGCCGCGATGGCGTCCTGAAGCACCGCGCGGGCGGCGGCGACGAGCCGCTCCAGCCTTGCCGTCGGCACGCCTTTCGGCGCAAGCGAGGCCGCGAGCCGGCGCGGCGAGATCCGCGCGCGGAACAGCGCCTCGCACACATAGATATTGCCGAGACCGACCACCTTGCGCTGGTCGAGCAGCGCCGCCTTGACCGGCGTGCGCCGCCCGGCGAAGGCCTCGGCGAGATAGGGCGCGTTGAAAGCGTTGCCGAGCGGCTCCACCCCCAGATCCCTCAGGAGGCGATGGCCGGCGAGGCCGGCTTCCGCCACGAGGTCCATCACGCCGAACCGGCGCGGATCGGTATAGACGATGCGCGTGCCGTCCTCGAGCGCGAGGACGACATGATCGTGCGGTCCCTCGCCGGCCCCGGTCGCGCCATTGTGGTAGAAGCGACCGGGCTCGGCGGCGAAACCGCCCGGCGGCACGATGGTGAACCGGCCGGACATGCCGAGATGCATGAGCGCCACGTCGCCGCCATCGGTATGGGCGAGCAGATACTTGGCGCGCCGGTCGATACGGACGATCCGCCGGCCTGTCAGTCGGGCGGCGAAATCGGCGGGGATGGGGAACCGCAGGTCGGGCCGGCGCAATGTCACGCCGGCAATGCGCTTGCCTTCCATCGCGGCGACAAGCCCGCGGCGTACGGTCTCAACCTCGGGCAGCTCTGGCATCTGCGGTCACACGGAAGGTCCAGGGGGTAACCATAAAGCGGTATTCGCCCCCTTTTAGACCCGCAGCGGCATCCGCGCCAATAGCGTTCCGGGCGGGCCTGCGCTATGGTCGCGCCGCCATGACACACAAACCGAACAGGGACGCCGGAGGAGACACGGCACACGGGGCGGAGACCCCCGATGTGGCCTTCGGCTATCGCCGGGTCGCGGAAGGCGAGAAGCAGGGGCTCGTCAACGAGGTCTTCGCGCGCGTCGCCAGCCGCTACGACATCATGAACGACCTCATGTCCGGCGGGCTTCACCGGCTGTGGAAGGACGACATGGTGGCCTGGCTCTCGCCGCCGAAGGGACCGGCCCCCTATGCCGTGCTCGACGTCGCGGGCGGCACGGGCGACATCGCCCAGCGCATCCTTCAGGCCGCCGGACGGAACTGCCGGATGACGCTATGCGACATCTCGCCCGACATGCTGGCGGAGGGCCGGCGGCGGATGCGGCAGACGGGATTCGCCCGGCGCTGCCGCTTCTCGGTCGGCAATGCGGAGGCGCTGCCCTTCCCCGACAGGAGCTTCGACGCCTATACGATCGCCTTCGGCATCCGCAACGTCACCCATATCGACCGCGCTCTCGCGGAAGCCTATCGCGTTCTGAAGCCGGGCGGCCGGTTCCTGTGCCTGGAATTCTCCGAGGTCGACATTCCCGGCCTCGACGCCCTCTACGACGCCTATTCCTTCACCGCCATTCCCGCCATCGGCAAGATCGTCACCGGCGACGGCGCGCCCTATCGCTATCTTGTGGAGAGCATCCGCACCTTCCCCAACCAGGAGGCCTTCAAGGCCATGATCGCCGCGGCCGGCTTCTCCCGCGCGACCTATCGCAGCCTGTCGGGCGGCATCGTGGCGATCCATTCCGGCTGGCGGATCTGAGGACCGCGCGGAGCGAACCGACCCATGCTGACCGCCATCCGCCATAGCCTGCGTCTCGCCCGCGCCATGCTGATCCTCGCCCGTCACGACGCCTTCGGGCCGACCGAGCAGTTCGCCGACCTGCCGGCCTCCGCGCGCCAGCTCATGGGGGCGGCCAAGATGGCCAGCCGCATCGCCCTGAGGCGGCGCGACGACAAGGGGCTTGCCGCCGCGATCACCGAGCTCGGGCCAAGCTACATCAAGCTCGGCCAGTTCCTCGCCACCAGGCCCGATATCGTCGGCGCGGCCCATGCCGACGAGCTCGCCTCCTTACGCGACCGGCTGCCGCCCTTCTCGCGCGAGGAGGCGCTTGCGGAGATCCGGTCCGGCCTCGGCGCGGAACCGGACACGCTGTTCTCCGAATTCGGCGAGCCCGTGGCCGCAGCCTCCATCGCCCAGGTGCACCGCGCCCGGACGATTCCCCGCGACGGGGAGGAGGACAAGCCGCGCGACGTGGCGGTGAAGATCCTGAGGCCCGGCATCGAGGAGCGCTTCTCCAGCGATCTCGACAGCTTCTTCTTCGCCGCCCGCCTCGCCGAGCGCGTCCAGCCGGCGGTGCACCGTTTGCGACCGCTGGAGGCGGTCGAGACGCTCGCCCAGTCCGTACGGCTGGAGATGGACCTGCGCATGGAGGCCGCCGCGATCTCGGAAATGGCGGCCAATACCGCCGACGACGCCGGCTTCCGCGTGCCCGATGTCGACTGGACACGGACCTCGCGCCGCGTGCTCACCACCGAATGGGTCGAGGCCACGCCGCTCGGCGACATCGAGGCGCTGAAGGCGCAGGGCCACGACCTGGAAGCGCTCGCCGACACCGTCATGCAGAGCTTCCTGAGGCATGCGATCCGCGACGGCTTCTTCCATGCCGACATGCATCAGGGCAATCTGTTCGTCGACCCGGACGGCACAATCGTGGCGGTCGATTTCGGCATTATGGGCCGGCTCGGGCTGAAGGAACGCCGCTTCCTGGCGGAAATTCTGTGGGGCTTCACCACGCGCAACTACATGCGCGTCTCCGAGGTCCATTTCGAGGCGGGCTACGTGCCGGGCGACCAGTCGCCGGCGGTGTTCGCCCAGGCGCTGAGGGCCATCGGCGAGCCGCTCCTCGACAGGAGCGCCGACGAGATCTCCATGGCGCGGCTCCTCGGCCAGCTCTTCTACGTTACCGAGCAGTTCAACATGCACACCCAGCCCCAGCTCCTGCTGCTGCAGAAGACCATGGTGGTGGTGGAGGGCGTGGCGCGCACGCTCAATCCGCGCCTGAACATGTGGGAGACGGCGGGACCGGTGCTGCGCGACTGGGTGGAGCACACGCTCGGGCCCGAAGGGCGCATCCACGAGGCCGCGGAGGGCGCGGCGACGCTGGGGCGCCTCGTTACCGGCCTGCCGGAGCTCCTCACCGAGGCGGAACGCACCACACACATGCTGGCCGACATGGCGAAATCGGGCGGCATCAGGCTCGACGCGGCGACCACGGAGGAGCTGGCCGCCGCCCAGGCCCGCCATGGATGGGCGAGCCGGCTCGCCCTGTGGATCGGCGCGCTCGCCCTCGTCGCCATCGCGCTCGTCGAGCTCTTCTGAGGCGAGGCGGACGGGGCGGGAGGGAGCCCGCGCCGATTCAATCCGAAACCGAAACGCGCTAGGATCGCACACCGTCACCCGCATCGCCCCTCTCGCAAGGACAGCCCGAAGATGCTCCACGGCAAGCGGATATTGCTGATCGTCGGCGGCGGGATCGCCGCCTATAAGAGCCTGCTGGTGATCCGGCAGCTCAGGGCGCAGGGCGCCCGTGTCCGCGTGATCCTGACGCGCGCGGGCGCGGAGTTCGTGACGCCGCTCTCGCTTGCGAGCCTGGCGGAGGAGAAGGTCTTCACCGACCTGTTCAGCCTGACCGACGAGACGGAGATGGGCCATATCGAGCTCTCGCGCGAGGCCGATCTCCTGGTCGTCGCGCCGGCAACCGCCGATCTCATGGCCAAGATGGCGGCCGGACAGGCCGACGACCTCGCGAGCACGACGCTGCTTGCGACCGACAAGCGCGTGCTCGTCGCCCCGGCGATGAATGTGCGCATGTGGACGCACCCCGCGACGCGGCGGAACATGGCGATGCTGGAGCGCGACGGCGTCCTGGTCGTCGGGCCGAACGAGGGGGCGATGGCCTGCGGCGAGTTCGGCCCGGGGCGCATGGCGGAGCCGGAGGAGATCGTCGCCGCGATCGCCGGCCATCTGTCGGGCCGGCGCGCCCGGCCGCTGAAGGGCGTGCGCGTGCTCGTCACGGCGGGGCCGACGCACGAGCCCATCGATCCGGTGCGCTACCTCGCCAATCGCTCCTCCGGCCGGCAGGGCTATGCGGTGGCCGCCGCAGCGCAGGCGCTCGGCGCCGACACCGTGCTCGTGACGGGGCCGACGGCGCTCGCCCCGCCCGACGGTGTCGAGACCGTCAGGGTGGAGACGGCAGAGGAGATGCTTGCCGCCTGCGAGGCGGCGCTTCCCGCCGATATCGGCGTTTTCGCCGCCGCCGTCGCCGACTGGCGGGTGAAGACACGGTCTGAGGAGAAGCTCAAGAAGACGGCGAAGGAGGCGACGACCGCCTTCGAGCTCGCCGAGAACCCGGACATCCTCAGGACCATCGCCTCGCGCAAGACGGGGCGTCCGCGGCTGGTGATCGGCTTCGCCGCGGAGACGGAGAACGTGGTGGCCAACGCCACGGCCAAGCTCGAGACCAAGGGGTGCGACTGGATCGTGGCCAACGACGTCTCGCCGGAAACCGGCGTGATGGGCGGGCAGGAGAACACCGTCCACCTGGTCACCGCCGAGGGCGCGGAGAGCTGGCCGAAGCTCGGCAAGGACGAGGTCGCCCGCCGGCTCGTGGACCGCATCGCCGAAACGCTCGCCGAGCCCGGACGGCGGGCCGCGCAATGACCGCGATCTCCGTGAGGATCCGCCGGCTGGCGCATGCGCGCTCCCTGCCCCTGCCGGCCTATGAGACGGCGCTCGCCGCCGGCATGGACCTGCGCGCCGCTCTCGGGGACGGCAGCGCGGTGACGCTCGCGCCCGGCGAGCGCGCGCTCGTGCCGACGGGTCTCGCCATCGCCCTGCCGGAGGGCTACGAGGCGCAGGTGCGCCCGCGCTCCGGCCTCGCCATGCGCCATGGCGTGACCTGCCTCAACACGCCCGGCACCATCGATGCGGACTATCGCGGCGAGATCAAGGTGCTGCTCGTCAATCTCGGCGCGGAACCGTTCACCGTGGCCCATGGCGAGCGGATCGCCCAGATGATCGTCGCGCCGGTCTCGCGCGTCGACTGGGCGGAGGCCGACATGCTGGAGGAGACCGCACGCGGCGATGGCGGTTTCGGCTCCACCGGCCGGCATTGATCGGTCTCGAGGTACAGAGCAACCCTGCGCCCATCTGGACGCAGACTGCTCCAGCGCCTACCTTCACCGGCACGATGGCATTCAGCGACGAGGAACTGGAGCGCTATGCCCGCCATATCCTCCTGAAGGAAGTGGGCGGCGCGGGCCAGCAGAAACTGAAGGGTGCGAAGGTCCTTGTGATCGGCGCGGGCGGGCTCGGCGCGCCGGTGCTCATGTATCTCGCCGCCGCCGGTGTCGGCACGCTCGGCGTGATCGACGACGACGCGGTGTCGCTGTCCAATCTCCAGCGCCAGATCATCCACACGACGTCCAGCGTCGGCCGCCCCAAGACGGAGAGCGCGAAGCGCACACTCGCGGAGATCAATCCCCATGTCGAGGTAAATTGTTACCATCACAGGCTGACCGCGCGGAACGCGCTCGCGCTCGTCTCCGCCTACGATATCGTCGCCGACGGGTCGGACAATTTCGCCACGCGCTTTCTGGTCAGCGATGCCTGCTTCCTCGCCCGCAGGCCGCTCGTCTCCGCCGCGGTCGGCCAGTTCGACGGCCACCTGACCACCTTCAAGCCCTATGAGACCGGCGAAGACGGCAATCCGTTGCCGACCTATCGCTGCCTGCACCCGGAAACCCCGCCGCCGGGCACGGTGCCGACCTGCGAGGAGGCCGGCATTCTGGGCGCGCTGACCGGCATCATAGGCTCCATGCAGGCCATCGAGGTCATCAAGGAGCTGCTCGGCATCGGGGAGGGGCTCGCGGGCCGGCTCGTCATGTACGACGCGCTGTCGGCGAGCATCTACGAGACGCGGCTCTCCTGGTCCCCCGACAACCCGCTCAACGGCCGCAATCCCACCATCCACGATTTGAGCGGCCACGACAGGGCAGCGTGAAGACGAACCTCTGGAGCAGAACGTGCCGCTAATCACGTCTGCGCGTCCGGTCCGTCTGACTGGCCCCGTCATACGCCGCACGGCTATCTGCCGGGGCCTGGTCGCGCCAGAACGACAGGGATAGCAGCTTTCCCGGCTCGCTCAGGCCTTCGAGACATTCCGCGCTGATAAAGCCGCCAATGGCCTCGCGCTCATCGCGAAGCTCGGCCGCGAGATGGACCTTCAGCCAGGGGGCGCCCTTGCATGGGCGGCGGCGTTTCCTATACTCGCGCGCGTACTTCGCAAGATAAATTCACACGAAACCGCAAAGCGAGTTCATGCAACACACCAAGACCGACGTCCTCGGCATCGGCAACGCCATTGTCGACGTGCTTGCCCGCGCCGACGACGACTTTCTCGCCGCCCACAAGCTCGACAAGGGCACCATGCACCTGATCGACGAGCAGACGGCCACGAACCTCTACGAGGCCATGGGGCCGGGCGTGGAGATCTCCGGCGGCTCGGCCGCCAACACCATTGCGGGACTGGCCTCCTTCGGCGCGTCCACGGCCTTTGTGGGCAAGGTGCGCGACGACCAGCTCGGCCAGGTCTTCGGCCACGACATCCGCGCGCTCGGCACAAGGTTCGAGACCGCGCCCGCCACCGACGGCGCGGCGACCGCCCGCTGCCTCATCCTGGTGACCTCCGACGGCCAGCGCACCATGAACACCTTCCTCGGCGCGAGCATCGGGCTCGGGCCCGACGATATCGAGGAGGATGCCGTCGCCGGCGCCGGCATCACCTATCTGGAAGGCTATCTGTGGGACCCGCCGGAGGCGAAGGAGGCCTTCGTCAAGGCCGCGCGGATCGCGCGCGGCGCCGACCGCCAGGTGGCGCTGTCGCTGTCCGACCCGTTCTGCGTCGACCGCCACCGCGCGGAGTTCCGCAAGCTCATTAAGGACGAGGTGGACATCCTCTTCGCCAACGAGGTGGAGATCTGCTCGCTCTACGAGACGGAGAGCTTCGACGACGCGCTGCAGGCCGCGCGCCTGGACTGCCGCCTCGCCGCGCTGACCCGCAGCGAGCATGGCTGCGTCATCGTCGAGGGCCAGGAGGTGCATGTCGTGCCCGCCGCGCCGGTCGACAAGGTGGTCGACACCACCGGCGCGGGCGACCAGTTCGCCGCCGGCTTCCTGTTCGGCCTGACACGCAATCAGGATCTCAAGACCTGCGGCCAGCTCGGCGCGCTCGCCGCCGCCGAGGTCATCGGCCATATGGGCGCACGCCCGGAGATCGAGCTCGTCACGCTCGCCCGCAAGCACGCGATCCTGTAGGGCCGCAGGCCACGAAGCCACTCCTCCCGGCCGCCCGCGGACCGATCGCGTTGCGGGTGGCCGGGCAGGGGCGCAAGGCCGGCGACGGGTCGGCCGGACAGTCGGACACCCTAGGGGCCGCCCAGCCCGAGCTCGGCCTGCACTTTCCTGGGCAGCCTCAGCGAGACCAGCCGGTGGCTTTCGCGGATATAGTCCCTGAGGGCGTCCGCATCCATCGTCTCGCCCGTGACGCGCTGGATCCAGGTGAAGCCGCGCGAGGCCAGATAGGGCGCGGGGCGCAGGCCCGGCTGCTCCTTGAGGATGTCGTAGGCGAGATCGGAGCACTTGAAGGTGACGGCGAGCTCCTCACCCTTACTCCAGCCGGCGATCGCGAAAACCTTGCCGCCCACCTTCCAGACATGCGCGCCGCCCCATTGCACGACATGGGTGGCGTGCGGCAGCGAGGCGCAGAAGGCGTTGTAGTCGTCGAGTGTCACCGTGCCAGCCCCCTGTCCCTGGATTGCCGCGCTTTCGAACCGGAAAAGTGGTCTCCACTTTTCCTGAAAGCACTCTAGAGCTTCCTCAGCCAGACCTGATGGATGGCGTGGTCGGCTTCCTTGCGCACGATGAGGTCGGCGCGCTGCCGCGTCGGCACCACATTCTCGCGCAGATTGACGAGGTTGATCGTCTCCCAGATCCGGTTCGCGGTCTGTCGCGTCTCCTCGTCCGACAGCGCGGCATAGCGGTGGAAATAGGACCGCGGATCGCGGAAGGCCGTCTCGCGCAGCCGGAAGAACCGCTCGATATACCAGCGCCGCAGCACCTCCTCGTCGGCGTCGAGATAGACGGAGAAGTCGAAGAAGTCGGAGACGAACGGGATCGCCTTGCCGTCGCGCGGGAGCTTGGCGGGCTGGAGCACGTTCAGCCCCTCCACGATCAGGACGTCAGGCTGGTCTATGGTGATCCACTCGCCGTCGAGCACATCGTATGAGAGGTGGGAATAGATCGGCGCGCGGACATTGCGCATGCCGGACTTCACATCCGACAGGAAGCGCAGGATCGCCGGCAGGTCGTAGCTTTCCGGAAAGCCCTTGCGGGTCATCAGCCCCTCGCGCTCGAGCACCGCATTGGGCAGGAGGAACCCGTCGGTCGGCACCAGCGCCACGCGCGGATGGTCGGGCCAGCGCGCAAGGAGCGCCTGGAGAATACGCGCCATCGTGCTCTTGCCGACCGCCACCGACCCCGCCATGCCGATGACATAGGGCACCTTGTGGTGGTTGCGCCCCAGGAAGTCCTGAGTCGCCTGGAACAGGCCCTGCATGGCGCCGACATAGAGATTGAGGAGCCGCGACAGGGGCAGGTAGATGTCGGCCACCTCGCCGAGCGAGACCTGCTCGTTGATGCCGCGCAGCTCGTGGAGTTCCGCTTCCGTCAGCGTCAGCGGCGTGTCCGCCCTGAGCTTGGCCCAGTCGGCGCGCGAGAAGACGAGATAGGGCGAGACTTCTGCGGCTTTGTTGTCCATGCGATCTTAACAGGGGCAGCGGCTGGTTATCGGGTCCGTCGGCTCAGGGCACCTTGCGGCTGGCCTTCTCGACGAGCCCGCTTGTTCCGCTGCGCTTGTCGAGCTCCGCCATGACGCCGTCGAGGCCGACACCCGTGGCCTCAAGGAGGACGAGCAGGTGATAGAACACGTCCGCCGCCTCCATGGTCAGATGGTCGCGGTCGCCCTTGAGGCCGGCGAGCGCGGCTTCCACGGCCTCCTCGCCGAGCTTCTTGGCGCATTTCTCCACGCCCTCGTCGAGCAGCTTGGCGGTATAGGACGATGCGGGGTCGGCGCCCCGGCGCTCATGAATCAGATCCGCAAGCCGCGACAGCGCGTCCAGGCGGTGGGCATCGGTTCTCGTCATCGACTTCCCTTGGGCCGCCCGTCCGTCAGGCGGCGGTGGCCAATCGAGTAGCAGATTTCGCGGCCCCTTGTCACCAAGAGGCGGCATGCGGGCGGCGGGGCGCGCCTCACCTGAGCCGCATCGGGATGCCGGCTGCCTCCATATGGGCCTTCGCCTGCGGGATCGTATAGGTTCCGAAATGAAAGATGGAGGCGGCGAGCACCGCATTGGCGTGGCCGTCGCGGACGCCCTCCACCAGATGGTCGAGCGTGCCGACGCCGCCCGACGCGATCACGGGGACCGGGACCGCATCCGCCACCGCCCGGGTCAGCGCGATGTCGAAGCCCTCGCCGGTGCCGTCGCGGTCCATGGAGGTCAGGAGGATCTCGCCGGCACCGAGCCGGGCCACCTCGCGCGCATACTCGATCGCGTCGAGGCCGGTGGGTTTGCGCCCGCCATGGGTGAAGATCTCCCAGCGCGGCGCCTCGTCCGGTCCGGAGACCCGCTTGGCATCCACCGCGACCACGACGCACTGGCTGCCGAATTTCTCCGCCGCGCGGGCGACGAAGGCACGGTCTGTCACCGCCGCGGTGTTGATCGACACCTTGTCGGCGCCCGCGAGCAGGAGCGCGCGCATATCCTCCACCGTGCGCACCCCGCCGCCGACGGTCAGCGGCATGAAGCACTGCTCGGCGGTACGCCGGACGACATCGAGGATGATGCCGCGGTTCTCGTGGCTTGCGGTGATGTCGAGGAAGCACAGCTCGTCGGCGCCCGCAGCATCGTAGGCGCGCGCCGCCTCCACCGGATCGCCGGCATCCACGAGATCGACGAACCGCACGCCCTTGACCACCCGGCCGTCCTTCACGTCGAGACAGGGAACGATGCGGGCCTTCAGCATGCCGCCGCCTCCGCGATGAGGGCGAGCGCCTCCGCCGGGTCGAGGCGGCCGTCATAGAGGGCGCGGCCGGAGATGGCGCCCTCGAGGATGGCGGCGTCGGGCTCGAGAAGCCGGCGGATATCGTCGAGCGAGGCAAGACCGCCCGAGGCGATGACCGGAATGGAGACCGCCCGGGCAAGCGCCAGCGTCGCCTCGATATTGAGGCCGGAGAGAATGCCGTCACGGTCGATGTCGGTATGGACGATGGCCGCGACGCCGGCATCCTCGAACCGGCGGGCGAGATCGATCACGTCGAGCTCGGACGTCTCGGCCCAACCCTCCACGGCGACCTTGCCGCCCTTGGCGTCGATACCGACCACGATCCGGCCCGGAAAGTCCCTGCAGGCAGCATGCACCAGTTCCGGATCGCGCACCGCAACCGTGCCGAGGATCACGCGATTGACGCCCTTTGACAGCCAGGCCTCGATACCGGCCATGTCGCGAATACCGCCGCCCAGTTGAATCGGGAACGAAACGGTCGCGAGAATCCGTTCCACCGCGTCCGCATTGACGCTGCGGCCCTCGAAGGCGCCGTTGAGGTCCACCACATGGAGCCACTCGAACCCCGCCGCCTCGAAGGCCCTGGCCTGCGCGGCCGGATCCTCGTTGAACACCGTGGCCGACGCCATCTCGCCCTTCACGAGACGCACGCACTGCCCGTCCTTCAGATCTATGGCGGGAAAGAGGATCATCGAAATCCCTCGAGCCTTCCTTTGTCGATTCGGATCCGTTCCGGTTCAGGGCCGCCAGCGGAGGAAGTTCGCGATGAGGGCGAGCCCCAGCGCCTGGCTCTTTTCGGGGTGGAACTGGGTGCCGGCCATGTTGTCGCGCGCGACAATGGCCGTGAGCGGGCCGCCATAGTCGGTTTCCGCCACCACATCGCCGCGGGTCTCCGCGACGAGATGGTAGGAATGCACGAAATAGGCGTGATAGCCGTCGGGCCCGAGCGCGATACCGTCGATCAGCGCGTGATCCTTGAGCGGCGCGAGCACGTTCCAGCCCATATGGGGAACCTTGAGGCCGCCCGCCGGCTCGATATGGCGCACCTCGCCGGGAATCCAGCCGAAGCCGTCCCACGATCCGTGTTCGAGCCCGCGCGTGGCCATGAGCTGCATGCCGACGCAAATGCCGAGAAAGGGCTTTGCCTTCACCCGGACCTGCTCCTCCAGCGTCTCCCACATGCCCGGCACCGCCCTCAGCCCGTCGCGGCAGTCGGCGAAGGCGCCGACGCCCGGCAGGACGATGCGGTCGGCACGGCGGACGCGCTCGGCATCGCCGGTCACCTCGATGGCGATATCGAGACCGTTGTCGCGCACGGCACGCTCGAAGGCCTTCGAGGCCGAACGCAGGTTCCCCGACCCGTAATCGACGATCGCCACGCTCATGCCGGTCGCCCCGGCTCGGGAAACAGTCCATTGTCCGGCGTGTCGGCGAAACGCGGATGCCGCGGCACGGATGGCGGCGCGGGACGGCGCCCATCTGCCGGAGCGGGCGCGGCCATTGCCGGTCCGGCGCCCTCCACCGCCGCCTCGAAGGCGCGGTGCTCGGCCTCTCCCATATCGCGGCCGACGACGGTCGCGACCATGTCGAGCCCGCGCCGGGCAAGCGTCCAGCGCAACAGCTCGTTGCCCTCCAGCCCCATGGCGAGGTTGAGGGCAAGCGCGACCAGCACGCCGGGATATTCGGGAATGTGGTAGATGCCGAGCAGGACCGCCACGAGGATGCTCGCCGCGATATAGAGCACCAGCACGATCCACATGCGCTTGTAGATCAGCCAGAGAGCCGGGATGAAGAAGGCCGGCCAGGAGAACCCCTCCTTGACCAGGACGGTGCTCTCCGGGTCTCTCAGCATTCCGTCCGGCGTGCCGGCCGGGTGGTGGATGGTATAGATCTTCATGGCCGTCCGCTCACTCGCCAAGCGTGCCCTTCGTGGAGGGAACCCGGTCGCTCGACCGCGGATCGATCTCCACCGCCTCGCGCAGGGCCCGCGCCAGACCCTTGAAGCACGACTCCGCTATATGGTGGTTGTTCTCGCCATAGAGCGTCTCGACATGGGTCGTGATGCCGGCATTCTGCGCGAAGGCATGGAACCATTCGCGGAACAGCTCGGTGTCCATGTCGCCGATCTTGGGCCTGTCGAACGCCACCTTCCAGACGAGAAAGGGCCGTCCCGAAATGTCGAGCGCGACGCGGGTCAGCGCCTCGTCCATCGGCAGATAGGCATGGGCGTAGCGGCGGATGCCGCGCTTGTCGCCGAGCGCCCTGGCGACCGCCTGGCCGATGGCGATGCCGGTATCCTCCGTCGTGTGGTGCATGTCGATATGGAGGTCGCCCTCGGCCTTCACCTGGATGTCGAACAGGCCGTGCCGGGCGAGCTGGTCGAGCATATGGTCGAGGAAGCCGATGCCGGTCGCGATGTCCGCCTTGCCGGTGCCGTCGAGATCGATCTCGACGGCGATGTCGGTTTCCCGTGTCTTGCGCGTGATGCTCGCCTGACGCATCGGATGTCATGCCTCCACTGGACGGGCGTGCGCCGGCGGCCCGAAGCCTCTGGCCTGCCCGCGGACACTCCCAAGCGTCGCCCTTTTAGCAGGTGCGTCATGGACGCGGAAGGGGCCGCGCGCGGCGCCCGCTTCGGGGCCAATCGCCGCGCAAGCCTTTTCAAGCCGGGCCGGAACGCATAAATGTGCTCCCGTCCGACGCGCTCCAGATCATCAGAAGGACTTTCCGTGACACAATCCGATCAGCAAGCGACGTGGCATGGCACCACCATCCTGACCATCCGCAAGGGCGGCAAGGTGGTGATCGCCGGCGATGGCCAGGTGAGTTTCGGCAACACGATCATCAAGGCCAATGCCCGCAAGGTGCGCCCGCTCGGCCAGGGCAACGTGATTGCCGGTTTCGCCGGGGCCACGGCGGATGCGATGACGCTGTTCGAGCGCCTCGAGGGCAAGCTCGAGCAATATCCCCAGCAGCTCCTGCGCGCCTGCGTGGAGCTCGCCAAGGACTGGCGCACCGACCGCTATCTGCGCCGGCTGGAAGCCATGATGATCGTGGCCGATGCGCGCGCGAGCCTGGTGCTCACCGGCACGGGCGACGTGCTGGAGCCGGAGAACGGCCTCATGGGCATCGGCTCCGGCGGCCACTACGCGCTCGCCGCCGCCCGCGCGCTCGAAGACAGCGAGATGAGCGCGGAGGACATCGCCCGGCGCGCGATGGCGATCGCCGCCGATATCTGCGTATACACCAACGACAAGGTTGTCGTGGAGAGCCTGGACGCCCCCTCGTGACCTGGCAGACGCACTCCGCCCCGCTTCCAATGACGAGCCCCGACGAGACCCTTCCGATGAGCGACTTCTCCCCCCGCGAGATCGTGTCCGAACTGGACCGCTACATTGTCGGCCAGCACGACGCCAAGCGTGCCGTGGCCATTGCGCTGAGGAACCGGTGGCGGCGCAAGCAGCTGGAGGAGGGCCTGCGCGAGGAGGTCCTGCCGAAGAACATCCTGATGATCGGGCCCACCGGCGTCGGCAAGACGGAGATCTCGCGCCGGCTCGCCCGCCTCGCCAACGCGCCCTTCATCAAGGTCGAGGCGACGAAGTTCACCGAGGTCGGCTATGTCGGCCGCGACGTGGAGCAGATGATCCGCGATCTCACCGAGATCGGCATCGGGCTCGTGCGCCAGACGAAGCGCAAGGAGGTGGAGGCCTCCGCCCATCTCAACGCGGAGGAGCGCGTGCTCGACGCCCTTGTCGGCAAGAATTCGAGCGATACGACCCGCGACAGCTTCCGCCGCAAGCTGCGCGATGGCGAGCTCGACGACAAGGAGATCGAGGTGGAGGTCGCCGATACCGGCGGCGGCATGCCCTCCTTCGACATTCCCGGCATGCCCGGCGCTCAGGTCGGCATGATCAATCTCAACGAGATGCTGGGCAAGGCCTTCGGCCAGCGCACCAAGGCGCGGCGCATGGCCGTGCGCGACAGCTACGAGGTGTTGATCGCGGAGGAGTCCGACAAGCTTCTCGACGAGGAGCAGCTCGTCCAGGAGGCCATCTCGCTGGTCGAGAACAACGGCATCGTCTTCCTCGACGAGCTCGACAAGGTCTGTGCGCGCTCGGAGCGTTCCGGTGCCGATGTCAGCCGCGAGGGCGTGCAGCGCGACCTGCTGCCGCTTCTGGAAGGCACCACCGTGTCGACCAAATACGGGCCGGTGAAGACCGACCACATCCTGTTCATCGCCTCGGGCGCCTTCCATATCGCCAAGCCGTCGGACCTCCTGCCGGAGCTTCAGGGCCGGCTGCCGATCCGCGTGGAGCTCTCCGCGCTCACCAAGGAGGATTTCCGGCGTATCCTGACCGAGACGGAAGCGAGCCTCGTGAAGCAGTACACCGCGCTCCTGGCGACGGAGGAGGTGACGCTCACCTTCACCGAGGACGGCATCGACGCGCTTGCCGGGATCGCCGCGGAGATCAACGCCACGGTGGAGAATATCGGCGCGCGGCGCCTCCAGACGGTGATGGAACGCGTGCTCGACGAGATCAGCTTCACCGCGACCGACAAGTCGGGACAAAGCGTCACCGTCGATGCGGCCTATGTCGACGCCCATATCGGCGATCTCGCCCGCAATGCGGACCTGTCGAAGTTCATCCTCTGACGGGCGCTAGCCCTGGACGTGATCCTTTACGCCGAGGACGCCGAGCATCGCGTCGAGCTCGGCCCCGTCGAGCTCGCCGATGCGGTCGGCGAGGCGGTTTGCGAGTTCCGTCGCGCGCGGATCGAGACCGCTCGTGTCGATGGTGACGCGCGGATGGGAGAGGCGCGCAAGCCGGGCCAGTTCCTCCGCGTCGTCCCAGATGATGTTGAAATAGGCGATGATGCGCTGGACCAGATACCAGCTCGGCCGGCCGCGGCGGCCATGCTCCAGCGCGGAGAGATAGGCCGACGACACGTCGAGCGCGGCCGCCATTTCCTTCAGGGTCACCCCGCGCTCGCCGCGCAGCTCGCGGAGCTTCTGGCCGAAGGGCGTCATGCCCGGTCGCGGCCCGGCTGGGCGCGGCGCAGGCGCACATAGAGCGCGCCGCCCCCGCCATGCTTGGGATGGGCGGGCTGGAAGCCCGAGATCAGGGCCCGGAATTCCGGCTCCTGAAGCCATTGCGGCACGAGCCGGCGCAGGCGGCCCTGACGTTCCGGCGTGTCGAACCCCTCGAAACCGTGCAGCGTGTGGCGGGCATATTGCGTCTGGCCCTTGCCGGTGATCACCAGGGCGAAGCGCCGGCCCGAGGCGCGCGCATTGGCGAGGAACCCGTAGAGCCTGACCCGTGCCGTTTCGGCCGTTTCGCCATGCAGGTCGAGACGAGCCTCGATGGGAAGCTGGCCGCGCATGAGCCGTTGGCTGGTCCGGCGGTCGAGCCCGGTCAGCGGCGGCAGTTTCGGCGGCGGTGGAGGTGACGGGGCTTTGGGCGGCGCCGCGCGCGGCGGCGATTTGGGCGGCGCGGCGGCGGGCCGCCTGCGAGGGTCGGGAGGAGACGGTTCTGACGCCTTGCCGGCGGCGCTGTCCAGGGCGGCCGGCGCGCTCATCGCCTTCGCCTTCGCCTTTCGCCTGAGCGGCGTCACCGTTTCGGTCAGGCGAACCCAGAGATCGAAATCCGGTACGCCGCCGCGCCCGCCCGGCGCCTTGCTGTCGCGTTTTCGATTCGCCATCGTCCTCAGAACCCGGCCGGATGTCCCGGCGTCGCATGCCTCCACCGATTGGCCCGCCTGTATAAATACATTCTAGACCATTGTCCTGCCCGATTGAATCGGACCCCGCGCAAGAGGCGGACAGGCGAGGGCGGCGGCGCTATCGCGCCAGGCGCGCTGCGAGCGCCTTCGGCAGGAGAACGGTCATGCGGCCGCGGCTCTGCATCAGCCCGGCGATCTCGCCCGCCCGCTCCCCGGACCCCCAGAACACGTCGCCGCGCACCGCACCCTTGATCGCCGTTCCCGTATCCTGCGCGATCATCAGCCGGCGCATCGGCACGAGCGCACCGTCGCGTCCGGCCGGAACCCCGGTCTCCAGCCAGACGGGCGTGCCATAGGCATAGAGGCCGCGGTCGACGGCAAGACTGCGGCCCGGCGTAAGCGGCACGTTCTCCGCCCCGACCGGCCCGAGATCGGGACGCACGCCCTTCACCTCGCGGAAGAAGATGAAGGACTGGTTCTTCCACATCAGGTCTTGCGCGCGGTCGGGATGGGCGTCGAGCCAGGCGCGGATCGACTGCATGGAGATCTCGTCGCGCGGGATCTCGCCGCTTTGCACCAGGAATCGGCCAATGGGCGTGTAGGGCCGCCCGTTCTTCGCCGCAAAGCCCACGCGCATGACCGAGCCGTCCGGCAGCCGGATGCGGCCCGAACCCTGGATATGCAGGAAGAAGGCATCCTCCGGGCTGGTCAGCCAGACGAGCTCCAGCCCGCGGCCGCGAAGCGCGCCGCGCTCGATCTCCGCCCGGGTGTGATAGGCCACCGGCTTGCCGTTCACGATCCGTCCATAGGGAACGCCGAGGCGCTTGGCGGTGGCCTTGCCGAAGGTCTTCAGATCGGCGGGTCTGGCATAGAGCGGTACGCGATAGGGGCCGCCGGGTGTGCGCGACCCCGCCATTTCGGGCTCGAAATAACCGGTGAACAGGCCCTCGCGCCCGTCTTTCCCGGTCACCGCGAGCGGTGTGAAATTGGCCTCGAAGAAGGCCCGTGCCTTGCGGTCGGACACCGCCTCCGGCAGGGCGAGCGCCTGTCTGCATGTGGCGAGCCAGTCGGCCTTCGCGCCGCCCATGCGCGGACGGCCGGCAAAGCCGCGCCCGCTGTCCAGGATCTCCCTGCAGGACCGGTGGAAGGCGGCGAACGCATCCGCGAGCGCATCCTCATGCCAGCCCGCAAGGCTTTCGAAGGAGACAGGCTGGAGGGCGCGTGCGGCAGCCGGCATGGCCGGAGCGGAAAGCGCCAGGCCCAGCACCAGCGCCGCGCAGGCGGACATGGCCGCCCGGAGACGGCTCCTGTACCGACGCCATGGCCGGCCGCGACCGCGACAGTGCTCCCTCGTCCTCGGCAATGGGAGCTCCGTCAGCTCGAGGCCTCGGTGGCGACCAGCTTCCAGTTGGGGTCCCGCGACGTGACGTCGCGCATGAAGGTCCATACATCCGTCACTTCGCGGACGCGCTTGGGATCGCCGTCGACGATCCGGCCCTCGCTGTCCTTGGTGGCGGTGATGAGCTCGCTGACGAAACGGATGGTCACATTGGCCTTGCGGCCGTCGAGCTCGGCGCCGACAATGGTCGCCTCGTCGATCCCGACGAAGCTCGTCTCCAGCGTCTGCCCCGCCTTCTCGCGCTCGTCGATGACCTTGGAGAAACCGTCGAAAACGTCCCGGCTCAGAAGGTTGCGCAAGGTGCGGCGGTCGCCCTCCGCAAAGGCGGTGACGATCATCTCGTAGGCCGCGCGCGCGCCCTCCACGAAACTCTTCGGCGTGAAGGAACGGTCGGCCCCGGCTATCGCCTCCAGCCCGCTTGCGACGGCGGAACCTTCCTTGGCATAGCCCTCCCAGACAGGTGCAGCCTCCTCGCCGCCCGCGCCCGACCCGGCCCCGGCATTGCGGTTCTCCTGGCCCGGCATGGGGATGACCTTGCCGTCCTGGGAGGCGCCGGCCGGCTGGCCGTCATGGCGCTCGCCGGTGCTGAAGGGATCGTAGGGCCGGCGCTCGTTCCCGGTTCGCCGTCCCAGAACGCTACGCAGACGCAGGAAAATCACGACAGCGACAGCCAGCAGCAGCAGATTTAACGGATCGAATGCTTCACTCATCTCATTAGGCCCGAACGGCCCCGTTGGTCTGTGATCCCAAGCGATTCCGGCCCGTCTGGCAGCCCCGGACGTGCCATGGCGCCCGGCCTTCGCCGTGCGGTGCCGTCATCGCCCATATTGCATGCCACCGCTTGAGATAAGATATAGGAGTTAAAGACGAGCGTCCAACCGTACGCTCGCCACGCAATTGAATTTTCTTGCGCCGAATGGCCAGGCCGGACGTGGCCGGAAGCCATCGGGGCGCAGATGGAGACCAGCGAGGCCCCGCTTGCCCTTTATCGCACTGATCCTGTTCATTGCCGTCCCGATCATCGAGATCGCCATCTTCATCCAGGTGGGCGATCTCATCGGCCTGTGGCCGACACTCGGCTGCATCGTGCTGACCGCCGTGATCGGCGCGGTCCTCATCCGCATCCAGGGCTTTGCGGCGCTCAACCAGGCCCAGCAGGCCACCGCCCGCGACGAGTTGCCCGTCGAGCCGGTCATCCACGGCGTGTTCCTGCTGATGGCTGGCGCCCTGCTGCTCACACCGGGTTTCTTCACCGACACGATCGGCTTCCTTCTGCTTGTTCCCCCCCTCCGGCTGTCCTTCGCGCGCTGGATCTGGAGCCGGATCGTGGCTTCCGACCGCGTGAACATCCACATGTCGACCTCCGGTCCGCGCCCCGGCGGTGCCCGGCGCGGCGGACGGGGCGGCCCGATCATCGAGGGTGAGATCGTCGAGGAGGACGAGGACGACCGTTCCGACGGGTCCGGCACCGGCACCCCGGCGCCGCGCGGCAGCTCGCCCTGGCACCGGTAGAGCCGGCGGCCATACCCGGGCGGTTTCCGGTCGCCGTCAGCCCCGGCGTGGCGCTATTGCGGCCCGTATCCAGACGTGTTAGCCACGACCGGGATCAATCAACCGCGAGCAGGACGCGTTGGCGCGCGCCGTCTCGCCCTTAGACGGAACTCCGAACGATGGCGAACAACGACAAGAGCGCGGGCCAGCCCTTCGCAACGACCGGCGACCCGGGGCAGGGCAATGCGCAGGGCACACAGTCCATTCCCGGCATGGACCCCGCACAGCAGAATGGCGCGGCGCCGTCCATGCGCATCATCGGCCAGTATCTGAAGGACCTGTCGTTCGAGAACCCGAATGCGCCCCATTCGCTCGCCCCGAGCGAGGAGCAGCCGCGCATCGACATCTCCGTCAATGTGAACGCCCGCACGCTCGGCACCTCCGACTACGAGGTCGAGCTCCATATCGACGCCAAGGCGATCAAGGACGACAAGACGGTGTTCGGCGCGGAGCTGCTCTATGCGGGCATCTTCCGGCTGGAGAACATTCCCCAGGAGGCCCTTCATCCGGTCGTCCTGATCGAGTGCCCGCGTATGCTGTTCCCCTTCGCCCGGCAGGTCTTGGCCGACGCGACGCGCAATGGCGGCTTCCCGCCGCTGATGCTCGATCCGATCGATTTCGCCAGCATGTACCAGCAGCGCGTGGCCGCCCAGCAGAATGAAGGCGGCGCACCGGCCGGCACGCAGGCCTCCTGACGGCGGATCGCCGCCACACCCCGTCGGGATCGGCGGGCTTTCCCGCAATCGGACAAGGCCGCCCGGTTGCGGGCCGGGTTGGCATGATGCCGCCGGCCAGCGGGTCGTTCAGGCCAGATTCTTCCATATCGCGGTTTCGCCGAGCGTCTCGACGAAGCGCTCATGCGCGGCGCGCTCGGCCTCGGAGATCCGTGGCGGCAGGGGCGCCGGACGCGCCTTGACGGGCGCGCGCCGGACAGCCGCGGCGCTCCGGCTGGTGCTTTCCTCGATCAGGGTGAGATGAGGCTCGCGCGCACCGATGAGCTCGATATAGACATCGGCGAGCAACTCCGCGTCGAGCAGCGCGCCGTGCTTGTCGCGCTTGGAATTGTCCACATTGTAGCGCCGGCAGAGCGCATCCAGATTGTTCGGCCCCATCGGATGGCGCTGGCGGGCGATGCGCAGCGTGTCGATGACCTGCTCGTCGGGGATCGGCGGATGGCCGAGCCGGTCGAGCTCGGCGTTCAGGAAGCCGATATCGAAGCTCGCATTGTGGATGATCAGGACCGCGTCCTCGATGAAGGCAACGAAGTCCTCCGCAATCGCGGCAAAGAGCGGCTTGTCGGCCAGGAACTCGTTGCTCAGCCCGTGGACGTCGAGCGCGCCGGCGTCCACCTGGCGTTCCGGATTGATATAGACGTGGAAATTGTTGCCGCTGGGAATGTGGTTGACGAGCTCCACCCCGCCGATCTCGATGATCCGGTGGCCGTCGCGGACCTCAAGGCCGGTCGTTTCCGTATCGAGCACGATCTCGCGCATCGCTCATCCCCCTATTCCTGCGTCTGGTCCGGTCCCGGCATGGCGGTCAACTGTTCCACGATCCCGCGGACCTGATCAAACGCATCCTCCAGGCCGCGCGAGCTGTCCACGACAAAATCGGCCCGGCGGCGTTTCTCCGCGTCCGGCACCTGGCGGGCGAGGATCGCATCGAACTTCTCCTGCGTCATGCCCGGCCGCGCGAGCGCACGCTCGCGCTGGAGATCGGCCGGCGCGCTGACCACGACGATCCGGTCGGCGCGGCCCTCGCCGCCGGTCTCGAACAGGAGCGGGATATCGAGAACCGCCAGCGCCGCGCCCTCCTGCCGGGCCTTGTCGAGAAAGGCACGCTCGGCATCGCGCACCAGCGGATGGACGATGGCCTCCAGCCTGGCAATCGCCTCGCTGTCGCCCAGAACCCGTGCCGCCAGGGCCTCCCGGTCGACCGCGCCGCCGGACACCGCGCCCGGAAAGGCCTCCGCGATGGGTCCCACCGCAGCGCCACCCTCCGCATAGAGCGCGTGGACCGCCGCATCGGCATCGAAGACCGGAACGCCGAGCTCGCGGAACATCCGCGCCGTCTCCGACTTGCCCATGGCGATGGAGCCTGTAAGGCCGAGAACGATCATCTCGCGTCAGTCCCCCGCGGTCTCGAGATCGGCAACAATCAGGGCACGAAGCTCCGCGGTAACCTCCGGCCGCACGCCGAACCAGCGCTCGAATCCCGGCACGGCCTGATGGAGCAGCATGCCGAGCCCGTCGGCGACCGCGAGCCCCCGGCCCCGTGCCGCGGCAAGCAGCGGCGTGATGAGCGGCGCGTAGACGATATCCGCGACCGTGGCATGGGCGGGAAGCGCGTCGAGCGCAATGTCCAGCGGCGGCTTGCCCACCATGCCGAGCGCCGTGGTGTTGACCAGGAGATCGGCATCGGCGAGGACGCGGCTGCGCGCCTCCCAGGGCTCCACGGCAATACGGTCTCCGAACAGTTCCGCGACAGCGCGGGCACGTTCCCGCGTCCGGTTGACGATCGCGATCCGGTCCGCGCCGGCATCGAGAAGGGCGCCCGCAATGGCCCGCGCCGCGCCGCCCGCGCCCAGCAATACCGCGCGGCAACCATCGGCCCGCCAGCCAGCGACCTGCGATGCGACACCCGCCAGGAAGCCCTCGCCGTCGGTGCTCGTGCCCATCAGGCGGCCATCCTCGACATAGACGGTATTCACCGAACCCAACCGTTCCGTCAGCGGGTCCGCGACGGTCACGATTTCCGCCGTTCTCTCCTTGTGGGGAATGGTGACATTGGCGCCCACAAGGCCGGTCTCGATGAAGGTCTCGAAGAACGCCTCGAGCGCCTCCGGGCGGACCTCGCGGCGGTCGTAGCGGCCCTCTATGCCGTAATGGCGCAGCCAGTAATTGTGGATGAGCGGCGAGCGGGAATGCCCGATCGGCCAGCCGATCACGCAGGCCTGTTTCATGTGGAACACCCTTACACGGAGAGCACCGCCTCGCTGCGCAGAAAGCCGATCAGCGCCAGCATGGGCAGGCCGAGAATGGTGAAATAATCGCCCTCGACGCGTTCAAAGAGCTGGATGCCGAGCCCCTCGAGCTTGTAGCCGCCGACGCTTTCGGTGACCTCCTCGCCGAGGGTGGCGAGATAGGTTCCGAGGAATTCCGGCGTAAACTGGCGCATGGCGAGACGCGCCTCGCCATCGTATGTCCACACGACCTCGCCGGCCCGCGCGCAGGCGACCGCGCTGATGAGGCTGTGCTCGCGGCCGCGCAGCTCCAGAAGCTGGCTGCGCGCATCCTCCACCGAGCGCGGCTTGTCGAGCACCGCCCCGTCATGCACGAGAACCTGGTCGGCCCCGATCACCAGCGATCCGGGATGGTTCTGGGAAACCGCGACGGCCTTCGTCTGGGCAAGGATCGAGGCGACGTCGCCCGGCCCCGCATCCACGTCGTCGCCACGCAGGGCCTGCTTGACCGCATCCTCGTCGATATCGGCCCGGATCGCACGGACCCTGAGACCGGCCCCTTCGAGGAGCTGCCGGCGGATGGCACTGGCGGATGCGAGTATGACCTCGGTATGGCAGAGCGTTGTCGCGGTCACTGCGCGGATCTCTCATATTGGCGTTCGGACAGGAGATTCAGTATGGCCGCGGCGGTCTCCTCGATGGACCGGCGCGTCACGTCGATCAGCGGCCAGTTGTTGCGTCCGCACAGCCGCCGCGTCGCGACGAGTTCCTCGGTGATCGCCTCGCGGTCCACATAGGGTGTCTCCTCGTCCTGGTTGAGCGAGATCAGCCTGTTGCGCCGGATCTGGGCGATCCGTTCCGGGCTCGCCACCAGGCCGACGATCAGCGGATGGCGCGCCTCTTCCAGCGTCGCCGGCAGCGGAACCTTCGGCACGACCGGCACATTGGCCGCCTTGATGCCGCGATTGGCGAGATACATGCTCGTCGGCGTCTTGGAGGTCCGGCTCACGCCGACGAGGACGACATCGGCGGCGTCGAGCGTCTCGGCATGCTGGCCGTCATCGTGGAGCATGGTGTAGTTCAGCGCCTCGATGCGGCGGAAATACTCCGAATCGAGCGTGTGCTGGGCACCGATGCGCGGCTCCGACTGGGCATTGAGATAGGTGGCGAGCGTCGCCACGACCGGATCGAGCACGGAGATGCAGGGCACCTCCAGCATGCGGCAGCGGGTCTCCAGCTCGCGCCTCAGGCTGTCGTCGACCAGCGTGAACAGCACGATGCCCGGATTGCCTTCGACCTCCTGGAGCACGCGGTGGAGCTGCTTGGGCGTGCGCACCAGCGCATAGGTGTGCTCGATGGGGTGGAACCGCTCATAGTGCGCGGCCGCCGCCCGCGCGACCGTATTGAGGGTCTCGCCCGTGGAATCGGAGATCAGGTGGATGTGATAGAACGTCTTGACCCGGCTATTCACAGAGACGGCCTCACGATGGGCGGACAGCATGTGGAAAACCGGGTGCGAACCGGACATGCGGATCCAGTCATCCCGGAAACGGGACTTCTTTTCCAGTGTCTGTCCTGTTGTGGACATGCCGGCGCCGATCGTCAACGGTGCTGACAGCCGGTGCAGAACTCTCCGAACAATCTGTGGAGGGGATGCGGATGCGGATCGGGCGGCGCGCCCTAACGTCTTAACCTCTCGTTAAGATTCCTTCACAAACCGTTAACCGCGGTAAAATCGCCGCTGGCCGGTCCATAAGTTCGGTGATATGTGGACGACAGGTTGATGACCGGGAATTCCCGAAAATCACAGGCCAAACAAAATCACCAATAAATAGACTCTTCCTTTTTGATTTTATGAGTGCCCCATCGCGCCCGCCCTGCAATCCCGCTTTCGCCGACGAAAGGCCCTGAAATGGACAAGGCCCTTCTTTCCGTCCTGACAGGCCGGACGCCCGGGCGCCGTCCGATCTGGATGATGCGCCAGGCGGGACGCTATCTTCCCGAATATCGCAAGCTGCGCGCCGAGGTCGGTTCGTTCCTGGAGCTCTGCTACACGCCGGAGCTTGCCTGCGAGGTGACGCTCCAGCCCTTGCGCCGGTTCGACCTCGATGCCGCGATCCTGTTCGCCGACATCCTGCTCATCCCCCAGGCCATGGGGCTGGATCTCTCGTTCAGGGAAGGCGAAGGCCCGGTTCTCGGAACGATCCGGGACATGGGTGGCGTGGACGCGCTCGATGGCGGGGACAGTGTCCTCGATCGTCTAGCCCCGGTGATGGACACGGTTGGCCGGGTGGCGGCGAAGCTCGACGATCACGTGACGCTTATCGGGTTTTGCGGCGCGCCCTGGACAGTTGCGAGCTACATGATCGAGGGCGGCTCGTCGCCGGACCGGCGGACCGCCAGGCTTGCGGCAGCGCGCGGCGACGACTGGTTCGAGGCGCTGATCGACCGGCTGGTCTCCTGCTCGGTCGACTACCTCTCCTCGCAGATCGCGGCGGGTGCAGAGGTTGTCCAGATCTTCGACAGCTGGGCGGGCGATCTGGCCGCGGCGGAGTTCGAGCGCTGGAGTGTTGCACCGGTCGCGCGCATGGTGGCGATGCTCAAAGAGCGCCATCCGGGCGTTCCGGTGATCGGCTTTCCGCGTGCGGCCGGGCTCGGCTATGAGGGCTTCGCGCGCAGGACGGGGGTCGACGCGGTGGGCGTGGACGCAAGCGTTCCGCCCCGCTGGCTGGGCGACGTCTTGTCGCGGGAGGCGGTCGTTCAGGGCAATATCGATCCGGTGGTGCTGATCGCTGGCGGCGAAGCGCTCGACCGCGCTGTGGACCGGCTCACCGAAGCCGTGCCGGCGTGCCGGCATATCCTCAATCTGGGCCATGGCATTGTGCCGCAGACGCCCATCGCCCATGTGGAGCGTATGGTGGCGCGGGTCCGGCACAATGACGGGCGCGACGGACCGGAACGCTGAGCGGGGCGGCGTGGATGGCTGAGTACTATCTCTGGCTCAAGGCGTTTCACATCATTTCGGTCATCGCCTGGATGGCCGGCATGTTCTACCTGCCGCGCCTGTTCGTCTATCATTGCGGCGCGCCGGCCGGCAGCGACCTGTCGGAGACCTTCAAGGTCATGGAGCGCCGCCTTTTGCGGGCGATCATGACGCCGGCCATGGTGGCGAGCTGGGCGTTCGGGATTGCCATGATCGTCGCGACCGACGGCGTCCTGCTTCAGAGCGGCTGGCTGCATGCCAAGCTCGCCCTGGTGGTTGCAATGAGCGGACTTCATGGTTATCTGGCGCAGCAGGTGAGTGTGTTCGCACGCGATGCCAACCGGCACGAGGCACGGTTCTTCCGGATCGTCAACGAGGTGCCGACGGTGATTGTGGTCGCCGTGGTTATTCTGGCGGTGATCAAGCCGTTTTGACCGCCCGCGACCCCAAGCCTATTCAAAAGGGCTTGCGTCTTTGCTACATTGAGGTTAAGCGATCGTTGGATCAGCTTAATAATACCGAAAACGGTAATTCGGTGCGCGCGGGCCACGCGCCCCTGCTGAGACTTTTCCTTCCCATTGCTGGCGAGCGTCGGAGGCGGCCGCTTGAAGAGGCTCCATCCGCCGCACCAGTCAAACTCAAGCTGACATGGCCTAAGGCTGATTGTCCCAAACATGACTGATATTGCTGGACTCAAAGAAATCAAGCTTCAGGATCTGAAGCAAAAAATGCCCGCCGAACTCCTCGAGCTCGCCGAAGAGCTGGAGGTGGAGAATGCGAGCGCGTTGCGGAAACAGGAATTGATGTTCGCCATTCTGAAAAGTCTGGCGACGAGAGATGTGGAAATCATCGGTGCGGGCGTCGTGGAGGTCCTGCAGGACGGCTTCGGCTTCCTGAGATCGCCCGATGCGAACTACCTGCCCGGACCTGACGATATCTATGTCAGCCCGAGCCAGATTCGCCGCTTCAATCTGAAGACCGGCGACACGGTGGAGGGCCAGATCCGCAGCCCGAAAGAGGGCGAACGATATTTCGCGCTTCTCAAGGTCAACACGATCAACTTTGAGGAGCCGGAGAAGACACGGCACAAGATCCATTTCGACAATCTGACGCCGCTCTATCCCGACGAGCGGCTGGAAATGGAGATCGACGAGCCGACCAAGAAGGACCTGAGCGGGCGGATCATCGATCTGGTGGCGCCGCTGGGCAAGGGTCAGCGCGGGCTCATCGTCGCCCCGCCGCGTACCGGCAAGACGGTGCTCCTGCAGAACATCGCCCATTCGATCACCACCAACCATCCCGAGTGCTACGTCATCGTCCTTCTGATCGACGAGCGCCCGGAAGAGGTGACCGACATGGAGCGGTCGGTGAAGGGCGAGGTCATCTCCTCGACCTTCGACGAGCCGGCTTCGCGCCATGTGCAGGTTGCCGAAATGGTGATCGAGAAGGCCAAGCGCCTGGTCGAGCATGGCCGCGACGTGGTCATCCTGCTCGATTCCATCACCCGGCTCGGGCGGGCCTACAACACGGTCGTCCCGTCCTCGGGCAAGGTGCTGACAGGCGGCGTCGATGCCAATGCGCTGCAGCGCCCGAAGCGGTTCTTCGGCGCGGCCCGGAACATCGAGGAGGGCGGCTCGCTGACCATCATCGCGACCGCACTGATCGATACCGGCAGCCGGATGGACGAGGTGATCTTCGAGGAGTTCAAGGGCACCGGCAATTCCGAGCTCGTGCTCGACCGGAAGGTCGCCGACAAGCGGGTCTTCCCGGCCATGGACATCCTGCGGTCCGGCACCCGCAAGGAGGAGCTGCTCGTTCCGCCGGATATCCTGAAGAAGATGTTCGTGCTGCGCCGTATCCTCAATCCGATGGGCACGGTGGACGCCATCGAGTTCCTGCTCGACAAGCTGCGGCAGACGAAGAACAACGACGAGTTCTTCACCTCGATGAACACCTGACGGTGTCCGGACCCGCGGTCCGGACATCCCCGAATGCAATGAGGGCGCGGCTGGGCTTCAATCCGGCCGCGCCCTTTGCGTTTCCCGTGAAACAGATGGTGTGGCCTACCCGCTGACGATGCGGAAGGCGTCTGCCAGCGAGGCCGGATCGGTGATCGGCAGCGAGCAATGCTGGCCGCGGCAGAGATAGAGGGTGGGCTTGGCGTCCTTCATGGGCTTGCCGGCTGCGGGATGGCCATCGGGCAGATGGCTCGTATCGGCAATGCTCATGAGCAGGCGGGCGGGAATGGACTGGGTCAAGACCGCCTGGCGCAGCGCGCGCGTCTCCGGGGCGTCGGGCGGACCGACGGTGACGGCCTGGACGAGCTCGGCGGCATCCTCGAAGGCGTTGAGGAAGCTCGCATGGGCGAAGACATTGGCGAGCACCTCGCCGGTAAAGGCATCGATCAGCGCCTGTGTCCGGTCGCGATAGGAGATCTTGCCTGTGAGCGCGTGGAGCCTGGCGAGATTGGCCAGCATGGTCGCGTTGCCGTTGGGCGTGGCGTCGTCCTGCGCGGTCCTCAGCCGGGTGATGAGATGCTCGGTCCGGGCGGAGGTGAAGAAATACCCGCCTTTCTCCGTGTCCCAGTAGTCCCGGTCGAGCATGTCGGCCAGGCGCTCCGCGTCGTCGAGATAGGCCTGCTCGGTGGTGATCTCGTGGAGCACGATGGCGGCACGGATGAGATGGGCGAAATCGTCCGCCGTCGCCGGATGGCGCGCCTGGCCGAGGCGAAGCCCGTGATGGAGACCGTCTTGCGTCCACAGATGGCGCCTGATGGCGTCGAAGGCGCGCACGGCCAGCTCGATCCAGTCGGGCCGGGCGAAGGCGGCACCCGCATTGGCGAGAGCGGCGATCATCAGCCCGTTCCAGTCGGCGAGCACCTTGTCGTCCCAGCCCGGCCGGACGCGCTTGTTGCGGTGGGCGAGAAGAATGTCGCGGGCCTCGGCCAGGCGGTGTTCGGTCTCCGGATCGGCGAGGGAGAGGGACCCGAGGCGATTGAGGATCGCCTTTCCTTCCCAGTTACCCTCGGGCGTGACGCCGTAGACGCGGCAGAAGAGCTCGGCCAGATCGGGCTCGAGCAGGGCCTCGATCTCGTCCCGCGTCCAGACATAGTAGCGCCCTTCCTCACCTTCGGAATCGGCATCGAGGCTTGCGGCGAAGGCTCCGGACTCCGCGATCATTTCACGTGAAACCCAGTCTACGGTTTCCTCGATTCGCAGGCGCAACAATGTGTCTCCCGTATCCTGCCAGACCAGCGTCATCAGCTCGAGGAGCTGGGCGTTGTCGTAGAGCATCTTCTCGAAATGAGGAACGAGCCACGCATTGTCGACGGCATAGCGGGAGAAGCCTCCACCCAGATGATCGTAGATACCGCCCTGGCAGATATTGAAAAGCGTGGTCTCGACAGCCTCGCGATAGTCGGGCTCGCGCGTTCTGAGCCAGTTTCGCCAGAGCAGGGAGAACAGCGGGGTCTGCGGGAATTTCGGCGCGCCCTGTATGCCGCCATTGTCGCGGTCGACGAGGCGCAGCGCGTGGCGCGCGGCCTCCGCGACGATGGGCATGGCAAGCGGCGCAGGCGCCTCTGGCGTCACGGGATTGGCGATGGCATCGCGCAGCGCCTGCGTATTGTGGCGGACTTTGTCGTGCTCCTCGTGGTAGATACGGGCGATCTCGGTCAGGACATGACGGAAGCTCGGGCGGCCATAGAGCGTCTCCTTCGGGAAATAGGTGCCGCCCCAGAAGGGGTCGCCCTCGGGTGTGAGGAACATGGTGAGCGGCCAGCCGCCCTGCTCGCCGAGCCTGTGGAGCGCGTCCATGTAGATGCGGTCCACATCGGGGCGCTCCTCGCGGTCGACCTTGACGCTGATGAAATGCTCGTTCATCAGATCGGCTGTCCCGGGATCCTCGAAGCTCTCATGGGCCATGACGTGGCACCAGTGACAGGCGGCATAGCCGACGGAGAGGAGGATGGGCTTGTTCTCGGCGGAGGCGCGGGCGAAGGCCTCGTCGCCCCAGGGCATCCAGTGGACGGGATTGTCCTTGTGCTGGAGAAGATAGGGGCTGGTCTCATGGGCGAGAAGATTATCGGCCATAGGGGGAAGCGCCTTTGTCAGAATCGTCTGGCGAGTGGGCCGCGGGCGGCATTGGCCGGCCAGTGTGGGCGATACCGGGGAATGAATGCAACGGATGAGTATCGGTGCAATGACATGGACGGTGCGGCGGGAGTCCGCCTCGGAAAAATCCGGGCATTCCGAAGACTACCGGAGAGGGCTTCTGTTTCGGCCTGTCGATTCGGAGAAGGAACGATGATCGCGTCGGACCGGGCAAGGTCGTACCGCACGCCGGTGCTCCAGTATGACGGCGGGAAGGCGGCGGCATGACGGCTGCGCATCGTGACACGATCTTCGCGCTGTCCTCTGGGCGCGGCCGGGCCGGCGTTGCGGTAATCCGCCTGTCCGGCAAGGACGCCGGCGCGGTTGTCGATGCGCTTGCAGCCCCGCGGCCAGCCGCGCGCCGGGTCAGCCTGAGAACCATTGTCCGGCCGGGATCGGGCGAGCCCCTCGACCGGGGCCTCGTTCTCTGGCTGCCGGGGCCGGAGAGCTTCACCGGCGAGGACATGGCGGAGTTTCACGTGCATGGCGGGCCGGCCGTGATCTCCGGCGTGCTCGGGGCTATCGGGGAGGTCGGCGGCACGCGGCCGGCGGAGGCCGGGGAGTTCACCCGGCGGGCATTCGAGAATGGCCGGCTGGACCTTACCGAGGTCGAGGGTATTGCGGACATGATCGATGCGGAGACGGAGGCGCAGCGGCGTCAGGCGCTCCGGCAGATGGAGGGCGCGCTCGGTACGCTTTACGACCGCTGGCGCGCGGACCTCATCGCCATGATGGCGGAGCTTGAGGCGGTAATCGACTTCCCCGACGAGGGGGATGTGCCAGCCGACCTTGCGGCAGGGATCGGCCGGCGGGCCGCGGACCTGGCAGACGAGATGCGGGCTCATATGGATGACGGGCGCCGCGGCGAGCGTCTCCGCGACGGCATCCAGGTGGTGATCGCGGGCCGGCCCAATGTGGGCAAGTCGAGCCTGCTCAACCAGCTTGCCCGGCGCGATGCGGCGATCGTCGCCGAGCGGGCGGGAACCACGCGCGACGTCATCGAGGTCCATCTCGATCTGGGCGGCTATCCGGTCATACTCGTGGATACGGCGGGATTGCGGGAGGAAACCGGCGACGAGGTCGAACGTGAGGGTATGGCCCGCACCAGGGCCCGCCTCGGCACAGCCGATCTGGTGGTCTGGGTGACGAGCGCGCCCGATGTGGAAGAGGGGCGCGACGGGACCTTGAGCGATGCCCCCATCGATTCGGATACGGTATGGGTCGTGAACAAGTCCGATCTGACGGAAGATCTTCCAGCACTCCGGAAATCTTGTCCGGGGATGGCCAACGCCATTCCCGTCTCCGCCCTCACGGGGGAGGGGCTGGACGGGTTGATCGCCGAGCTGGCGCGGCGCGCGCGGGCCCTGGCGGGCGAGGGCGAGCATGTGGTCATGACGCGGGCCCGGCATCGCGCCGCGCTCGGCGAATGCCTGGAGCACCTTGATCGAGTCGTCACCGGAACGATATCCGAACCGGAGCTCGTGGCGGAGGATCTGAGACGTGCGGCCCACGCGCTGGGCCGGATCGTGGGGCGGGTGGATGTGGAGGACCTGCTCGACGCGATCTTCCGGGAGTTCTGTATCGGCAAGTAGATGGGCTGGGAATGTTTCACGTGAAACGCATCCGGGATGCGGATCGGGTGAAACGGATTGGGTTTTGACCGGAGAAAGGGCTGGCGGTATGACGCTCGCCAGGATGAATGCGATGGACGGACGGGAAATGGCGGATGGGACGTTCGACGTGATCGTCGTGGGCGGCGGCCACGCCGGTTGCGAGGCCGCCGCGGCGGCGGCGCGCTACGGCGCGCGCACGGCGCTCGTCACGCACCGGATCGCGACCATTGGCGAGATGTCCTGCAATCCGGCCATTGGCGGGCTGGGCAAGGGCCATCTGGTCCGTGAGATCGATGCGCTCGACGGCGTGATGGGCCGGGTGGCCGACAGGGCCGGTATCCAGTTCCGCCTGCTCAATCGCAGCAAGGGACCGGCGGTGCGCGGCCCGAGGGCACAGGCCGACCGCGCGCTCTACCGCAAGGCCATGCAGGAGGAGCTGGCCGCGACGGCGGGGTTGGAACTGGTGGAGGGCGCGGTCGACGACCTGATCGCGGCGGGATCGCGCATCGAGGGCGTGGTGCTGGAGGACGGGCGGCGCTTGCGCGCCGGCGCGGTGGTGCTCACCACGGGCACGTTCCTGCGCGGCCTGATCCATATCGGCGAGCGGCGAATCCCTGCGGGCCGTGTGGGGGAGGCGCCCGCGCTCGGCCTGTCGGACCGCCTCTACGACGCGGGGCTGGCGCTCGGCCGGCTCAAGACGGGTACGCCGCCGCGGCTCGACGGGCGAACCATCGACTGGGCCGGGCTTGCCGAGCAGAAGGGCGATGAGCCGCCCGTTCCGTTCTCCTTCCTGACGACGGAGATCGTCCAACGGCAGATCAGTTGTCACGTCACGGCGACGAACGAGGCGACCCATGCGCTGATCGCGGAGAATCTCGAGCGCTCGCCGATCTATTCGGGACAGATCGAAAGCACCGGACCCCGCTATTGCCCGTCCATCGAGGACAAGGTCGTACGGTTCCGCGACCGCACGGCCCATCAGATCTTCCTGGAGCCGGAGGGGCTCGACGATCACACCGTCTATCCGAACGGCATCTCGACCTCCCTGCCGGAAGAGGTCCAGACCGCCTTCCTGAAGACCATTCCCGGACTTAAGCGGGCGCAGGTGATCCGGCCAGGCTATGCCATCGAGTACGATTACATCGATCCGCGCGAGCTGACCCCTGCGCTCGAATGCAAGGCCATGCCGGGGCTGTTCCTCGCCGGCCAGATCAACGGCACGACCGGTTACGAGGAGGCCGCGGCACAGGGGCTGATGGCCGGCCTGAACGCCGCGCGGACGGCATCGGGCGCCGACACCGTCGCGCTGGACCGCTCGCTGGCCTATATCGGGGTGATGATCGACGATCTCGTGACGCGCGGCGTGAGCGAGCCCTACCGGATGTTCACATCGCGTGCGGAGTACCGGCTGACACTGCGGGCGGACAATGCAGACCAGCGCCTCACCCCGCTCGGTGGCGAATGGGGGCTCGTCCGCGCGGAGCGGGCGGCGGCCTTCGCGGAGAAGGCCCGATGGCTCGATGTTTCACGTGAAACGGCGGATCGGCTCACCCTGACGCCCGACGAGGCGCGCCGGCATGGCTTCGCGGTCAATCGCGACGGTGTCCGCCGGTCCGTGGTGCAGCTCTTGGGCCTTTCGGATGTGACCTTCGACCGGCTTGCGGCGATCTGGCCGGAGCTTGCCGGCCTGCCCGCCTATGCGGTGGAGCAGCTCGAGATCGACGCGCTCTATTCCGGCTATCTGGATCGCCAGCATGCCGATATCGAGGCATTCCGGCGCGACGAACGGCGCGCTATTCCCACCGCCATCGACTATCGCGCGATCCCGGGCCTGTCGACCGAAGCCCGCCAGAAGCTGGAGGCCGTGCGGCCCGGAACGCTCGGCCAGGCGGCGCGTATCGACGGCATGACCCCGGCGGCGCTCACCGTGCTTCTCGCCCATCTGAAGCGGCGCGACGACCTGCGGCGGACGGCATGAGGGAGCAGGGCCCCGCGGCGGGCGACCTCGCGACCGGCGAGGCCGTGGCGCGCGCCTTCGGTGTTTCACGTGAATCACGCGAGCGGCTGGAGCGCTTCGTCGCACTGGTCGAACGCTGGAACCGCAGCGTCAATCTCATCGGCCCGGCCACGGTGCCGGATATCTGGGCACGGCATGTCGCCGACAGCCTGCAGCTTTTGCGCTATACTCCTTCCACGGCGCGAATCATTCTCGATGTCGGAAGCGGCGGAGGGTTTCCGGGGATTGTCCTGGCGATTGCGCTGGCGGAGCGGCCGGGTGCCATGGTCCATCTGGTGGAGAGCAACCGGAAGAAGGCGGCCTTCCTTCGCGAGGCCGCTCGGGTCACCGGCGCGCCGGCCACGGTCCATGCCAGACGGGTCGAGGATATCGGGCTGGAGGACCTCGGCGGACGCCCCGATGTCGTCAGCGCGCGGGCCCTTGCGCCCCTGCCGAAGCTGCTCGAGCTCACGGCGCGCTTCATCGGAAACGGTACCATAGGACTGTTCCTGAAGGGCCAACATGTGGACAACGAGTTGACCGACGCCGCTATATCTTGGAGTATCGATGCGCAGACGCACCCGAGCGTGACCGGTCCTTCCGGCTCCGTTCTCATCGTGCGGGAGGCCATAGGTGTCCAACCAGACTGATCAGATGCTGAACGGCAGAAAACCGGTATCGCGGCCCCGTGTCCTGGCGGTCGCCAACCAGAAGGGCGGCGTCGGCAAGACGACGACGGCCATCAATCTCGGCACGGCTCTGGCCGCGGTCGGCGAGCAGGTCCTGATCATCGACCTCGATCCGCAGGGCAATGCGAGCACGGGGCTCGGTATCGACCGGGCCGCCGATATCGCGTCGAGTTACCATGTGCTGATGGGCGACGCGACGCTGGAGGACGTGGTCGTCCAGTCGGGCATACCGCGGCTCGCCTGCGCGCCTTCCACCATGGATCTCCTGGGCGCGGAGCTCGAGCTTGCCTCCATCGACCGGCGGACCCACCGCCTGAGCGACGCGGTGGACGCCACGATGGCACGCGCCGCCGCGACCGGCGACGACCGGCATGCCTACAGCTATATCCTGCTCGACTGCCCCCCGTCGCTGAACCTGCTCACGATCAACGCGCTGTGCGCGGCCGACGCGGTTCTGGTGCCGCTGCAATGCGAGTTCTTCGCTCTGGAGGGGCTGAGCCAGCTCATGCGGACCGTGGAGCGCGTGCGCACCAACCTCAATTCGCGGCTGGAGATCCAGGGCGTGATCCTGACCATGTTCGACCGGCGCAACAGCCTGTCGGAGCAGGTCGCGCAGGATGTGCGCGAGTTTCTGGGCGATACGGTCTACGAGACCATGATCCCGCGCAATGTGCGCGTCTCGGAGGCCCCGTCCTACGGCAAGCCGGTGCTGCTCTACGACAACAAATGCGCGGGCTCGCAGGCCTATATCCGGCTTGCCTCGGAGATCATCCGGCGGGAGCGCCAGCTTTGCGCCGCATGAGGGCGCCGGTGGTCCGCTCGGGCGGGGCTCAATCGATTCGGCACAGTAATGTTCGGGCGCAAGACCCGGCCATACCGGAGTAGCAGGGGATGGTTCAGCAAGGCAGAAAACGGCTCGGGCGCGGACTGGCCGCGTTGATCGGCGAGGACACCGCCGAGGCGCCGGCACCGGAGGAAAGCCGGCCGCAGCGCGGTCTGAAGCAGATGCCGATCGCCTTTCTGAGGCGTAATCCCCACAATCCGCGAAAGACCTTCCAGGACGAGGAGCTCGACGATCTCGCCCAGTCCCTGCGGGAAAAGGGCATGCTTCAGCCGCTCCTGGTGCGGCCCGTCGCCGATCCGGCCAACGCTTACGAGATCGTGGCGGGCGAGCGCCGCTGGCGGGCGGCCCAGAAGGCCGGTCTCCATGAGGTCCCGGTCATCGTGCGCGAGCTCTCCGATGCGGAGGCGCTCGAGGTCGCGCTCGTGGAGAACATCCAGCGCGCCGATCTCAATCCGGTCGAGGAGGCGGAGGGCTATCGCCGCCTCATGGAAGAATTCCATTATACGCAGCAACAACTTGCCGAAGCCGTCGGCAAGAGCCGGAGCCATGTGGCGAACACGATGCGGCTGCTTGGCCTGTCCGGCAAGGTGCGCGACATGCTGGCGGAGGGCACGCTGACCGCGGGCCACGCCCGTGCGCTCATCGCGTCCGATGCCGCCGACGAGCTTGCCGAGCGTATTGCGACCCTGGGTCTGAGCGTGCGCGAGACGGAAGAACTGGCCCGCGACTCAAGGGCGCAAGGAGAGACCGGACAGGACAGGCAATCGCCCGCACGCAAGCCGGAAAAGGATCCCGACACGCTGGCGCTCGAGCGCAGCCTGGCCGAGACGCTGGGCCTCAAGGTTCTCGTCAACCACAAGGGCCAGCGCGGCGGGGAGCTTCGCATCTGCTATCGCACGCTGGAGCAGCTCGACGATCTCTGCCAGCGGCTCAGCCGGCACGGCTGACGGCAAGCATTCGATTCACATCCGTTCCGATATCGGCATTCCGGAAACCGATTCGCAACCTTAACGATTCAGGCGTTGAACGGGCCGGGCTTTGCCGTCCGGTCACACCCGCCGGTAGCGGGCAGTCCGCGCGCTGCGCGCAAGGCTCAAAAGGGCGCGGCTTGCGATGGCTTCGGCGAGGCTTGCGAATTCGCGCGTCTTCAGTTCCGCCTCGCCGAGCGTATCGGACGCCGCAAGGAGCGAGGAAAGGTCCCAGGCGGAGAGCTGGCGGGCGACGGAGGCCTGCCGCTTGAAGAAGATCGGGGGCCGGGCCCCGCGCACGACGGCGTCGGCCGACTGGCCCGGTGTCATCTTCGCCTTCAGCCGCTGGAGCGCGGCGGCATGGTTGGCGGCGGCCACGATCACGGTCGCCGCCGGCATGCCGGTTGCGAGAAACCGTCCGAAACGGGTGTCCGCCCCTTCCAGATCGCCCTCGAAGACGGCGTCGATCAGGTCGTCCAGCGCGAGCGCCGACGCCTCGCCGCAGATCGCGTCGACATCCTCCAGCGTCACCTCGCCGGCGCCCTCGCAGTAAAGCGCGAGTTTCTCCACCTCGGCGCGGGAGAGCTGACGGTCGCCGCCGAGCTGGGCCTGGAGCCGTTCCAGCGCATCCGCGGCGATGGCGAGGCCGTGGCCGCGGAGCTGCTCCACGATCAGGGTGCGCAATGCGCCCGCCCCGTCGGCGTAGCAGGCCATGGCGACGGCATTATCCTGCGCCTCGAAGAGCTTGCGCAGCTTGTCGCCCTTGCGCAGAGTTCCGGCCTCCGCGACGATCAGCGCATCGCCCGGCGCGTCGGGAAGATAGGCTGCCGCCGCCCGGGCGAGGCCGCTTCCGGCGCCGCGCACCCAGACGACCCGGCGCCCGCCCATGAGAGAGATCGCCTGGGCCTCGTCGGCGAGAAGGCCCGGATCGGAGCCGAGCGCATCGTCCTCAAGCCGCACCACGTTGAACGGATCGTCGAGCGTTCCCGCCACCGCCTTCACGAGCGCCCTGGCGCGCTCGCGCACCAGCCCCTCGTCGCTGCCGTGAATGAGCGCGGCCTTAACCTTCGGGTCGGGCTTGTTGAGAAAGGCGTCGGCCCGTCCGCCCTTGAGCTCGGTCATCGATGCGCGTTCCTGTGGCCAGTTAGGGGGTCGCCGCGCTCCCGCGACGCATCCGGGAGCCGCCCGCCTGCTACGTCACAGCGCCCGGTCCGACCCCACCGTATCCACGGGGTCATAGACCACTCTAGTCGGAATCGTCCAGACTGGAGAGATCCGGCGCGTCGCGCAGCTTCCTCTCCACATCCCGCAGGTCGTTGAGCGAAAGGTCGAGCTTGCGCGCGAGTGTCTTCATGACGATTTCGGCGAATTCCGGAAACTCGCCGGCGACCCGGTAGAACAGCTCCTTGTCGACCTTGAGCGCAGTAAGGTCGGTGCGCGCGCGGGCGCTGAAATGATAGGGCTGACCGGCGAGCATCGACAGTTCGCCCACGAAGGCGCCGCGCCCGGCGGTCGCCACCAGCATCCGGTCGTCGCCGACATTGCGGAAGATCTCCGCTGTGCCCTCCGTGACGAGATAGCCGGCGCCGCCGCGCTCGCCCTGCTCGAACAGGTAGGAGCCGGCCGGGCATGCCACGCGCTCGGTCGCGAAAGCCAGAATCTGAAGCTGGGTGACATCGGCGTCCGCAAACAGGGGGATCTGCCGCAGGACCTCGACGTCGGACTTAACCGTCATGACCGCCCCCGCAAGCGGCCCCTCGGCCGACCGAATTCCACCTCATATGTGTATCCCCGAATCGCGCCCTTGCGAGCGTACCGCTTGATACCCTCCACGTCGAGTTCAGGCCCATATCGCCCGGAAAAGCAAGAGATTTTCTTGGTTCTCAGGGCACAAGCTTATAGCCGCCTGTTTCCGTCACCAGGATTTCCGCACTCGAGGGATCGGCCTCGATCTTCTGGCGCAAGCGGTAGATATGGGTCTCGAGCGTATGGGTCGTCACGCCGGCATTGTAGCCCCAGACCTCGTGGAGCAGCACATCACGCCCGACGACCTGGCGCCCGGCCCTGTAGAGATATTTCAGGATGGCCGTCTCCTTCTCCGTCAGCCTGATCTTGGAGCTGTCGCCGCGCACCAGGAGCTTCGCGCTCGGCCGGAAACTGTAGGGGCCGATGGCGAATACCGCGTCCTCGCTCTGCTCGTGCTGGCGCAGATGGGCGCGGATCCTCGCAAGCAGCACGCCGAAGCGGAACGGCTTGGTCACATAGTCATTGGCGCCGGCATCGAGCCCCAGAATGGTATCGGATTCGGTATCCTGCGCCGTCAGCATGATCACCGGGCTCTTCATGCCCGCCCGCCGCATGAGCTTGCAGGCCTCCCGGCCATCCATGTCCGGCAGGTTGACGTCGAGCAGGACGAGGTCGAAATGGTCCGTGCGCACCGCCTTGACGGCATCCGATGCCGTCGCCGCGCTGTCCACGATGAACTCGTCATGCAGCGAGAACTGCTCGCTCAGGGAATCGCGCAGCGCATCGTCGTCGTCCACGATCAGGATCTTCTTCGGAGCCGTCATCGGCTTCCCCCATGTCGGTGAAAGGGGCTTTCCGCCTGATTAGTAGTGGTCCATCCTAGCATCTTCAAGCCGGCGAGGTCTGTCTCTCCGGTCAACATTTCGTGGGTCTGCCCAGGCGGTGCCCAAGATGCAATCGACGGACAGGACGGGATATCGCGAACCGCCATGGCAGACGACCGGCCCGACATTCTGGTGATTGCCGATGCCACGGATCCGCGGCGGGGGCGCCTGCGCATGGGCGGGCTCGACGTGGCCTGTGCGCTCGGCCATGGCGGCATCGTTGCGGAAAAGCGCGAGGGCGACGGCGCCACCCCGGCCGGCGCATGGCCGATGCGCTACGGGCTCTACCGCCCGGACCGGGGGCCGGCGCCGCAGAGCGCCCTGGCCTTCCGGCCGATTGCCGAGGGGGATGGCTGGTGCGACGCCCCGCAGGACCGGAACTACAACCGGCCCGTCCCGCTGCCCTATCGCGCGAGCGCGGAAACCCTCTGGCGGGACGACCATCTCTACGATCTCCTGGTCGTGCTCGGTCACAATGACGATCCGGTCATACCGGGCGCCGGCAGCGCGATCTTCTTTCATCTCGCCCGGCCGGACTACGGCCCGACCGAGGGCTGCGTCGCCGTCGCGCGCGACGACATGCTCGCCGTCCTCGCCCAATGCGGCCCGGACACCGTCATGCGGATAGGTTAAGGTGCGTGAGAAAGCTACAAGGGGTATCTTGAGTTATCTAAAATTACTCGATCAATATATTCCATAAAATCACGACGCCATTCTCATCATCAATTTGATATAATATAAATGTTTTTGGCAATCTCCTAATAGGTGGGGATTCATATATCCACATTTCTATTGTCTTGAATCCCGGATGTTTTTCTCCAATCATACGTGGATTCTTAGATATCGCGTCATCAAAACTATCTAATACATCAAAGAAAGAATCACTATAATTCGCGTGCTTCCAAAACGCGGCTTCGAAGAGCTCGGAATACCTTGAAATCCAAGGGGTTCTTTTGCGATCTCTCAGCTTCAATGGTCTGTGCCTGCTCTTCTGCCCATTCGAAAGCTTCTTTTGACACCTGATTCGGAATCAAATGCAGGGCACTATGATACGCGAGTTCCTCTCCAAACTCGACCATCTCCCAAGGCGCAGAATGACTGAACTCGCTAATTGTCTTAGCCGTATTGTTCCTGCAGACAAATTCTATAACTTCGTCCAAAATCTTACCTCCAAGCTGACCCAATCGACCTATGTCCGGCTCTGTGAGGGCCCGGAACTCCTTTTTCCGATAACCAAAATAGTCTACCTCACGCACTTCCAAAGAGTGGTCAGCTGAGAGTTCCTTGACGATAGCAAGAAGGCTATCGCATGTTGGTCCAAACGGACGCTTACGATAGATTGCACCCGTAAGAGAGCTTCCAGACTCCAAATAGTGCAGCATATCCGCGTAGTACAGTACCTTATGCAGCTTGACAGCACCCAGCTCGTCGGGGCGGCATTGTCCGCACGTGTAAAGTACGGCTGCTTTCAATTTTTCACGATCAAACTGCATGTTAATAACTCAATGTTGACTAAGTCATTATATGATATATATGGGCCCTTAGTAAAGTGTTGATTTAAAAGGAAAAATGCGATTCATGTCAATGGCTTACCGGAGGCTCTGTGCCGTTTCGGTATCAGATAGCGGTGACCCCCCTATAGCTATTTGACTGAAGAGCGTCGGGCCCTACCGGGTGCCGAAAATGGCCGTACCGACGCGCACGAGCGTCGCGCCGAAGGCGATGGCTGTCTCGAAGTCGCCGCTCATGCCCATGGACAGCTCCGACAGGCCGTTGCGCCGGGCGATCTTCTCCAGAAGCGCAAAATGGAGCGAGGGGTCCTCGTCAAGCGGCGGGATACACATGAGCCCGGAGATCGTCAGGCCGTGCTCCTCGCGGCAGGAGGCGATGAAGGCGTCGGCCTCGTCGGGAAGCACGCCGGCCTTCTGCTCCTCCGCGCCGGTGTTCACCTGGACGAACAAGGCGGGGTGGCGATCCTGTCTCGCCATCTCCTCCGCGAGCACGCGCGCGAGCTTGGGGCGGTCGAGACTCTCGATGCAGTCGAACAGCGCGACCGCCTCGCGCACCTTGTTGGTCTGCAGCGGGCCGATCAGGTGGAGCTCCAGATCGGGGAAGCGGTCGCGCAGATCCGGCCATTTGCCTGCGGCCTCCTGCACACGGTTCTCGCCGAAGACGCGCTGGCCGGCCTCGATCACCGGAAGGATGTCTTCCGGCCCGAAGGTCTTGGAGACGGCGACGAGGCGGACCTCGTCCAGCGCCCGTCCGGCCGCCTTCGCCGCACCGGCGATGCGCGCACGCACATCCCCAAGGCCCTCGTGTTCCGTACCGTCCCGATCTGTGGTCGCCATGCCGCGCCTCCCGCCATTTCCGCGCCTTCGTCGGCCCAAAGCCTAATACCGACCTTGCGGGGCTTTGCAAGTGCGTGTAAGTCCAACGCCTGAGTTTTCCGGGTTTTCAAGCGCTTGTGATGACAAAGACGAACGCAATGGATCGCTATAATCCGCGCGACGCCGAGCCGCGCTGGCAGAAGGTATGGGACGAAGCAGGCTCGTTTGCCGCGTCGGAGAGCGCGGACAGGCCGAAATACTACGTCCTGGAGATGTTTCCCTATCCTTCCGGCCGCATTCATATGGGCCATGTGCGCAACTACACGATGGGCGACGTGATCGCCCGTTACAAGCGCGCCAGGGGCTTCAACGTGCTCCACCCGATGGGCTGGGACGCCTTCGGCATGCCAGCGGAGAACGCGGCAATTGAGCGCGGCGTCCATCCGCGCGACTGGACCTACGAGAATATCGCGACCATGCGCCGACAGCTCAAGTCCATGGGACTGTCGCTCGACTGGGAGCGCGAGCTCGCCACCTGCGATCCGGCCTATTACCGCCACGAGCAGGAGATGTTCCTCGATTTCCTGGAGGCGGGCCTCGTCGAGCGCAAGATTTCCACCGTCAACTGGGACCCGGTCGACAACACGGTTCTCGCCAACGAGCAGGTGATCGACGGGCGCGGCTGGCGGTCGGGCGCGCTCGTGGAGAAGCGCGAGCTCGCTCAGTGGTTCCTCAAGATCACCGACTATGCCGACGAGCTCCTGAGCGCGCTCGACGGTCTCGACCGCTGGCCGGAGAAGGTCCGGCTGATGCAGAAGAACTGGATCGGCCGGTCGGAGGGCATGCGCTTCTCCTTCGCGCTCCAGGATGCCGACGGCACGGCGCTGGACGAACGCCTGACCGTCTACACCACGCGCCATGACACGATCTTCGGGGCGACCTTCTGCGCCCTGTCGGCCGACCACCCGATCGTCAAGCGGCTGGCGGAGGGCTCCGCCGAGCTCGCCGCGTTCCGGCGCGAATGCGCGGCGCTCGGCACCAGCGAGGAGACCATCGAGCGCGCGGAGAAGAAGGGCGTGCCGCTCGGGCTCTATGCGGACCACCCCTTCCGCGAAGGCGTGCGCATTCCGGTCTATGCCGCCAATTTCGTGCTGATGGGCTATGGCGAGGGCGCCATTTTCGGCTGTCCCGGCCACGACCAGCGCGATCTGGACTTCGCGCGCAAATACGGCCTGCCGGTCATACCGGTGGTCGCGCCGAAGGATGCCGATCCGGCTAGCGTCGAGATCGCCGACGAGGCCTATGTGGAGCACGACGGCGAGACCGTCCAGCTCATCAATTCCGATTTCCTGGACGGCATGAGCGTGGCCGAGGCCAAGGAGGAGATCGCGACGCGCATGGAGGCGATGGGCATCGGCGAGCGCACGGTGAACTTCCGCCTGCGCGACTGGGGCGTCTCGCGCCAGCGCTACTGGGGATGCCCGATCCCGGTCATCCGCTGTCCGGCCTGCGGCGTCGTGCCGGTTCCCAAGGCGGAGCTGCCGGTGACGCTGCCCGACGACGTGACCTTCGACAAGCCGGGCAACCCGCTCGACCGCCATCCCACGTGGAAGCACGTGTCCTGCCCGTCCTGCGGCGGCGCGGCCGAGCGCGAGACGGACACCTTCGACACCTTCGTCGATTCCGCCTGGTACTTCGCGCGCTTCTGCTCGCCGCACTCGGACCGTCCGGTCGATGCGCAGGCGGGGGCCTACTGGATGCCCGTCGACCAGTATATCGGCGGCGTGGAGCATGCGATCCTGCATCTGCTCTATTCCCGCTTCTTCACCCGTGCCATGAGCCGCACGGGCCACCTCGCCATCGACGAGCCCTTCGCGGGGCTGTTCACGCAGGGCATGGTCTGCCACGAGACCTACAAGGATGCCGGGGGCCGCTGGCTCTATCCGAGCGAGGTGGTGAAGGACGAGACCGGCGCACACCATGCCGAGACCGGCGAGCCGGTGACGATCGGGGCCGTGGAGTCGATGTCCAAGTCGAAGCGCAACACGGTCGATCCCGAGGCGATCATCGCGGAGTTCGGGGCGGATACCGCGCGCTGGTTCATGCTGTCGGACACGCCGCCGGAGCGCGATATCGAGTGGACCGAGGCCGGGGCGGAAGGCGCCTATCGCTTCACGCAGCGCTTCTGGCGCGTCGTCGGCGACATCGTTCGCCATGCCGCGCCCGTCGGGACACCGGCGCCGGATGCGTTCGGCGACCCTGCCCTCAAGGCCCGCCGCGCGGCCCATCGCGCGCTGGACGCGGTCAGCGCCGATATCGAGGGCCTGCGCTTCAACCGGGCCATTGCGCGGATCTACGAGCTCGCCAACACGCTGCTGTCGATCCTCCAGGAGGCGGGAGACACCCCTGCCGAGGATCTCCGCTGGGCGCTGCGCGAGGCGGGCGAGCTTCTGGTGCGGATGGCCAATCCGATGATCCCGCATCTCACGGAGGAATGCTGGACGCTTCTCGGCCATGAGGGGCTTCTGGCCGCGGCCTCCTGGCCCGAGGCCGATCCGGCGCTGCTCGTCGACGATACGGTGACCATCGCCGTTCAGGTCAACGGAAAGCGGCGCGACGAGATCACGGTTGCCAAGGGCGCGTCCCAGGCCGACATTGAAGCCTTGGCGATGGCACTCGATAATGTGCGCCGGGCCATAGGCGACAAGGCGGTGCGCAAGGTGATCGTGGTGCCGGACCGCATCGTCAATGTGGTTGCCGCGTGAGGCGGCAATCAGGTAGACCGGTCCGATTGCAGGTCGATCCGGCCTGATGATCGGACGGCCCGGGATCGCACCGGCTCGGGGCCGGGAGGGTCCTGGGGCCGATCAAGAGGGGAATGGGTTCTCGATCATGCGCGTTCATCCCGTTCTCGCCGTTCTGGCGGCGTTCGCTCTCAGTCCGGCGCTCGCCGGCTGTGGTTTCAAGCCGCTCTACGAAACCCGCGCCGACGGCTCCTCCGCGGCGACCGAGCTCGCCTCGATCACCATCAAGCCGAAGCGCGACCGGATCGGGCAGATGGTGCGCAACGATCTTCTCTCCTCCATGGCACCCGTCGGACAGGAGGCCGCGCCGGCCTACCAGCTCGACTTCGCCACCCACGAGCAGCGCGACACGCTGATCCTGAAGGAGGACACCGACGTCACCCGCCGGTCCTATCGGCTGACCGCGACCTTCGATCTCGTGGAGCTCGGCACCGGAAAGACGGTCTATGCCGGCAAGACCTTCTCGGAGGTCTCCTATGACCGCGTCGAGGCGGAATTCTCCAATATCCAGGCCCGGATCAACGCGTCGGAGCGCGCCGCGCGCGAGGTGAGCGACAATATCCGCACCCGTCTCGCCGCCTATTTCGCGTCGAAGTGAGGGGGGAAAGAGGGCCGGTGCAGTCCGGCGCGATCCGAACCGATAATTCCCCCGGGATTACAGACGGTCGAGGTCGAACACGGCCGTTACGGGGACGTGGTCTGAGGGGCGGGGCCAGCTCCGGGCGCCGGAGAGCACGTCGACGCCGGTGCAGGCTGTTCCAAGGCCCGGGCTCGTCCAGATATGGTCCAGCCTGCGGCCGCGATTGGAGGCCTGCCAGTCGCGCGAGCGGTAGCTCCACCATGTAAACAGCTTCTCTTCCGGCGAGATGTGCTCGCGCACGACGTCGACCCAGCCATGGGAGGCGCGCACCTCGTCGAGATGTGCGACCTCGACGGGTGTGTGGCTGACGACCTTCAGAAGCTGCTTGTGCGACCACACATCGGTCTCCAGCGGCGCGATATTGAGATCGCCCACCAGCACCATGGGGTGGCCGTCATGGGCGGCGCCGTCGCCGAACCAGTCGCGCATCTCCTTCAGGAAGGCGAGCTTGTGGGCGAATTTCTCGTTCACGTCCGGGTCGGGCTCGTCGCCGCCGGCAGGAACGTAGAAATTGTGGACGACGAGCGGTTGCGCGCCGGTCTCCAGCGTGATCGCCACATGGCGCGCATCCTGCTTGCCGCAGAACTGCCGGTGCGAAACCTCGCGGAAGGGAATGCGCGACAGGGTCGCCACGCCGTGATAGCCCGCCTGGCCGCGCGGCGCGATGTGCTCGTAGCCGAGATCCCTGAACCGGGCGGAGGGGAACTGGTCGTCCGGGCATTTGGTCTCCTGCAGGCACAGCACGTCGGGTGCGGCCTCCTCCAGGAAGCGCGCGACGAGGTCCTGCCGGAGGCGGACGGAGTTGATGTTCCAGGTGGCCAGTGTGATGCGCATCGGGTTCCCCTTCGCCGAGAGAGGTTCGTGACTAGCGCATTTTCCCGCGCCGGGAAACTCCCGAAGCCGGTTCCGGGGTCCGATCGACATCCGGTTGGCATGGGCGAAGAAAGGGCCCCGAAAAGAAAGTGGGCGCCCGGTCGGGGTCCCGGGCGCCCGGCGCCTTGTGCGCTTTCTTGCGTCGGGAGGGGAAACCGACGCAGTTCACGGTTGTCTTTATGTGGCCATCGAGCGGGGGGCAGTGAGGCCACACGAGAGAGAGGGACAACCGCTACTGACTGTTAAGTATGATCGCAGCGATTCGTTTTCAATCCGGCCCGTACACTTTTTTCAAGGCCGCTATCTGCAAAGAACCGGCGGAAAACGGCGTTTCTCAAGAGGTGAGGCAGAATGTCGCACCAAGAATAAGGCAGCCATTCGCGACCCATTTTCCACCGATCCCCGTTTAGCGCCGGTCGGGGCCCGTCTCGATCTTGCGGGGAATCTTCACCTTGAACAGGCCAGGATCCGGATTGACGCCGCTGGCGAGTTTCGTCAGCGAGATCGTGGTCTTGTTGCCGTTGCCGTCCACGATGATCCACTGGCGCAGCTCGTTCGTCTTGTCGTCGAACACGACGGTGAGCTGGCCGGGAACCAGCATGTTGCGGTCCTCGAGCGTGACGGAGGTGTAGCCGTCCCGGCTGTTGACGTCGAGCACGCGGGCCTCGTCGCCGAGATCGATATCGTTGGCGAGCACCATGCGCAGGGGCGTCTGGGACAGCGGATAGTAGTCCGCCTCCTCGCTCTTGCGGTTGTTCACGATCACATAGTCGCCGTCGGAGACGACCAGGAACGGATTGGGCGGCGCATATTCGAAGCGCAGACGGCCGGGCTTCTTCAGATAGAACACGCCCTTGGACATCTGGCCGCGCGGTCCGATCTGGACGAATTCGCCCTGCAGGCTGCGCAGCTGGTTGAAGTAGCTTGCCATGCGCTGGACGGCGGCCTGCTGGTCGGCCGTCAACCGGGCCTCCTGGGCCGCTGTGGCCGGAGGACCGCCCGCCGTCACGGCGAGAAGGGCCAGAAGGCCTGCCAGCACGCCGCAGCGCCAGTCCGTCGTTGCGCGGAGGATCCTGGTGATGACCATTGCGAGTTCTGCTCCGTTCAGAGGTTTCTGCAAGATCGCAAGCCTCGGGGCGTCAATCTCGCGGCGCCAAGGCATGTGCGTCGTTCTGGGCGATTTTGCGACAGCCCACATATAGGGTCCGGGGTCGGATCGTCCAAAGGCCGGGCATGCTGTCCGCTCGACCCCTGGCGCCTAACCCGCATCCTGATCCTCGGTCTCGCCGAGAAGAACCTCCCGCTTGCCGGCATGGTTGGCCGGGCTGATGAGCCCTTCCTGCTCCATGCGCTCGATCAGCGAGGCGGCGCGATTGTAACCGATTTGCAGGCGCCGCTGTATATAGCTTGTCGAGGCCTTGCGGTCGCGGGCCACGACGGCCACGGCCTGGCTATAGAGATCCTCGCCGTCGCCGCTGCCGCCGGAGGCGCCGTCACCCATGTCGACGCCCGGAATCTGGTAGCCGTCGTCGCTTTCCTCCGTCACCTCCTGAAGATATTCCGGCGCTGCCTGCGCCTTCAGGTGCTGGACGATACGTTCCACCTCGTCGTCGGACACGAAGGCGCCGTGGAGCCGGGTGATCCGCCCGCCGCCGGCCATGTACAGCATGTCGCCCTGGCCGAGGAGCTGCTCGGCGCCCTGCTCGCCCAGAATGGTTCGGCTGTCGATCTTGGAGGTGACCTGGAAGCTGATCCGCGTCGGGAAGTTCGCCTTGATGGTGCCGGTGATGACGTCGACACTGGGACGTTGTGTCGCGGTGATGAGGTGGAGGCCGGCCGCGCGCGCCATCTGGGCGAGCCGCTGGATCGCGCCCTCGATCTCCTTGCCGGCGACCATCATGAGGTCGGCCATCTCGTCGACGATGACCACGATATAGGGCATCGGCTCGAGCGGCATCTCTTCGGCCTCGTAGATCGGCTGGCCGGTCTCCGGATCGTAGCCCGTCTGGACGGTGCGCGTGAGCACCTCGCCCTTCTTCTGGGCCTGCGCGACGCGGGTGTTGTAGCCGTCGATATTGCGCACGCCGAGCTTGGACATCTTGCGGTAGCGGTCCTCCATCTCGCGGACCGCCCATTTCAGCGCCACCACGGCCTTCTTCGGGTCGGTCACCACGGGCGCGAGCAGATGGGGGATGCCCTCGTAGATCGACAGCTCGAGCATCTTCGGGTCGACCATGATCAGCTTGCACTTGTCCGGCGGCAGCCGGTAGAGCAGCGACAGGATCATGGTGTTGATGCCGACCGACTTGCCCGAGCCGGTGGTGCCCGCGATCAGCAGATGCGGCATGCGCGCGAGATCGGCGAAGACCGGCTCGCCGCCGATATTCTTGCCAAGCGCCAGAGCGATGTCCTGATTGGTCTTCTCGAAGGCCTCCGACGCCATGAGCTCGCGCAGATAGACCGTCTCGCGCTTGGCGTTCGGCAGCTCGATGCCGATCACGTTGCGCCCCGGCACCACCGCCACGCGGGCGGAGACGGCGCTCATGGAGCGCGCGATGTCGTCGGCAAGCCCGATGACGCGCGAGGACTTGATGCCGGGCGCGGGCTCCAGCTCGTAGAGGGTGACGACCGGCCCCGGGCGGACATTGATGATCTCGCCGCGCACGCCGAAATCCTCCAGAACGCCTTCCAGCATGCGGGCATTCTGCTCCAGCGCGTCGTTGGAGAGGTCGGAGGTCTTGCGCTGCTGCTTCGGCTCGGCGAGCAGCGTGAGCGGCGGCAGCTCGAAGGCCTTCTTGCTGGCGAACGGGAAGGAAGGCTGGGCTTCCGCCTTGAGCCGCTTGCCGGGCTTCAGCGGCGCGTCGGTGCGCGTCACCCGGGCGGGCGCCTCCGTCATCTCGCCGGCGTCGTCGCGGAAATCTCCGGCATGCTGGCCGGCATGATCCTCCAAATCCCCGCCCGCATAGCCGCCGTCGGCCATATCGTCCTCCAAGGCCTCCGGTTGCGGGGCGCCACCGGGGCGGGCGACGAGCTTGGGCTCGATGCGCTCGATGGGGTCGGCCTCGTCCTTGTCGTCCAGAAGGTCCTTCACGGCATGGCCGACGCGGCCGAAACCGGGCAGCGAGAAGCGCCGTTTCGCCGGGGTCGGCCGGGCCCGGGCCTCATGCCCGCCGTCCGCCTCGTCCTCGCTGGTGCCATGCGATGGCCGTGCCTGCGCCGCATGCGCCCCGGCACGCGCGCGCCACAGGCTGCTCGCCCTCAGGAACAGGTGGGAGAGCGCGCCGACCAGTCGTTCGGCCGCCTCGTAGACGCCGTCACCGAACAGCCGCGTGACACGCAGGGCCGCCTCGGTGGTGACGCAGGCGCCATGACAGGCCAGCACGAGACCAACCGGTGCCATGACGAGGCCCGTGACGAACCCTGCGAGCGACTGGCCGAGGATCAGGCCGATCAGGAACAGGAACGGGCTCGTCACCAGGTCGCCGCCCGCCCCGCCGAGCCCCGTCGGCAGCGGCCAGCTCGCCGGGATCGGCAGCAGGGACAGGCAGCCGGAGATCAGGATGGAGCCGGCAAGCCAGGTTGCGATGCGGTGCAGGGGCCGTGACGGCGGCTCATGCGCGAGAAGCCGGGTCGCCCAGGACAGCGGCACGGCGACGACCGCGACCACGCCGAGCCCGAAGATCTGCATGAGCACATCGGCGGCGATCGCACCGGTGAAGCCGAGCCAGTTCTCCGGCGCGCCGTCGACGGCGTGGTTGAGGCTCGGATCCTGCGCCGACCAGCTCGCAAGGCTCGCCGCCACCGCGAGCGTGAGCGCGAGCAGCGCCAGCCCGCCGAGCTCGGCAAGCCGGTTGCCGACGAACCGTCGCAAGCCTATCGGGACTGTCGACTCATCCGTATCGATTGGCCGGGATCGCGCCATGCTTCTTGACTGGACCTTGGTTGCCTCTGCTCCGGCCGACAGGAAATCTGCGCCATAACAACAAGTTAGGGCGAATGTGCCGGATACATGGTTAAAGGCCGGTTAATGGGTCCGGGCTTTTGAGCAGGATTGACGCCCCTGGCTGTCGGATCGGTGAATTTCGGGGCTGTGTGTGGAGTTCCCATGTCGAGTACGGCACCGGCCCGCGCCCCCACCCGG
>ENA-ORCW01000210-ORCW01000210.1-marine-metagenome-genome-assembly--contig:-NODE-210-length-59227-cov-4.137566_pt1 | contig 59227 bp, 42 predicted proteins | sample MGYA00237784_ERZ508517 | MGnify/ENA primary metagenome ERZ508517 (study PRJEB26187, sample SAMN06268979) | marine metagenome | isolation source: Tt ae E1 feedstock associated aerobic enrichment on...
AGGGGGCCTCACGCGCATCTCAACGCGATGCAACCCAATCACTCGAGACCAAACGAGCCGATGAAATATTTGGGCTACGTTGCCTGGCGCTCGGGGCTCGCCTGGCTCCTGCTTCCTGATTCCTGACTCCTACCTCCTGACTCCTACCTCCTGACTCCTACCTCCTGACTCCTACCTCCTGATTCCTACCTCCTGATTCCTACCTCCTCAAGAAAGACACGGCCTGCGATCCGAAGACCGCAGGCCGTGCGTCAGCCTGACCTGTTTCCGTACGGAGCGTGCTACTCCGTTTCTGATTCCGATTCGGCCGATGCCGTCTTCAGGTTCGGATCGAGCATGACGGCCCGCTCGAAGTCGGCGCCCGCCTGCTGAATCTGGCCGTCCGCCTTCCGCTGCTGCGAGCGGAGCAGGTAGGCCTGGGCAACCTGACGATCAAGACGTTTGGCTGCGGTGTAGTCGGCAATCGCTTCGTCGTACTTGGCCTGTTCGAAGTAGATGTCGCCCCGCAGCGAGTAGGCCTCGTGCAGACCCGGATCGCGGGCGACGGCGACGGTGATGTCTTCGAGGGCGGCTTCGGTCTCACCCTGCTTCAGTTTCACGACCGCGCGGCTGAAGTACGCCTGGGCATTGTCGGGATCGAGCTGAAGGGCATGGTTGAAGTTGCCCATCGCCTGTTCGAGCTTGTCCTGCTCCAGCAGGTGCCGTCCCCGGGCAACCCAGTGATTCGAGTCACGCGGCGAGCGGCCGACGGCACGATTCAGGTCGGCCAGCTTCTGCAGCCAGACGACGTACTCGCGATCCTTTTCGGCGAGATCTTCCTGCCCCGCCGAGGTGTACGCTTCGCTGCGGTGCAGGTAGTACTTGACGTTGTCGGGCTGCAGGGCGATTGCCTGCGTGAAGTCTTCGGCGGCTTCGGAGTGCAGGCCGGCCTTCTGACGGGCCAGGCCGCGATTGTTCCAGGCGTTGACGTACTTGTCGTTCAGCTTGATGGCTTCCGAGAACGCGGCGATCGCGTCATCGAAGTTCTCGGTCTGCAGCAGGGCAAACCCGCGATTGTTGTGAGCGTCGACGTACTCCGGATCGATCCGGAGTGCCGCGTCGAAGTCCTTGATCGCCAGCTCATGCTGTCCGCGGGCAATCCGGACCAGTCCGCGGTTGTTGTACGGCTGGGGGTAGTTGAGATCGAGGCCGATTGCGTCGTTGAAGTCCTTCTCGGCCTGCTCGTACTGCTGGCCGGTCAGGTAGAAGTAGCCCCGCGTGTTTCGCAGACGCGGGTCGTCTCCCTTCAGTTCGATCGCCTTGCTGAGGTCGGCGATGGCCCGCGAGAGCAGTTTCGCCTTGGCGAATGCCGCCGCCCGCTGAACATACGCGTCGACCGATGTCGGATCGTTGCTGATCGCCCGCGTGAGCAGCGTGACCGCGTGGCCGAGGTCGCCCTTCTTCATCAGGCGGGTCGCCAGCGAGATCAGCTGGGGCACCGACGGATCTGCCGATTTGCTGGTGGTCGCTTCGGTTGCCGGCGGAGTCGGTGTTGCGGCAGTCTGTGTCGCGCTGGTTTCCGATGCCGATGCGGTGGCCGGTGCGTCCGGCGTTTGCGGATCGGCAGACGTCTGTGCGGAGTTATCCCCGGAGCCGCAGCCGGCGGCCAGAAGAACCAGTGCGAACAACGCGGAAAGTCTCATGATCGAGATCCCAATCCCTTGGTGGCGGACGGACCACGAACAGAGTCGCGGCCGACGGAGTCATTCCGTTCCATGAAACACGCGATGATTCGCCCGCGCAAGAACGCGACGCGCGATCGAACGTGCTGACTTGCGGTCGAGCTTGTACCGGCGTTCCCCAAACGGGTCAATCCCGATTGCGGGGATACACCGCATTGCTGGACTCAGAGAATCACGCCACGCCGAGAGAGACCAGGTGGGCGGAGGGCCGGCGGAGCAGATCCGGCCAGTTCCGGTCGATCCGTCGCATGCTGCGCGACTTATCGACGTTGCATTCCGGCGACGTTCACCTGCCGCCCTGCCGTGCGCACTGTGCTGGCAGAAACGACAGTCTGTCCGATGATCGACCAGTGTTCGGTCACCGGTGGGCAGTGTGCACACTCTCTGTGAACATGGTGCACACCACCAGATTCCGCGCGGGCCAGGCTGGACTCGCGATGGTCGCGGCCGGGCCTCGTCAGTTCAACGGGGGTCGGATTCGCTCGGAGCGGTCACGCCGGGACCGGGGTGCCCGGAACCAGAGGGCGGGCGGTCTGGGGCTCCGGATCGTTGCTCCGGCGCACCATCTGGTTCTGCTGGTCCAGAACTTCCTGGCGTCGAATGGTGACATTTTCCGGGGCATCGATGCCGATCTTCACCCGACGGGTTCCGACACCCACGACCGTGATCGTGATGCCGAGTTCAGGAAGCGTAATCGACTCGTTCAGTTTGCGGGACAGCACGAGCATGACTGAGTCCTTTCCTGGGCCTCGAGTCCAAAACGGGAAGGGGGCCGAACGTTGATCGGGCTCCCTTCCGACTCTTCGGTTCGAGTAGGTCAAGTTCTTACGCGACTCCGCCGCGTCCGGCCATGCGATAGAAGCAAATGAAATACCATTCGCAGGTCGGCGATCCGTTTTTTGTCCCGGTTTGGTGGCATGGAGCGGATGCGCAGACTGAATGCCCGAAATCCGGCTGCCGACGCTCAGAAACTGTCAACTTCAGTCGACGGATCGCGCGACGCCAGGGGGCGGCGCATCCCCGCAGGTGCGCTTCGCAGTGACGCGGGACACTACGTGTTGCATTCCGCCTCAGGCCTACTGCGGCTCAGACGCCTTGCTGCCGGTCGGTACCCAGCCGTCCGGTTCGGACGTCGTCGGCGTAACGTCCAGGTGAGACCCGGTTTTGCTGCGGCGCGGCAGTTCCCACTCGTCCGCCGCGTCTCCGGTGATGGGGGCCGAGATGTGATCGCCCGGAGTCGCGGCAGACGCGGGCTTCTGGCCTCCCGAAGACGGAGTTGCCACGGGAGCCCGTGTCGTTCGCGGCGGCACGAACGCCTGCTGGACCTGGTTGGAAGCAGAACCCGGGCTCGCCGAGCGGGCTGCTGCCGGACGCACGGCGGGATCCGCAACCGGTCGGGCAGCGATGCGGGATGTCGGGGGGAGTTGGGGGATGGTCTCCCCGAGCCCGATCCGATCGTCGGCATGCTCGTAATAGGTCAGGGCCCGGTCGAGCAGGCCGGCAAGGTGTTCAGCACGCCGCTGGTCCGAAGGATGCGTCGAGAGGAACTCGGGGGGCTTGCCTCCGGAGGCGGCAGCAAATCGTTCCCAGAATGCGGGAGCTTCCCGCGGGTCGTACCCTGCCCGCGCCATCAGCGTCAGCCCGATCGAGTCTGCTTCCGTTTCGTGCTTGCGGCTGTATGGCAGGATCACGCCCAGATGCGAGGCAGCCCCGTAGACCTGAACGATCTTCTCCTGGTCGGGGACGTCCTGTTCGCGGGTCACCTTGTCGATCAGACCACCAACACCACTTACGACGGACTTCTGGCTCATTCGTTCTGCACCATGTCGGGCGAGAACGTGCGCGATTTCGTGAGACAGCACAACCGCCAGTCCGGCTTCGTTGGCACAGACCGGCATCATGCCCTCGTAGATGGCGACCTTGCCGCCGGGCAATGCAAATGCGTTCTGCTTGTTGCCCGCCAGGACGCGGAACTCCCAGTCGAACTCGGGGCGGCCGGCGACCGCGGCGATGCGGCGACCGACGCGTTCGACGATCTGCCGGTACTGCGGATGCTGCGAGAGGGGCTGCTCGGACAGGATCTTTTCGTAGGCCCGCTGCCCCAGCAGAACTTCCTGCTCTTCCGGAATGAGCAGCAGCTGATGGCGGCCGGTCATCGGCATCTCGTGGCATGCGGCCACGGCGAGCGGAAGCAGCGCCAGCAGACACAGCGATGCAGGGCATCGGCGCGACGAGGAGGCAGGCCGACGGCGTTGCCGCGGCGGGAACTGGCGGATCATTGTGCGCCTCGCTGTGACGAGGGAGCAGAACGGGGGATGTGGAGAGGGGAGTCTGCAGCCGTCGAAGTGAAAGGGCCGGGACGATAGCCGATCGTCGGATCGGCCTCAACCCGGAAATTCCGGCCGCCCGGCGCCGATTTCCCGGAAGATTCACATCGGCTTCAACTGCTCTGTGGAAGCGTCTGAAAGAATCCTTCCTTACAGCTGCAGCCTCTTGCATGACTGCAGCGGTCGCATGGTGACAACTCCGGAGTTGAGCCGATGCCAGCTGACCAGGGAAGGTTGCAGGGACGGGTCCGTACACTCTTCGTCAGCGATGTGCACTTGGGAAGTCCGTATGCCCAGTGCGAGCCGTTCCTCGAATTCCTCCGCGGGATCGAGGCGGAGCGATTGTACATTGTCGGCGACTTCCTCGACGGCTGGAAGCTGCAGGCGAGCTGGCGGTGGCAACCGACCTATACCGCCATTCTCAGGCGTCTGGCCGAGATGGCCGACGCCGGGACCGAGCTGTTCTATCTGTCCGGCAATCACGACGAGTTTCTCCGGGAGCAGCACCTGTTCTCGGAGATTCTCAGGCGGTTCGAGTTCGTGACGATGGGAGACGAGTTCCTGCACCTCACGGTCGACGGACGCCGGTTTCTGGTCACCCACGGCGACCGGTTCGACTACGTCGAGACCTCGGCAAAGTGGCTCTCGAAGGGCTCCGGGCTCTTCTACGACGCGTTGCTTTCGGGGAGCTGGCACCTGAGCCGGCTGATCGGCCGTACGAACCTCAGTCCCTACCGCTTCTGCGCGATGACCAAGGACCGCGTCAAACGGATGATCCGGTTTATCCAGCGATACGAGCGCTGTCTGATCGAGCATGCCCGCTCGCGGCAGTGCGATGGGGTGATTTGCGGACACGTCCATACGCCTTCGATTGTGCATCGCGATGGAATGACGTACTGTAACACCGGCGACTGGGTCGAGAACTGCACCGCTCTCGTCGAAGACGATGACGGGACGCTCTCACTGACCTGTTTCTACGAAGCAGGACGCCAGTTTCCGTCTCCCGAACACGTCGCGCCGCCCGCGCACGAGTCGGCCACCAGACGCGCCGCCGCTGCTCGTGGCGCCCTTGCCTGAGATGCGCGTGTGTCTGCCGGCAGCCGTCTGGGACTGAACAACGCACACGCCCCGGCAGGAACGATCGATGGCTTGGGAACGCTTGAGCCGCACCTACTTCAATCTCATCCACAAAAACAACCTGGTCTACAACACCTGCTGGGAAGATCCCCGGCTGGATCACGTAGCCCTCGAACTGGGGCCGGACGACAACGTCCTGGTCATCACTTCGGCCGGTTGTAATGCACTCGACTACGCGCTGGCCGGCCCCAACCGTGTCTACGCGGTCGACATGAATCCCCGGCAGAACGCTCTGCTCGAGCTGAAGCTGGCCGGCATCCGCAACCTCGACTACGACACGTTCTTCGAACTGTTCGGTCGCGGCAGCAGCCCGCAGTGGGCGACGATTTACCATGAGCGTCTGCGGAACGCGCTTTCGCCCGATGCACGATCCTACTGGGATCGCCGCTCGAAATTCTTCGACGGTTCCACCCGTCGCTCCAGCTTCTACTTCTGGGGGTCCTCCGGGACTTTTGCCTGGCTGGTCAACGGCTACATCAATCGTGTTGCGAAGATCCGCGACGGCATCGACACGCTGCTGAATGCGTCGACGGTCGAGGAACAGCAGGAGATTTACCGCGAGCAGCAGCTTCGCGAATCACTGTTCCGTCCCATGATTACCTGGATGCTTCGCCGCGACGCGACACTCGCAATGCTCGGCGTGCCGCGCAGTCAGCGTCGCCAGCTGGATGAAGGGTATCCGGGGGGCGTGGTGCAGTTCATCGTCGACCGGATTGAAACCGTCTTCGCCGGCCGCCCCCTGCACGACAACTACTTCTGGCGGGTCTACCTGACCGGTTCGTACACGCCGGAGTGCTGTCCGGAGTACCTCAAGCCGGATAACTTCCAGAAGCTCAAGGACGGGCTGGTCGATCGGGTCGAGGTGCACACGAATTCCATTCTCGGCTTTCTGGATGAGAACGACGTCGCCGTCTCGCGGTTCGTGCTGCTCGACCACATGGACTGGCTGTGGGCGAACCTGCGTGATGTGCTGTCGGCCGAATGGCAGGCGATTCACGACCGGGCTGCTGACAACACCCGCATCATCTGGCGGAGTGCCGGCCTCGAAGTCGACTTCGTCGATCCGATCACGATCAATGGCAAGCATGGGCAGACCCAGCTGGGCGACCTGCTCAAATACAACACCGAGCTGGCCAGTGAACTGCACGAACGGGACCGCGTGAACACGTACGGCAGTTTCTACATTGCCGACCTGACCGCCTGATCGCGTCGTCTCCCCGTTCCCCTCCGTCCCGCGACCGTCAGGAATCCGTCCCCCTCTCATGACCGAGAACTCTTCTTCGCTGCTGGGTGACCTGAAGATCCTGTGGCATCTGGCGGCCCGGCGCGTTCGCGGCGGAACGCACGCCGAGCGACTTGAGAACTTCTACTCCGGGCAGGCCGACAACTACGATTCGTTTCGTCGTCGTCTGCTGCATGGCCGCAGGGAAATGATCGACCGCGTCCCGATCAGCGAGGGAGATGTGTGGGTCGATCTGGGAGCCGGGACCGGTGAGAACGCCGAGCATCTGGGCGACCGGATCGGCGCGCTCAAACAGATGTACCTGGTCGATCTGGCTCCGTCATTGCTGAACGTGGCGTCACAGCGGATCGAGGCCCGTGGCTGGAACAACGTCACGACCGCCTGTGCCGACGCGACGACCTTCTGTCCGCCGGAAGGTGGCGCGGATGTCGTCACGTTCTCCTACTCGCTGACGATGATCCCTGACTGGTTCCGGGCGATCGAGAACGCGCTGGCGATTCTCAAGCCGGGCGGGCGGATCGGCGTCGTCGACTTCTACGTGGCCCGCAAATATCCGACGGACGGGCATCGCAAGCATGGCTGGAGCACGCGCACGGTCTGGCCAGCCTGGTTCGGTTCGGACAACGTGTTCCTCTCGCCGGATCACCTGCCGTTCCTCGAAAGCCACTTCGAGACCGAGTTGCTCGAAGAGAATCGCGGCAAGGTGCCGTACCTGCCGCTGGTGCGGGCGCCGTATTACGTGTTTGTCGGCCGCAAGCCGACGGCGGGGTGACCTCCCGCATCAGTGCACGGCCAGAGGCCGTGGCACACCGCTCAAGCCTCGCGTCTGCATGAGCTGGGACCAGTCCGTAGGGCCGGCTATTGCCGGCCGACGGTGATCAGCGTTGATTTGAATGCTGGGACGAGTCCCCGCGTACGTTCCCGACGCTCGAGGCTTAACCCCCGAGCTCACGCTCGGGGCTCGCCTGATTCCTGATTCCTAACTCCTACCCACTACCCACTACCCACTACGACGACAACTCGACCAGCTCGGCGTCCTGGGGCTCTTCCTTCGGAAGGTTCCTCAGCGGGCGGACGGCATCGGGATCGGCCGGGCCGGGCTGTGTCGGACGGATCCACTCCTTGAGCAGATCGCCGGTGTAGATCGCACTCGGAAGCACTTCGCACTCGGCCCAGCAGCCGGCACACTTGCGGACCCAGGTCCGCTGTTCGGCTGCTCGGGCACTCGTCCAGACTTCCTCGAAGGACTGCTCACGAAGGTTGCCGATCGTCCGGCTGTTGAACTGGCAGGTCGGTACGTCGCCGTTGGGGAACAGCCGCATGTGGGCGTTGAGCGCCACGCAGGGAGGATTCGGCAGGCCGGTCCCTCCCAGCAGACGGTTGCGGATCCCTCGCAGGTAATACCGCTTGGCAATCCGCTGCAGGAACCGGTAGCTGTCCAGGTCCCGTTCGAGTTCATCGAACAGCTCCCGCAGGTGATCGTCGGTGAACTCGCCGAACGTCGTGAACTCACCGATCTCGCCCGGTGCGAGTTCGAGCTCCCGCTCGAGGTTGTACGTGGCGCTGACGTCGTAAGCCATCACAACGTGATTGCGGACGTCGTACTTTTTGAGCACGTCCCGCAGCCGCCGGTAATGATCGACGCCCTCGGCATCGACGATCGTCTGATTGACCGCCAGGCTCAGGTTGAGCCGTTTGCGGTGCGGAGCGAGTTGCTCGATCGTCTCGATGCAGCTGGCGTAGGCCCGGCTGTTGCCGCGGATCTCGTTGTGCTTGTCGCCGACGCCATCAATGGAGATCAGCATCTCGAGCGGCGTGCGATGAGTGCGCTCTTCGCAGAAGCGGACGATCCGGTCGGTCAGAAAGCCGTTGGTCGTTACGTGCAGCAGCATCGGCCGCAGATGGCGATCCGCCAGGTCGGTGATCTCGGCGAAGTCCTTACGGACGAACGGTTCACCTCCGGTCAGTCGGACGGCATCGAGCCGCGGCAACTGGCGGAAGATGTGCTCGACCTCGTCGAGGGTGAGGTCCCCCTCGGTCGACATCTTCCAGGAGTCACACATCACGCAGCGGGCGTTGCAGCCGAAGGTGACGGTGTACGTGAGCATGCGGGGCAGGCCGTCCTGACGACGACGGTTCCGCCGGACCGCTGCGAGATAGCCAGCCAGACGACCGATCATGACGCACGACTTTCCAGAAGACGAAGTTCGTGAGGTAGAGGGGACGATTGGGGAACGGCCGGCAGATGGGACTCGACCGTCTCCAGGACTGTCGGGAGACCATCAAGCCGGTTCCGGTCGATGTGACCGCGGTATTCGTCCAGGCGTTCGAGGAAGCCGCTCATCAGGCGGCCATCGAACTCGTGGACGTGGCACCAGTCCCCTCCGCCCCCTTGGCGGATGTAAAACGCGTTGATGAACTGCTCGAAGTTCTTTGCTTCGGGAATGGCGAGGACCGGCTTGCCCAGAAACATCGCTTCGCCAATCAGCTGGTTGCCCGCATTGGAAACGAGCGCCTGGCAGCTGGCCAGATCCTCGATGAATCCCTGCTCGCTGACGCCGAAGAACTTCAGGTTTCCCTCGGCCGGACGCTCGCCCAGTCCATAGATGCGGACTTCGCGGCCACATCCGGCCAGGGCGGACATGACATTGTCGGGAGCAAACCGCCTGAGGTAGACGAGCACGTGATCGCCGACGACCGGTCGCATGCTGCGGATCTCCGGTCGCAGCAGTACGCCGACCTGAACGACCGAATCGCGGTACCAGCGATGGACCGGCGGGAAGTAAAACGACGAGATGATTGTGGCGACCTGTCCCTGATAGTACGAACCGACGACGGGACTCATCATCGACGCATGCGTCCGCAGGTGCAGTGGCAGGGCACTCAGGTCGCAGGCGGTGAGGAAGTGCTGGTGATCGAGACTGATGAACGGGACCGACTCACGCACCGCCGCACGCGGCAGCGCGGGTTCGAAGTCGGTAATCACCAGATCCGCCCGGCTTGCGCGGATGGCATCGCGGAGTCGTTGGACGAGCCGGGGGAGGCCGCTGCTGTGAATAGTGAAACAGCAGACCGGGGATGCGGCGAACGGTGACGGACGATTGCCGGTAGGCCCGCGAAAGCAGGTCGTACGCGACGCCGGGAGCGAAGATCTCGATGCGATGGCGGTCGCGAAGTGCTTCGACAACGGTGCGGACACGGGTAGCGTGGCCGCGTCCTTCGCCAGCCAGACTGTAAAGGATGGTAGCCATCAGGGATCTGCGACTGCTCGTCCTTCACGGGTATGACGACTCGACCGGACGTGCCGGGCGTTGCCGTCGGGTTTCCATTCCACCGGACGCGGGCCGCTCACTGTCAGACCGTCGGTATCGTCTCAGGAGTCGTTCCGGCAACCGGAGACGGGTACGCAGGCTGCACGGGCAGTCGGTGTTGCGTCTGCGGCCGCGCGTCGTGACTGCACATCCATTGCAACTGGAAGGTGTTCGCGATCCCCGGGGTAGTAGTGGTCGAGAACCAGGCTTCCGTCTTCGTATTCCACCAGTGCCGTGCAGTGTTCGACCCAGTCTCCGATGTTGGCGTACAGCATGCCGTCGATATCGGTGACCAGCGGGGAGTGCAGGTGGCCGCAGACCACACCATCGCAGCCCCGGCTGTGGGCATACTCGAGAAGGCGTTCACGAAAGCGGCTCGACTCGCAGACTTTCTGTTTGACGCGACGTTTGATGCGACCGCAGTAGGCGTAGGGGCTGCGGTCTTCGATGCGCCGCATGCGACTGACCAGGCGGTTCATCGAGAGCAGACAGTCGTGGGCCCGGGCTCCCAGCCGGGAGAGCCACTGGGCCTTCTCTTCGACGTTGTCGAACTGGTCGCCATGAATGACGAGCAGGCGGCGGCCCGTGACCGAAGAGAAAATGAACTCGTCTTCGATCTCGATCGCGCCGAGCTTGCCCCGCAGCACCGAGGTAAACAGCTCATCCCGCAGGAAGGCGTCGTGATTGCCGGGGGTGTAGTAGATTCGTGTGCCGTGTTTGACCAGGTAGTTCAGCCGCTCGAGGATGCTGCTGTACTCGTCGGTCCAGCGCCAGTGTGCTCCGAGCTTCCAGCCGTCGATCACATCGCCGACCAGGTAGAGTTCGCGCGGCAGGTGTCGCGAGATGTACTCCAGAAAGGCTCCGGCCTGCGCGTGCCTGCAGCCGAGGTGCAGATCGCTGACGAACAGCGTGCGGACCGACTGTTCGGTGTCCAGACTGTCGGGCGACGTGGTGCCGACCTGACGTTGTGCCTTCACTGGCGGAGCGGCCATGGCAGCGGGCCTTGCTGGAGGGAGGCGGTATCGCGTTCTTGACGGATTATCGACAGGCGTGGTGGTGTTTTGATGAGTTGGGGGTTAATGTCCGGTGAAAACCGGGTCCGTGCCGAATCGCGTCGCCACAAGTGGTGATTGAGTAAGCGGTTGGCGTCTTCACTAGATCGTGATTTCGCCGGGAAACCGCAGCCGGCCCTGCCGGGCGGTCGCGTTGCTGCTGCCGCTGCCCGCGCGACGGCAGCCGATGTCCCGTCCCGCTTGATTCGCCGCGGCACACTCATCAGCATGACAACGGCGCTGGCAACCTACGCTTACGCGGTGAAGTTTTGTGGAAGACGAAGGGACGGATAAGTTGTCTGAGACGCATTTTCGAATTCTGGTCATCGGGGCCCATCCGGATGACTGTGACCTGACGGCCGGTGGGGCGGCCCTGCTGTGGGGACAGGCCGGACATGACGTGCGGTTCGTCAGCGTGACGAACGGCGAATCGGGCCACCACCAGATGTCGGGACAGCCGCTCGTTGAGCGGAGGACTGCGGAAGCTGCGGCGTCCGGCAAGGTGCTGGGGCTGCAGTACGATGTGTTTCATCATCGGGACGGCTACCTGCAGCCGTCGCTCGAAGCCCGCTTCCACCTGATCGGCTACATCCGCGAGTATCAGCCGGACCTGATCCTCACGCACCGTCCGAACGACTATCACCCGGATCACCGCTACACGTCGCAGCTGGTGTGCGATGCGGCCTACATGGTGACAGTCCCGCCGATCGTTCCCGAGGTTCCCGCCCTGCGGAAGAACCCGGTCATCGCGTACCTGTCGGATGACTTCACACGTCCGTATCCGTTTTCGCCGACGGTGGTCGTCGACATCGAGCCGGTCCTCGAGACGGTGGTGGATGCCCTCTGCTGTCACGAGTCCCAGTTCTTCGAGTGGCTGGCGTACAACTCCGGTCGCGAGGATCAGGTGCCCGAAGGAGCCGAGGCCCGTCGCGAGTTCATGAAACAGTGGTATATCGAGAGAATCAGTCCGCTGGCGGACCGCTACCGCGACCTGGTCGTCGCCACATATGGTCCGGAGCGGGGGCGGGATATCCGGTACATCGAAGCCTTCGAGCCGTGTGAGTACGGTTCTGCACTGTCGGACGAGGAACGTCGCCGGCTGTTCCCCTTCCTGCCGTAGGCCCGACCTGTGTCGGGGACGGCAATGCGGAGTCCGCGCGGAGCGGCTCGCAATCAGGACGCTCAGGAGGAGAGGTATGAAACTGGCACGATTTTCACTGGTGATGGTGACCGCAGGAATACTGTGTGGCTGTCCCGAGGAACAGCCGGTGGAGACCGCATCCGAGCCGGTACCCTCGGCGGTTGCCGAGACGCCGACCGGACCTCCTGAGCAGCCGCCTGAACCGCCTCTGCTGCAGGAGGAGCCGGTGGCGGCAGCCGATCTGCTGATCACCGTCGAGCAGTTGCAGCCGCAGCTCGATGTCACCGGCCTGCGGATTCTCGACGTGCGTGGCGAGGAGGCGTACGCGGAAGCGCATGTTCCGGGGGCGGTCCGGGTCGAGATGGACGACTGGAAGAGCCTGGCGCTCTCCGAAGGCGGCCTTCAGGATGCGGACGCCTGGGCGGAGCGGGTCAGCGTGCTCGGGATCAGGCGGGACACTCCGGTCGTCGTCTACTCGGACAATCCGACGAACGCGACCCGGATCTGGTGGACGCTGGAGTACCTGGGAGTCCCGGACGTACGCGTGCTCGACGGAGGCTGGGCCGCCTGGCAGGAAGCCGGGGCACCGGTGGCGACCGAACCGCTGATTCCCGCTCCGACGGAGTTCGTGCCGGAGTTCCAGACGCACCGGCTCGCCGTGAAGGAGGATGTCCAGAAGGTCATCGAGACGCCGGATGGCGCGATTGCGCTGCTGGATGCGCGGTCGGACGGCGAGTACGCAGGGACGTCGGGCCGGGGAGCGCGGAAGGGGCACATCCCCGGCTTTGCCCAGGTGGAGTGGAAGGAGTTTGTTGACGAGCAGGGGCGGTTCCGGTCGCCGGACGAAATTCGCGCGATCGTTGAAGACGTGGCAGGCGAGGATGTCGCCGGGGCCATCACGTACTGTCAGAGCGGTGGACGTGCCGCGCTGAACGCTTTTGCGCTCGAGCTGGCCGGCTACGGGCCGGTGCGGAACTACTACTGCGGCTGGTCGGAGTGGAGTGCAGCCGAGGACGCACCGATCGAGACGCCGGCCGAAGAACGGTCTTCGGACGAGTCGTCGGAGCAGCCCGCGGACGAGAGCCAGACCGGGGAGTAGCACGGCCAGAGGCCGTGGCACACCGGTCAATCACGGGGGGTGAGTGGGTGGCGACGGTCTTCAGACCGGCGCCGGCGCAGCCGGCAGGAGGTCGCCAAGCGGTCGTTCGCACGTCTCCCCGATGCCTCCTGTCGCTTCGCGACCCCGGTTCGGAGAACCGGGGCCACCCGGTATGACACGTCATCAGTGCACGGCCAGAGGCCGTGGCACACCGCTCAAGTCTCCCTCCTGCATGAGCTGGGACCAGTCCCAGCCTACGTTCCCGACGCTCGAGCCTTGCCCCCCGAGCTCACGCTCGGGGCTCGCCTGGCGCCTGGCTCCTGGCTCCTGGCTCCTGGCTCCTACCCACTACCCACTACCCACTACCCACTACGTCGCAGCCGGCAGGAGGTTTGTCACCGGTCGTTCGCCGTCTCCCCGATGCCTCCTGTCGCTTCGCGACCCCGGTTCGGAGAACCGGGGCTACCCGGTATGAGGCGTCATCGGCGCACGGCCAGAGGCCGTGGCACACCGCTCAAGCCTCATCCCTCACCTCTCACCCCTCACCCCTGCCCTCACCGGCTGTACCAGGCGGCCAGGCGGGCGATGTCGCCGAGCTGTGCCAGCGTCCGCACGCGTCGGCGGAAGCCCCATGTCCCGAAGGCGGGCGAATATCCGTGGTGGTGGTCCGCGATCGTCATCGCCTGCGCGACGTCGTCGACCGTGAGAGTGCTGCGATCGTTGCTGGCCGCGAGCCAGCGGGCGATCCACAGCACCGCCGGGTAGACCAGCATCATGCTGTAGAACCCTTCCACCAGCGGGACGCGGTAGAAGGCCGGCCCGCAGAACGCAATCCCCTGGATCTTCACGCGGAAGTAGCGGGTGAAGATCTCGTCCGCCTCCTTCGGCACCCCGAACGGCTGTTCGAGCCGGTCGAATGGCACCTCGCGAAAGCAGTCCTGGATCGGCGGCAGACTCCCCTGCCCTTTCGTCAGCCGCAGGGCCGTCCTGAGCAGGCGCATTCGCCCCGCCAGCGTGCCGTCGGCGCTCGCATACGTATCCTTGCGGGCATACTGGCCGGCGAGCAGGCGAAACTGCATCCGGCCGACGCGGGACGGTTCGGGGATCTGCTCGGGCGAGTCGGGGATCTCCACTTGTGCCGCGTCGACGATGATGTCGAGGAACTCCTTCAGCCGGTCGCCGAGCACACTGTCAAACTTCGACTGTTCGACCAGCCCGATCCACATGCCGGCCTGCAGCAGGCGGGAGAGGAATGGCATGTCGTCCTGGTCGAACGTCTCGTCGAGGGCGTCGACGAACCGGTGGAAGTCCGTCCATTCCAGCCGCTGGCCGGGAGTGATCTCCGGAGGCTTTGCTTTGGTGACGTTGTCGGGGACCACCTGACGGGCGATCGACCGCACATCTTTGGACTGTTCGAGAATCGAGCGGCCGCCGTTCGCCACCACGGTCGGACAGCTGAACCGGAGGCTGACGGTGACCTTTTTGCCGGCGGGGTGGAACGCATACGGGTAGATGCGGCAGGCGAGCGGCTTGGCCGGTTCTCCGAATTTGCCGTGAATCCGGCAGAGGCCCTTCTTGTCCAGAAACACGCAGGCACCGTCCGGCTGATGGGCGAGCCGCCACCAGGTCTTGCGCAGCCCGCCCCCCATCTTCACGAAGACCGGCTGGTCGGCGGGAATGCCGTCTGCTTCCGTCCAGTTCTGGTCTTCGATCCGTTGTTTTTCTTCCGGCGTGATGAAGATGCCGTGCTGTTTGCAGCAACCACTGCACGACTGGCAGGACCAGTTCTGGATCGTGGGAAGCTGCAGTCCGAAGTTGGCCATGCGTGCCTTTGGAGTGAGAGATCCGGCCGGGGTCATCCTTCGGGGACGGCTCCTTGCCGGGGGCGTCGACCGACGTTGCTGTCTTCCGACATTGTAGGCGGACCGCGTGGTGGTCTGAAGCCGCGGCGGACGGGAGCGGGAAATGAACAAGCCCGCCGACATGTGCCGACGGGCTTCGAACTGACCGGTTGAGGAGTGCGGCGTTACTTGCCTTCGCTCTTGGCATCGCCGCGGGCAAAGATGCTCGCGACGTACTGGAGAACGTCGGTCGCCGACTCCTCGTTGTAGCCGTAGTTGCGGATCAGACGCGACTTGACGATGTCGATCTTTTCCTGGGTGTCCTTGTCGACCACCTGCGAGACGAGGCTGGTGAGCTTGATGGTGTCCTTCTGGTCCTCGAACAGTTTCATTTCGAGGGCCTTCTGGAGACGCTCGTTCGTGCGGTAGTTGAACGTCTTGCCGTCGATCGCCAGAGCCCCGATATAGTTCATGATCTCGCGACGGAAATCATCCTTTCGGGAATCGGGGATGTCGATCTTCTCTTCGATCGACCGCATCAGGCGTTCATCCGGTTCCTCGTCTTCGCCGGTGAACTTGTTCTTCACCTTCTCCCGCTGTGTGTAGGCTTTGACGTTGTCGATGTAGTTGGAACACAGGCGGGTGAGAGCGTCTTCGTCGGCGGCGATCGCGCGCTGGACCTCGTTCTTGACGATGTCGGTGTACTCGTCCTTCACCACCGAAACGAGTTGCCGGTAGTGCTCGCGAAGCTCGTCGTTGTGGATGAGCGAGTGATGCGTCAGTCCGGATTCGAGCTCGTTGAGCACCATGAACGGGTTGAGGCTGGTGGCGGTCGTGTTGACCACCAGCGCGTTGGAGATCTTGTCCTGGACGTACCGCGGCGAGATGCCTTCCATTCCTTCGCGGCGGGCCTCCTTGCGAAGCTGCTTGACGTTCTCGGTTGTGAAGCCGGGCAGGCTCTTGCCGTTGTACAGCTTCATCTTCTGCAGCAGCGTCAGGCCGTGGTGCTTCGGTTCTTCGAGCCGGGTGAGCACGGCCCACATGGCGGCCACTTCGAGCGTATGCGGGGCGATGTGTTTTCCGCGAACCCGCTCGGGGTTGTAGTCCTTCTTGTAGATCTTGATCTCCTCGTCGAGCGTGGTGACGTAGGGGACGTCGATCTTGATGGTCCGGTCGCGCAGGGCTTCCATGAACTCGTTGGACTGGAGCTTGCGGTATTCCGGTTCGTTGGTGTGTCCGACGATGACGGTGTCGATGTCGGTCTGGGCGAACTTCTTCGGCTTGATCTTGTGTTCCTGCGAGGCCCCGAGCAGGTCATACAGGAAGGCGACATCGAGCTTGAGGACTTCGATGAACTCGATCATGCCGCGGTTGGAGACGTTGAATTCTCCGTCGAAGTTGAAGGCACGGGGATCGGACTCGGTTCCGTACTCGGCGATCTTGCGGTAGTTGATGTCGCCGGTCAGTTCGGTCGAATCCTGGTTCTTTTCGTCCTTGGGCTGGAACGTGCCGATGCCGACGCGATCCTGCTCGGAGAGGAAGAGCCGTTTGACGACGACCGTTTCGAGGACCTTGGTCCAGTCGCCGTCGAACTTCTGCAGCCGCTCCTTGAAGTAGTAGCGGCTCAGGGGGCAGATATCCCCTTCGATTTCGATCTCGAAGTCGTCGGTGGCGGCTTCGCGGTTGAGGTATTCGCAGACGTCTTCGCGGGCGTGAGCGGGGATGAGCTGGAGCGGTTCTCCGTGCATCGGATCCCAGGTGATCGAGCCGTCATCCTCTTTCCAGCCAAAGGTGTACAGTGCTCCCTGATCGGAGCGGCAGTACCGTTCGAGTCCGCGCTTGAGCAGTCGTGCGATCGTCGATTTCGAGCTGCCGACCGGGCCGTGCAGCAGCAGCACGCGGCGCTCGGTACCGTACTTGAGGGCGGCACTCTTGAAGACGTTGACCAGTTCCATCAGCGGCTTGGTGAGGCCGAAGATGGCGTCTTCGCCGTCGTTCTGCGGATCGTCGAAGAACCGATAGCGGATCAGACCGTTGCTTCCTTCAACGGGATAGTTGCCTTCCGCCATGATCATGTCGTACAGGCGCTGATAGGCGGAGCGGGTGACGCGGGGATTGCGCATCACGATATCGAGATACTCGGCGAAAGAGCCCTGCCAGTGTTCCTGGCGAAACTGCTCGGGATCCTGCCGTGCGGATACCTGACTGAGGAAAGCCTGTCCGTTACTCACAGAACAGCTCCTTGACGATCCCGACCGGGTCAACGGATTCGATGTCTGAACGGTCCGGAACGGGCGTCGCTGCCGTTGTCTGAAGCTGTCCCGGCAACAGGTCGATGACAGCTGGCTGGACCGGACGACGCAACGAAGTACTGCGCAGGCTGAAGCGGATTGGACTTCAGAAGGGGCTTCGAACCGGCGAACGCCGGGCGAGGCAGAAAGAGCGGAGAACGTCGCGACCGTCCGTGATCAGACACCGAATTGCCAAACAAGCGGGACGGGCAGCCATCAGTGTCGGGTGCCGATGCCTGCCGCATACAGCCAGCCTCCTCGCCGGCTGCACCTTTGTTCCGTCCCAATTATCGACAGTCCCCGATGGGAGGCAAGCCCAGTTTCGCCCGCTTCCCGGTCTGGTAGTTGACAGATGTTGACCGCTGGCAACCCTTTCGGTTGACCTGTCTGCTTGCGTATACTTGCGTCTGGCGGGTCCGGGAGAGGGTCCGCACTCAACAGTCCAACTTAATGGAGGTTCACCGTATATGGCCAAAGAAGAGGCCATTCCGATGGAAGGCACCGTCACGGAAGCGTTGGCAAATACGCAGTTCCGTGTCGAGCTCGACAATGGACACATGATCCTGGCGCACGTGGCCGGAAAGATGCGGAAAAACTTCATCCGTATCGTTCCCGGCGATCGCGTCAAGGTCGAAGTCTCCCCCTACGATCTCTCACGCGGACGCATCACCTATCGCGAACGCTGAGCGGGACACACTTCGACCCGACCGGCTGAGTCGCTGCTCGCCGGATGGCGGCTCGTGCCGGCGTGGCAGTACTCAACGGTGAGTCCTGCCCGGTGAGTACCGCGTCGCAACCTGAAAGCGACCCGCATGCTTTGCTCAGTGCCCGGACTGCGTGCGTCCTCCCGTCCGGCCCGATCGGGCCCCGGGGCTACCCGCCAGGTGTGACGGGGCCGGTCGCGTTGCGCTTCGTCTCCTTCACCATTCCGCGGACGCATCTGAACGCCGGCGACGACCTTCAGTGAGACGGACCTGATGGACCAGACCAGCGGCGATTCGTCGCCAGCCCGACCGACCACCCAGGTCAAGCTGTTTACCGACGGGGCATGCAGCGGCAACCCCGGGCCCGGAGGCTGGGGCTGCATCCTCAGGCACCCCGCATCGGGCGCCGAGAAGGAGTTCTCCGGCGGGGCTCGTGAGACAACCAATAACCAGATGGAGCTGCAGGCTGTCATTTCCGGCCTCGAGGCGCTTCATCGTCCCGCCCGTGTCGAGGTCATTACCGACAGCGTCTATGTCGCCAAGGGCTGTGCCGAGTGGCTCCCCAACTGGAAGCGGAACGGCTGGCGCCGCCGCGAGGGAAAGTCCTGGAAGCCGGTCAAGAACCTGGAACTGTGGCAGCGGCTCGATGAGCTGCTCAGTCGCCACGAGGTGACGTTCACCGTCGTCAAGGGGCACAGCGGGCATCCCGAAAACGAGCGGTGCGACGAGCTGGCGGTCGCCGCGATCGAGCAGTTCCGCTGAAGCGTCCCCACTGCCTCCAATCGTGCCTGCGAGCCGGCTGCCGAGGCGTCGGGGCGGTCAGCTTCCCGTGTGACCGGCGCCTTCCGGGGTGGCGGGCTGTTCGGCGACCGGGAGTGCGAGAATGAACCGCGTGCCGCGGCCGATGTCGCTCTCGCAGTCGATCGTCCCCCCGTGGGCCTCGATGATCTTCCGCACCGTCGGCAGTCCCAGGCCGCTTCCCCCCGGTTTGGTCGAGTGGAAGGCGTGGAACATCTTCGAGCGGGTACTGGCGTCCATTCCCGGGCCGGTGTCGATGATCTCGAGGTAGACCCGTCCGTCGCGGGTGTAGGTCTGTACCTCGATCAGTCCGCCGTCCGGCATCGCCTGCTGGGCGTTGCGGGCCAGGTTCATCAGCACCTGGCGCATCAGTGAGCGGTCGATGCGAACCTGCGGCAGGCTGGATGAGAGGTGCGGGCTGATCTCGATTCCGTGCTTCTCGGCTTCGGGGCGATAGAACTCGATGAAGTCGGCGACGATACATCCGAGGTCGTCGATCTGCGGTTCGAGTTCGCCGGCCCGGGCAAACTGCAGAAAGGCGTGCAGGATTTCTTCGAGGTGCAGGCACTCACCCCGGATCCGTTCGAGCTTGTTCTGCATCCTCCGCTGCCGCGGATCGTTGAGCTCCTCGACGTCCTCGCACAGCAGGTCGAGGTTCATTCGGATCGTCGAGAGCGGGTTGCGGATCTCGTGAGCCAGTCCGCCGGCGAGCGTCGCCAGTTCGGTCTGGCGGGCCAGCAGTCGCTCACGTTCTTCGTGAAACTCGTGGTCTTCCACGGCAGGTGCTCCGCGGGAGCGCAAACGGGCGAACGCGGACGTGTGCAGATCGTCCGCGGGTCAAAAGCACACACCGAGTGCCATCGGGGCACCCGGTGTGTACGGGATTGATCGTCGAGGTTCCGGACGCGAATCGATCAGGATTCGTCGTCCGACTCACCCTCTTCGTTGACAGCGAGAACCGCCTTGCGGGACAGCTTGACGCGATTCTGGTCATCGACGGCGATGACCTTCACTTCCAGCTTGTCGCCGACGCTCACCACGTCGCTGACCGACTTGACGAACCCTTCGGAGAGTTCGCTGATGTGGCACAGGCCGTCCTTGCCGGGCGCGATCTCGATGAAGGCACCGAAGTCCTTGATCGAGCTGACCGTTCCCATGTAGACGCGACCGACCTTGATATCTTCGGTCAGGGCTTCGACGCGTGCGAGGGCGTCTTCGGTGTACTGACCGCGATTCGAGGCGATCGTCACCGTGCCGTCGTCGGAGATGTCGATCTGAGCCTTCGTCTCTTCCTGGATCTGGCGAACCGTCTTGCCGCCCGGGCCGATCAGCAGGCCGATCTTTTCGGGATCGATCTTGGTCTGCACGATCTTGGGGGCGTAGGGGGAGAGTTCGCGGCGGGGACGCCGGATCGTACCGAGCATCGACTTGAGCAGTTCGCGGCGGGCGTCGCGTGCCTGGGCGAGGGTCTCGCGAATGATCTGCTCGTCGATTCCCTGGATCTTCAGGTCGAGCTGGATGCCAGTGACACCCTTGCCGGTGCCGGCCACCTTGAAGTCCATGTCGCCGAAGTGGTCTTCGTCACCCATGATGTCGGTCAGCAGGGTGTAGCGATCCCCCTCCTTGACCAGGCCGATCGAGATGCCGGCCACGGGCTGGGTAATCGGAACACCGGCATCCATCAGCGACAGCGTCGCGCTGCAGACGCTCGCCATCGAGCTGCTGCCGTTCGACTCGGTGATGTCCGAAATGACCCGCACGGTGTACGGGAAGTTCTCCGCCTTGGGCATGACCCAGGCGACGGAGCGTTCGGCAAGAGCACCGTGGCCGATTTCACGACGTCCCGGTCCACGGATCGGGCGGCACTCGCCGACCGAGTAGGACGGGAAGTTGTAGTCGAGCATGAACGACTTGAAGTACTCGTCGAAAATGCCGTCCACCTTCTGCTGGTCCCGCACCGTACCCAGCGTGACGGTCGCCAGCGACTGCGTTTCACCGCGGGTGAACAGGGCCGAACCGTGCACGCGCGGCAGGATTTCGACCTGGCAGTCGACAGCCCGCAGGTCCTTCGGACCACGGCCGTCCAGTCGCTTGCCTTCGATGGTCAGTTCGCGGCAGACCTGCTTGTCGAGGCGGCTGAAGGCATCCTTGAGCTGCAGGAGCGTGCGGCCGTCTTCGAGTTCTTCGGCACCTTCGGGGAAGTACTTCTCGATCACCTCTTCCTTCAGGGCCGAGACCGCTGCAGAGCGTTCCTGCTTCTGGTTGCTCTGGCGGGCTTCCTTGAGGCGACCGGCGATTTCGTCCCGGAGGATCGAATCGAACGGGTTGGCCGGCGGAGCGGCGTACTCGACCTTCTCCGGTCCGACCTTCTCGATCAGCTCCTGCTGCAGTTCGCAGATCTCGCGGATGTAACGGTGGCCGAACATCAGGGCGTCGACCATCGTGTCTTCGGGGAGCTGGTCGGCAAACCCTTCGATCATCAGGATCGCGTCGGTGCTGCCGGCGACGATCAGGTCCAGCGAGCTCTGCTGCATCTGTTCCTGCGTCGGCAGGACGACGAAGTCGCCGTCAACGTGGCCGACACGGACGGCGGCAATCGGTCCGCTGAAGGGGACCGGGGCGATGCTCAGGGCGGCACTGGCACCGACGATGGTCCACGTGTCGGGGTCGTTTTCCTGATCGCAGGCCAGGACGTTGGCCATCACCTGGACTTCGTCGATGTACCCTTTGGGGAACAGCGGGCGAATGGGGCGGTCGGTCAGACGGGCGGTCAGGATTTCCCGCATCGTCGGGCGACCTTCCCGCTTCAGGAAGCCGCCGGGGAACTTGCCGGCCGCGGCGAACCGCTCGCGGTAGTCGACCGTCAGGGGGAAGAAGTCCTGTCCGGGGCGGGAGGGTCCGGACTGTGCGGCAACGAAAAGGGCCGTCTCGCCATATTTTACGAGAACGGCCCCGTCTGCCTGCTTTGCCATTTCACCGGTGGTGAGGGAGAGGGTCTTCCCCCCGATTTCGCGTTCAACCGTGATCTTCACTCTGTCATTCCCAACAACACGTTACCAACCGACTTTTGACCTGCACCAACACAAGGCCCCTGAGCACGATCAGGGGGCGGAAAGCCGACACAACCGCCGAAACACGCGTCCCCGAATCATTCACGTCTACTTCAGGCGGAGAGCGCACATCTGCCACGGGCGCGGCAGGGACCGCGCACGCAAAAAGAGACCGGCGGCCGAGGACGCCGGTCAGGCTGCAAGGAGCTACTTGCGGATGTTCAGTCGCGTGATCAGATCGACATAGCGACCCGGATCCTTCCGGCGCACGTAGTCGAGCAGCCGCCGACGCCGGCTCACCAGCATCAGCAGTCCACGCCGGCTCGAATGGTCCTTGCGGTGCGTCTTCAGGTGACCGGTCAGCTCGTTGATACGCTCGGTCAGCACCGCAATCTGGACATCCGGTGATCCGGTATCGCCGTCGGTCCGGCGAAATTCCCCGATCAGCTCCGTCTTCCGTTCTTTCGTAATCGACATCTCTTAAACCAACTCCGACACGCGTCCCCAAAGGGACCTTTTCAGGCGATACATCGTCAGATTCGCGATCGTGCTAACAATAGCAACCTCGGTGGAAGATGCAACGCCGCAGACCCCCTCCTGCGCCGATTGACACCTCTGCGCCCCGATCTACAATGCGGGTTTCCCTGCAAGAGCGAAAATGACGGCTGTGGACGAAGCAATCCGGAAGGCGAAAATCCTCGTCGAGGCCTTGGGCTGGATTCGCCAGTTCCGGGATCGGTATGTCGTCATCAAGCTGGGCGGCAGCGCCCTCGATGACCCCGACTCGGTCCGCAGCTGCCTCAGCGACGTCATCTTCATGGAAGCGGTCGGCATGCGGCCGATTCTCGTCCATGGCGGCGGGAAGGCAATTAGCCGTGCGATGGAGGCGGCCGGAATTGAGCCCCGTTTCGTCCATGGTCGCCGCTACACCGACGACGAGACCCTCGAGATCGTCGGCCGCGTCCTGGCCGGCGAGATCTGTGAGTCACTCGTCGACGAGATCCGGCGGCAGGGGGGACAGGCGGTCGGACTGAACTTCCGCTCCCAGAATGTGCTCGACGGAGAGCGGTTGACGCTGCCTGGCGGCGACGGCGAAACCGTTGACCTTGGACGGGTCGGGGAAGTCGTTGGCGTTCGGAAGGACGTCCTCGAAGCAACCTGCCGGACCGGAAGTATTCCTGTCCTGCCGTCGATTGCGCTCGATCCGGAAGGCGGCAAGCTGAATGTGAATGCCGACACGGCTGCCGCCGCGGTCGCCCGCGCACTGCGGGCCGAGAAGCTGGTGTTTCTGAGCGACGTTCCCGGGATCTTCCGGGACCGGACGGACCCCGCGACGCTTATTTCGCATCTGCAGAGCGATCGTGTCCGGGACCTGATTGACGACGGGACGATCGATACCGGCATGCTGCCCAAGGTGGATGCGGCTCTCGACGCCCTGGACGCCGGCGTGCGGAAAATTCACATTGTCGACGCCCGTGTGCCCCATTCAATTCTTCTGGAAATCTACTCCGACAAGGGGATCGGGACGGAAATCGTCCGCTGACGTCCGCCGGCGGCGGTGAACCTGCCCGCAGTCGCCTGTGTCGAGTTTCGTCTCCGTGTTTCCCGGTTCGGCCCATTGCCGGTCGTGTGGTTTCGATGAGGACATCCCGATGAGTACTGCCGTGCGAACCAGTCAGGAAACGATCGAGCTGTTCGACCGCTACGTGATCCCGAACTACGGGCGGTATCCGATCAGCCTGGTTCGCGGCGAGGGCAGCTACGTCTGGGATGCGGAGGGGAACCGCTACCTGGACCTGTTTCCCGGCTGGGGCTGCAATATTCTCGGATACTGTCCGCCCCGCGTCGTGAAGGCGATTCAGGATCAGGCCGCGAGTCTGATTCACGTTCCCAATACCTGGTACACCGAGCAGCAGGGGCTGTTCGCCGAGGCGATCTGCTCGCGGGGCTTTGGCAAGGCGTTCTTCTGCAACAGCGGGGCCGAGGCGGTCGAGGGGGCGATCAAGCTGGCCCGCCTGCACACTCCCGAAGGCCGCTACAAGATCATCACGTTTGAGAACGGCTTTCATGGCCGGACGATGGCGGCGGTGACGGCGACGGCCCAGCCGAAGTATCACCAGGGCCTGGGGCCGATGGTGGCCGGTTTTCAGTACGCCCCGCACGGCGACCTCGATGCCGTGCGTGAACTGGTGGACGACGAGACCTGCGGAATTCTGATCGAGCCGGTGCAGGGTGAGGGGGGCGTCAATCTGCCGCCTGAGGGTTTCCTCGCCGGACTGCGTGAAATCGCTGACCAGCATGGCCTGGCGCTCATCTTTGATGAGGTGCAGACCGGCATGGGGCGGACCGGTGACTGGTATGCCTATCAGCGGTTCGGGGTTCAGCCGGACATCATGACGCTGGCCAAGGGGGTCGCAGGGGGCGTGGCGTGCGGTGCCATCGTCGCGAAGGACGAGGTGGCTCCCAGTCTGCGGCCCGGAATGCATGCGAGCACGTTCGGGGGCAACCCGATTGCGATGGCCGCAGGGATTGCCACGGTGCAGACTATTGAAGAGGACGGCCTGCTGGAGAATTGCCGGCAGATGTCCGACCGCTTTGCGGAACACTTCAGGAGTCTGCAGGACGAACTGTCGATTATCAGTGAAGTCCGCGTCTGCGGGATGATGGTGGGCGTCGATCTGACGATCCCGGCCGGTCCCGCGGTCGGCAAGTGCATGTCGCGGCAGCTGCTGGTCAACGCGACGCACGACACGGTGCTGCGTCTGCTGCCTGCCCTGAACATCACGGCCGAGCAGGTTGACGAGGGCTGCGAGACGATTGCCCAGGTGCTTCGTGAGATGCAGGACGAGGCCTGAATCGGGCCTTAACACTGCCCGCTAGCATACGACCCGAAACCCGGTGTCCCGGTGGACCCGGGTTTCCCGTTTTTTCTCTCCCATGCCATGGGATTCGGATGATGCAGAACCTGACGACGCTTCTCGATCTGAGTCGCGCTCAGATTGAACAGATTTTCGAGACCTCGATCCGCCTGAAACAGGATCTGCGGGACGGCAAACGCCCGCCACTGCTCGCCGGCCGGGTTGTCACGCAACTGTTCGAGAAGCCGTCGCTGCGGACCCGACTCAGCTTCGAAGCCGGCGTCCAGCAGCTGGGCGGCGGGAGCATTTTCCTTTCCGGCAAGGATGCGGGCCTGAACGGTCGCGAAGACACCCGCGACGTCGCCCGGGTCGTCGGCAGCTACTCTGACGTCATCGTGCTGCGGACGTTCGCCCAGTCGCTGATCGACGACTTTGCCGAGTTTGCCGGCTGCGTTGTCGTCAACGGCCTCTCCGATGCGTCGCATCCCTGCCAGGCCCTGACCGACCTGCTGACGGTGCAGGAGGTGTTCGGCCAGACCAGCGGCATCACGATTGCCTACATTGGTGACGGCAACAACGTGGCGGCATCGCTGGCGGAACTCTGTGCGGTGATGGATGTTCCGTTTCGGGCTGCGAGCCCGGAGGGGTACACGCTGCCGGATGAGTTCCTTACCGGCCTGAAGTCACAGTTTCCGTCGGCCGACATCGTGCAGCTGACCGATCCGGTCGAGGCGGTCCGTGGGGTGCAGGTGATCTACACGGATGTCTGGGCCAGCATGGGGCAGGAGAGTGAGAAGGAGGCCCGGGCCAGGGTGTTCGCGCCGTACCAGGTCAATGCCGCCCTGATGGCGGAGGCGGACCCGGAGGCGAAGTTCATGCACTGCCTGCCGGCCCGTCGCGGTCTGGAAGTGACCGAAGAGGTGATGGAGAGCCCGCAGAGCGTTGCGTTTCATCAGGCGGAGAACCGGATGCACCTGGCGAAGGGGCTGCTGGTGACGCTTCTGGGGGTCGGTTGAGACGTTGCCGGCGGACCGGCCCGGTCCACGTTTGACGCGTGCGAGACAAGTCGGTACGATCCGCGTTTCGCACCATCGAACAGATACATCCACACTCGCCAAAAGACCGTTTGCAGCGGAGAGTTTTCGTGGCGGATATCGTCGTCAAAGACATCCTTCAGGCTGGCGTCCACTTTGGTCACAAGACCAGCAAGTGGAATCCGAAAATGCGTCCGTACATCTACGGTCGCCGGAATCAGATCCATATCATCGACCTGAAGGAAACGGTTCGCGGACTGCTGCGGGCCCGCAAGTACCTGCAGACGGTCGCTGCCAACGGCAGCCTGGTGCTGTTTGTCGGCACCAAGCGGCAGGCCCAGGAGACGGTTCAGGAGCTTGCCGAGAAGTGCGGCATGCCGTACTGCACCGAGCGTTGGCTCGGCGGCACGCTGACCAACTTCCGTACGGTCCGGTCGCGGCTGAAGCGTCTGGAAGAACTCGAGGCACTCGAGTCGAGCGGCGAGCTGGCCACGTACTCGAAGAAGGCCCAGTCCCGTCTGCTTCGCGAGCTGCGGAAGATTCGCCGTAACCTTGGTGGCATCCGGGATATGAACCGGATTCCCGAGGCGGTGATCGTCGTCGACCCGAAGAAAGAGCACAACTGTGTGCGTGAGTGCCGGATCCTGGGCGTGAAAGTTGTCGCCCTGATCGACACCGATTCGGATCCCGATGACGTCGATCTGCCGATTCCGGGCAACGACGACAGCATCCGTTCGATCCGGCTGCTGCTGAGCTACCTGGGTGACGCGATTTCCTCCGGCAAGTCGACCCGGGCCCCGGAGAAGTCGGAACAGCCCCAGGCGCCGGCCGCCGGTGGCGACGACGACTTCAAGCCGGTTCCGAGCATCGGCTGAGTCGTGACGGCTCGCTGACTGGCGAACCTGTTGATCTGCTCGAGTGTCGGGGAGGCACCTCTTGTGCCGTCCCCTTGCGGGACAGGCCGCGGTACGATACACCTCCCGGCAGAGGCCGCGAGGGAACGGCCCGCGGTTCTCCTGTTTTCTTCCAGTACGGACTCAGCGTCCGTCCGCGTCGGTCGTCTCCTGCTCCGGGCAGGAGGGACACTGCACCTGAGCCCTGGATTTCTGGCCCGGCATCGGACAATGTCGGTTCTGACGAGGAGGCATCGTAATCATGGCGGAGATTACCGCGGCAGCTGTGAAGGCTCTTCGTGAGCGCACCGGACTACCCATGATGCAGTGCAAGAAGGCACTGCAGGAAGCCGGCGGCGACGCCGACAAGGCCGTCGAGGTTCTCAAGTCGCAGGTCGGCAAGCTCCTCGAGAAGCGTGGTGAGAACGCGACCGAGGAAGGCCGCATCTTTGTCGCCCTCAAGGAGGACGGCAGCGAAGGCGCCATGGTCGAAATCCAGTGCGAGTCGGCTCCGGTGGCCGGCGGCGAAGATTTCAAGGCCCTCGGCGAAGCGATGGTCAGTCAGCTCCTCAACGGCCCGGGGGCGACCTCGGTCGAAGAGCTTCTGTCCCAGCCGGCTCCCGGTGGCAGCGGCACGCTGCAGGAGCTGTTCGAGGACACCATCAACAAGATCCGCGAGAAGTTCGTCGTGGCCCGCGTCGTCCGGATGGAAGGTCCGGTCGGCTCGTACACGCACCACGACGGCAAGACCGCCGTCCTCTTCCAGGCCGAAGGGGACGCCGGTGACGGCGAAGTCCTTCGTGACGTCGCGATGCACATCGCCGCCATGAAGCCGGTCGTCACCAACGTCGAAGACCTCGACCCGGAAACTGTCAAGGCCGAGCGGGAACGCCTCGTCGAAGAAGCGAAGGCGACCGGCAAGCCGGACAACATCATCGAGAAGATCGTTGATGGCCGGATGAAGGTCTTCTATCGCGACGATGCCGGCGTCCTCGTCGAGCAGCCCTTCGCCAAGGAAGAGTCCAAGAGCGTCAGCCAGATCCTGGCGGAGAAGGGACTCAAGGCCAAGGGCTTCACCCTCTGGGTGCTCGGCAACTGAGACGCCCCGGTCACTCGCTGATCGGACGGAAACAGAACGACCTCGTCAGGACTGCTCCTGGCGAGGTCGTTTGTTTTGCGCGGCTGGTTCTCTGGTTGATGCCGTCAGTCGGTTCCAAGGAGCAGGAAGCGAATCCGGTTCGGCTGCGGCTCGCCACCCGAGGAGTCATTGACTCCAGGGGACGGATCCTGCGTCGGCCGGTAGAAGGGGGTGACCACGTAGCGGTTCGGAGGCGTCTCCCCCACACCCGTCTGCTGCGAACGGGAGTAGTAGACGATGTCGAGGTCGAACGGGCCGCGGCTCCAGAGGAGCGGCTGCCCCGCCGGAACAACGGTCCTGCGACTGACCAGCAGTGGTGCGGGGAGGCCTTCGGGTGCATAGCCCCATGCGCCGGTTGAGAGGCTGTCGGGCGGAACGTCGGTCAGGAGGACCTCGGCCAGTTGGGAGAGGTAGCGGGGGAACTGGCCATGCTCGCGGTGCCAGACCTGAAGGGCGAGGACCAGGAGTGTCGCACGCTGTAGCGTCAGGTTCCGGTTCATTGCGCCGTCGATGTTCAGCACATCACTCTGCAGGTACGGATCGAACGTGAACAGTCGCGGCGGTACCAGCATCGTGGAAGCCGCGGCCCGGCGGAGTGACAGCTCTGCCAGCTCCTGCGAATCGGCAGCGGACTGGGTACGTCGGGTATCGGGATCGATCAGTGCTTCGGGAACCGTGTCGCCTGTCAGTGCCATGGCAGTCGCATAGTCGAGCATGCTGCGCAGACGTTCTGCGTCGCCGGTCAGCACCCCGGCGGTCACGACATTCTCGAGCAACTGCGTCTGTCCGGACGCCTGCTGCAGTGCCCAGTCCCAGGCGGGACCTCGCTGCTCGAGAATCTGCCGGACGACAACATAACGTCGTTCGAGCATCGAGCGGGCCGTCAGGGGCTGTTGCAGAGTTTTCAGGTCGGCAAGGGCCTCCTCGAGCAGTTCCGTCGGGACGTCGGGACTGGTGGCCCATGTCTGCATGGAGTCCAGCACCAGGTCGTACGCAGTCAGTGCCTCATTCCAGCCGACCCAGCTGACGGTCTGCTGTGACAGGTAGCGGGTGATGCGGGCTGCGTGGAGCTGCGTTTTCCACGCCGGGCGAAACTTCCCAGCTTCGGTTTTCGCTTCCGCGTCCCGGAGAGCAAACGTTGCGATCGTCGAGAAGGAGTGTGGGAGCGCTCCATCGTTGCTCAGGAACATGACGGGCGGCAGCGGAGGCGACTGTGTAGCCAGCTCGTCGCCGATTTCGGCCAACTTCTTCGCGAAACGCACAGTTGAGGAGGGAATGGCCTGGCCGGTCTGCTGCGACTGCAGCGCCCGGCTGACAATGGCAAGCTCCCCGAGCAGGTCCCTCCACTGGTTCTCCCAATTGGTGCTGCTCGAGCGTGTCTGGCGCTCGACATCCGCGACATTCACCGGTGGATTGTCGTCCATCGCCGGTAGCATCCGCATCGAGCGGAACTGCAGCAGGAACAGCAGGCAGGGGATCGCGATCCAGGCGACTTTCGCCAGCCGCTTCCGCCAGGTCCGTCGCTCGAGCAGGCAGTCTCCAAACGTAAGCAGGGTGGCCAGGAGCAGGAAAACGGCCAGGGGGAACGCTGTTGCCGACAGCGGGACATCGAGGGCAACGAGCCCCCCCAGGCCGATTACCGTGAACGGAGCGACGGTCAGGACGAACGCCGCAGCGATGATTGTTCGGGGGATCCAGATGGCCGCCAGCTGCCCCAGACCGAACAGCGCCAGTCCCAGTGTGGCGAGATACCACCGCCGCAGCGCTGCCCCCTGCATCTGGTAGACCAGCGGCCGCGTCGTATGGCCCGGCCAGGGGACACCAATGGCGTCCCGAATCGTGTTCGCGACCGAAGCGTGTGTCACGTCGACCGGCGACGGCGACTGGATGTTGTGACGGTCATTCCAGCCAGCGTCCACGTTGTAGAACACCGCAACCATTGCGAGCATCGCCAGGCCCCAGACCAGCTGTTTGCTCAACCAGACGAGTCGCGGCGAGATGCCGCGCTCGACGTAGAACCGAAAGCTGTTCTGCCGTCGATCGCCAATGTACGTCAGCATTCCGAAGATCGCGGGGGTTGCGGCGAGGTAGAAGTGGTTCATCCCGTACCACGGAACGACCAGGATACAGAGGATGCCCGTCAGTCCCCACCAGAAGAGAAACGGCACCGCCCCACGGGCTTCCCGCCAGACAAGGACCCACAGCATCCGGGCCGGTAGTGACGCACGGGATGCAGCCCACTGGAGAGCAATCTGCCAGATGGTTGGCCTGCCGGCAGCTCTCTGCCGTGCTGGCGGTCGTGGAACCATCGAGGAGACGCGGAACGGTTTTGTCGAATACCACCGGCGTGCCAGCAGCACGTCGACGATGGCGACCGCGATGACAACGATCGCGAAGATCGCGTCCTTGGCCGGATCAGGAATCGGGAGGTTCCCTGTCGTGATGCTGAATACGAATTCCATCACCAGCGCGGTCAGCAGTGCCAGCAGTACGCGATGAAACAGCAGCGAAAACAGCACCGACCAGACCATCATGCTGGCCAGGGCTCGCAGGAACAGCGTCACGTAGAACGGCGTCTGCTCGTCCGACTTGCCTCCGGTGAACGTGAAGCTCACCCATGCGGCAGAGCCGGAGAACGCGGCGAACATCAATGTGCTTGCCAGCATCCATGTGAACTTTGCGCCAATGAACGTCGATGTCGGTATCGGCAGCTGGCGCAGCCAGTCGTCCGTCTGTTCTTCCTTCTCGGCAGCAAAGAGAATCGCACCACTCGCACCCGCGTAGCAGGTCGTCATCACCAGCGCGACGTAGAAACCGAATGCGGGGATGGTGCCGAAGGTCTCCTGCGGCAGCAGTTGCAGCGACAGCAGCAGCAGCGTGCCGATCGCCAGCGCCAGCCACAGGGCGCTTTGCGCGTGAAACTCTTTCCAGACCAGTCGCGAAAATCCGTGTCTGCCCATCAGGGTCGTCCTCGGAGTGGAGCCATGGTGCCAGATCCTGCGGTCGCATCGCGTCATTGCGGCGGAGTGACGGGCGTCGACTCGACGCGTTCGTCAAGTCGGGAACGTGCCGCTCCGGCCGGGCTGCGATACTCCCGCAGCAGCGCCAGCAGGATGTCTTCCAGGCCGGGCGAGCGGACGGTGTACGGTCCGGCGTCCCGGCAGACCTCCGCCAGTCGGGCCTCGTCCAGATCGCGGACCATCCAGACGTGTTCGTGGGCAAACGGGACGTGGGCGAGTACCTGGCCGGGCATCGACGGCGGCGGGGTCGTCGCATCCGGCAGTGTGACCACCACCTCGCGGGTCGTCCGCTTCAGTTCTTCCAGACGCTCGACACACACCAGCTTTCCACCCAGCAGGATCGCCACCATGTCGGCGACCCGTTCCACCTCGGCGACCTGGTGACTCGAGAGGAGCACCGATCGTCCCTCGGCGGCGACATCGACCATGCTTTCGAGAAACTCGCGCCGCACCAGGGCGTCCAGTCCCGAAGTCGGCTCGTCCAGGATCAGCAGGTCCGGCGAGTGAGCGAGCGACAGCGACAGGGCGACCTTGGCCCGCATTCCCTTCGACAGTTCGCGAATCCGCTTGCGTGCGTCCAGACCGAAACGCCGGATGTAGCGGTTGTACGTTTCGGCGTAACCGAGCGGATAGAAGCCGGCGGCGAACCAGCCGATCTCCTCGACCGTCATCCAGTCGTACAGCGTCGGGCGTTCGGCGACGTAGCCGACCCGACTGCGGATCTCCAGCCCGCCGGTGCTGCTGTCGATCCCCAGCACGCTGGCAGTGCCGGAATCGACCTGTTCGAGGCCCAGCAGGATGCGGATGGCCGTGGTTTTGCCAGCTCCGTTGGCCCCCAGCAGGGCGCAGACGACGCCGGGGGGGATTTCGAGCGACACGTTCTCGAGGGCTGTGACGTTGGGGTAGCGCTTCGTGACGTTATCGAGGTGAACGACCGGTCTCATTGCAGACTCCACAGGAGACTATTTCGAGGATGTGGCTGGTGCGCTTTCGGCTGTGATCGCCGGAAGAGAGGAGAGTTCCGAATCGAAGAGCTGGCGGATTTCGTCGTCGCCCAGTTCGCTGCGGCGAGCTTCGGCGAGGACCGACCGGAGCCGCTGACGGATCAGTTCGAGCCGATCGTCGTTGCAGATCCGGGGGGCTTCCGGCGTGACGGCCAGGCCGGTCCCGCGGATCGGAACCAGCACACCTTCGGCCTGCAGTTCCCGGTAGGCGCGGGCGACGGTGTTCGGATTGACCGCCAGCCGCGTCGCCATCTCGCGCACGGAGGGGACGTGTTCGCCCACCTGAAGTGCGGAGTTGGCGACGGCGAACTTCACCTGCCGGGCGATCTGTTCGTAGATCGGGATGCCGTTGTCTGTGTCGACGTGGAAAAGCATGTCGCGTGCTCACTGTTCTAGTGGGGTAGTACAGTGTTGCGCGTCGGCCGCGGGATGTCAACAGGCATTTTTCTTAATTGCGGCCGGCATCCGGGGTGAGAGGAGACTGGCGGGGGTTCGCCGGGGCCCCGGACGGTGGGGGCAGGGTTCCCCTGCGAGGCGCAACCGGTCCGGTTTCGGGCCGGCTTTGAGAAAACGGCCGCCCGGGCCGGCTTCCTGACTGCGGTCGCCTGCCTGTGGCGTAAGAGTTACGATGCAGGGACGCGCTGTGCGGGCGCGACTCCCCTGCGACTGTCCGGTTCGAAATCCTGAGTGCCGATGGCCACGTCAAATCCCACGGCGGATCATCCGCCGATGATTCGCGTCGAGAATCTTGCCAAGGAGTTCTCGGACCTCAAGCGGGGCCCGGTCTTCGCCCTTGATCACGTCAAGTTCGAGGTGCATGCCGGCGAGATCTTCGGGCTGCTGGGGCCTAACGGGGCCGGCAAAACGACCTGTCTGCGGATTCTCAGCACCGTGCTCAAGCCGACGCACGGCCGGGCGCTCGTGGCCGGCTACGACGTGGTCGAATACCCCGAGCACGTGCGGGCGAACATCGGCTTCATGTCGAACAACACCGGCATCTACGACCGGATGACCGCCTGGGAGCTGGTCGAGTACTACGGCCGGCTGTACGGACTGGAGGAGTCGGTCCTGCAGGAGCGGCTGGAGCAGATCTTCTCGACGCTGCAGATGAACGAGTTTCGCGACATGCTCGGGTCGAAGATGTCGACCGGCATGAAGCAGAAGGTCTCCATTGCCCGCACGATCGTTCACGACCCGCCCGTGCTGATCTTCGATGAGCCGACCAGCGGTCTGGACGTCCTGGTGGCCCGGGCCGTGCTGCAGACGATCGATTCACTCAGGGACCAGGGGAAATGCATCATCTTCTCGACGCACATCATGCGCGAGGTCGAGAAGCTGTGTGACCGGGTTGCGATCATTCACAAGGGACGCATTCTGGCGGCCGGCACTCTCGAGGAGCTGGCGGACCGCTACGACGAACCGGACGTCGAGGAACTGTTCTTCGAACTGATTCGTCGTCATGACGAGCAGTCTCTTGCCGAAGCGGAGACGTGATCGCCGTTGCCACTGGCCGCATGCCTGGGGATGCGGTCACCAGTCAGGATGCCGTGGGCGTCGGGATTTCGGATGAGCTGGAAAAACATCAGGCTGATCTTTCTGCGGGAAGTGCGTGATCAGCTGCGCGACCGTCGAACGCTGTTCATGGTGGCTGTCCTGCCCCTGATCCTCTACCCCGCCCTGGGGATGGGACTTGTGCAGATGACGGTGACGTTCTCCGAGCAGATGCGGACCGTCGTCGTGCTGGGGGCGGATGACCTGCCCCCGCCACCGCTGATCGAAGGGGACCGCTTCGTCGCAGACAACTTCTACGTCCCTGCCGATGCCGACAAGCTCCGCGTCATCACCGATGCGATGCTGCGGGATGAGACGGCGGGGCTGACCGACTCGGAACGGGCGTTCCTGGAGTCGGCCCTCGAGATGCGATCGAAGATCGAGGAACTGGCGGAGGTCACCGTCGCCCGCCGCGAGGCCGAAGACGAGGACGACGAGGCGGCCTACCGGACGTTGCTGGAACGCGAAAACACTCTGCGCGAAGAGATTGCCGGCTGGTTCAGCCAGAGTCCCGCGCAGGTCCTGATCGTCGTTCCGGACGGTTTCCGTGAACACGTCGAGACGATGAATGCCCAGCTGGCGGAACGGACCGGCGAGGCACTGCCCGATGACACTCCCCGTCCGGTCATCCTGCAGAACGGAGCCGACGAAAAGTCCACCATCGCCTACCACCGCGTGCGTGAAGCAGTTCGCAACTGGGAGCAGAAGGTGCTGCAGCGGCGGCTCGAGGAAGCGAACCTGCCGCAACGGCTGCATACGCCCGTCGACGCCACCGACGTCGACCTGGCCAAGGAAGACCAGATTGCCGCCAACGTCTGGAGCAAGATCTTCCCCGCACTGCTGGTGATCATGGCGGTGACAGGGGCCTTCTATCCGGCAATCGATCTGGGGGCCGGCGAGAAGGAGCGGGGAACCATGGAGACCCTGCTGATCTGCCCGGCCACGCGAACCGAGATCGTCACCGGCAAGTTCTTTACGGTCATGCTGTTCAGTCTCTGCACGGCACTGCTGAACCTGATCAGCATGGGATTCACCGGCAAGCACATGCTGAGTGTCGCCGGGGGCGGCAAGCTCTCGCAGTTCGGCGACGTCGCCTTCCCGCCGTTCTCGTCGCTGGTCTGGGTGCTGCTGCTGGCGATTCCTCTCGCGGCACTGTTCAGCGCCCTCAGCCTGGCGCTGGCGATGTTTGCCCGCAGCAGCAAGGAAGGACAGTACTACCTCACCCCGCTGCTGATGATCACCATGGGGCTGACGATGTTCTGCCTCAATCCGGCGGTGGAGATTACGGCGTTTTACAGCGTCATCCCGGTCGTCGGACCGGCCCTGTTGCTCAAGGGACTGCTGCTGGCCCAGGCGAACACTGCCCTGCTCTCCCTGTATGCCCTGCCCGTTCTTGTCACGAGCGTCGCCTACAGCATGCTGGCGCTCTGGTGGGCCATCGACCTGTTCCAGCGGGAAGACATCCTGTTCCGCGAGGCGGAACGGTTTGAGCTGGGACTGTGGATCCGGCATCTGCTGCGGGACAAGGAGCCAACTCCCAGTTTCACCGAAGCCGCCTTCTGCTTCGTCATCATCATGTTGCTGCAGTTCGCCTCCTTCGGCGTGATGCGGGATGCCCTCGTCGCCGAGCCGACCAGCTCCCGCGCTTTGACGCTGCAGATGATCTATCTGCTGGCGACGGTCGCCTCGCCGGCAATGCTGATGGCCATCATGCTGACGACCGATGTCCGCATGACGCTCAAGCTGCGTCTGCCCGGCTGGCGGATGTGGGCGGCGGCGGCCATCCTGCCGGTTGTCCTCCAACCGCTGGCGATCGAACTGCTGGCGCATCTGCAGTGGTTCTTTCCGGAGTTGCCCCCCGGTGCGGCCCGGATGCTCCAGGCGATGTCGGACGAGGATCTGCCGCTCTGGCTGCCAATGCTCGCCTTTGCCGTCACCCCCGCCATCTGCGAAGAGCTGGCGTTTCGCGGCTTCATTCTCAGCGGCCTGCAGCGGTCCGGCCGGACCTGGCTGGCGATCATGATGTCGGCGGTCGCGTTCGGTGTGGTACACATGATCCCGCAGCAGGTGTTCAATGCGATCCTGCTGGGAATCGTGCTGGGACTGCTGGCGGTCCGCAGCGGCAGCCTCTGGCCGGGCGTCCTGTTCCACTTCATCTTCAACGGCCTGCAGGTTCTGCAGTCCCGGATCCCGCCGGAATGGTTCGAGGCGGCACCGCTCAGCTGGGCCTTCTCGGTCGAACGGATGGGCGAAGGGATCGTCGTTCGCTACGACTGGCCGCTGCTGGTCGTGACCGGCATCATCAGTCTCGTGATGCTTCGCTGGCTCGTCCGGTATCGGGGGGACGAACCGGTCCTGATCGAAGATGCGTCCGGCGAAACCACCGCGTCCGCCGGCGAACAGCCTCAGCAGCCGGTCCAGATCGGCTGAGCCACACGCTTCCCAGGGATGAGGCATCCGCATGGACAGGCCGGATGACGCCAGCATGGAACCGCTGCGGCTGCAGGCCCGATGGCTGTTTCCCGTCGCTGCCGAACCGATCGAAAACGGCGAGGTCGGGATCGTCGGTGGCCGGATCGACTACGTCGGCCCGGCCCGACCCGGTGCTGCCACTGACCTTGGGGACTGTGCGATCCTTCCCGGGCTCATCAACGCCCACACCCACCTCGAATTCAGCACGATCACCTCGCCGCTCGAGCCGGCCCACCCGTTCGCCTCGTGGATCGGTTCGGTCGTGCAGTGGCGGCGGCAGCGTCAGGGCACAGCGGCTGAGGCAATTCAGGCTGGCCTGGACGAGTCCGCACGCAGCGGCGTCACAACGCTGGCCGAGATCGCCACGACCGGCTGGGAGGAGCTTCGTCTCTCCACGTCTGCCCCGGCGGTGGTCCGCTTCCAGGAACTGCTGGGACTGACCGACGAGGCGGTGGCCACTCAGATCGACATGGCCGGGGCGATCGCTGAACAGGCGGCAAGCGGCGAGTCACACGTGCAGTACGGGCTCAGTCCGCATACGCCGTTTACCGTGCATCCGCAGCTGTACCGCCGTTCGCTCGAGATCGCTCGCGACGCGAACCTGCCGGTGGCGATTCACCTCGCCGAGACGACCGAGGAGCTGCAGCTGCTCAGTGAGGGAACCGGGCCGCTCGTGGAGATGCTGCGCAGGTTCGGAGTGTGGCAGGAGGGGCTGATTCCTCCCGGCAGCCGACCGCTGGACTGGCTGCGTCCGCTCGCCGACGTCCCCCGGGCACTGGTTGTTCACGGCAACTACCTGCAGGCGGACGAGATGGACTGGCTGGCGGGACAGCCGCACATTTCGGTCGTTTACTGTCCGCGGACGCATGCATTCTTCGGACACAACGAGCACCCGTGGCGGGAGATGCTCGCGCGGGGCGTGAACGTGACACTCGGGACCGACAGCCGGGCGTCCAACCCCGATCTGAATCTGTGGAACGAGGTCCGCTTTCTTGCCGACCGCTACCCGGATGTCCCGACGGTAACGCTGCTTGGGCTGGTCACACGGAATGCCGCCAGTGCACTTGGTATCGAAGCCGACCGCGGGACGCTCGCAGAGGGGAAGGCGGCGGACCTGGCCGTCTTTGGGCTTGGAGACGGTGTCGGCGATCCCTGGACCCTACTCCGGTCTCCCGGCACGGAACCTGTCGGTGCGATGCGGAGCGGCTGCTGGCTGACTCTGCCGCCAGCCTTGTGACGCCGACCTCGTGACGCCGGTGCCGCGCGACCTCAGACGATCAGGCGACGGGCCGTCATCTCGATCCAGGTTTCGTACATGCCGCCCGGCTCGAGTGTCTGCCAGCCAGCATCGATGCCCTGCTGCTGCAGGTTGATGGCATTGGTAACACAGGTGTACGGTTCCATGCAGACGGCGTCGCGGCCCGGCGGCGTGTAGACGACCAGCTCGCGAAACTCCGGATCGCATGCCTGAATGACTTCGATCCCCGCCTGCTCGTCGAGGATGACGCATTCGAGCATGTTGCCGGTCGGTCGCAGGTCGGTCAGGACATCGTCCATTGGTGTGCGGGAGACGTAGGCACCGGTGCGGATGTCCTTCTCCGGTGGAACGTCCGAGATCGTTCCCGTCGGGATGCACTCGTTCAGCTCCCACTGCTTGTGAGCCGGGGCCTGGATCAGGCAGTGCTCGACGGAGCCGGATGCCCCGAGTGGCAGTTTGAAGTACGCATGCGTGCCGAATCCCCAGGGCATCGGCTGGTCATCCGGATTGATGATGCGGATGTCGCAGCGGAGGACCTGTTCCTTGATGGCGTAGCGGACCTCGATCCGGCAGTCGGTCGGCCAGTGAGGGGCCAGTTCGGGGGCATCGACGTTCAGCTGCCATTCACCGATGACGGCGTTCTCTCCCTGCCGGGTGACACGCCAGGGGCGGTTGAGGACGAAGCCGTGCAGGGCGTGCGGATGTCCGGGCGTCAGCGGCAGCTGGTAGTCCTTCCCTTCCCAGGAGAACTTCCCGTGTTCGATGCGGTTGGGGAACGGGAAGAGAATGGGAATGCCGTTTCCGCTGGGACGGCCTTCACCTTCGAGAAACTCCGGTGCCGAGTCGATCACGTCGATTGCTTCGCCGTCGATCCAGACGCGAAAGGCGACGCAGTTGAAGCCGACTTCGGGGAGGATGGTGGCTTCGCAGTTGTCGTGGCGGATGACGATCGGAGGCATGGTGTTCTCGCGGGATCAGAATCGAATGGCAGTCGGCACCATGTTCGGAGATCGGGCCGTTCGCAGCAACCGCCGGAGTGACAGCGTCATGACCAGACAGTGTGCGACGGCCTCTGGCCGTGCACTGATGACGTGTCACGCCGGGGAGCCACGTAGGGTGTGTCACGGCAAGCTACCTGCCGCACGGTGAACTGCCCGGGGACGTCCATCCACACAAACGCCCGTGACGCACCACCCGTTTTGGAGTCGTGAACAAACCACTGATTCCTGATTCCTACCCACTACGACCCGGGTGGCCCCGGTTCTCCGAACCGGGGTCGCGAAGCGACAGGAGGCCGCGGCGAGACGTGCGAACGACCGGTTGGCAACCTCTTGCGGCTGCGCCGCGCCGGTCTGAAGACCGGCGCCACCCTGCGTCCTGAGATCGTTGCACGGGCAGAGCCCGTGGCACCCGGCGACACACCGTACCTGCACTCATGACGCGTCATACAGGGTTCGCGAAGCGACGGGAGGCCGTGGTGAGACGTGCGAACGACCGGTTGGTTGCCGCTCGCAGGATCATCCGGGGCATCGCTCGCGTTACTCGCTCCTGCCCCGGCCACCCGGCAAACGAAAAAGCCCACCGGCTGTGACCGGTGGGCTGCGTGTCGAACGAAGGTGGCCAGGTTCAGTGTGTTCACACGACCGTGCGTTACCGTTCCGAGGTGTTCTCCGGTGCCATGGCGGTTCTGGCCGGTTGCTTCACCGAGTCCTTCAGGATCGACAGCAGGTGTCCCTGAGAATACGGACCACGGAGCACCTTCGGTTCTTCCGGCTTGCCTGCCGGGAAGACCACGGTGAGCGGCACGCCGTTCTGCTGGAAGATGTCCAGCCACTTCTTGATTTCAGGGCTTTCATTCGTGTAGTCGGCGTAAAGCGTGACGACACCATGTTCCTTCACGAACTGGATCGTCTTTTCGGTGTTGAGGGCGAACTTCTCGTTCTGCTTGCAGATCAGGCACCAGTCGGCGGTGAAGTCGACGAGTGTCGGCGTTCCTTCCGCAAGCAGTTCTTCGAGGCGTTCGGTCGAGAACGGCTGCCAGGGAAGTTCATCCTCATGAACCACCAGTTGCTTGTCGTCACTGGCCGCTCGCAGTTCCTTGTCGGCCAGGGCCCGGTCGTACTGCCCCCATCCATACCAGAGGATCGGAGCGGCGAGGGCCACCGCGGCGATGCGGATTGCCCACTTCTTCGGTTCCGGAGTCGTCTGGTTGTAGAGGCTGCCCACCATCCACAGCCCCAGGGCGATGCCGAGCATCATGATGAGTGCCGGGATGATCAGTGCTTCGTCGATCGCGTTCACCAGGAAGATCACCGTTCCCATCAGGACGAAGCCGGCGAACTCCTTGAAGCGGACCATCCACATGCCCGGACGGGGCAGCCATTTGACCAGCTGCGGGAACAGACCGATCACCAGATACGGCGAGGCCATGCCGATCCCCATCATTCCCCAGACGAGGTAGACGACGACAGCCGGCTGCCGGACCGACCACGCAAGTGTCGTCCCCATGAACGGTCCGCTGCACGGGGTCGCCAGCAGCGTGGCGAAGATGCCCGTCATGAAGGCACCGGTCAGGCCTTCGCGATGTTCGCCGCCGGCGGCGGCCCCGATCATGCCGGGAATCGGAATCTCGAACACGCCGAGCAGGCTCAGTCCCATCGCGAAGACGACGCACGCCATCACGAGGTTGAAACCGTCATACTGGAACAGCTGTCCCCAGCCGTAGCCGAGGAACACCGCCAGCGACGCGAGCGTCAGAAAGACCGCCAGTACGCCCAGGGAGTAGGTGCCGTTGAGGAGCAGGATGCGGCCGCGACTCTCGCCAGCCTGCTGCACGAAGCTGAGGACCTTGATCGCCAGCACCGGTAGCACGCAGGGCATGATGTTCAGGATCAGCCCCCCCAGGAAGGCAAGCACGAGGTTCCAGCCGAGGCCGGCAGGACGGTCCCCTTCGTCAAACTGGAACTGACGTTCACCGGTTGCAGGCGGTGCGTCGCCGGGGGCCGCGGTCGGGGCCTGCGGCGGGGCCGGCGTGGACGTCGACGCGAGCACGGGCGTGGCCACCGGCTCCGCCGAGTCGGGCGGAGTCGTCTGAAGGCTGCCGAGGGCGAATTCGATGTCCTTGGGGGGCAGGCAGCGGCTCGATTCGTCGCAGACCTGGTAGATCATCAGGGCCGACAGGCCGTAAGGGGCGTCGTCCTTGACTGTATACCGGCGAGACCAGGTCACCCGGCCGCGATGGATGTTGGCGGTCCCCAGTTCCGACTCTTCGAGTTCGGGAGCGGGGGATTCGGTCAGTTCGCCGGCCGGCTCGAGGTTGGCCAGCTCGAGGACGTCAATCTCGGTCGGATTCTGGAACTGGTCGTCGGTCGGCTGGAGGGCATAGGTGTTCCAGCCCTTGTCGATGTCCATCGTGACGGCGAAGGTGACGATCTCGCCTGCCTTCGCGTCCCGCGGAAACAGTTCGAACTGGACACTCAGCGGATCGGGCTTCGGCTCGCCGCCGACCTTGCGGGTCGGAACGATGCGGTACGCGAATTCGAATTCGCCGCCGCCGGTGGCAGGATCTGCAGGATCTGCTGCGGCGAATGCCGCCGGAAGTGCGACTGATTCGCCCGACACTTTCGTGGTGAACGGGTGTTTGAACTGTCGGCAGGTGTTCTTGCAGACCTGGTAGCGAAGCTCGCCGACGATCTCGACGTCGCCGGGCGCGACTCCGTCTGTCATCTGAAAGCGGCGGTACCAGGTGACCTCGTTGGTGAACTTCTCGATATCCTGCTCGAAGATCTCGTCGTAGGCCCGCTTGGGGGCGTGGTCGGGCAGAAAGCGGTCGTCGATCGGCTTTGCGCCGTTGATGCGGGCGACTTCGATCGCCGAGTGCCCCAGGAACGCCGGATCCTGCGAATAGGTGTAGGCACCATCGGGAAGTTCGACGCGGACGGCGAGCAGCAGCTGCTGCGGCTGACCGGTGATCGGATGAAGCGTCACGCTGACTTCCGGATCTTCCTCCGGAGCCGTCGTCGGCGCCAGGAGTCCGTCCGACCCCTTCAGCAAGTCCTCCAGCGACTGGGCCGGCACGGAGGACGCAGACAGCAGGGCAACGAGTAGCGCGCAGTAACTGGCGGCACGGTGCAGCATGGTTACGCTCGTGTTGTCTGGCGGCGGAGGTTGGCGAACGCGCCGCGGGGGCGGGACCAAACGGGACGGCGGACTGTCCGGTGGCTGTCGTCAGCCGGACCGGGACCGTGCCGGGTTCATCGACCGGCACGCCATCCGTTGCGTGATTCTACGCAATCTGACGGATGGAGGCGATACCGTCTCACTGGTCCCATTATCGGCAGATGCGTCGCTCGCGACTGTGAGCCAGACAACAGAGACGTGATTCTCCGCGACCCCCCCCGGGGGGGCGGCCTTGGGCGACCTGAATTCAGTCCGGGGCGGAACGCCGACTCAATGAACGTCTGCGGTCGAGTGGGCCGCCGCCTCTTCGACCGGTTCGCCCGCGTTTCCGGCGTCGTCTCCGGGAGCGGCTCCGCGGGTCATCGACCACTTCAGCAGCGGCGGGGTGACCATCGTCGTCATCATGACCATGACGACGACCGCGGAATAGGTGCCGGGGCTGATCACCGGCACTCCGCCGACCTGCAGGGCCAGTCCGACGTTGGCGAAGATCAGGCCGACCTCGCCACGCGGGATCATGCCCAGACCGACCGCTGTCCGGTTGAGACCTTTTTCCAGGATGCCGAAGGCACAGACCTGCTTGCCGATGACGGCCGCCACGGTGATTCCCGCAGCCAGTCCCCAGACGGACGGATCGGCGAAGCTGGAGAGGTCCACCATGATGCCCATCTGGACGAAGAAGATCGGGACGAGCAGCGCGGTGAGCGGCTCGAGGGCTTCCTCGAGTTCGACGTTTTCCTTCTTGCCCAGCTCGCGGTAATGAGCCCGTTCGAGGATCAGGCCGGCGGCGAACGCACCGACAATCGGGGCCAGTCCGACCTGATTGGCCAGCCACGAGAAGCCGAAGCAGACCACCAGGGCGGTCGCGACCAGCATTCCGTGACCGCGGAGATAGCTGGCGATGCGGAACAGCGGGCGGGTGAACAGGCGGGTTCCCAGCAGGACGGCTGCAAACAGGAAACCGAACGCCTTGAGGACGATTCCAACGAGGCTGGAGGCTTCGAAGTCGGCTCCCTGCGTGATCACGCCGGAGACGATTGCCAGCACGACCAGGCCGAGCACGTCATCGATCACCGCGGCTCCGAGGATGATCTGGGACTCGCGCTGCTGACTTCGTCCCAGGTCTTTTAGCACACGGGCCGTGATGCCGACGCTCGTGGCGCAAAGTGTCGCTCCCAGGAACAGGTGGACCTGCCAGCCGGCTTCGGGAACGAAGAACAGGCCAGTCAGATATCCCAGTCCCATCGGGGCCACCACGCCGAGCAGAGCCACCAGCAGCGACGACGAACCGACCGACATCATGTCCCGGACGCTCGATTCGAGTCCCACCTCGAACAGGAGCAGGACGACGCCGATGCCGGCGAGCATCTTCAGGACGGCTCCGGCGCTGTACGGATCGCCGAGCTGCGACTCGGGAGGTGCATGGAAGAAGTCAAAGCCGTGCCAGCCGGTAATCAGGGCGGCGTTCCCGATCAGGATGCCGATCACCAGTTCGCCGAGCACGGCGGGCATACCAACCCGTTCGAACAGATCGCCGCCAACCTTCGCCAGCAGCAGAATGATGACAATCGCCAGCAGGACGTTTGCGACCGGATCGATATGACCACCGGCATGGTCGTCGTGGCCTTCGGCGTGCGCTTCGTCTGCGGCATGCAGTTCGTGGCCGGAGTCCTCAGCCGTCGAGTGCTCGTCCGCCTCGGCATGTGTTTCGGCGGGGGCGTTTTCGGAATCGGCCTGAGCGAGGGCGAGATTCGGGGAGCTCAGGCAGACTGCGCCGGCGATCGAAAGCAGGATGAGGAGGGCGCGGACCGCGCGGCAGGGGTTCTCGAACAGGGCCGCAGCACGTGCCGGTCGACAGGGTCGATTCAGGGACTCAGCGCGAAACACGATAGGGGACAACGGTTTGCTCCTTGTATTGAGGGATCTGTGACCCTCGTGCATGCGGTCGTACTCACTGGGGACTGTGAGCGAACGCACGCGAGTTGTAGTCAAGCCCGCCGGTCGCGTCGAGAAGTCTGGTGCCCTGTCCTGGTCGGAAGTCCGTCTCGGAGGTGCCGCAGAGCGCTGTTGGCGGGAAGCCTGCCTTCGTGAATCTCAGTGGGGCCTGGCCGAAAAGCCCGCATTGTCACGATCTTCGGATAACCGATATTATCCGACCCACGCGACGAGTTGGATGCTTTTCACCATGACTTTCCCCAGTCTACGAGCGAATCTATGCCCGTTTTTGCAGATCGCCCCGTTCCTGCCCGCCGGCGTCCACGAACTTTCCGGCTTTGGGTGGTCGGATTAGCGGTTCTCGCGACCGGAATGGCTGCGCAAGCCAACTCCGAACTGGGCGTGCGTGTTCCTGAAGGATTTGAAGTCACGCTGTTCGCCGGCGATGAGCTGGCTCATGACATCTATTCGATGACGGTCGACGCGCGCGGGCGCGTCGTCGTCTCCGGGGCCGGGTATGTCCGCATCCTGATCGACAAGGATGGCGACGGCCGCGCCGACGATGTGCGGCAGTTCGTCGACGGTCCCGCAACCGGGGCCCAGGGAATGTTCTTTCACGGTCGCGATCTGCTCTGCTCCGGTGATGGCGGGCTGATCCGGTACCGTGACCGCAACGGCGACGATCGCGCCGATGGTCCCCCGGACGTCTTCATCAAGGCTCAAACCGGCGGCGAACACGACATCCACGCGATCCGCAAGGGGCCGGATGGTTGGTGGTACATGATCGCCGGCAACTTCTCCGGCGTGGATGCTTCGTATATTTCGCTGCCGACCTCTCCTGTGAAAAACCCCCAGGCTGGCACCGTGCTCCGCCTCAAGCCAGACCTTTCCGGCGGTGAGATCGTCTGCGACGGCTTCCGCAACGCCTACGACTTTGACTTCGGAGCGGCTGGCGACCTGTTCTCCTTCGACAGTGACGGCGAACGCGACATCTCGCTGCCGTGGTATCGCCCGACGCGCGTCTTTCACCTGGTCCCCGGCGGACACGTCGGCTGGTTCAGCACCAGCTGGAAGCGTCCCGGCAGCTACATGGACATGCCGCCCGTCACAGGCGCCTTCGGACGCGGATCGCCCACCGGCGTCGAGTGCTACCGCCACACGCAGTTCCCGGAGCAGTTCCAGGGGGCCCTGTTCGTCCTCGACTGGACCTACGGACGTGTCTTTGCGCTGCCTCTGAAGGAAGACGGCAGTACCTGGAGTTCCGAGCCGATCGAATTCATGACGGCGGTCGGCCAGCACGGTTTCGCACCGACCGATGCCGCCGTCGGCCCCGATGGTTCACTCTACGTCTGTGTGGGAGGTCGCGGCACCCGGGGGAGCGTGTACCGGATTCGGGCCACGGGCCGGCCGGCGACGGCTCCGGTCGCGATCGATGCCTCTGCCCCGGCGACTGAGCAACTCGAGGCCTGCCTGACGATTCCGCAACCGCTCAGCAGCTGGTCCCGTCGGCAGTGGGAACCGGTTGTGGCGAAGCTTGGCCCGGCACCGTTCGCCAGTGCCGCCCGCGACGAAGACCGGCCACCGGCCCAGCGCGTGCGGGCGATCGAGATTCTGACCGAAAAGTTCGATGGACTCTCCGACACGTTGGCGGCCACCTTGCTGCAGTCCCCCAGTCCCCAGGTGCGGGCGCGTGTCGCCTGGTCAATCGGACGCAGCCGTCCGGAGTCGCCGAACCTTGCCCGGCTGCGGCAGGCCATGAGCGACAGGAACCCGACCGTGGTCCGGTTTGCACTGGAATCCCTGCTTGGTGTGCCGACCGAACAGATCGACCGCCTGGCCCCCTCCATTGGAGAGCAGCTTGGCAACGGGGATGCGACGGTCCGTCAGGCAGCCGTTCGCGTGGCACGCAATCTGTCGCCGCAGGCGTACCGCCAGGCAACCGAACAGGCGATTCGACTCGGCTGGCCGGCTGCGATTGCTGCTGCTCAGGCGTACATCAAGCCGGGCGAAGCGTACAACGACTACGCAGTGCAGATTGCAGTGCGGGCACTCCGTGGTGATCGACCGGCGTCGGTGAAGTACGACGCGGCCCGGCTGCTGCAGCTGGCGCTGGGTGACGTCGGACCGACTGACGGCCGGGTGCCGGGTGCGTTCGAAGGATACACCAGCCAGGCCGATCTGACGCCGCACGACCGGGAACTGGACGGTCTGCGGATTGCTCTGGCAGAGATCTACCCGACCGGCCACAGCCGGGTCGACTGGGAACTGGCCCGGGTGATCGCAATGGTTCAGCCGCCCAACCCGGAAGTCCTCGCCCACGTGCTGGCATCGGTGACGGGGGACTCGGACCCAGTTTCGGATGTTCATCACCTGATCGTGGCGTCGCGGTTGCCGGTCCAGCCGACCTCGGAAGACCGTCAGAAGATCGCAGAGGCCCTGATCAGGATGCAGGCCAAGATCGACGATCGGGGGCTGGCCCAGGACAGCAACTGGGACGAGCGGATGATCGAACTGTACATTGCTCTGGTCGAGCAGGATCCGATTCTTCCGCTGGTCATCCTCGAGCATCCTGACTTCGGCCAGGCCGCTCATGTGTATCTGATCGGTGGCATGCCGCCGGAGAAGTACGAAGAGGTGATGGAGGCGTTTCTCGGCCGGATTCGGGACGAAGAGGACGACTACGCCTGGAACACCGACATTGTGTTTCTGGTCGGGGAATCCGAAGACGAATCGGTGCGTGACCTGATCCGTGAGAAGATCGACGACTATGCCCTGCGGAGTGCGGTTCTACTGTCACTGGCCGAGCGGCCGGTCGAACAGGATCGCGATCTGTTCCTGGGGGGGCTGGAGTCGTCGCCCCAGGATGTGATGGCCGACTGCATCAAGGCGCTGGCGTTTCTCCCGCCGAGCCAGGATGCCGCCGAGAACGTCACGCTGCTGCGAACGCTTCGCCGGCTCTCTCCCTCCGCGGAGGAACGCCAGGCGCGGGACCAGGTCGTCGAGCTGCTGCGTCGCAATTCCGGCCAGAACTTCGGATATGTGCTCGGTCGCGAGGGCGACTATCAGAAATCCGCCGTCGAACAGTGGACCGCGTGGATCCAGCAGCAGTATCCGGAGGAGTTCGCCCGGCAGTCCGGCTCGTCGACTACCGACATGAAGTCATTGCTGGCGACGCTGGAGCAGGTGCCGTGGGATCAGGGCGATGCCAGTCACGGAGCCGAGCTGTTCCGTGAGCGGGCCTGTGTGCAGTGTCATGGCGGTCGTCAGGCGCTTGGCCCCGATTTGACGGGCGTTGCGAACCGGTTCTCCCGGAAGGATCTGTTTATTGCGATCGCCATTCCGAGCCGGGATGTCTCGCCCCGCTACCAGACATCGATGGTCGCCACGGACGAGGGGAAGGTGTACACCGGTCTGATCGTCTATGAATCGGTCGATGGTCTGGTGATCCGCAACTCGACGAACCAGACGTTCCGCATCGAGGCGGACGAGATTGAAGCCCGGCGGGTGCTCAGCCAGTCGCTGATGCCGACCGGCCTGATCAAGGACCTTTCGCCGAAGGATCTTGCCGATCTGTACGCCTACCTCCGGGGGCTGGGTGTGCGGACCGCGACCGCGCCGGAGTCGCGCTAGCGGCCAGCCGGGAAGAGAGAGGCTGGCAGGTGATGTCATTCTGCCGGCAACCAGAGTGACGGAGTGTCCCGGCGGGCGATCGGGCCGGGGCACCTGACGGCACGACAGACATGCGAGAAGCGACCGCTCGAAACGGCGACCGGCTGGCCCGAAGTCCCTCTGATGCGCGACTGAACCTGTGACCGACAGCGTTGACTGGCTGGAGGGGCTGATTCGCCGGGATCCCGCCCGACGCGGACTGGCCGGGCACGAGCAGTCCCCGCTCTGCGCCGGTCACCTCGGGGCAGCGGCGCACGACCTCGCCGATCGGGCGGCTGTCGTCGGCATTGTGACCGGCTTTGCCGTCCCGCTCGATGTAGGTCCCGTTGCCGAGACCGACGGTCCACCTGGTGCCGTCATGCTGGCGGAGATCTTCTCCCGTCTTGGGGCACGGGTCTGGCTGATCACCGACGATCCCTGCCGCGGCGCGCTCGAAGCAGGTCGCAATTTCACCGGCCTGAGCGACGTTCCCGTCATCTCGTGCCCGGTCGATCCGGTGGATGCGACGCCATGTCTTGATCGCCTCTGGACGGACGAGTGGGGCGAGAGTCTGACGCACCTGATCGCCATCGAACGGATCGGACCGAGTCATACGCCCCGGTCCCTCGCCGCACAGCCCCGCTCGGGCCCGGCTCCGCTGAAGGAGTTCGAGCGGCTCGTTCCGCCGGAGGATCGCGACCGGCATCACACGATGCGCGGCGAGATCATGGATGCGTCAACGGCACCGCTGCATCAGTTGTTTGATGAGGCGGACCGGCGCGAAACGGTGCGCACGGTCGGGATCTGCGACGGTGGAAACGAGCTCGGCATGGGGACGCTTCTCTGGGAGGACGTCTCCCGCCGGCTTCCCGAACCGATCGGCCCCCGTATCGTCTGCCGGACTCGCACCGACTGGACCATCATCGGAGGAACCAGCAACTGGGGCGGTTTTGCGCTCGCGGCGGCGACCGCCCTGAAGGCCGGCCGCATCGACCTGATCGACAGCTGGACCGTCGAACGGATGTCCGATCTGCTCGAAGACCTGGTCGCACATGGACCGGCGGTCGATGGCTGTACCCGTCGGCACGAGGCGACGGTGGATGGCCTGCCGTTTGAGACGTTCATACAGCTCTGGATCGAGATCCGGCATCGGGTGGGCCTCGAATCCTGACGACAGGCGGCCTTCAGGCGGCAACGCGGATTGACCTGTCCGGTCGGTCCGGAGTATGGTCCCGCCCCTCTCCTCCCCCCGGGCCGCGCGTTTCCCCTGCGCGAACGCCAATTCACTCCCTTCGAGTGCACGGAGGATCCGATGCGATCCACCACTCATTTTGCGTCAACGAGAGCAACGACCGCCGGGTCTGCATTGAGCGGGCTGGCACGACTTGCCGCTGTGGTGGCGATCTGCACGGTCATCAGCGGCGGAGCGCTCTCTGCTGTTGCCGACGATGCCGTCCTTCCAGAGGAAACGGACATCCCGGCCCCGGTGCGCAACAGCAGTGTTCTCGTGCTGAAGAGCGGCAAGGTTCTCAAGGGAGAGGTGACATCGGTCGCCGGCGGATACCAGATCCGCCAGCCGATCGGAACGTCGATGATTCCGTTCGAGACGGTCCTGCTGACCGCGCCAAACCTTCCTGCCGCCTACAGCAAACTGTCGGCGAACCAGCGGCATCCGACGTACATCACGCACGTTCAGATTGCGCAGTGGTGTGCCGACAACGGCCTGTATGACGAGGCGCGTCGCGAACTGGCTGCCGCAATCCGTCTCGAGCCGCAGCGACGTCCGGCCCGGGAAATGCTCAAGCAGATCGAACTGAAGACGAACCCGACGCCCCGGCACCTGACAACGCCGATGCCGACGCCCCGTACGGAGGACGGATTCGTTCCTTCGGAGGTGATCTCGGCGGCGGGCATCTCGCCGGAACTGACGCAGGACTTCATCCGCAAGGTTCAGCCGCTGATGGTCAACAAGTGCGGCAACGCCTCCTGCCACGGGCCGGCATCAGGGAACGCCTTCACGATCGACATAGTGCGCTCGGGCCGCCGCAATCAGCGCAGTCACAGTGAGCGGAACCTGGCCGCGACACTGAGACAGATCGACGCCAGTCAGCCGGATCTGAGTCCCCTGCTGCGTCGACCGGCAGGATTGGCCGATACGGCGCATCGGACGGTCTTTGCCGGGCCACGGGGCCAGCAGCAGCTGGCGATTCTTCGCAACTGGGTGGCCGGCGTGACGGGAGCGTCGGAACAGATTGCCGCCGCACCGGCGACATCGCCCGAAGCGGCATCAACTGTCTCGGCAACGTCGGCCGATGCGACCGGCTCCGGGATCGTCACTGCGGACTACGATGCGTCCATGTCGGACGGCCCATCTGCCCGGCCGACCGCGGCCGTCAGTGACAACGCGCTGCTCGATCGTGTGCTGGTGGAAGAACGGGCCGACCCGTTCGATCCGGACATCTTCAATCGGAAGGTACACGGCTTCTCGGTGTTTGCTGCACCGGAACGGTCGGAGCATCCGTCCAGCGACCGCTGACGTGCGCGCCGGCCGGGTGCGGTCAACTTCTCGATCGGATACGATCGCCGACGTCATTTCCGCGGAGCAGCTCCTCCAGCATGAGGAGCCCTGCGGTTCCGTCGCTCTCGACCGAGGAGAAAGTTGTGCCTGCGCCGTATCTGTCCGGACGAGTCTTCGCACTGGCCACGTTGATCTGCCTGTTCGCGACCACGAGTGGCGCATTCGCCGACCCGCCGACGCTCGATGTGACCTCCGTTCGTCGGGCGTTTCACAACGGCGAGCACAACGCGTTCACCGATCTCTGCCGGTTCCAGGGCAAGCTGTACCTGACATTTCGCTCCTGTCCGGATGGACACATGGTCCATCCGACGTCGTCGATTCTCATTCTCCGCAGTGATGACGGCAACGAGTGGGAGCAGGTGCATCGCTTCAGCGTTCCGCTGCGGGATACCCGCGATCCGCACTTTGTTGTCTTCGACGACAAGCTGTTCGTCTATACCGGCACGTGGTACTGCGGCGAATCGTCGCCGGACCGGTACGACATGAACCAGCAGCTCGGCTATGCCGTCTGGAGTGAGGACGGCAGTACGTGGCAGGGGCCGCGGATGCTGGAAGGAACGTACGGACACTACATCTGGCGGGCCGCCGCCCATGACGGAAAGGTCTGGCTGTGTGGTCGCCGCAAGCGCCACTTCGCCGAGACCCGTACCCGCACCGAGCGGGATCCGATTGTCGAATCGGCCCTGCTGGTCAGCGATGATGGTCTGGTGTTCCGGACGGCAGGGCTGTTTCAGGAGACGTACGGGGACGAGACGGCGTTTCTGTTCGAAGAGGACGGTTCGATCCTCGCGGTTGCCCGCAGTGGTGGCGGGCGTGACGCTCAGGTCTGCCGGGCCACGGCACCGTATGAGACCTTCACCCGCACCGACCTGGATCGCTACATCGGCGGCCCGCTGGTGGTGCGCTGGGGAGACGACGTGCTGGTCGGCGGACGCAAGACGATCGGCCCGGCCCGGATGACCCTCTACTGGCTGATCGACGACGAACTGCACGAGATCACGGAACTGCCGAGCGGCGGCGACTGTTCGTATCCGGGGTTTGTCCAGCTCGACGACGACCGCGCGCTGGTGTCGTGGTACTCGAGCCATGAGAAAGATGCGGCCGGCAAGCCGATCACGGCGATCTACCTGGCGGACGTGAAGCGGAAGAGGTGAGAGGTGAGAGGTGAGAGGTGAGAGCGCACGGCTCGCAGAGCCGTGGCACGCGTCGAAGTCTCTCCCCCAACACACAAATGGCCGGTCCTGCAAGTGGCAGGGCCGGCCGTTGTTCATTCCGGTTCGCGTGCGGTCAGCGATTGCCGCCTACGACTTGCTCACGTCGTAGCACATCAGTTTATCCTGTTCCCGCAGGTACATCTTGCCGTCCACCACGACCGGATGCGACCAGCTGTTTCCTTCCTGGTAGGCCGGCTTGAACATTCCGTTGAGCTGGAAGCCCTCCGGAGTCGCTTCGACCAGGGCAATGAATCCGTCCTGGTACCGGAAGATGAGCTGGCCATCGACATACGTAATGGCTGCCGAGCCATGGTTGAAGTCGCGCGACTGCTTGAACCAGGTCACGTCGCCCGACTTCATCTCGACGCAGATCGGGAAGCCCTTGTTGTGCTGGTGGCCGGCGTAGAGGTGATCACCCACCAGAATTATTCCGCCGTGATGGTTCTGGAACGTCTTGGCGTTGAGGAAGTACTGCTCTTCAGCCTTGACGCCGTCGCCATCCGGGCTGAGCTTCAGCAGGCAGGAACCGGTTCCGTAACCGGTCGAGGCGAAGACATAGTCGCCGGCGATGACCGGCGTGGGGATGTTGGCGACATCGTTTGCGACCGGGTTGTAGCCCCAGAGGAACTTGCCGTCTTCGGCCCGGACGCCGATCACGCCGCGGCCGACCAGCTGAACGTACTGCTTGACGCCCGCCGCATTGCTGATGACGATCGAGGAGTAAGCGGCTCCGTCCTTGCCCTTTTCGCCGATTGCAGGGACGTCTGCAGCCCAGACTTCTTCGCCGGTGAGCTTGTTGAGGGCGACGATCATCGCGTCCGGACCGCCGGGGGTGCAGAGGACCCAGTCGCCGTCGACCAGGGGAGACTCGGAGAAGCCCCACTTGGACATCATCTGTCCGTTCCAGTCGTCGAAGTCCCGGCTCCAGACGAGGCTGCCGTCTGCGGTGCTCAGGCAGCTGATCCTGCCGTCGGAGGTGACGACGTAGAGGCGATCGCCGTCGACGGTCGGAGTGCACCGCGAGCCTTCGTAGCCGTGCTTCGGTGCAGAGTCCGTCAGTTCGCGGCGCCACAGGACGTCGCCGGTGGCCGCGTCGGCACAGACGACCGACTGGCTGTTGTCGTCGTTGCCGGTCGTGAACAGCTTGCCGTCGACGACCGAGACACTGGCGTAGCCACTGCCCATTCCGTCGACCATCCAGAGCAGTTCCGGCTTCTGGCGTTTCCAGTTGGCGTTGAAGTTGCTTTCGGTCGACATGCCGTCACGGTTCGGTCCCCGCCACTGCGGCCAGTCGGCAGCCGAGGCGGAAGGTCCGGGCAGGAGCAGCGCGGCACATGCCGCCAGCATCAACGCGCAATGAATTCGCACGGGCATGGAGAGGTCCTTCTGTCGCAGTTGGTGGGAATCTTCAGGACGCGGTCGGTTGGTTGTCCAGGGGATGGGCCGTCGACCCGCAACGGACGGTGTGTCTGCGGCTGCTCGCACTCCCGAAACGGCGATCCGACAGATCCACGGTCCGGTACCGTTGTGATCGGGCGCAACGACATCGCCGGCTCCCGGAAGTGCTCCCGGGGCCGGTGCCGCACATTGTAAGCGGCAGGGAGCACAGATGGCCAGAAACCGGGCCGGTTCCCGATCCGTCCGCTTCCGCTCTCCCGCCGCCGCATGGACCGCGATAAGATGAATTGTCGGCCCCGAGTTCGCCGGCTCCCCCGAACCGGGCGTCCGTTCGTGCGAATCGTTCGCATCACCTGTTTTGTGAGTGGAAGCGATGCTGCGCCGTAACCGCCGAAGAGCCACGATCCTGTTCACCGTTTCTCTCCTTATGCTGGTGACCGGACCGGCCACCCTCAGCGTTGCCGCTCCACAGGACGCAAAGGCTGAGCGGGCGGAAATCCTGAGTCGGCTGGCCGCGATCAACGACGAAGTCGAACGGATTGCGCCGGGGCAACCGGTCCAGGACGATTCGCTCGGCGTCGTGGCAGTCGTCGAGCAGTCGCATATCGGCTCGACCAACTACTACACCGCCGAGGGGGTCAAATACATCGCAACGCGTCTGGCGCTGGTCAACCAGACGGACGACGCCATCACGATCCCCAGGACATCGTTCGAGCTGGTCGCCGACAAGAAGACATTCACGCTGGAAGAGAGTTCCCGGTTGGTCAGGCAGATGCCGCTGCAGGTCGGAAACCGGGCCGAGCCGGCGAATCGACTGCAACCGCAGACCGATGTCGAGATCCCGGCCAACGGGCAGGTTACGACCTGGCTGATGTTTGCGGGGCTGGAGAAGGGACCGTTTGTTCCCCAGTTGACGCTTCACTTCGACGTCGAAGGAAAGACGCAGAAGGTCGACCTGACCCGTTCTCATCGCGGACTGCTGAAGATGAATGTTCAGCAGATCGGCCCTCGCGGCGCGCTGGGACTGATCACGATCGGGGGGCTGCTCGATTCGGTCAGTGCCGTGCACCTGACCGATGCGCTCGACAGGCTGGCCGCCGCCGGCGTCGCCCGGTGCGTTGTTCGCTGGTCAGACGATGCGAAACCGCTGACCTCACTGATCATGAACTGGCTGATCACATCGCGGATCGACCAGCGTCGGCAGAATCGCCGCAACAGCGAGCTTCCCCGCATCACCGAATCGATTCGCGATCTGCGTCTGGCCAATGTTCCGAAACACAGTCCGGTGACCCATTACTCGGACGCCAGTGCGGTTCCCGTGTACGACGAGGACTCCGAGGCGGTTGCTGATGCCCTTCGTTCCGCGTTCGAAGTCCTGCCCGCTGCGGACATCGTGCGCGAGATCGAGCAGGGGCACCGTCTGTCACGTGCGGCAGCCCTGCAGTCAGGGGGCCTGCAGTTGCGGCCCCGCGACGTCGAGGCCGTCCTCGCCTGCACAAAGGAAGATGATGAGCTGATCCGCAATGCGGCGATCGACGCGCTTCAGCACTTCTCCGGCGAGGCGGCCGTCGGGCGGCTGGTGGAGCTCGTCCGTCAGGGCGAAGCCGCTTCCAGTGAGCAGGCGCTGGGCAGCCTGGCGGCATCACGGTTCCCGACAGCGCATCAGGCGGTTGTCGACCTGCTCGAACGCGGAGTCCCGATGCCGCGGAAGACGCTGATCGCGGTACTGGCCCGTCAGCCGCGTCCGCAATGGACCGAAGAGTTTGTTTCAGCCGCCAGCGACGAAGATCCTGAGGTCCGGCTGGCCGCCCTGGCTGCCCTGGCACGAATCGGTCACCCGAAGCGTCCCGAACTGCTCGCCGATGCACTTGCGTCTGACGATGACCGGCTCCGCAGGGAAGCCTTCCGCCAGCTGGTTCAGCTTGCCGATCCCCAGAGCGAAGCGCTCGCACTGGACTATGCACTGGAACGGCTCAAGACGGATCCGCCGGACGGGCACGTGTCGACGCTGCTGACCCGGACGCGTGACTCGCGGGCGGCCCCGCTGCTGATCAAGCATCTGAAGGATGGAAAACAGCGGAACCCGCAGAGCATCGTGCGTCTGCTGGCCCAGATTGGAGGTCCGGAAGTCGAGTCGGAACTGGCAGCGCACTACCCGAACGTCCCCGAGCAGGCCCAGGCGACGATCCTCGAAGTGCTCAGCCAGCTCGATTCGACGCTCGTCCGGGAACTGGCCACCGATGCCCTCCTCTCGAAGCAGAGTTCGCTCGTCAATGCGGCTGCGAACGCGATGTTGACCGACGGAAGCGACGACGCGGTCAAGGTTCTCGCAACCGCCCTCGAAGCCACGGACCGCAACAACAACTGGTCCTACATCTGCAATGCCCTCTCGAACATCGGCACACCCGCCGCCCGCTCCGTCCTCCGCAAGGCGCGCACGACGGACGACGAGGGGCGGCAGCGCGTCGTCATTCAGGCGCTCAAGAACCTGAGCGCCCGCTCGACCGGGGGACAGCTGATGCGGCAGGCTCAGGCGTCGATGCGGCAGGACAAGTGGGAGCAGGCTGAAGAACAGTACTCGGTCGCTCTCGAACTCGATCCCGACCTGCTCGAAGCCCGGCAGGGGCGCGGCAACGCCCGGCTGAAACTCGAGCAGTTCAAGGGAGCTGCCGAGGACTTCGAACATGTTCTGCAGATCGATCCGGACGACGGCGAGGCGATCACCGGACTGGGAGTCGCACTGGCGGTTCAGGGCGAGCACGAACGGGCCGTGCAACTGGTCACGGAGAAGGCCGACAAGTTCGAAAAGGACATGATCTTCGCGTACAACACCGCCTGCGTGTATGGCCGGGCTGTCGAGACGCTCTCTCAGATGGAGGAATCCGATGAGCGGGACGAGCTGATCGGGACGTATCGTGAGGCGGCGATGTCGGCGCTGAAGAAGTCGATCGAGCTCGGGTTTTCTGACGGCAAACTGATCAGTTCCGATCCCGATCTGAACGCATTCCGCGAGACCGAGGACTTCCGGTCGCTGATGCAGAAGTTCAATTCGCCTTTCGATGAAGAACCCGCCCCGGAACCTGATGACGAATCGGACGAGCTCTGAAGCATCATGATTCCGGTCATCTGACGATCCTGAATCCGGACCCGCTTGCGGTCCGCGCGTTGTCTGCCTGAATCTCTCCCGCACTGCCCGGTCCATGGATTTCCATCCCGACGATACCATTGCCGCCATCGCCTCTGCACCCGGTCCGGGCTGGCACGGGATCATACGGGTCAGCGGACCACGAATGCGGCAAATCGTTGACGCCGTCTTTCGGCCCGCGGACGAAGCGGCGTGGCGGGAACGCCGGCAGCCCTGGCGGCATCCCGGAGTGGTTCAACTGTCGTCGGTCGCGACGCCGATGGACGGGGCCGTCTACCTCTGGCCCGGTCCGCGGAGTTACACCGGCGAGCCGATGGCCGAGATCCATACGATCAGTTCGCCCCCTCTGCTCGAGGCCTGCCTGGACGACCTGTTTGCGGCGGGGGCCCGTCCGGCACAGCGTGGCGAGTTCACGTTGCGGTCGTTCCTGAATGGTCGCATCGACCTTCTGCAGGCGGAAGCGGTCCTGGCGGTAATCGACGCCCCCGATCAGCAGCATCTCGAGTCGGCCCTTTCGCAACTGGCGGGCGGAATCTCGCGGCGGATTGCCGAACTGCGGGAAGCGATGCTCATTGATCTGGCGGATCTCGAGGCGGGGCTCGACTTCGTCGAAGAGGACATCGACTTCGTCGACCGGACCGAGATGGTTGGCCGCATCCGACACGCGCGGGAACTGCTTCAGCGGTTGCTCCGGGATGCGAGTGACCGGATGCAATCGACCGGCGCCCGCCGTGTTGTGCTTGCCGGGCTCCCCAATGCGGGAAAGAGCACACTGTTCAACGCACTTGTTGCCGAGCAGCGGGCTCTCGTCTCGGATCAGGCTGGGACGACCCGTGACTTCGTCTCGGCAGCGACGACCTGGGAGGGCCAGCCGGTCGAATTGATCGATACGGCCGGCTGGGAAGAGGCGGACCATCCGATTCTGCAGACGGCCGTGCGGCACGGAAGCGATCAGGTGGAGCGGGCCGACCTGGTGTTGTGGTGTTCCGCATGCGGGCAGCCCGAGGATGCACGTGCCTTCGATGCTCTTCGACTTGCCCACGTCCGGCAACAGGGACGCCCCCTCGTCCATGTGGCAACGAAGGTGGATCTGGCAGCACCGGAGGACTTCGAACCGGACATCTGCGTGAGTACGGTCGATGGCCGCGGCCTGGGGGATCTGATCGCGCTGGCCTGTGACCGGCTTCAGGAAGATGCGACCGGCAGTGGAGAACTGCTTGGCACGACAGCGGCCAGGTGTCAGGAGAGTCTGCGGCAGGCGATTTCGGGGCTGCAGGCAGCGGAAGAACTCGCCATCGCCGCTGCGGGAGACGAGCTGATCTCGATGGAGCTCCGCAGTGCTCTGGACGGCCTCGGGCAGATCGCCGGCGAAGTCTATACGGATGACATCCTCGACCGCATTTTCAGCCGCTTCTGCATCGGCAAGTGACTCTGCATCAGCAAGTAACCGGGAGACCACGGATGGGACTGGTGTTCGGGATGGACGAGGCGGGCTATGGCCCGAATCTGGGCCCTCTCGTCATTGTGGTCACCTGCTGGGAGGTTCCGGACGGAGAGACGCCGTTCGACTTCTGGACGGAACTCGACGACGTTGTGACACAGTCACCCGCACGTGGAGACCAGCGGCTGCACGTGGCCGACTCGAAGGAGGTTCACAATTCGCAGAAGGGGCTGGAGCGACTCGAACGGTCGGTGCTGAGTCTGCTCGCCCCACTGGACTGGTCGGGCGAGAGTCTGAACGGTCTGTGCCGGGCCATCGGAGCCGATCCCGAGACGGGCGCAGCGCCGTGGTGCGATGAGGACGTCACGCTGCCGCACGCCTGTCAGGCAGACTTGATCGGGACGCTGGCAAAGGGGCTGCAGGCATCGACGACGCAAGCGGGGGTATCGCTGCGGGGTGTCTTCGCCGAGGTTGTGCATCCGGAGCGGTTCAACGGGCTGCTGGATCGTCACGGAAGCAAGGGCGTCGTGCTGTCGACGACGAGCCTGCAGCTGCTGGCGGGTGCGTGGAGGGCGATGGGAGAGCGTCCGGCGGGGATCGTGGCAGACAAGCACGGCGGTCGAAACCGCTATGCCGATCTTCTGTGCGACGCGTTCGACGGTCAGTTGCCGATGATCGTCGACGAGTCGCAGCGACGCAGCCGGTATCGCGTGGCGGGGTGTGACATCCTGTTCACGCTGCGGGCGGAGTCACACTTTCCGGTGGCGGTCGCCTCGATGGTGGCGAAATACGTGCGCGAACTCGAGATGGAACGCTTCAACCGGTTCTGGCGGCAATATCTGCCGGAGTTGCGTCCGACAAAGGGCTACCCGGTCGATGCCCGGCGGTTTCTGCAGGAGATCGACCGGGTGCAGCGTGAACTGGCGATTGCGGACGACGTTCTCTGGCGACGGCGCTGACGGTTACAGCAGCGAGTCGAGCAGCATCCGCATTTTCCGCATTTCGAGCGGACGGGTTTCGATGTCGATCCGCTCGGGGATGAGATCGACCGAGAGGGCACGATTGTAATTGTGCCGGGCAAGCTGGCTGATCAGCTTGCTGTAGTCGATCGACCCGAGGCCGACCTGAACCTGGAGATCGTTCTCGGTCGAGTCTCTCAGGTGCACATGGAAGGTGTGCGGGTAGACCATATCGAAGCTGCGTTCGCCCAGGGGCGAGCCGAGATAGTAGCTGGGGTCGAAGGTCAGCCCGAGTCCGGAGACTGCCTGGCAGAGTTCGATGGCGGTATGGGGATCTTCGGTGAGCCGGCCGGATTCGGTCTTCAGGGAGATGCGGACGCCTTCGCCGCTGCCCAGTTTGACGCAGGAGCGGAGGCGGTCAATCTCGGTGTTGAAGGGGGTTCCGAGGGGAGCGGAGCGGAGGGTGACCTGGGTAATCCGGAGCAGTTTGGCCGCCTTGCAGATGCCTTCGAGGAGATCCTCGTCGACTTCGGAGTCGCAGCAGAAGGCGACCGGCGTGATGCGGGTCATCTCGCGGAAGCGGTTGACGAACCCCTCGGGGTCGCGCCCGACGTCTTCGGGAGAAAGGTGTTTGCCGCTCGCCTCGAGCCAGATCTCGAGCTTGTCGTACTCGAGGTCGGTAATCTGGCTACAGGCCTGATCAAACGGCAGGTCAAAGAAACAGCGCGTGGAAGCCGCAACGAACACGCTTATCACTCCATTGCACATCGGGAGAGCCGGAGGGTCGCGCGAACCGTGTCCGTGCCCCAAATCCCATCCTTCAAACTACAGCAATCCGGTAATCTATTCCGATAATTCAAGTGCTGCAAGAGCGACGGATTGCACTTGCACGGCCGGTAAATGGATTTATGCAGAATGCTCGCGTCCGGACAGCACTGCTGCCGATAACTCATCAGAACGCCATCTGAACGGAACCAGGCGGCCGGCGATCACACGGACGTGTCAGCAGCGATCATCGTCCCGATCCCCCGCGCTCCGGCTTCGCCTCCGATCCAGCAAGGGGAGTCCATCCATGCACCGACGAGTTGCGCTGAACTGGGCGGCATGTACGCTGCTGGCGGCGGCGGCCGATCCCGAGCTCGATGCCGACGAACATCTGTTCGCGCTGAAATTCCGGCTGTTCGAACAGGGCCGCTGGCCGGTGTCGGTGATCGGGCTCAGCTTCAATATTTTCTAGAACCAGCCGAGCCCCACCAGCACGACCAGGTAGATTGCGATCCCGGTCAGGATCCATTTCAGCAGCCGCCGGTACGATGCCTCGTCAATATTGTGCAGCACCCTTGTGCCGAGAAAGGTGCCGATAAAGCCGGCGCTGATACAGGTAGCGATCAGCGGCAGCCATGGCGCAAACAAAAAGCCACCCAGTCCGAAGATCAGCACTTTTGACAAATGTTGCACGGTCATCGAGATCCCGGCCGTGCCGACGATCTGCTGGCGGGAAAGATTGTCCGACGACAGGACGGCGGTCAGGAACGGGCCGGTGGCGCCGACAAACAGGGTAAGGAAGGTCGAGATCGCGCCAGTGAAAGAATAGGCGATGCGGCCATCGCCGATGCGGCCGAGCTTCGGGCCCCACTGGGTGAACAGGATGAACGCGGCGATCGCCAGGCGCAGCCATTGTGCCGGCAGGGCGAACACCGCCTGGCTGCCGACGAGTCCTCCGATCACGGCGCCGGCGACAAAGTAGCCGAAAATTCGCCAGTGCACCCAGCGCAACAGCAGCGCCG
>ENA-ORCW01000211-ORCW01000211.1-marine-metagenome-genome-assembly--contig:-NODE-211-length-58493-cov-3.760494_pt1 | contig 58493 bp, 47 predicted proteins | sample MGYA00237784_ERZ508517 | MGnify/ENA primary metagenome ERZ508517 (study PRJEB26187, sample SAMN06268979) | marine metagenome | isolation source: Tt ae E1 feedstock associated aerobic enrichment on...
TTATGTTGGCAGGCGGCATTAACTTTGCTGTCCACTTTATTGTTTTTAGAAATAAAATGCTTTCACCCTATGTAAAAGATGCTGAAGTCAGAACCTATGGTTTAGTGTTTTTATTGGCTAGTCTGTTTGTTGCTTTCAGCCTTTATCTTTCTCATGCTTATGGCACGGTATTAGAATCACTACGCTATGCGGCATTTCAGGTTGCTTCCGTGCTGACCAGTACCGGTTTTGGGACGGCTACTTTTGCCAGTTGGCCATTGCATATCCCTCTTATCATGGTGATTTTGTCATTCACTGGTGGTTGTGCAGGTTCAACAGCAGGGGGTGTCAAAGTCATGCGAGTTATGCTGCTTGCCAAGTTGGGCTTACGACAATTATTTCATTTAGCTCATCCCCGAGCTGTGGTTGTGGTTAAACAAGGTGAGAGGGCAGTCTCAGAAGAGGTATTGTATTCAGTCTGGGGTTTCTATGTGCTTTATGTGGTTGTCTCATTATTTCTGACAGTAGCGATGATGGCAGCCGGTTTAGATCTTGAAAGTGCATTTGGTACTGTGGTCGCTACCATTAATCTACTGGGGCCAGGTCTAGGTGAGGTGGCGGTTAATTTTGTCAGCGTGAATGATGTAGTGAAATGGTTAGGTGTGTTTGGCATGTTAGCCGGAAGATTAGAAATATTCACACTATTAATATTGTTGATTCCCGCTTATTGGCGTCATTGATAGCTGTTGAGGAAATCCGATGAAAATTATCATTTTAGGGGCAGGTCAGGTAGGTGGTTCGACTGCTGAGAGTTTGGTCAACGAGGGAAATGATGTCACCGTCGTCGACACAGACAGTTACTTACTGGAACGCATTCAGGATCGATTAGATATTCGTGCTGTGAATGGTCATGCATCCTCGCCTGAGACGTTGATCGCGGCGGGTATTGAGGATGCCGATATGCTGATTGCGGTGACACAAAATGATGAAGTCAATATGGTCGCGTGTCAGGTCGCCAATGCCTTATTCAAAACACCTAAAAAGCTGGCAAGAATAAGAGCTTCGGATTATGTTGAGTATCCCGCCTTATTCTCACCTGACGCCTTTGCAACCGATGTCATTATAAGTCCAGAACAACTGGTTACGGCTTATATACAACGACTAATTGAACAGCCTGAAGTGTTACAGGTTGTTGAATTTTTTGATGGGATGGCCCAACTTGTGGCGGTGGAAGTCAGTGAACAAAGCCCCATGGCTGGCAAGCCTATCAGTAAATTACTCGACATCCTTCCCGATATCAAAATGCGTGTCGCGGCGATATTCAGAGATAATCAAGCCATTCAAGCAACAGGCAGAGAGGCTTTGCAATCCGGTGATGAAATTTTCTTTTTAGCACTCACTCAGCATATTTCGAAACTGGTCAAAGTATTTCGTCATGCCTATAAAACGTATGAACGCATACTCATTGCCGGCGGCGGTAATATAGGGCGTCAACTGGCCAAACGGATAGAGACCAACCATAAGGTCAAAATTATTGAAATGGACCCAAAACGTGCTCGCTTTATTGCCGAGGGCTTGAAGAAGTCCGTTGTTCTGCATGGCGATGCGGGTGACGCTAACCTATTGCAGGAAGAGAATATCAGCAAAACAGATGTGTTCTGTGCTGTGACGAATGATGATGAAGTGAATATTCTTTCTTCTATGCTTGCCAAGCGAATGGGCGCAAGAAAAGTCATCTCGATAATTGGTAAAGCCAGCCATGTGGAACTGGTCAGAGGCACCAGCATTGATTTAGCTATTTCGCCGGCTCAGATCACGATAGGTAGTTTGTTAACGCACATTCGTAAAGGGGATGTCGTGACCGTGCATTCACTTCGACAAGGGGCGGCTGAAGCCATCGAGGTGATAGCACATGGTGACTTGACGACATCGAAAGTCGTTGGCCGTCATATTGAGCAAATAAAATTGCCAGCAAGCGCCTCGGTTGCGGCGATTTTAAGAAATGAGCACGTTTTATTTTCAGATAAATCACTTGTGATTGAGCCTGACGACCATCTGATTATTTTTATCTCCAATCAACGTGACATTATGGCTGTGGAGAAGTTGTTTCAAGTCGATTTCAACTATCTGATGTGAGCAATTATTTTTTTATACCGATTAATTCACAGTTTTCGTTGTTTAGGAGTAATTCCTAATAAAGCGAGCCCATTCATACGGTAGACTCTTCTGAAGACTCAGGATTGCTAAGCGCGATGCAAAGCAATGCTGACGTCTGAATGACTCTGAACAAATTTTATATTGCGCTATCAAATTGTATGGATCTAGTGTCATGTGAATACAGTATTCATAATCTATATCAATCATTTAAATGTGTTTTTTTATTCTCATTTTAGAAGTTCGAAATGCTATGGATATTTAGGTTTTTACTATTATTTGCAATTAATAAAAAAATCTGTTTTTAATAGTTTAGCCCGATTAAACAGTCGGCCATCATTATTGCTTTTGTTAATAACGATACTAATAAAAATGAGGAAAAGGATGCCATTAGGTTCAGAGTCTGGTTCATATATCTCGGCCAGAATTAGTGAGTATAAAATGCCCCCACTGAGAGATATGCTGGTGATGGGGAAGGATGCACCGATCGGCTGTATTGCCATGAAAAGAGCGTTAGATCTTCTGGTAAAAACACCCTACGAACACATTGAAGTAGATGATGAAGTGATAGGCGATATTCTCATTCGTCAATCATTGTTAAGAAGAATCAGTAAGGAGCAGCTGATGGATTTTGTGTTAACCCATACGAAATCGCTACTAGGTTCAGACGAGGTTCTCCATATGGAGCTTGATATTGATGTGCACCTATCAAGAGTAAAATGAATACGTTATTTGTCAGGGATTGTGTACAGACTGATTTGGTTCAGTATGTACTTGATGAAGAACGACCTCGGAAAATTGATAAAAACACGATTTTTGCTGTTTTTAATGACAATCCCAAAGACGGCAAATTTTGTGGTTTAGTCACATTACAAGAAGTCTCTAAACACCCTAACTGGATATTTGCCGATCTCTGTAAATCCAGCTCGCCTATTTTTGTTACCCCCGAAACACCTATAGAACAAAGTCTGGCTATGCTGGATATCAATGGGCAGGAATTATTGCCCGTACTCGATCAGGAACGCTTTGCCGGGGTTATCACACGCACAGCGATTTTTGAACGTATCGCCAGTCGTAAACAACATCTTCTCACACAGTCTCATACGTCACTTGAACAAATTGAGCAAGAACATCAACAACTCCTTTCCTGGTCTAAACGATTGGAAGAGCTGCATGATCGTTCTCGAGACTTATTAGCTTGTCTTGCAACAATTTCGGCAGAGCCAGAAGCAAAATATCAAGGCATCAACGCGCTAGCAAAGTTAGTGCAATGCCATTCCGCATCCGTACAGCTGATTGATAAGCATTATTCCATCACGGATTCAGTCGGTATTGGTTTCACAGATGAACAATTGTCGATACTTCATCACTGTTTAACGTTACACAAAAACACACTCCCAGAAACACCTCAGTTACTGAATGATTTATGCCTTGAATGCAAAGAAGGATCTCATAGCCTATCTTCGGTATTAATGGTGCCCATACGACGTGATACACATACTTTTGGATATATTCTGCTAAGCGAAAAATTGTCAGGTCAGCAATTTGATAAAAATGATGAACTGTTTGCTTTAAGTTTTGCTCACACTCTGTCGCTTGCGTTGGATAACGCACAAAAACTGAAACAGGTAGAAAAAGTCAGACATGACTTGGATTATTTAGCCCATTTTGATGCCTTAACCGGCTTACCTAACCGTGCATTACTCACAGATAGACTCCAGCAGGCAGTTAAGCTTGCAGCTCAAAAAAAGGTGTCACAAGCATTACTGTTTATCGATCTCGATGATTTTAAACGCGTTAATGATTCACTCGGTCATATGGTGGGTGATGCACTTCTCGCTGAGGTGGCGAAACGACTTCCTGAGAGTCTCAGTAAAAACGATACTTTGACACGTTTTGCTGGTGATGAATTTGTCGTATTGATGACCTATATCAACGAACCTGTTGATGCAGCTAATATTGCTGAAAAGATCATCAGTAGTTTTCACCAGCCATTTGTGATCGATGAGCATGAAGTCTTTGTTTCTATCAGTATTGGCATCGCTTTCTTCAATGAAGGGATAGACAGCGTCGACCAAGCCTTGTCCGACGCGGATAATGCCTTACGCCATGCAAAGGCATTGGGTAAAAACCAGTATCATTTCTTCAGTGATGAAATGAATAATTCAGTACAAAATCATTTTGAGCTGGAAAACCGACTTCGACGTGCGATTGCTGACAATGAATTGCAGTTATATTATCAGCCCAAGATTGATATTGTGAATGGCGACACAGTGGGGTTTGAAGCTTTGCTGCGCTGGCATAATGCCGAGCATGGCGATATTTCACCTTCCATTTTTATTCCTATCGCTGAAAAAAGTGGTCTCATTGTTTCGATTGGCGAGTGGGTCATTGACCAAGCTTGTAAACAAGCAAAACAATGGCTGGATTCCGGTTTTCCTGCGCATATTTCAGTCAACCTTTCCGCAAGGCAATTTCTACACACTGGCAAACCAAACAAGCTTTTTGAGCTAATTGAAGCAAGTTTGAATCGATATCAGCTCCCAGCTGAATACCTTGAAGTCGAAATCACAGAAAACCTGATGATGCATCATCTGAATGAAAGTTTTGCCATATTAGAAAAACTCAAAAATATTGGTGTAAAAATATTCATCGATGACTTCGGAACGGGATACTCATCACTAAGCTACATCAAAAAATTTCCGATACATGCTTTAAAAATAGATAAATCCTTTATTGACGATTTGGTCAATGATGAGAACGATGCCGCCATAGTGACAGCCATCATTGCAATGGCTAAACAATTAAAGCTGGAAGTCGTCGTAGAAGGGGTAGAAACAGAAGAACAACTTGCCTTTTTCAGAGATAACGACTATGCGGTGACTGTGCAGGGCTACTATTTTTGTGCGCCGCTTCCTGCTAATGAAATCCGTTATATCTACCAATAACTGAATCCATCGACTCATACCTTTCTTTGTTAATGTCTTGATACCTGATTCAACGTATGATGTTTGTTCATATTTCTACTAGCAGGAGTCCTTATGATTGTTACATTTAAAACAAAAGCTTATGCTGATATCACCCTGTTTGGTGATGTGGCTGTTCATTTATTAAAACTGATGGGACATAGTGGAACTGTTCCAGGTGCTATCCAGGCAGAAGACGTTAATGACTATAAACAACGTCTAGAGCAAGCAGTGAACAATGCCAAATTAAGCGATGAAGACAATACTGAGAGTGAGGACGATGACAATCCTCCAGTGTCTATATCAAAACGTGCTCTGCCATTAATTGAATTGTTCGACGCAGCTGCAAAAGCCAATGCTGATATCATGTGGGAATGATGTTCAGCCCCAATTTTGCGCAAATAGACTTGTTATTCTTGTCTAAAACGTCCTGATTGTAGGTATATATAAAAATAATAATCCATACAAACACTTGTTTTGTATGTTTTTATTGCATACAAAATAAGTGAGGCATAGCATTTACTCCAAATTGTACGGTTAGCGTCAATGGAGAAAGCTATGTCCACCTGGTCAGCAAGAATAGATTCAAATGCTCGCGTTAAATACATCGGTATTGTTGATGCGATAGAAACAGACATCAAAAACCGTATTCTCAAACCGGGTGACAGATTACCCGCACAACGCCAAATGGCTGATGCACTCTCTGTCGATCTCACTACGGTAACAAGAGCCATTAATGAAGCAGCCAGAAGGGGATTAGTTGAAACCCAAAGAGGCAATGGCTGTTTTATTGCTCAAACCACTTTTTCTCATTACAACTCATCACAGCTTATTGAAGGCAAAACGCTGGATTTAAGCATGAACAACCCGCCTATACCTATTGAGCTGAATCTCGAGAAGAGCATTGCCGAAGCCATCAGCGAACTTAGTCTGTCAGGTATTTCTGCCTCACACCACCTGTGTTACCAGGAAACAGCTGGCCATCCGGATGACCGGCTTGCCGGCCAGCAATGGTTGTCACCGAAACTAACAGGGCTCAATAGCGATCAACTTCTGATTTCAAGCGGTGCTCACAGTGCTTTGTTTTGTTTATTAAGCTATCTCAAACGCAAAGGAGCAAAAACGATAGCTGCTCCTGAGTTTTCATATCCTGGATTGAGAGCGATGGCCGATCAGTTGCAGCTGGATGTCATCGGTATCAGCATGGATGAGCAGGGGATCATTCCAGAACAGTTTCAACTGCAATGCGTAAAACAATCAATCGATGTTTTATATGTTATTCCAAATATTGATAATCCCACCACGGCGACCTTGTCTGTAGAGCGAAGAGAGTCTCTAGCAGCGTTAGCAGACCAGTTCAACGTCACCATTATCGAAGACGATCCTTACTATCATTTTCTCGATGAGAAATTGCCGTCGCTATATAACCTTGCCAGACATCACACTTGGCATGTTGCCACGATCTCTAAATGCCTTAGCCCATCGTTACGTGTTGCTTATATTGCATCACCGAATATTAATGATGCATTAGGCCTCACCGAAGAAATGCGAATCAGTCATTTAATGGCACCACCACTGATGACTGCCGTTGTCTCGCATTGGATAACACACCACAAAATCAATGAGATTACCCAGGCGATTAAGGCTGAAAATATCATAAGGCAATCATTAGCCAAGTCAATTTTCCAGCAAAGCGATGTATGGTCACATCCTGCTTCACCACACCTGTGGCTAAAGCTGCCTCATGGCTACAAAGCATTAGATTTTGCTGAACAAGCGAGCCGAATCGGCGTTTCTATTGTGCCTTCAACAGCATTTGTCATGTCTCGGAGCCATAGTCAGGCCGTACGCATTTCGCTTGGTGCCAGTAGTGATTTTGAGTCATTAAAAAAAGGGTTAACCTTATTGTCGGATTTGTACCGGCCAGGCTTAATTCGTTCAAAAACCATCGTATAACTATAAAAAACACCTCGTTTTCAGCATTTAGCCACAGAGGAGATCCTGTGATGAGCAAACTATCAGAAATACCTATTAAAGTTGAAGTTTATGATGCCTTATCCGACTGGGAGGTACATACAGGAGAAGGCGAGAATGTCGTTGCCAGGCGCATGAAAGGACGGTTTCGCACCTTAAAAAACTTTGGCATGTCGGTGTGGTTGATTTACTTTTTGGGGCCTTATCTACGTTGGGATGGTCATCAAGCTGTATTGCTGGACATTCCTGAGCAGCAATTTCATTTATTTGCTTTGACCCTATATCCACAAGATATATGGGTGTTGTCGCTAACACTGCTGTTCTTTGCCATATTGTTAGCGGCGGCAACCAGCATTGCAGGACGAGTCTTTTGTGGCTATTTTTGTTTCCAAACAGTCTGGACAGATATATTTACTTTTATTGAAGGGCAGTTTGAAGGCAAAACACCACAAAAACAGCGTAAGTTTAACAGTGAGCCTTGGACAGCATCTAAAGCCATCAGAAAAGTGGGTAAGCACGGTGTTTGGTTAGCAATTGCCATACTGACAGGTATTACGTTTTCAGCCTGGTTTACAGATGCCTATCAATTGTGGGGTGATATCTTCTCTCTTCAAGCGCCCACGCCAGTCTGGGTGGCCATGGGTATCTTTACCTTTTTCACATATTGGTTCGCGGGGTTTATGCGTGAACAAGTGTGTTTCTGGTTGTGTCCCTATGCGCGTTTACAGGGTGTGATGTATGACCAGGAAACTGTATTACCTGCTTATGATGCAGTACGTGGTGAACCAAGAGGTAAGTTATCCCGTTCAGGTACACAAGATGCCAATAAAGGCTCATGTATCGACTGCAAACTCTGTGTGGCAGTTTGTCCGACGGGTATCGATATTCGTAAAGGTCAGCAAGAGGGCTGTATCACCTGTGGTTTATGTATCGATGCTTGTGACAGCATTATGGACAAAATCAATGAGCCCAGAGGCCTGATTCGTTACGCATCTCATAAAGAACTACATCAAGGTAAAGCTGAAGTTAGCCTATGGAAACGTCCACGAGTGATTGTTTACAGTTTGATTATGGCTTTTTCAATTATGGGTGTGGGCTATGGCTTTACCCACTTTGAACCCACCGAGTTTAATGTGGTGCATGAGAGAAGACCGCTATATATCCAAATGAGTAACGGTGATATTCAAAATAAATACACCTTAAAACTGCTGAATAAAACAGATCAGCCACTCGTTGTGAACTATCACATTGAGGGTTTGCCATCAGCCAGTGTAGATGGTTTAGAACAAGGCATTACGATACAGTCAGGTAAAATCGTCCCTGTAACTGCCTTAGTCAGATTACCTTCGGATACGACCTCATCTGGCCTGCATGAATTTCACTTTGTCGCCACTAGTGAGAGGGATTCAACCATCAGTAACCGTTATAAAGCGGTGTTTATAGCACCGTAATCCTGACGACCTGATCGTATCTTCATACGCTGGAAAGCGCTGCTTTCCAGCGTATGTATTTTACATATGAGCATGTGACTTATGTATGGCTAGTGCTAAGATGCCGACTTCATATTTTGATTGACACTACTCAACATGACACATCATGACAGCGCTATACAGTTTCAACGAATAAAAGTGATTACAGCGGGTATCTGTGCAGTCATTCTAGCGGTGGGCATAGCACGATTTTCATATACACCGTTTCTTCCTTTAATGCTCAATCAGACAGACTTATCGCTGGTGAATAGTGGCTGGCTGGCGACATTTAACTATATTGGTTACTTGTTGGGTGTGGTATTAGTCTCGTTTACGAATAACCTTGCGTTTAAGTATCGTTTTTATCAGTGGTGTTTGGTGATTGCGGTGTTATCCACCATAGCCATGGGGATGACAACAGAATTGTATGGCTGGGTGATATTACGATTTATTGCGGGTATCAGTGGTACGGCTGGCGTCATATTGTCATCGGGATTTGTGCTCAGTTGGCTTAAACATCATCGATTTAAGCCAGAACTAGGTCTGCATTTTATGGGATTGGGTCTTGGCATTGCCATACCCGGTTCAGCCGTGGTGTTAATGAATCATTTTTTGCCATGGGATAGCCAATGGATTGTGATGGGGCTGTTTGGCATTCTCTTTTTTATTCCTGCCTGGTTCTGGATACCTCAGCCACAGCTGACGCAACATAAAACGAGCCAACCACTTATAGAGCCTCCCCGTAGCTGGATGATAAAGCTGATCCTGGCTTATGCCTGTGCCGGAGTGGGGTACGTTGTGAGTGCCACATTTATTGTCGCGATACTCGAAGAAATGCCACAACTGAGCGGTAAGGGTGACTGGATATGGGTGATTCTTGGTCTTGCTGCAGCACCAGCCTGTTTCTTATGGGATAAAGTGGCGAATAAGTTTGGAGAGTTAAACACTTTATTGCTGACCTATGCCTTACAGATGGTCGCAGTCATTATGCCGGTATTGTCTGATTCGCTGCTCACTAACTTGATAGCAGCGGCCATATTTGGCGGTACATTCACTGGAATTGTGAGTCTGATGCTGACCTTTATTGGTCATAAATTCCCATTGAATCCGGCTAAAGCTATGGCCCGACTCACTATTTGTTATGGTACTGCACAGATCATTGCACCAGCAGCAGCCGGATATCTGGCCAGTTACTATGGTAATTATCACGTAGCATTATGGGCAACGGGGTTAGTCATGCTGGTTGGTATGGGATTCCTGATAGCGGTAAAACAAGACAAGTTTACTCGTATTTAGTCCGTCAGAAGTATCAAAGCAAGCCTGATTTTCCGGCTCTGATTATCTGTGTTAATTCATATTAATAACAAACACATATTGTGACTTTGGCAAACTTTAACTACACTCAGGCATTCGCGATGGAAAGCACTCACAAAAGTACATTCAATTTTTTACTATAAATTTATGTCGTCCACTTGTGAGTGCTTTCCACCCTTTATGCTTACCCACAAACTCATTCAGAAACTAAGCTAACAACACTTTAAGCTTTAGACGACCATTGATTGCAGCTGAATATCTTTACTCGGTGGTTGGCCAAAAAAACGACTGTATTCCCGGCTAAATTGTGACACACTGGAATAGCCTACATGCATACACGCCGTACTCACATCCATCATTTTCGACAGCATTAGATGTTTCGCTTCATAAAGACGTAACTCTTTTTGAAACTGCAACGGACTCATTGACGTTATCGCTTTAAAGTGATGATGAAACGATGAAATGCTCATATTGACCCGTTCAGCCAGCTCATCAACTTTCATTGGTTCAGAAAAATGCTCACGTAGCCAGGAAATCGCTGCAGAGACTTTTTGTAAATGGGAATCTGTAGTTGCAATCTGTACCACCAGTTTGCCGATATGGCTTTGTAACAAACGAATATAAATTTCTTCCATGACTAAAGGCACTAGTAGAGCTGATTGCTCATTTTGTGCCGATAAGCCAATCAATCGCGTTACGGCTTCAACAATGTAAGGACAAGCTTGTCCAATAAAAATAGGTTTGCTTGCAGTCGTTTTTGGTAGACCGTACGGAAAAACTTTTAATGCCGTTTCAGCCAGTTTTTGCTGATCAATATCGATGATAAGACACAAATAAGGTTCATCCTTACTGGCCTGAATAATCCTCGAAGAGACCGGCACTTCAGTTGAGTAAACAGCCATTCTGGAATCGTCATACTCATATACATCACTTCCGATAATGGCACGTTTTGCACCTTGAGCAATAATGCAAATACCGGGCTGGCTATTACCCCGTACAGCGACCTCGTCAATGTGTGATACGCGAAAAACACGGACACCTGTAATCGGCAAATCAAACAGGCCATCGTTTGGAGCATAGCGACTTAGCAGTTCAGCCAAAGGTTTTGTATTCATATGAGTTGTCAGAAAATGGAAAGGGCAGCCAGAAACTGACTGCCCGAATAAGCTAAGCGTCTAATGATGCCATATCTATGACAAAGCGGTATCTCACATCAGAACGTTCCATGCGATCAAATGCTGTATTAATTTCATCCATCTTGATCATTTCACATTCAGGCAGAATGTTCATTCGACCACAGAAATCCAGCATTTCCTGTGTTTCTTTAATACCACCAATTAATGAGCCGGCAATACGACGACGGCCGAAAACCATGGGTGCTGTATTGGGTCCTTCAATTGGCCCAATCTGACCGACCATAACCAGTGTCGCGTCATTATCTAATAAAGGAATGTATGGATTCAGATCATGGCTGACGGGAACAGTATCAATAATGACATCAAAACCAGAAGCTGCGGCAGCCATGGCGTCTTCATCTTTTGATACCAGAAAGTTATGCGCACCTAGTTCTCTGGCATCGCCTTCCTTTTTAGGTGACGTACTGATCACCGTCACATCGGCCCCTAAACCTACGGCAAGTTTAATGGCCATATGACCCAGTCCACCCATGCCAACTACGCCAACACGACTGCCTGGACCGACATTCCATTCTCTTAGAGGAGAATAGGTGGTAATTCCGGCACATAATAGAGGCGCTGCTTTAGCCAAATCCAGATTTTCAGGCAGTCGTAATACAAACTCTTCTCGTACAACGATGTGTTTGGCGTAACCACCTTGCGTCATTTCGTTGCTAATGCGATCAGGTGAGCCATAGGTCAGTGTGAACGTATTACGGCAATACTGCTCATGATCATTATGACATTCATCGCATTCCAGGCAACTATCCACCATACAGCCGACAGCCACGTTGTCACCGATATTATATTTAGTGACATTTTTACCAATTGCAGTAACACGACCGACTATTTCATGACCGGGCACAACGGGATAAGAAGAGCCACCCCAATCATTTCTGGCGACGTGCAAGTCAGAGTGACAAACGCCACAATAAAGAATTTCCATTGCTACATCATTATCACGCAATTCTCTTCGTTCAAAATGGAATGGAGCAAGAGGGGTATCTGAAGAATGAGCGGCATAACCAACAGTTTTCATAGATGAAACTCCCGTGAGTAAAAGATTTAAAGGTGAGAATACTATAGGAGGAAAAACAATATGAGACTTGCCTGATTCTACAGCCTTTATGTGTATTACTACACGATTATGATGATTCTTCTCGTATATCAATAGTGACTTAACCTCAGTCAGAACGTTCCATCTATGTCTTGTTAAGTACCTATATCACGCCATCATTTTTAGTAATCAGAACTCGTGGAGGCACATGAGCATGTTTTGCCATTAGAAGCCGGGTAACTTAAGCCTGGATGGTGAATATATTGTTAGGGTGAAGAGCGCTATCGCGATATGAGACAAGTTGGTGTTCTGGACGATATGGTCATGTTATTGGATCACATTAATTATCAGAGGGGGTACGTTTTACACAAACGTTATCAGTAGTCGAGATTAGAGAATTTTGATACAGCGTTGTTTGATATCATTCAAAGTCAGGAAGCTTTACGATACCGAGGCTAACAAATAACAAGGGTTCTAATCGGGGGATAGCGACAATGAAAATAGAGAGCGACACATTTCGAGTTCATGCGGGAGATAAGGTGAACTTGAAAAAATGGCCTACTGACATTAATGCTATCTATGACTCTAAAAAAGACTACAAAAAACAATTAAAATCACATGTGACGCAGTTAAGTGAATTACAACGGCGACTTTATGCGTCCAACCGTTATTCCGTATTGATCATCTTTCAAGCGATGGACTCAGCCGGTAAAGATGGCACCATTCGTCATATTATGTCAGGCATTAATCCTCAGGGCTGTCAGGTTTTCAGCTTTAAGCATCCCAGCTATTCAGAGCTGCAACATGATTTTTTATGGCGCACTAACCAATGTTTACCTGAACGTGGCCGTATCGGCATATTTAACCGTTCCTATTATGAAGAGGTATTAGTAGTTCGCGTCCATCCTGAGATCCTGCATAGTCAAAACCTGCCCGATAAATTGCTGAAAGATGAGGCGATATGGCAACAACGCTACAACTCCATTAATGATTTGGAAAATCATTTATTCCAAAACGGCACGCGGGTAATTAAGTTTTTCTTGCACTTGTCTAAAGAAGAACAGCGTAAGCGTTTTATTGCACGGATCGACAAGCCAGAAAAAAATTGGAAGTTCACCTCAGCCGATATGAATGAGCGAGGTTATTGGGATGAGTATATGACGGCTTATGAAAAATGTTTAACTGAGACCAGTAGTGAGAAAGCGCCTTGGTATGTGATTCCGGCAGACGATAAAAAAAATGCACGATTAATTACCTCGCAGATCATTCTTGATACATTTGAATCATTAAAAATGGAATATCCGCAAGTCAGTAATGAACACCGCGCTGAGTTACAAGCCTGTAAAAAACAATTGTTAAAAGAGAAATAAGACCAGTACCTGTTTTTAACCCAGTTATTGGGAAATGACACTAAAGAAGCTGCTAAGACAGAGAGTAGGCATGATAGGCCATTCAAAACCTATCATGCTAAAAGTATCTCTTTATTCAGTCGCTATGTACCAATTACACCGCCATCATTTTTAGTGATTAGCACAGTTGTTGAGCGTGGGCGTGTTTGTCCATCAGAAGCAGGGTAGCTTATGCCCGGATGCTGAATATTCACCCACATGGCTTTGTAATCAGGGCTCCAGGTAATCCCGGTCAATTCACAACCTCTCGGACCAACCAAAAAGCGTTTGATTTCTTGTGTTTGTGGATTAGCACATAAGACTTGGTTACAGCCCATATTAGCCATCACCGGATCGTCATCATCGTAGTCCGTCATAATCCATAAGCGTCCATCACGATCAAAACCCAAGCCATCAGGCGATGAAAAAATATCCCCTTGAATATTGCCGACTAAATGATCGGGAACCTTATTGCCATTGACGTCCGTAGAACCCGGTTTTTCACCAGCCAATACAAATAATGACCAGTTAAATGTGGTTGCTGCCGGATCAGCATGATCTTCCATGATTTTAATAATTTGGCCATGACGGTTATCGGGACGAGGGTTAGCCGCATTGACCTCAAATGCTTTACCTCGTTTATAGTTATTGGTTAAGGAGATATAAACATCCAGATTGTGTGGGTTCACTGTTGCCCACTCAGGTCTGTCCATTGGCGTTGCACCTAATATATCAGCTGCTGCACGGGCATTAACCAGCACTTCGGCCTGACTGGGGAAGCCATTTTCAGCGGTTAATCCTTCATTGCCATGAATTAATGGTAACCAACGTCCTGTGCCATCATCATTAAACCGACCGACATAGAGTGTGCCCTCATCCAGTATGTCGCGATTCTTGTGCATATCTGCTTTATCAAACCGTTGTGAAGGTACAAATTTATACACGTATTCACCACGGGTATCATCGCCAGAATAAAAGGCCAGCTGGCCATTGTCAGCCATCGAAGGCGCGACACATTCACGGCAGAAGCGACCAAATGCCGTGCGTTTTACAGGTTTACTCTGTGGATCAAAGGGATCAATTTCCACCACCCAGCCAAAACGATTAGGTTCATTCACATAGCCTTGATGGGGTAAAGCGTCATTTGGCGTAGCATCGAAACGCGCATCAATCGTGCTCCAGCCATAATAATTGTCTTCTTTACCTGTTGAGATGCCATAACGTTTATGTGAAACACGTGACTGATAATCCTTTTTGTCATGATTTACAAAATAGTTATGCCAGTTTTCTTCACATGCCAGATAAGTACCCCAAGGCGTGAAGCCGTTCGAACAATTATTTAAAGTGCCAATAATTTCCATCGCACTTGGATCAGAAGCCGTTTTAAATAAGGCATGACCTGCTAAAGGGCCGCTGACCTTCATTGGCGTTAATGCTGATATACGACGGTTATATAGAGAAGGGTAGACGCGTTGCCATTCACCGAGACTATCTTTTTTGACTTCAATAACACTGACGCCATGCGCAGCTTGTTCTTTTTTGACATCATCAAGCAAGCGCTTGCCTTGGTCATCATAGCTCAGTCCGTTTTGGTGGAGTGTTGGGTTAATGTATTCATGGTTGATGACCATCAAGCCACGATTATTATCGTTGGGGAAGGCAAAAAAATGCATACCATCGTGATTGTCACCCGCCTGCTTTAGTTGTTCCTGCCAGGTATTACTGGCATCGGCTTTCCATTTTGTCGCGCCCGTTTCAACAGGATCGCCCCAAGAAAAGAAAGCCTTGGCCTGATAACCCTCTGCTACCACGACCTGATCGAATAAGGCATCGGTGCGTGGCTGAATGGCTTGAAAACCAATATAAGGTACGGGAGGGTGAGCATGATCACCGGCGAAGGCCAGACGACTGGAAAGGTTTATCCCTAAAAAACCTAAAGCAGCCGCATTTAAACTGCCTTTTAGTACATCACGTCGTGACATCGCGATTGAATTCAGGCTTTTCTCTTCAGTGTGATTAATAATCTCATCATCGTATGACGCCAGACGTTGATGAAAATCAGATGATGTTGGCTGTGTCATATGCGTTTATCTTCCATTAGTGAATACGGTATTCAAAAGTATTACGGACATCAGGCACTTTTACGGCTTTGCCATTGACCATTCGTGGCGTATAACGAAAAGTCTTAGCGGCGGCTAATGATGGCCGTTTGAATAAGGGATGGCAATCATTCATCACCTCAGGCGATTCAACCTGTCCTTGAGTGTTAACGGTATAACGAACCGTGCAATCACCTTCCAACCCTTTTCGTAAAGCGCCTCTTGGATAATCGGGTGCCTGTTTTTCTATCGGTTTATAGTGTTCTACAGAAAATGTGTCAGTTTCTACCTTATTCGTACTTATTTGTGTTTTTTGAGGTGAATTCGTACTTTTATTGGTGGCGACCACGGGTTTGTTCGTCGGAGGCTTTATCGACTTTTCTTGAGTCAGCGGTTTGCTCACCGGTTTCTCAGGCTTTTTCTCAACGGGTTTTATGACCTTCTCAACCTTCTTTTGCACTGGCTTTTTCGGAATAACTTTCTTTACCGGTTTTTCAACGCGTTTGAATGCAAGATCATTTTCTACCACCGCCTTTTTAACGGGGGGCTCTGGCTTAATAACAGGCTCAGGCTCAATGGGCGGAGGGGACTTGTCAATCACTTTTTCTTCAATGACCTTTTTCTGTTTCGGCAGTTCAAACATTTGAATATTGACTGTTTTTACCGCTGGCTCCATCTGGGCTGCAGGCGTCCATGAGTGAAGCAATAAAGCGGCTATGGCTAAATGAAACACCGCCACTTCCACTAAAGCAGATTTGTTGAGTTTGGACGCAGAAAATGGTTCACTCAAGTAATCGTGTTCACGCATTGCTAATTCAGGCATCTGGTGACTCCGTAATCAGACCCACATCAGCAATGCCCACTTTTTGTAACGCAGCGATGGCTTTTACTACGGAAGCATAGTCTGTGCTTTTATCACCACGGATAAAAAATAATAACGCCTCGTGTTGTTGTTTGATTTGTTCTATTTTCTCGACCATGTCATCTAAGCTGACTGCCTGATCCGAACGAGATTGAATATCGACTTCAGGACCGACATTCCAGTAGTAACTCCCATCAGACACGACGGATAAGGTCAGAATCGTCTTTTGACTATCCGTAGGCAGCGCTTCAGATGCGATTTTAGGTAACTCCAGTTTGACACCCTGTACCAAAAGGGGAGCGGTCACCATAAAAATGACCAACAACACAAGCATCACGTCGATATAAGGCACCACATTCATTTCTGCCTTTAAGGCATGTTTAGCAACCGGTTTTCTTAGCATGACAACCTCACGCTGCCTTGGCTAGAGGCGCACGGTGCATCACACGCTGTAAACGTGTGATGAACTCATTACCGAAATGATAATAAAGTGTGCTGATAGCACCAGCGCGTTTACTCAGCTGGTTATAGGCGATAACCGCTGGAATAGCAGCAAACAAGCCGATAGCGGTAGCAATAAGGGCTTCAGCAATGCCCGGTGCTACGGTATTTAGTGTCGCTTGTTCTACCTGAGATAAGCCAATAAACGAGTTCATAATTCCCCAGACAGTACCGAATAAACCGATATAGGGACTGACTGAACCAATGGTTGCTAAGACAGAAAGCCCTTTTTCCAATTCAGCTTCCTGCTCACCAATATTGACCAACATGGCTCGTTCAATATTTTCCACTTTTTCATCTTGCGCCATGGTGCCGATATTTTGATATTTTTCATACTCTTGCCAGCCAGTCTGAAAAATCGCAGGAATGGCTTTATGTAAAGTCACATCCGTTTTGGCTGCTGGCAACGTGGTCATATCAGTTGTTTGTCTGAATAGTTGCTGAAACTGTTTATTTTGTTTCTCTAAACGACTGAGTACATTTGAACGCCAAAGAATCAGATACCAGCTCACCATCGATGCCAATACCAGAATTAACATGACTATTTTTACTAATATACTGGCATCACTTACCAGCCCCCAAATGGTCATTTCATGCATTGCTGTTTCCATGATTGACTCCTTATTTATTGATGTCTGTCAGGCCAAGCTGATCAGCAATGGCTGACCATGGCACATATTTGAAGTTCTGGTTTGCCCGAGGCATACGGTTACGACCATCTTGCACAACCAACATGCCTTGCTGCCAAGATTGGCCAAGGTTGATGCTAGTCACATCAAGGCCATCTGTTTCCGACACGCCATCAATGCCTGCAGCCGTATTAAAACCAATACGAAACACACCACGGTAGGCAAAAGGAGGCAGGGCATCCAAAATCACATAACTGTTATTACCTTGACTGGATATCACTAAAAAGTTCTGCTGTTGTGTCTGATACAAACTGATGCCTTCAATATCTTCTTTGAGGTGCTCCCCAACTGGCATGACCTGTGTCATCACAGTCGGTTCATCAGCCCTGGCATCCAGTGTCCAGACCGCTCTGTTTTCTTCACCAATAAACAGTCGATCATGTTTATCATCTGCTACACAGCCTTCAGGTTGGGTAGCCACTTTGAACTCACGTACTAGTTCACCAGCGATATTGCCGTGTTTATCCTGCATCAGATACTGAAAAAAACGACCATCTTTATCATTAACAATGGTGTAGATATCACCTTGTGTATTTTTATACATACACAGACCATAAATATCCTGTGCATGGGTAGCCACTTCCCCTATTTCGCTGACTTTTCTGCTGCCGGGATCGATGGCAAATACATGAAGTGAGTTGTTATCTCGGTTGCTGGCAACCGCTAAATCAACTTGTTTACCGTTGAAGTGAAAGCCGTGACGAACATCGACATTATTGAGCCTACCCACTGCTAAAAACGACTGTGTTTTACCATCTAGGTCATAGACGCCCAGACCACCTTGCTTATCTGTACCCAATATCAGACTTTGTTCAGGATCACGTTGATTAACCCAGATAGCAGGATCATCGGCAGCATCACCTAAACTGGGTACAGGGTCTGTTTGTTTTAAAGGTGTAACAAGTGGTATCGCTTCTGGTGACGACGTCTTTTTATGTGGCCAAGGCAGAGTATAAGAAGCCGTGCCCATATCGTGTTTGATAATAATATCTAACTTTTCGCCATCCATTCTGGCACTGATGGCTTCAGGTTCGATCAACTGCTTTAATGGAAAGCTTGTCTCAAGCTGCCATTGTTCTTGATGTTCTACATAAACTGATAAGCTAGATGATTCAGCATCAAGGACTAATAAACCACCTGGCACAATCGTCATACCTGCAGCGCTGTCTTTTAATTGGCCAAATGGCTCAACAAGCGCAACAGGATAGCGGCTGAGGTCGGCCTCAGGATGAGCATCATAAGCCCATATGCCAACGCTTTCTTCGTTAATATAGAAACGTGAAAGAGCATCATCAACCTGGCAGTATTCACTTTCAGGTGGTGTGCTTATGTGGCGAATTAATTGAGGGAGAGCAATGGGAGAGGAGGCATCAGCCACCAGCCATTGCTCTCCTTGTCCCTGCTCACCAACCAGAAACAAGAACCCATTTTGTGCCTCATCTTGATATAAACAGACACTTTCAATTTTAAAATCAGGTTGCGGGAGATAGGTGCTAGCAACCCAATCTTGTGAAGTGTTATCAAACAATGCCACCATGGTCTGCTGTCGATCCAGATCAACGCTTGCCAATAACAGGCCTTGCTTTACCTGACGATGGTCAACGCTACCAAAGTTACCTTTAAGCAGGCTCATGGTTTTGCCATCTACAGATTCAAGTGCAATGCCTTTTTGTGTATAAGCAACAAGACGGTCAGCATGATTTATGACTTTTTTGTTAAGCAGCTGTGTTGATTCAATATGGCGGTTATGTTGATTATCAACTGCGTGTAATGTCTTATCAGCCAATGCCGATAACGGTAAAAAGGCCATCAGGCACGAGGCTAATAAGGTCGGTTTTAATCGTAATTTATTCATGTTATATATCTATATATTTCAATATGTTTTAGAAGTTAGTTAATGTGAAACCAAGTTTAATGCTTGGCCCATATTCTTCATATTGAGCGTTGTAAGCACTGCTGCCGGTATAGACGTAATACTCTTCATCAGTAAGATTTTTTGCTTCCAAAGTAATCTGGGCATTTTTGGTTACAAAGTAGCTGGTGCTAAAGTCGAGGAAGAGCTGTGAGTCGACATATTGATCATGTTCTTTATCATCAATACCTGCGACTTCTGATAGATAAGAAGACTTGTAGTTAGCCGATAAACGCATGCTGAGTTTGTCGTTTTCCCAACCAACCATCAGGTTGGCGACTTGGTTGGATTGACCTGGTAAATCGATATCACGTTTTTGTCCTAAACCTTCAATTTCAGCATCGGATTGACTGAATGTGGCATTTGCTCCCAGTAACAAGCCATTCCACGGGGCGGGTAGCCAACTCAGCTTTTGTGTATAGGCCAGCTCAAGACCATAGACTTTTGCTGTATCACCGTTATCAAAAGTTTCTGCCTGATCAAAGTCTGTAAACATACCTGTACCACCGAGGTCAGTGTTATAGACAAAATCAGAGATATCTTTATAGAACACATACGCCGACACCGCGCCCGCTCGTCCCATGTAATGTTCGATACCTAAGTCCAGATTTTTTGATGTCATCGGATCTAAATCCGGATTACCAAAGCTTGCTTCATCACCATCAATGGCAAAGCCTGGGGCTAAGGCTTCAAATGTTGGGCGGACAACACTATTGGTCCATGCGGCACGAACCTGAGTTTTATCATCAAGGTAATAACGTAAATGTAAGCCTGGTAACCAGTTGTGGTAACTGTTTTTGCTGGAAATAGCTTCAAAGTTACCGTCTCTGATACCTGTACCTTTTGCTTTAAACTCTGTTCCCTCATAACGAAGGCCGGCGATAATCGTCCAGTCGTCGAGGTCTAAGGTATTCATGACATAGGCAGCGTTAATATCTTCATTCATCACAAAGTCATTAATTTGTGACTCTTCAGCATCCACATTGCCTGCTTTATCTAGTCGACCGATAAGACGCTCTAATGCCGAGCTACTAATACCTTGACCATATCGGTTTAGACTGTAATCCACATTACCAGCACTATAGGCAGCAAGACTGGTATCGTTGGTACCAAAGTCTTCAAAAGCCCAGGCATCAACTTCATTATCTTTTTCACGGCGTGATAATTTACCGCCAAATTTCAATTGCGAAGCGTAACCTTGAATATCAAAGTCTCTGGCAAGATCAATTTTGATATTCTTTTCGGTATCGGTGGTTTTTTGTTCTTCCCATTCCACTTCATCAAGTTCAAAGCTGGCTGGATCGTAATAATCTGATCCGGCATTTAATCTCGGTTTTGAGGTGCCGCTGTAGCTCACATTATCGAAATCACCAACAAACTTGGCACCAGCAAGATGACCTGGCGTGTCTTCACTGGCACGGCTATATCCAATCTGACCATCAATCTTCCATAAACCGATAGTTTTCTCACCACCGAATACATAAGACTGAATTTCTTGGGTCTCTTCACGATCTTTTAATTCACGGAAACCTTCAGCGTCATCGCCTGATTCATTTGGGAGGAGGGGATCGGCAAATTCAATACCAGCCGCGTTACGGGTTTCCGTATCTGTAAAACGACTGAATAAAGTACGCAGGTAGTAACTGGTATTGACGTCGGCTTTGTAATCAAAATTGACCCCTAAACCCAGACGCTCACGTGAAATCTCGTAATCACGTTGTTCCAGTTCCTCGAGACGCGGTTGACTACCATCGAAATCCCAGGCGCCACCGGTTTCAACATTATCTGAACCAAAGTCCCGTTTTTGCCAACTCAAGGCAGCGGCCACACCAAAGTTATCGACCCCATCACCAATACTAAAAATATTACTGACTGCACCTGAGCCTTTAGGGCTGGTTTGGTCAGTATTATCGTCAAAACTACCTTCCGTTGAGAGCGTGTAGAACAGGCCATCATGATCAAAGGCTGACAGACTTCTGACATTGATGGTGCCGCCCAGCGAGTTCGCATCCATATCAGGGGTTAATGTTTTTACAACTGAAAGAGATTGCACCAACTCACTCGGCAAAACATCCAGTGCTACAGCCCGGGTATCACTCTCAGGTGAGGGCACATTAGTACCATTGATAGTAACGGCATTCAGTTCAGGAGCCAGTCCACGAACAGTAACAAAACGTCCTTCACCCTGATCGTTTGCCACAGACACACCCGGTAAACGCTGTAACGCTTCAGCAGCGTTATCATCGGGTAACTGGCCAATGCCATCCGCATGCACCACACTCTCAATACTATTTGAGTTGCGTTGTTCAGTGAGTGCTTTGTCAATCTGTACTGCCTGACCAATCACGCGAACAGTTTCCAGATTGAGGTCATCCTCAGCGTGGACGCCATTACTGATAAAACTACTTATACCGAGAGCAATCAAACTTAACTTAAAACTGGGTCGCTCTAACATCAGGTTTGTCTTTTTCATAAATATCCTTGTCGTCATAGTGGTTCGATGGCGGCAAGTGTAGGTAGGCTAAATGACAGTTAGATGACAGAAAAATTTAAAAGCATTTAAAAACAATAAGATAGCTCAGTGGTGACCGTATGTTTGAGCTGAAATGACCATGACGAAGTTAAAAATGTTGAGTTGGAAATAAGCCTATCCCACCTAGCTTAATTCTTTAAAAACAACGTCATATGAATATTTGGTGCACGGTTTAAACATTAAAAAAATGAAGAAATGGTCATTTTTTTGTGAGCTAAATTGACTGCATGTGATGTCACAACACTGTCATTTTTTTAGCGTAGTGTCGCCAACATTCAATTTTTCTAGCTGATATTTAGTGCACTTAAATCAATGAAAAAACGACCGTTTTTACAGACTTCTTATTTTTATGGCTTGGCGACAGCCATTGTTTCCGGGACCCTCATTTTACGAGCATGGGGTGACGTAAAGCCGATAAGCGAGGTGAACTGGTTGGATGTTATGTCAGAAGGCGGCATGGTGATCCTAGCCTTTTTCTGGTTAGCCTTATTACTTCGGAGTCGACCTGCAGGCCGAGTAACGCGGTTGTTGGCATTTGGTTTATGCGCCATTGTTTTTTCCTGGTCGATGGACTTTATGGATGAGTTCATTCGTATGCCATCAACCTTAATCTGGCACAACTGGCTTGAAAGTATGCCGATACCGATTGCCTTAATATTATTAAGTATTGGTATCTATCATTGGCATCAGGAAGAAATTGCTATCAGTGCACAAATGGTAAAACGTGAACGGTATTTTCGCGAGCACCGTTTGTTTGACAAGCTTATGCCTGTTGGCGGCGGCGCTTATTTAAAAAAACAGATCAAGCTATCCTTGGCAGAGAGTAAAAAACAGCAACAACCATTGGCACTCATCGCGATTGATCTTGATGATTTCAATGTGATTAATCGTTTGTATGGCATAAAAGAGGGCGATCACATCCTCCAGCTGGTCTGTCAGCTATTATTGTTAAACCTGCGTGATAAGGATTTGATCTGTCGCTTGGCTGGCGACCGTTTCGTCATCCTCTTACACGACACCGATGAGGCTGAGGCAAAACAGCTGAGTCAGGATCTGCAACATGCGGTAGCCAGTTTTGCTTACCGTACACAGGAGTCACAGCAGCGTGTCTATTTAACAGCAACGACCGCCATTACCATGGCAAAAAGGGATGATTCTGATTCGTTAATTAAACGATTAAATCAACTTCTTAGCCAGCGTAAACAAACAGCTGCACCTGTCATCTGAACCATGGCAAAGCTGGTAAAAACGCTGGGATATGAGCTAGATACACCCTGTATCACACCTCATTATCAGCCCGCTGTATTAGTCGAATTGGCACTGTCACGTGATGTGTCTGAGTATCATCTACTGAAAGGAACGCGTTTACAGCTTGGTGATTTTGAGCAGGCTGAAGAGCGCATTAGTCCTGACCAATATCTGACGTTAATCAAAAACTGTCAGAAACTAACGGATGCTGATGATATAAGCTTTTTATATGGTCAGCGTTTATTTCCTGGATTTTATGGCTCTGTGAGTCAAGCTTTACAGCAAGCGAATAACTTACGTCAGGCAATAACGATTCTTTGTGAATATCATGCCATTTTGTCGCCACTATTCACGCCTCGATATTATGAAAATGACGATGAGCTATTTTTGTATTGGGTTGACAGTACAGGAAGCATAGAACAACACAGATTTATTATTGAGTCTTACATGTCCGCTTTTGTGTCGATGGTGGCGTGGTTAGCTGGTGAAAAAATGCCTTGGCATTTTGAATTTAGCTACGATGAACCTGAATACGTTGAACAATATTGGGTCAACTTTGGACAAGATATTCGCTTTAATCAACAGATGAACCGAATACGGCTACCCAGATACTGTTTGGATACACCTTGGCCGAATGCATCTAAGTTTGGCATGCAGGGCGCCTTAAAAGAGAGTGACAAGCAACTCTCTGAAGAATACAGCCCGTATAGTTTTCTTGATCAAATATACAGCTACCTTCAGTCACATATAGACGAACCACTTAATTTGGATAAAGTGTCATTTTCATTTGGCCTCAGCCCGGCATCCATGAAACGAAAGCTCAAAAAGCATCAAACCAGCTTTCAACAACAATTAGATTTGGTCAGAAAACATACCGCTATTTATTTGTATGAGGTTAAACAGATGAATAGCCAGGAAATAGCCGAGTACCTCTGTTTTAATGACATGAATAATTTTCGACGAGCCTTTAAGCGTTGGACTGGAAGCTCGCCTTATCATTTATTTGCACAATAATTTGAAGTAGCTAACACATTTTGTTTTATTACTTAATTACTTAAGCCTTCCTTAATCTCGTTCAGCAAAAATTCAGTATCCAGGGTCTATAACTGAACTGTAGCTAATCATTAGCTCAGTCAATTTAAGGAGTCATCCTATGAACAGATTAAATACCTTTCTCTCTATCAGTGCGTTGAGTATCGCCAGCTCTGCTTCTGTCGCCGTTGCCGATAGCAAAAACGTTGATCCCAAAAATATCAATAAAATTGAAACCAGTCTGGTTGAGAGTCACACACCCTCTTCGAATGAAGCAAGCAACAAAGCGCACCAGGAAATAATAAAAAAATAAAATGCTAATGCTCCTTCAAGCTGTTACCGATTTTACTCCTCCTCGGTAACAGCTTTTTTTTTGCCTGTTATCTGAGCGTCATGTTGATTTTATCAATGCAATAAATACGTTTATGCGTAGCCAATAGCTGGTGTTTCTCGCTATCCTATGACGTCAATCTTTATATCACCCTCTGATTATCTGATATTAAAAAGTGGAGCAGTCAATGCAAACCGGTAGTTCAATTTACCTAGACTATCAGGCAACAACGCCGATAGAGCCTCGCGTTGTTAGCGCAATGGCACCCTATAACCATGAGATTTTTGCTAATCCACATTCGACAGCCCATGTGTTAGGTCAGCAGTCAGCGGCAGCGGTTGAGGCCGCACGCAGTACGATTGAAAACTGTATTAATGCCTCTTCTGAAGAAGTGATTTTTACCTCTGGTGCGACAGAGTCAAATAATCAGGCGATTGCCAGTGTGATATTTGGCAATACCACAGATCGCCGTGACATCCTTATCAGTGAAATTGAGCATAAATGCATTAAAAATGCCGCCCATTTTTACGCGGCTAAATTAGGTTACAAAGTTAAAGAAATCCCAGTGCATAGCTCAGGTCTGATTGATGTTGATGCTTATCAATCTTTATTGTCTGAACAAACCTTATTGGTCTGCATTATGGCTGTCAATAATGAAATCGGTACTATTCAGGATGTAAAAAGGTTTGCTGAAATGGCCCATCAATCAGGTGCTTTATTTCATTGTGATGCCGCACAAGCCCCTGAAGCGATAGATATTGATGTGAAAGACTGGAATGTCGATATGCTGAGTTTGTCTGCCCATAAAGTTTATGGTCCCAAAGGCATCGGTGCGCTTTATATTAAAAATGATGTTCAAGCCGAATTACCGCCTTTCATTCAGGGAGGAGGGCAACAGTTTGGTATGCGTTCTGGCACTTTGGCCACGCCACTCTGTGTTGGTTTTGCTGAAGCGATGCGTATCACCAAACAAGAAGCAAAAACTCACCGTGAACAATTAACGCATTTGAAACGTTTGTTTCTACAACAACTGGAAGCGACACATATTCCATTTAAATTAAATGGCACACAAACTCAGTGTCACCCTGGCAATATTAACGTGCAATTCATCGGTTGCGATGCGAATAAGCTATTAGAAAAACTCCAACCCAATGTGTGTGCATCGACCGGATCAGCCTGTAATAGTGAAATGGTCTTGCTTTCACATGTATTAAAAGCGATTGGTCTGACAGATGAAGAAGCCGGCTCGTCATTACGTATCAGCCTGGGACGTTTTTCAGATGAATCACAAATTAAACAAGCTGTAGCCTATATAAAAACGGTGATAGAAAAATAATATCGCTTTGTTTGAGTGTGATAACCATTTCTTAACTCTCTTCAGCGTAGTCTAAAAATCCCAATCAAATATAAGAGGGATTCACGATGAAAACATTATCAACAGCACTTTTTTCGGTATTAGCCGCCATGGCTATTAGTTCGGTCACATTGGCTGATCCAGCCTCAACTGATGCAATGGCAAAACATGACAAAAAAGGGTATTTCGCTCATATTGATACCAACGGTGATGGCGTTATCACTAAAGACGAAGCCACAGCTGCAGCATTAAAACGCTTTGAAAAAATGGATGCCAATGGTGATGGCCAGGTGACGAAAGAAGAAGCCAAAGCCGCCCATAAAAAACATAAGGGCGATAAACGCCCATCCTGCAAAGATAAGAAAGAAAGTTAATTTCTTTTATCACACCATATTTAGAAGGGAGTCAGTGACTCCCTTTTTTATTGCTTATTTTATTTTTCTCACAAAATCATACTTTTGGCTGATAGTCGCTATAACCCACTTTCATTATGATCGGCGTGTTATTTAATCGGCCAAACTTGGTGTGAATCAGGAACGGAAAGCCACAGGCCTTGTTGTTTAATAAGGTGGCTGGGTTGCACAAACGCAAGGAATCCGAGTGATGATAAATAAACAACGACAGTTTCTGTCGCTCTCTACTACGTTGCTGTGCAGCTCATTTTTACTGGCACCGTCAGTTGTGCATGCAGTCACAGGACTCTATGGTACAAACACATCCCCAATCACTGTCAGCGATGGTTATATCGGCTTAGATAATTATAAAAACGCGAGTGAAATAACTATCACATCAGGTGGCAAGCTGTTTATAGCTGGTCTTGGTAGCAACTTTACTAATATGGCCACTGGCTCAGTAATTAACAATGGTCTAATAGAAAATCTGGGCTCCATATCCAATGAGTACTTAATAGAGAATAACGCGACAATTGCCAGTAACTCAGGCAGAATCTTCAATAAAGGCGCTATCCAAAATGCCCGTAACTCACTTTTTAAGACACATGAGCTTTTGAATGAAAAAGGTGGTTATATTTCTACTGATGGCAGATGGGACATGACCGGTGAGCTTACAAATTTTGGCAATATTTATATACAGAGAAATGGGGTCGCGACACACGGTCATATAGCAGTCGCCGATATTATAAATTACGGAAACATTACAAACCTTGGATTATTTGAAACGAATGGATTGTTTAGGATTTTCAATGGGAAACTTTATAACAGAGAATCAGGTAAATACAGGAATGGTGATGCTTTTCATAATATATCAACTGTAAATAATGAAGGGCTTTTTCAGAATGATGGAACTGCTGTTAATCAGGGAATATTTAGCAATGCAGGTGAAATAAGTAATACTGCTGGACATATATTTGCGACATTTAGCCAACAATTTACTAATACTGGACTAATCACAAATAATGGCAGTTTCCAGAACTATTCTGATTATACTTTTTCAGTGTCAAATGGCTCCTATCTAGAGGGCAAACTAACTAATAGTGGCACAATAAACAACAATGCCACGATGTCTAATGAGAAGGATGCCACGTTCAATAACAACGGAGTAGTTAATAATAATAGTGGTGCTCAATTTACCAACGCTTCTGCCTTCAATAATCAAGCAAATGCTATCGTAAATAATCACGCAACTTTCAACAATCAGCAAACTGGCAGATTCAACAACGCTAATATGGCTAGTTTTGTTAACCATACAACAGCAAGTTTGAATAACAATGGCATAGTCAGCAATCAGGCCGGCGGCACCTTAACCAATCAGGGTATTATCAGAAATAACGCAACTGGCACACTCAATAATGCGGGTAGCTTGATTAACTCAGATAGTGGTCAATTTGCTAATGCTGGCACTTTAAATAACAACGAAAACGGGCAATTTCTCAACAGCGGTGTATTTGCCAATGGCGGCGTGCTGAACAATAAGGGCACATTTACCTCGACCTTATATTCCACAATGGCAAATTATGGCGATATCAATAATCACGGCCAATTTATTGAACAGGGTAAATTTGTTAATAGCGCCACAGTAAATAATTACAGCCAGTTTTTGATTGATGACTATGCAGACTTTACTAACGTTAATACCCTCATCAATAAATCTGATGGCACCCTTAACCTGAAGGGTAAATTGCTCAATCAGAAAAATTCACCCTCGAACATCACCAATGAAGGTGAGTTTAATATGAGTTATTACAGTCAGCTTGATAATGAAACCATACTCACGAACACTGCTTCGGGCACTTTAACGAACGATGGCACGCTGAATAACTCAGGTACCTTAGCGAATAATGGCGCCTTGATTAATAACCGACAAATAAATAATACGGGTGTATTTTCAAACAGTGGCCAGTTAACTAACTATAATTACATCACTAATACCGGCTCGGCTGAGATGACACTGTCCAGTACGGGCACGATGACAAACCGGGGAATGCTGTCAAATGACGCTCGGCTGATAAATTATGGTGTTATCAATAATGCGGTTAACGGCACAATCAATAACACGGAAGAGTTTTTAAATAATGGCACCTTGAATAGTGAAGGGGCAATTAACTCTGTCGGCCTTCAAAATACCGGGACTATTGCTAATGCCGGCACGTTGACAAGTTATTGGCTACTGGATAATAAAAACACCATCACCAATACTGGTGTGATAAATAATAATGACAGCAGTACGCTGAATAACTCCGCTACCATCACGAACAAGGCTGGAGGCAATATTGTTAATAATGGTGTGCTTGTAAATAGCGGCACAGTAGATAATGCTGGCACGTTGACCAATGCCTCTGTCTTAAAAAATAAAGTCGGTGCGACGATCAATAATACTGGCGTGCTCAATAATAACGATGAGTTCAACGTAGAGGGGTTACTGAACAATAGCGGTCAGCTGACTAACTCAGCCTCAGGTGATCTCAATGTGGCTTCATCAGGCCAAATCAATAATAGCGGTCGATTCATTAGCGATAATAGACTCACCAATGCAGGTCGCATAACGAATAACACTGGTGCGCTTTTTAATAATACCGGGGAGTTTTATAACAACAACACATTTGCTAATGCTGGTGAGTTCAATAATCTTGGCATGGAAAATACCGGTGTCATCACTAACACTGGTGAGTTTAAAAATCACTGGCTTTTGTATAATAAAAATAGCGTCTCCAATGAAGGAAAACTGACCAATGCCTCCACTGCTTCGCTATCGAACACCTCAAAGATAAGCAATAAAAGTAGCGGTAACTTCACTAACTTTGGTATGGTCAACAACCAAGCAACGATTGACAATGCAGGTGTCTTATCCAATCAAGGGACATTAAAAAATAACGGCATTATCACCAACTCTGGTCAATTTATTACGATAGATGGCCACATTGTGTCTGGCAGTGGTGAGTTTATTCAAATAGCTGGCAGCACCACAGTAAATGGCAGCATGACCCAAAAGAGCGTCAAGATTAATGGCGGTAACTTGAACGGCCACGGCGTGATTAATAGCAATGTGTTAGTGAACGGTACCAGCTATAGCGATTATGCCAGCCTGACCCCAGGTAACTCTATCGGTAAACTGACGGTGAATGGCAATTACACCCAAGGTACATTTGGTGTAATGAATATCGAGTTTGATGGCAATAGCACGGATGTATTTGCTGTAAATGGCGTGGCGACACTGGCGGGTGTGTTGAGTTTTGACTTTATCGGTTCAGAGCTTAAAGCCGGGATCTTTAATTTCATGACCTTCAGCAGCTTAGTCGGCAGTTTTGATAACATCATTCTGCCGCTGATGAGTGGGTTTGATTTTGATGTTATCTTCGGTGATACCTTTGCCAATCTGGTGATTACTGAAAGTGTCAGTGCGGTACCCGTACCGGCAGCCATTTTCTTGTTTGCACCAGCACTGCTGGGATTCATTGGTATACGTCGTCGTATGAGCCAGCGTTAAAGTCAATGTGAAACGCGAGGAAAAAGCCGTCGTTAATGACGGCTTTTTTTCATTTAAACTAGGCTGATTTTACAAAATTATTAATAATGACCAATAACAATAATAAAAGACAGAGGCTCAGACGTGAAACTATTACTGGTTGATGACCATCAGTTATTTTTAGATGGCTTAACAGCCTTACTTAGCAAAGCCGATAGTATTGATATCATTGAAACGGTCAATAACGGCCAAGAGGCTTTTGATAAGTTAATGTCAGGGCAATATGATGTGGCGTTGATTGATCTTCGTTTGCCGATAATGGATGGTTTTGAACTGTTACAGTCTTTATCGGATTCATCCTGTCTGGTGCCGATTATTATTGTCTCAGCTTCATCCGATCCGATAGATATCGATACCGCCTTTAACCTCGGTGCGATGAGTTTTATTCCTAAATCTTCTTCAGGTGAAACCATTCTTAACACGATTGAAAAAGTCATGTCTGGGCAAAAAGTGTTTCCGGACAATGCTGCTTCAGATCTAAAACCTGGCGCAGAGGAGTGGGCAAGACAGCACAATATTACAAAGCGACAACTGGAAGTGTTAAGACTGATGAGGCAAGGCTTCTCTAATCAGGCGATTGCAGAACAATTATCGGTCAGCATGCCGACAGTGAAGTCACACGTTAGTGCTATTTTTCAGGCACTGGGGACACAAAGTCGTTCCGAGTCCAGTAAAAAAGCCCATCAGCTTGGTTTGGATTAATGTTTCGACTCACCAGTCAGCCAGCATCAAATGATCTGGGGCCTTATCAGCAACAGATAGATATTGAAAAAATCCTGATTGCTCACCGGAATTGCCCGGCGACACTTATTGGTAACGCGCTGGGTGCGATACCCATGACATTAGTTATGCAGAATACATCCTATGCCATGGCAGCCATTAGCTGGTTTTGTGTGTTGTATCTTTTGATTATTGTGCGGTGGTGGCACTATCAGACATTAGATACATCAACGGCACAGAGTGAAGATATTTTCAGGTACGGTAAAGTTCAGGTGTTGTTGGCGTTGCTATCTGGCAGTGTATGGGGCAGTGCTGGCATTCTGTTTTTTGACCCTGCGGCTATTTCTAATCTGGCTTTTGTCATTCTGACGTTTGTTTGTATGCTCGCTGGCAGTTTAGCGTCACTTTCAGCCAGACCTATAGCCTATGCCGCGTTTGCATTACCCGTCATGTTACCCCTCAGTGTCATTATGTTGTTGCAGGATGAGCATTTTTTCAACTGGATGGGCTTTGGTGCAATTGTCTATTTAGCTGCCACATTCGCTTTTTGCCTAAATATTTACAAAGTCATTACTCAATCACTGAGATTGCAATATGAGAATTTGGATCTCATTCGTGATCTACAGGAACAAAAAGAAGTAGCGGATAAAGCCAATCGAGATAAGTCACGTTTTCTGGCTTCAGCCAGCCATGACCTTCGCCAGCCTTTACATGCGGTTAACCTGTTTACTGAGTTGTTAAGTGAGAAGCTGACATCATCGTCACAGCAACGTGATATAGATAATATCCAGCAAGGCTTGCAATCACTCAATGAATTATTGGACGTCTTAATGGATATATCGCGTCTGGATGCTAATATCGTTCAGGCAAATAAAATCAGCTTTGATCTCGGCAGCTTGTTAGCCAAAATTGAGCCCCAGTTTCGACTTGATGCACTGAGGCATGGACTCAGCTTGGACATAGAAAAAACCAGGCATATCGTTTTTAGTGATCCTTTACTGATTGAACGCGTTATCACAAATCTGTTAGTGAATGCGGTTCGATATACGAAGCAGGGCGGTATCAGGGTTTTCGTGTCTGTGAAAAATCATACACACGTCCAGCTTCATATTAATGACACCGGCATCGGCATACCCAAAGACTCGCTTGATGATATTTTTGATGAATTTGTTCAACTGGATAACCCGGAAAGAAACAGACAAAAGGGTTTAGGTCTTGGTCTCGCCATCGTGCGCCGAATTATGGACTTACTCGAACATCACATTGAGATCGAGTCTGAAGTCAGCAAGGGGACCAACATTAGCTTATCTTTGCCCTTGAGTAGCGAACAAAACCTCATCCAACATCAAGAAGCTGAGCTGCCACGGCGAGTCAATATGTTGGAAGAACTGAATGTCATGATCGTCGATAATGAAGTCAGTATTGTTGAGGCGATGACCGAACTCTTGCAAGGATGGGGTTGCACTTGTCAGGCTTATACCACGACAGAAATGGCCATTGAGGTCATAAATAACGGCGAAAAGCCAGATTTTCTACTCGTCGATTACCGAATGCCTGGTCAGTATAGTGGCTGTCGTTTTGTCTCACATATTGAAACGATAATCGGTAAAACGCCGACTGTTATTATCACCGGGGATACCAGTGAAAGTGTGGTTAACGAAATTAAACAACACGACTTTCAACTTTTGCATAAACCGATTAAAGCGGTTCAATTGAGAATGTTAATGGAGAAAATGCTCAAACGGTAAGACTCGCTAAAGCCATTTCTGCAATATATCCAATAAGGTATTCGGCATAATCGGTTTAGTAATATAGTCCGACATGCCTGCGGAAAGACATTTTTCTTTTACGCCTTCCATCACATCTGCTGTGAGGGCGATAACCGGCGTTGACAGATTAAACTCTCCGGCCTGACCTGAACGAAGTTCTTGTGTGGCGGTAAAGCCGTCCATGACCGGCATCATACAATCCATAAAGACAATATCGTATTGCTTCTCACGCAGTTTATTTAAAGCGACTGCACCATTTTCTGCAATATCAGCCGTCATTCCATATTTCGCGAGGATACCGCTGGCTACCATCTGGTTGATTTCATCGTCTTCAACCAGAAGGACTTTACTTGATGAAAAGGTAGGTAGTGATAGAGAATCTGCTGGTGTATGGTTGCTGAGTTCATGTTGCTCAATAAGTTGTTCTGATAATAAGCGGCTCGCATTAAATAACTCTGACGCACTGATAGGTTTAATCACCGTGATATCCGACAAATCACCTATCAGTGAATGGCTCAAATCATCTGCCAATGATGACAGCAAAATAATCTTAATATTTTTGGATTTGAGTTGTTTGAGTTTATTTTCGTTGATGTGGTTCAGCATGGCGCTATCAACCAGTAGCACCACATCGGTATCTTCCTCTCGAACCGTTGTCTCAATCAGCAATAATGAAGAAGTGATATGTAGATGATTTCCCCATTTAGAAAATAAGCTTTCTAAATAGGTGCTTAATTTTTCATTACTGGTATAGGCAAAAAACTGCGTGAATTTTGTGCTCAGTATTCGAGGAGGTAAAACCTTATCTTTTTTCACCGTGATGGTGAAATAAAACTGACTGCCAGCCCCAACAGTTGAGTCAACTTCCAATTTCCCACCCAGCATACTCACTAACTCAGCACTAATGGCTAACCCAAGACCGGTGCCGCCGGCTTTTCTGGTTGAAGCTGAATCAAGTTGGCTAAACCGCTCAAATAAATTGTTTAGCTCATCATCTGATATACCGATGCCTGTATCAGTAACAGAAAAATCAAGTTTAAGACTGTTGTCATCGACTGACTTGACATCAATCTTGAGTTCGACTGAACCACTTTCGGTAAACTTAACGGCGTTGGAAAGCAGGTTAAGCAGGACTTGTCTGAGCCGAATGGGATCAGAAATAATTTGTACATTCTCAATTGCATTAGCAGGGCAGAGGACTTGAAGACCTTTATTATGTGCATTGGGTTCAACCACTCTGCCAATATCTGAAATCAGTTTTTCTAAATTAAATGCCGTCTCTTCAATAGAGAGCTTGCCAGACTCAATTTTTGAATAATCCAGAATATCATTAATAATACGCATCAATGATTCGGCACTGATTTTAATATTGTGAGCAAACTGATGTTGTTTTTCCGTAAGTTGGGTATCGCTTAGCAGATTAATCATGCCAAGGATGCCATTCATCGGTGTTCTTATTTCATGACTCATATTCGCCAGAAACGCACTTTTTGCATCGGCGGCTGAATTCGCTTTTTTAGCCGCTAGCTCTAGTTCAACCTCTCTTAAACTTAACTCTTCGGCCAGCTCTTCTGTTTCTTTTAAGAGGCGTTTTGTTTCATCCGCACTTTGTTTAAAGAGATTAGCCGATCGGGCTAGCTTGCCTATTTCATCATGCCGATCGATACCAGGAATAGATAAGGTCTCTCGACCAGCACTGATATCTTCAAATGTCTTACTGATATCAGAAATGGGTACCGTGATAGCGCGACTGACCCTGCCAGAAATCATAATGGCGATGGCCATCAGAAAAAAGGAACCGATAAAAGCGATAAACTTATACAGTTCCAGATTATTATTGGTGCTACTAAAAAGTGCTGTTTGTCTCTCAATGGAATAATCTTTTAATTGCACAGACAGGCTTTTTAATTCAGAGGCTTCCCCTGCAATCACCACATTGACTAGAAAAATAAAATTCCGATCTGCTTGAATCGTACGAAAGAAGGTCTTTTTGATGGTATCAAGTTGATTGTTGAGATTAATGATTAGTTGTCTTTCTTTTTCAGAGGTGGAAGCGAGCTCTGAATAGGCGGCGATATCCATTTTTGCTTGATTAAATGTGTCAACGAAATTTAAACGCGTTTTGTTGGTACGGCTCTGAAAATATTGAATAATTTGATTCTGAGCAAAAGCGATGGAAGAACGAATTTCATACAATAAAATCACTTCTTCAGACTTTTTATGTTGCTTTGTCATGGTGTCGAGCATGTCATAAACAGAACTAAACTGTTGTTCCAGTTGTGTATGTAACTGCTTTAACACCAAACGTTCATCATTCAATTTAGCCGTTTTCTCGTAGAGGTTCTCAATTGATTCGGTAAATTTGGGATAAATGGCGGCCGAATTCTCACTCGACTCCGATGAAACAGAAAGACTATGGATACTGGTTTTTAGGCTTTTTAATAATCGTTGAATATCTGTAATGGATGACTGACTATCCGTGATACGAAACACTAATATTTTTCGATTAAGTTCAATAATATCTGCTTCGACTTCAGACATTAGCCGTGTATAAGAAATCGATTTTGTATAGTCGTTGAATAGTTTTTCAACATTTGTCAGAGAAAATAAATTCACAATGACAATAAACAAAGAAATCAACGCAAGACTGGCAAAACCGATAAAGACACGCTTGCGTATCCCAAGCTGACTCATCAGTGTAGATTGATGCCATTTACTCATGCCAGTAAAAACTCATACCATTTTTGTAGTGAATAATCATAATTTGGCATAACCGTATTCCAGATAGCGATATTGCTTAATCGTGTGGTGTAGGCTCCGCCGGTACGGATATCACCAGCCCTGACTGAAATCTTGCCATCCGTGCCTTTTAGATCCGCAGTGGCCTCTTTTCCCTCATACCAGTAATCCCATTCGTTTTTGTCTAATAAAGGTTTTGATCGTTCCGGATTTGAAATGTAATAACCTTGACGGGCAACATAAGCACCAGCCCAACCACTTAGCCACCAGTTCATATAATCATAAGCGGCATCTTTGACATGCCCCTGACATTCACTGGATAAACACATCACACCATGCCAGGCACGGTAACCTTCTCTGGGGGCGGCATACGTAACAGGTATGCCATCGCCATTGAGTGCAGAAACTGCTGGTGAAAACATGCTTTCCAGGTGTACCCGTCCTTGACGCATATAATCAATTGATTGAGGTACCGAATTCCAGAAACCTGCAAAGTGATGTTGTTTTTTGAAATCCAGCAAAATAGAAAAGAGGCCATCAATTTCAGTTTGCGTCATATCGCTCATATCATTGAAATTAATCAGGCCTTTACTCTCTGCAGCCAGAGCCAAATCAAAGATACCGATGGTCGGAGAATTAACAATGCCCACTTTTCCGCGATATTGCTCATCTAGTAACCAGGACCAACTTTCAGTTTCATACGGAATGCCTTTTTTTATGGCATTCGTGTTATAGCCAAATGAATCCACATTGTGAACATAGGGTAAAAAACTAATCTTGCCGGTGAATTCAGTTCCTAAACTGCCATCAGCTTGAATATTTAAAATTTTATGTGGTGCATCACCTAAGCCTATATTAGCTTCAGGTGCAATTTTCCCTGTTTTTGATAGGGCATTGATTTCATCCCAGTAGCTTAAGCGGTCAGTGTCGATGGGCTGAATTACAGATGCCTGCCAGAGCTGTCGAATACTATCGGTCCATTGCTCATAGATATCAAAAGAGCCTGGTTGGGTTGTGGCTTTTTGAATAAGTTCAGCCTCGCCGCCTGGTTCAAAAACGATATTAATACCAAGATCAGCCATGGCTTGTTGTCTTATCTCTTCTTGTAGCGTCACGTGTGTGCCCATCACGCGTAAAGTTGGTGTTGTTCTGGCGAAGACAAAGGGCGCTTTGCTTGATAAAACGGATAGGCCAGCTAATACACCAGATGTTTTTATAAAATCGCGTCTATCCACCGAGATATTTTCATGTGTTCGTTGGGTAGAGGCTTCTGGATTAATCATTACACTTACCTAAGACTAAGATGTTTATTTTTACTGTATCGACACAACAGACATTGTATTGAGCAATTGATTGTCATCAGGGCTTATCGTAAACGATTTACCAATAAAATGAACATCAAGGCTTGATAGTTAAGCTATAGAAGTAGAAACTTGATATCCAATCAAACTGCCATGGAAACAAGGGTACATGCACGTATTAATTGTGGACGATAATGAGATTGACTGCATCACGACCAGTAGCTTTGTGCAAAAAGCAGGGATGAATGCGTTAATAGCCAATAACGCCACTCAAGCGCTTGAAATTATCTCAAACAGAGACACTACTCCGGAAATCATTGTTGTTGACTGGATGATGCCAGAAGTCAATGGCTTGGAGTTATGTCAGAAAATCAGAGCGCTGAACTTAAGTCTCACGCCATATATCATCATGATTACCTCCAACTCTTTTGGTCAAATCGAACAAAAAGCACTAGACGTGGGGGCTGATGATTTTATTGAAAAGCCTATTCATGGTGCCGTATTTATCGCTCGATTAAGAGTGGGTGAGCGTATTGTTAAGATGCAACAAAAGCTTTTATCACTGGCCGATACAGATGAGTTGACCGGCTTATTAAATAGACGCGCTGCCATTAAAGCCTGCGAAACACATCTTGCCAGACTAGCCCGTTCTGATAAATCGATCAGTCATTGTCTTATCATCGCTGATATTGATTTTTTTAAACACATTAATGATACCTACGGGCATCAAATTGGTGATCGCGTATTAATCGATGTATCCAATCGTATGCGAAATAGCATTCGGCCTTTCGAAACCGCTGCCCGGTTCGGCGGTGAAGAATTTTTAATTTATTGTGAAGCGACGGAGGCAGAAGCCGATATTATTTTAAGAAGACTTAGTCAAGCGATTGCTTCATCTGAATATAGTTACAACAATATATCCATCAATGTGACAATGAGTTTTGGCTGTGTCGTCATTAACAAACACGATACCAAGCACACCATCAATGAATTTATAAAAAAAGCCGATGATTTATTGTATGAAGTGAAAAATGACGGGAGAAATGACTATAAACTGGCGTCTTACTCTTCTATAGAAGGTAGTGAATAATCAGATTGTGAATTTACTAATGAGTGACATGAGTTCGAAACGAAAAATTTTAATCGTTGATGATGATCCGGTCATTATTCTGGAGTTATCTACTGTTTTAAAAAGTTTAGGGGATATCTATGTGGCTAACTCAGGCGCAAGTGCCATAGCTACGGCTCGGGATATCGTTCCTGACATCATCTTATTAGATATCGGACTCCCTGATATCGATGGTTTCGATGTTTTAACTGAACTCAGCAATAATGAGCAGCTGAAACATATCAACGTCATTATCGTCACCGCACATGGCGAATTTGATAACCACTTTAAATCCTTATCGAACGGTGCAGTAGATTTCATCAGCAAACCAGTCAACAAACATCTACTGGAAAAAAAGATTGGCTCAATACTCAATAATCGCAGCAATATTACCCACAGCGTTGAATCAAAAACACAATCTCAACTCGAGCAACTAAAAAACCAATTTGTGCATCTGTTAAGCATGCTCACTGAAGCAGTCATCATCACGGATGTCGAAGGCAATATTGAGCTCGCAAATGACTACAGCCAGTCTTTGTTTGCATACAAAGAGTTTACCAATAAAAACATACGAGATTTTATACCCGCCGAACAACTTGCTCATCATGAAGAGTCATCAATTGTTAAGGAGCAAAGCGACTTCACCCCCATATTCAAACAGATGGATTTGAGAAAACGAAATGGTCAAATTATCGAAGTCGAAGTAGGCGTGTCCTTACATAAAAGCGAACAGGGTTATCACTTCCTATACGTCATCCGTGATCAGGTTGAGAAACGATTAACCCAAGCCCGTTTACTCAAAGCGGCACTGTATGATTCATTAACAGGGCTTTATTCCAGAGAAGCGCTGGAACTTGATTTAGAAAAAACCTATGGCAAGAAAAGCAACAAAGCGCGATATCTTGGCTGTCTACTGGATGTAGACAGGTTTAACGAATTAAATGCTGTTTATGGTCATACCCACTGCAATCAGTTACTCATCGATGTCGCCAGCGAGCTCAAGCAATTGATGCTACATCTGCCCGTTAGAATCTATCGTGTCGGTGGTGATGTATTTATCATCAAATCAATCCAACCTATTGAAAAGGTTCACTACGCTAAGATAACAGATGCCATTCAAGATGCCTTTTCTGTTTTATTAGACTCAGTCAGTCAGCAAGTTAAGCATAAGTTATCGATCAGCGCCGTCATGTCTTTATTTGAAAGTGACATTGTCAAAAATGGCGCCATGTTACCTATGCTGGAAGATGCACTGAAAAACTATAAACAAACCGGGAAATCTGGTGAGCTCATATTTGTAGAAAACACCAACTATGGCAGAACTGTGAAAGTCGCAGCGCTGGCTCAGTCCATGTTAAGTGGCCTGGATTACTCAACGCTGAGTGTCGTCTATCAACCGAAAATCAATGCCTCCAATCAGGTGGATTCTGCTGAAGCACTATTGCGCTGGAATAATGTAAATTCAGCACCACTCAATCTATTAGATTTTATCGGTGTGGCAGAAAGTACAGGTGTGATAATAGACGTTGGCTATTTTGTGCTTGAGCAAGTGTGTGAAATGCTCAAATTGATTCGACAGCGCGTTCCAGACTTTCACAAAAAAATATCAGTTAATCTCAGTATTCGACAACTCGCTGATACCAAGTTAGTTGACACCTTCGAAGCCATTTGTAAAAAGCATAATGTGCCCTCTCACCAGATTATTTTCGAGGTGACAGAATCAGTCATGGCAGAGAATATCAATCTGTTAACGTCGGTTATTCATGCTCTCAAAACAGCCGGATTTGGCGTTGCGATTGATGACTTTGGTACAGGACAATCCAACCTGAGTTATATAAGCCAATTGCCAATTGATGAATTAAAAATCGATAAATCGTTTATTGACAAAATTAATACAGAGAAAGGGGAATACCCGATCGTTGATACGGTGATATCAATGGCCAAAGCCTTAAAGTTAAAAGTGGTTGCAGAAGGCGTCGAAACAGAGATTCAAACACAGTATCTTCGCTCGAAGTCTTGTGACTTGATTCAGGGCTTTTATTTTTACAAACCGCTGACACTGACAGACTGGCTTGAACTTATATCACCAGCGGATTATTAGGGCTGGAGACAATGTGAGTCGACTGAATGAAATTCATCACATATGACTGAGAGTCAAAGCGTCTGCGCTGACAGATGCCCTATATGTGGCGGTCCAAACGCTTGTGGCAATTTATCAGTCGATAGTAACCCGGCTGATTGTTGGTGTCATAAAGCGGATATGATAATTAGCCAGACCCTTTTAGAGCAGGTACCTTCAACTCAGAGAGGCAAAGCCTGTATTTGTCAGCAATGCGTTATCAGACAAACAGCAGATGCCCCTGACAATTAAGCATTTTTGGCCGTCTTGCTTGGCTGGCTTTGAGTTGTACATTATTTGCCAGCAAAAATATCTTGTTAAAGAAAAAGGGCGCTAGTTACTAACGCCCTGATCATATTAACGCTGCTAAGGTTTGACTTGCCAGCCACCACCTAAGGCTTTGTAAATAGTGACTAAATTAAGCCCTGAAGTAATTTCGCTGTTTGCTAAGGTATCTTCTGCTTCCAGTAATGTTCGTTCAGCATCTAGCACATCAAGAAAATTATCATAGCCACTATCAAAGCGATTTCTGGCCATGGTGGCAGATTGTTTTGCCGAAGCCGCAGCTTCTTGCAATTCAGCACGCCGTTGTTCCTCGTTAGAAAAATCACTCATCGCGGACTGTAATTCTTCAAGTGCTGATAATACCGTCTTCTCATATTGTGCCAACGCAACTTCAGTTTGGGCATCAGCTTGATCGACATACGCTTTCAAGCGATCACGATCAAAGACTTGCCAACTGATCGATGGACCAATAGAGCCGGCGAGGGCAGTGGTACCAAAGCTACTCAAATTAGTAGAAATAAAACCTAAAGAGCCAAGAATACTGACCTTGGGAAATAAATCCGCCACGGTCAGATTATAATCCGCCACACTGGCCGCCAATGTACGTTCAGCTGAGCGGATATCTGGGCGTCGGGTGAGCAACTGTTGCACGTCACCCACGGCTACTGTTAGCGGTAATGTCGGTAGAGCCTTAGTCTCAGACAAACGACTACGTAAAGCATCTGGTACTTGCCCTGTTAAAACAGAAAGACTGTTTATGGTCGAATCTATCTGCGCTCTTAATGGTGGAATCGTGGAGCGAGTCAGACTGAGTTGTGTTTTGGCACGACTCACATCCAGAGCACTGGCTCCGCCTGCATTCAATATCTTTTCTGTTAGTTCAAAGGTTTCATTTTGATTTTCAGCATTTCGCTCAGCAATATCCAAACGATACTGTGCCCCGCGTAGAGTAAAGTATTGTCTGGCGACTTCTGCGGCCACACTGACATACATTTGTTGCAAGTCGGCGGCGATAGCTTGTTCCTGAGCCAGTTGTGACTCAATGCCATAGCTGACACGTCCAAAAATATCTAACTCCCAATTGGCATCAAAGCCTGCTTCATAGATATCAGCCGCGCGAGTGTTCGCATTTTGTGTTTCCTCAGAATACAGGTTACGACTATAACCACCGTTTGCATCGACTGTCGGGTATCGATCTGAACCCACTGCTCTGGATAAAGCACGAGCCGCCTGTAGGTTCGCCAGTGCAATCCGTACATCCAGATTATGTACTAATGCTTTTTCAACGAGTTGCGTTAATTGTGGATCCTGAAAAGCTGTCCACCAATCTGCGATAGGTTGCTGTGCATTAGCAAACTGGTAGGTGTCATCACTCAGTTGTGTCGCTTCAACCGTCTTATCCGTCGTGGGTGACTGATAATCTCGAAATTGAGCACAGCCAGTGATGGACAGGCTAATTAAGGTACACAAGATCATTTTGTTCATGATTTTTCTCCTGTCGCCTGTTCAGGTTTGAAGTAAAGCGCAACCCGACGACAAATCACATAAAACACTGGGGTAAATATTAACCCGAAGAAGGTCACGCCAAGCATGCCTGAAAACACTGCGATACCTAATGCCTGACGCATTTCAGCACCCGCACCTTGAGCGATGGCCATGGGCACAACACCTAGAATGAAAGCGAAGGATGTCATCAAAATAGGGCGTAAACGTAGTCTGGCTGCTTCAACGGCTGCATCCCAGACAGAACGTCCCTGACGCTCCAGCTCTCGGGCGAACTCAACAATCAATATGGCATTTTTCGATGCTAAACCTACTAGCACGACCAAGCCTATTTGCGTCAGGATATTGTTATCCATCTTCGCCAGATACACACCAGTGATCGCTGATAACAGACACATCGGTACAATCAGAATGATAGAGAACGGCAATGCCCAGCTTTCATATTGCGCAGCCAATAATAAGAACACAAACACAACAGCCAGTAGGAAAGCCAAAGCAGCAGTATCACCGGTTGCTTTCTCTTGATAGGCAATTTCAGTCCACTCATAACCAATGCCATCAGGCAGAATTTTTGCGGCTAACTCTTCCATAGCATCGAGCGTTTGCCCACTACTGAAGCCATCAGCACTACTACCCATAACACCTGCTGCTGGATATAAGTTATAGCGTGGCACTCGAGAAGGGCCAGAGGTATCACGCACAGTGGCAAACGAGCCTAGAGGCACCATATCGCCATTAGTACTTCTGACACGGATTCGAAGTGCATCATCTACGGATAAACGATCCTCAGCTTCAGCCTGAGCAGTTACTCTAAATGTCCGACCTAAATAATTGAAATCATTAACATAGACTGAACCAATAAACACTTCCAATGCCTCAAACACATCAGGCACAGGTACGTTCAGTCGTTCCGCTTTATTACGGTCAATATCCAAATAGATTTGTGGATTATTAGTATTAAAGAAAGAATAAACAGCCGTTGTAGCAGGGCTATCAGGGCTATTTGCCGCAGCGGCCATATCGGTTGCTGCTTGCTCTAATACTTTTAAGCCACGGCCACCACGATCCTGAAGCATCATCTTGAAGCCGCCAGCACTACCAATACCGGGCACAGGAGGGCGTTCAAATACCGCCACCTTGGCTTCTTTGAAGCTGGCAGCCACAGCACGCATATCACTTAAGATAGTCTGATATTCAATGCCTTTAGCTATACGATCTTCAAATGGGTCTAGTGGTGTAAATATCACGGCGGCATTAGATTGAATGGTTCTTGTCGCGCCAGAAAAACCTGTAAAACCAACCGCGTTTTTCAGACCGGGTACGGCTAACATTTCCTCAGTCACCGCCTGAACCACCTTGTCCGTAGCATCAAACGAGGCGCCGTCAGGCAATGTGATAGCCACGATCAAAGAACCTTGATCTTGTGACGGAATAAACCCCGTCGGTACACGGTTAAACTGAAATGCGGTTAAGGTCATCAGGCCCGCATAAATCACTAACATGATCAGTCCCATGCGAATGGTTTTACCGACAAACCAGCCGTAGTGATTCGATAAGCCTTCCATACCACGGTTGAAACCATTGAAAAATGCTTTTACCGGTGAGCGGTACCATTTAACGGGTTTCTCTGGTTTATCCTGATCGTGAGACTTCATCAAAATGGCCGCGAGTGCTGGTGACAAGGTCAGTGATACAGCGACCGAGATCATGGTGGCAACAGCGATGGTAATACCAAAGGCTTGGTAAAACTCACCTGAAATGCCTTCAAGGAACAGGGTTGGCAGAAAGACGGCAACCAATACCAGCCCCATGGCAATTAATGCTGAACCTACTTCATCCATCGTTTTACGGGCTGACTCACGAGGCGACAGTCCATTACGCAGGTTCCGCTCCATATTTTCAACGATAACAATCGCATCATCCACCACGATACCAATCGCCAAAACCAGACCAAATAATGTCAGGTTGTTTAACGAGAAACCAATGGCTGACATCACCGCAAACGTACCAATAAGTGATACTGGAATAGCCACAATAGGGATAATCGCTGCACGCCAGGTTTGTAAGAAAACCAGAATAACAATGACCACCAAAAAGACGGCTTCATAAACGGTCATTTTTACTGCATCAACCGATTGTTCGATAAAGTCTGTCGGGTTGTAGGCAAACTCATAAGTCATGCCTGGTGGAAATTCAGCCGCGATATCTTCCATTTCGGCTTTGATCTGATTGGCTGTTTCAATCGCGTTGGTACCAGGACGTTGGAAAATAGGCAAAGCGACGGCTTGTTTTCCACCTAAATACCCTTTTGTGATGTAATCCTGAGCTGCTAGTTCTATTCGCGCCACATCACGTAGTCGAACAATACGACTATCATCACTGGCTTTAACAATGATTTCACCAAACTCTTCTGGTGTCGTTAATCGACCTTGTGTCTGGACGATGTACTCGTAATAGTTCTGATCGGGTTGTGGTGCACGGTTTAAGGTACCACTGGCGACCTGAACATTTTGATTACGGATAGCAGAGATAACATCACCCGCCGCGATATCATACGACTGCATTAAGTCAGGTTTTAACCAGAGACGCATCGCATAATCTGAGGCACCATAAACAGGGACTTCACCCACACCATCAATACGACGAATACGATCACGTATATTCAATACACCATAGTTAGCGAGATAGTTCTGATCGTAGGTGCCATCTGGTGAGGAGAGGTTGATAACGATCATTAGATCAGGTGAGTTTTTCTTGGTAGTGACACCTAAAGCACGGACACTTTCTGGTAATTTGGCTTCAGCGATAGCGACACGGTTTTGAACTAATACTTGGGCTGTATCCAGATCCGTTCCCAGCTCAAAGGTAATGCTCAACGTCATTGAACCATCGGCAGAGGATTGTGAGTACATATAAAGCATGCCCTCAACCCCGTTGACTTCCTGCTCAATCGGTGTTGCCACCGTTTCAGCCACTGTCTCTGCGGTTGCACCAGGGTAGGTTGCTGATACTTGAATAGTCGGTGGCGCTACTTGTGGGTATTGCTCAATAGGTAAACTCAAATAGGCCATATAGCCAATAATGACAACGATAATGGAAAGTACCGAAGCGAAAATAGGCCTATCAATAAAGAATTTTGGAAAATTCACAGTCGCTTATTCCTTATCAGTTTTTGTGTTGTTCGTTGTGTCATCAGCAGCTTGTTTTCCTAAAACATTGAGTGGTTTCCACTCAAGTTCGACAACATTAGGCGTAACTTCCTGACCACTAGCTCGTATACGTTGAATACCATTTACAACGACTTTTTCATTACCCGTTAAGCCAGTGCTGACCACAATCAAATCATTTTCAAGTAAATTGCCAACCGTGACATACTGACGTTTGATGGCATTGTTCTCATCGCTGATATATACGAACTTTTTATCCTGGTCTGTGTTGATGGCATTCTCAGGCACCAGTATGGCGTCATAGTTAGCACGACCTAGCAAGCGAGCACGGCCAAACAGACCTGGATAGATAATGCCTTCATCGTTGTTCACCGTAGCGGTGGCCTGAATCGTACCGGTGGCATCGTCAACCACATTGTCAACAAAGTGCATTTTGCCTTCGTGATAGAACTTATCTTCGTCCATCAGTTTGATATAGATAGGGTTAGGACTGGAATCGCTGCTGGGGCGTTGACCTGCACGATCAAGACGGAGATATTTTAATAAGTCGCCTTGTGAGCCTTCGAAGCGGAAGTGAATAGGGTTGGTACTGACGATGCGTGTCAGAATCGTCTCGTTTTCTTCGACCATATTACCGATATCAACATAACTATCACTGATTTTACCGTCGATGGGGGAAGTTACTTCAGTAAAGCTTAACTGAAGTTTGGCATTGTTTAATGACGCTTCTGTAATTTGAAGTTCCTGGAAACGTCTGTCGACTTCTTCTTGTGAAATCGCGTTGGATTCACGCAAAAGATGGGCGCGATCCAATTCTTTTTTGGCGAGTTCATGTTGAGCCTGAATTTGTTTTAGCTCATAGCGAAAAGGTCGAGGGTCAATCACATACAATACATCGCCTTTTTTAACTTGCTGACCATCTTTAAACTTTTTCTCGATGAGATAGCCCGTTACCCGTGCTCTTAAATTAACGTTATTGATGGCCTCGAAACGGCCTGTAAACTCATCCCAATCCGTCAGTTTATGTTGAAGAGGAACAGCCACATCCACCTCAACTGGCGGGGGAGCGGCCTGTTCAGCAGGTTGATTCTCAGGCTCAGAACAAGCAACTAACATTAAGGAAAAAGCAGATATGAGTGTTAAAGGAATGACTCGCATGGTAAACATCTCTTATAAAAATTTAATTGGGTTACTGGTTCGTTAATCAGAGCAACATATACATAAAGCTGTGTAATTTACATCAAGTTTATGAGTCAAACGTTAGCTCTACATTATGTCGTTTTTAATATTCACTTAATGTTAATAACCATAATAAGTGTGTAATTATTGGGAATCATGTATGTATATTTTACTGGTTGAAGACAATGACATCGTCGGTGATGGCATCAAACAGGGTCTGGAAACATTGGGCCACAGCACCGATTGGGTAACAGATGCCCATACTGCCAATCAGGCTATTCAGCATGTCAATTATGATGTCGTGATTCTTGATTTAACATTACCTGATTACGATGGCATGACATTACTGACCAAGTGGCGTCAAAATAAAATATTACTACCTGTACTTATCCTGACTGCACGAGATGCTATCCCGGATAGAGTCACCGGTCTTTCTGCTGGTGCCGATGATTATCTGACGAAACCCTTCGACTTTGATGAGTTAGTGGCGCGATTACAATCCATCACACGCCGGATCGCTGGCCGGGCAGATAATGTGATTACTTTCGCGCATATTAGTTTCAATCCCACAAAAGGTGAAGTCAAAGCGAATGGTCTTCCAGTCAAGTTATCTAAAAGTGAACTGATTGTGCTTGAAGCCTTGATGCATCAACCAGGAAAAGTGGTGAACACGGAACAATTACAAGACAGACTCTATGGCTGGGCTGAGGGCGTGGCAAGTAACGCTGTCGCAGTACATATTCATAATTTGCGTAAAAAGCTGGGTACAGATCTCATTTGTACTGAACGCCGTTTAGGCTATTTTTTAGCCGTGGATAAACAATGAAAGGTAGCCTAAGAAATAAACTCCTGCTATCGGTACTTCTGGTCACCGGTATTTTATGTTTGGCTATCGGCCCATTCATGTACCACACCATTAAAAGTGATGTGAAAGAGATTCTGGATGATCGCTTAGCCGCCTCAGCAAAAATGTTGTCTCATATTGTCCATCAATATGATGTAAAGAATGAAAAGCCATCCTCATCATTGACCAATGAACTGATTCAACAAATAGAAAAAAATAGAGAAAATACAGAGGTCATTGTCTGTAATGTCACCCGTATTGATGGCGAATTAATTATCAGCACTGAAGATGATAACCGTGATGTCTTAACCTCTGTCAAAGATGGCTACAGCTTCGTTCGGGATAATGGCACTATCTGGCGCGTATTCAAATTAACCGAGCATGGCATTTCAGTCACGACTGCCGAGAAGCTGGATAAACGTCGTCAACTCTTTAATATCGTCTTGATTGGGGTAGTGATTCCCTGGGTACTGGCTGTTCTGACGCTAATTATCTCTCTGTATTTTATTATTCAGCGCGTATTTAAGCCCATGACACAGTTACAGGATCATTTTGATACCCACACGGGCAGCAGTTTGACACCCATCGAAATTGACGATGTGCCAAGTGAAGTGAAAGGGGTGATTGCTGGCTTTAATGCTTTGCTGGCCAGAGTCAAAGCCGTGCTGGAAAGTGAACGTCGCTTTACTGCGGATGCTGCTCATGAACTCCGTACACCGTTGGCAGGCATTACGACCCAACTTCAAGTCGCCATGCTCAAGCAAGGGGCGGAAGCGGACTGCAATCTGAAACAAGCCAACCTGGCGGTTAAACAGCTAACAGAACTGCTTGATCAATTATTAATGCTGGCAAGACTCGATGCCGAGCAGATGGCAGCGATCACGGCAAGCAGCAGCGCTAGCGAAATCACTAGCAAAGCATTAACGCCGCTTCACTCTATGATCAAAGAAAGTCAGGTAGAAATTCATAAAATTATTCATAGCGATCAGGATTTATTTTTGCCACAAGAGCTCGTCGCTGTTGCCATCAGAAATGTCATAAAAAATGCCATTCAGTTCTCGGTTCCAGAGCAGTCAGTGTCAATCCTGGTGACAGAACAAGATGATTTTGTGACCTGGAAGATAACGGATGAAGCAGGGGGTATTGATGCTGAGTTACTACCTAATGTCACTAATCGTTTCGTGCATGACAAGAAAAAAGGTAACTTTGGGCTGGGCTTGAGCATCACCAAAGCCATCGTCGACATTCTCAATGGTGAGTTAAATATTGCCAATACAAAAACTGGTTTACGCGTTGAGATCTCTTTACCACATTCCAGTCAAGGTTTAGGTCGTGATGACACGTTTACTTAATGTTGTGACATCCTTTCTGTTGGTGGTCGCCTTGAGTGCTTGTACCACTCAGGACTGGCGAACGGCCAGCCGTGAACCAGCAGGCATTGCAGCTGATCCAAATAAAGAAAAACAAGCTATTATCGAGGTCTATGCTGCCGATGCGTTTAGCTGGCGTGGCTGGTTTGCTGTGCATTCCTGGATAGCGGTAAAACCAGAAAATGCGGCAACATATACGGTCTACGAGGTGGTGGGCTGGCGAGTAAAACGTGGTTTACCTGCATTACGTCGACACCAGACACCTATTGGTATGGTGCCAGACCCGAAAAAATCTTGTCTCTAAAAGGAAATAAAGCCGCCGAATTGATTCCTGAAATTCAAACCGTAGTAGCCAATTACCCTTGGGCAGATGAGTATTCTTTATTTCCTGGTCCGAATAGCAACACTTTTCCGGCCTGGGTAGGCTTACAAGTTAAAGAACTCGGACTAAAAATGCCATTTCGAGCCATTGGCAGTGGTTACGCAGACTAAGCTGTTTATCACTAAACAAACACACTATTCTTGTCGAAATTGTTTATCGTAGGCTTCCACAAAAGCATTATGCAGTATGGATAAGAAAGCTTGCCATGGACTGATATTCTCCTGATCCAAGCTACCACTGATTTGAATCTCGGCAGCAATTCTGTCCTTAGGTTGATTACGGAAAATTTGTCCCAATGCTGCCATAACTGATTCCCACACAACATTAATGAATCCTTCATCACTGTCTTCACTAAGATCTAAGATGGTCACGTTATCTAAAATGGGCCGGGCATAGCCGTTCAACTGACCATCCTCAGCTTTAAGGGACATTAACAACTCACCCTGACCTGACTCCATATTAAAGTTGGCATAAGCTTCGGTCAGTTCATTGAGTTTGACGGCATCGACATTTTCTACTTTTAATTTAATATCAAAGTTACGAAATCTTCCGAGCGGGTTCAGCTTTCCATCGATAGATAACTTAGCCGTTTCTAGCACTGTTCCTTTAAAAGATAATGCCGATTCTTTAGCATCATCACGATTGCTCAAACCGGTAAACTGGCCATTCAAATCGCTCAATACAAGGTGAACGGGCGGGTCCGACTGAAAGTTGTGAAAGTGAAGCTGCCCTTGTTTTATAGCAAGACGTTCGATTCTAATCGGTAGCAGTTGTTGCAACATCTCTCGCCAATCGGTGCCAGCACCTGTTTGCACCTTGTCATCATTTGCATCCACAAAATGTACTTCAGGATCGATAAGCTCTACATCAGCTACCACTGCACCACGGAGTAGTGCGGACCAGCTAATTGAGAAATCGATGCTATGCGACTCAAAGAAGGTGACGGGGATATCTCTGTCTGTTTTGACGATCTTAATGCTGTTTAAGGTATAGGCACCACGCCAGAGTGCGATATCAACATCCTCAATATGCGCACTGTAGTCGCCCATATTGGCTAGCTTCTCATTGAGATAATTTTTGACTAAGGTTGGTAGTGCCAGTTGGGTAGCCACAAGTAAAGCTACAAATGCGATAGCAATAATGAGAATAGGCTGTGCCTTACCCGTTTGTTTGTTATTGGCTTGCGCTATTCCTGTGCGAATACTGTCCATTTGACGATATTGCATGTCCCACTCCTTAATGACACTACTATGTGAATCTCATTTAAGTTCAATTATTTAATAACAGAACAAAAAGCGACCCTTAGTTAAAATGTAGCAATCTTGGTACTCAATTTGTTGTCTTGCCGCTGTCTCAATGACTTATTTCACATTACACTCGATGGCTAAAAGTGCTTAATGGCATCGGCCATTGGAGCAAGAAAATTGTCAAAGTCTAAATATATTGAGACGACTTTCGCTCTCTTAACCTAGGTAAAGCCAAATACAAAATTAAGTTGTTAGCATCAGCTTGTTCTTCATCACTTAACAGCTGATTTTTCTTAACACTATTCACCATTAAGCTGTGCATTTCAATTTTTAGTATTCGTTTTTAACGAGGTCAGTCAGTCACAGTTAAGATGCTGGTGAACAATCACAATGCAGTATTTATTCATAAATACTGATTCTAAAAAATATAAAGGACGCAATATGGACATTCTCAGAACGAATAACGACAGCAGTGTGTCATGGGCTTCAATTTTTGCCGGTGCCACCATCGCAGCCGCGATGACTTTACTTTTATTGATCCTGGGTTTTGGTCTTGGCTTCTCTGTTATTTCACCGTGGGAAAGTGAAGGCTTAAGTATGGAGACCATCGGTGTATCAACCATTGTCTGGTTAACCATTACCCAAATACTTGCCTCAGGCCTCGGTGGTTATGTAGCTGGGCGCTTACGAACGCGTTGGGTAGATATTCATGTAGATGAAAGCTATTTTCGTGACACCGCTCATGGTCTGATCAGTTGGGCGGTTGCGACCTTAATAGTTGCTACATTAGTTGTCTCAAGTGTCGGTGCGGCTATTACAGGAACCGCTAAAACAGGCGCTGCGATAACAACTGGTGCAGCCTCAGCTACCCCGGTGATCAGTAACGCGATCTCTGAGTCATCAGACTATGTTAGCAATGCACTTTTGCGTACGGAAACAGGCCAACAAATGGTTGAACGTGCCGATGATGATATACGTAATGAGCTCAGCACTATTGTTGTTCAATCACTACAGGATGGTGAATTGAATGAAAATGACAAACAGTATGTGGTTAGTATAGTGGCGAACTACACTAACCTGAACCAGCAACAAGCCGAACAACGTGTTAACGAAGTCATTGATCGTGCGTTAGCTAAGGCTGACGAGGCAGAACAAGCCGCACGTGAAGCTATGGAAGAGGCACTTTCAGCAGCAACCTTTGCGTCATTATGGTTGTTCATTGCCTTATTAATCGGTGCATTTATGGGCAGTCTGATGGCAACAATAGGTGGTCGTCAACGTGATGCGATCGTTCATTAAACCATATCGTTAATATCGAGCTTTCTTTTTAAGGAGAAATACTATGCGAGCTATTCTTTTATGGTTAATAGGTGTGCCTATCCCAATCATTATCTTATTAGCAATCTTGCTATAAATGAGTGATTAACAACGAAGAGGAGCCACACTAGTGGCTCCTTTTTTATTTAGAAGAGTCAGCTGGAATGTTCTATCAGTCCTTCATTGTGTCAGTACCAGCCGGGTTAGGTAACAGAGTGAGAAAGTTATCATGAGCAATCGCTTTTGCTACGTCCTCTGGTAGTGCATCTAATACTGGATCAAACCCATGCATAATTTTACCGATATTATCAAAGCTGCCGACCACATCACTACCAATCACAAACCGCGTTGGGTACTGCTTAAGTAATGCCAGCCATTTCGGACGAGGCTTGCCTTTTTCATTGAGTAAATACGGTTCAATCATTGTCCACGATAAATCGATGGTCAGATTATCGTACTTCTCTAGTAGCTCTTCTAGAAGCGGTCGGATAAAGTCCAGCTCCTCCTGATGACGATGCAGTTCTTTACTGGTACCAGCATGTGCCCAGATAAACTTTACATCAGGATTCTTGCCAAGAGCTTCTTCTAATTCTTCTAAATACAAGGGGTTACGCTCACGTTTTGATGTAATATTGCTATGTAGTAAAACAGGTAAATCAAACTCAGCGGCAAGTTTATAGACTTTCATCATCGCTTCACTATTGGCTCGAGGCGCGCTGCCATGTATTAAAGCGGTGAGATCGTCATGACGTGTAAACACTTCACCAATGCCTTGCCAAAATCCTGGGTTAAGCTCTAATGCACGACGGATATGGTTCACCGCATTTTTATCATCTGGGTTAAAGCCAGATAAGAAAGGAATAAAGCGTTTCTGTTGTTCAGTACTTAGATTTTTTATCGCAGCGTGTAGCTCAAGATCGGTGCCGCTATACCAATAAATCGGGGCATCATCCCCCGCATAATAGCGTGGTTTTTTGGGTTCATTTTCATCCCATGTCTTGGCAACGGGAATCCCCATAATGACAGCCTGGCTTATATCACTCTCATCCATCACCTTCAGTAAGGCCGGCATGCCATCTGTTTCCTGAAAAAAATCGACGTAATGTAAATGTCCATCTATATAGTCACGTGCTGAGACAAGCTGACTTATCAGCAAGCACGAAAAAGCGAATCCTGTTTTTAACTTCATTGTTATTGTTCATTCTATTTTTATTATTAAAGGTATTCAGAGTGTCAATTCAACAAAGAGTTCACAAAGAGTCGCCATGCCGTTGCTTATCCAATATGATTCATGTTAACAGGTCATGATAATCTTAAAGCGCCATAACAAGAAATGGAGTATTTCGATAATGGAAACCACCATTAAGAATGCGTTGAATGTGACACCTAACATTGCCAGTTCTGGACAACCCACTATCGACGAGTTTGAGCAAATTGCAGAGCAGGGGGTTCAAGTCATCATCAATCTGGCGATGCCTGATTCTACGTCAGCTATTGAAAATGAAGGCAGTATCGTCACCAGTCTAGGTATGACGTATATCCACATACCTGTGCCATTTGACGCCCCCAGTCAGACTCATTTAGAGCAGTTTCTTAATATTATGAAAGCATTTTCAGCGCATAAAATCTGGGTTCACTGTGCCATGAACTACCGTGCATCAGCTTTTTTATATCTTTATCTTCGTATTGTTGAAGAGAAACCAATTTTTGAAGCAAAACGTGCTTTATTAACTGAGTGGTTACCCAACGAAACATGGGCCACTTTTATCAAAGATTCAGAATCACTGTTATTGCCAGAGTGAAAAAAGCTCCGAACTAAAAGTCCGGAGCTGCTTGTTTATAAGTTTAAATCACTCAAACTTGGGTGGTCATCAGGTCGTCTACCTAATGCCCAATGAAATAAACGATCGGATTCTTTAATCGGCAAATCATTGATACAAGCAAAGCGACGCTGCATCAGACCTTGCTCATTAAATTCCCAGTTTTCATTACCATACGAACGAAACCAGTTGCCACTATCATCATGCCATTCGTATGCAAACCGCACAGCTATGCGATTTTGTTCAAATGCCCACAGCTCTTTTATTAGACGGTAATCGAGTTCTCTTGCCCATTTCTTTTGCAAAAAGTCTTTGACTTGTTCGCGGCCACGAGGAAATTCAGCACGGTTACGCCAGATAGTATCTTCGGTATACACCTGTGCCACACGATCCGGGTCACGGCTGTTCCAGGCATCTTCAGCCATACGCACTTTTTGTGTAGCCAAGGCTTCATCAAATGGCGGAAGAGGGGGCTTAATATCGGTTGTCATAGTGTTGTTCTCCAAAATAGATTTATAAATTAATGCCTGGCATGGATATATAGTTTGGTAAAGCTTCAAACCGCGTCAGCCACGCAGTGATGTTCTGATAGGGACTAAGATCGACCTGGCCTTCATGTGCTAAAGCCAGATAGGGGTACATAGCGATATCTGCAAGACTCAGTCTGTCGATGACTAGCCATTGTTTATCAGCTAAGTGACGGTCAATGATGTTCAGCAGTTTTGTCGTCGTATCTGTAGCGTGTTTAAGGTCGATAGGTCGGCCCATTTTATGATGCAGACGTAATCTGGCCGGGCCATTTTGTAGCTCATTGGCTGCTGTCGATAACCATGATGTGATATTAGCTAACTCAGCAGGATCATCCGACCAAAACCTGTCTTCACCATATTTTTTAGCTAAATACACCAAAATAGCCTGGCTATCACGAATGACAAGACCTTGATCATCAATCACCGGTGCCTGACCAAATGGATTTAACTTCAAGAAGTCATCACTTAATTGTTCAGATGTGCCTAAATCCAAATCATAGGTCTGATAATTCAAGCCTAAAAAAGCTAACATCAGTCGTACTTTATGGCAGTTACCCGATAATGCAATATTGTATAAGATCATTTTTTTGTCGCTCTTGTAAAAGGCAAATAAAATAGCTTTTTCAATCAATTACACGCTAATCATCAACTAAAAACTGTACAAACTCATCCTGAGTATAACGAGGCGTAATGTACTTCGGACAGTTCCAGTCCATCGCGTCAATGGTGATGACAATGCCTCGCTCAACAGGTGCTCTGAAATCAGCGAGTTCAAGTTGTGCCATCAAGCCAGCGTATTCGGCTTCCTGAATCACCTCAGCATGACCCCAGATTTTAAGGCGGCGAGTTTGAGCATAATCCATCAAAAACAGACAGACTTTATTATTACCCTGAATATTGCCTACAGTGAGGTACTGTCTGTTACCACGAAAGTCAGCAAAACCAATCTGTTTATCACTCAGTACCTTGAGAAAACCTTTGGGTCCACCTCGATGCTGAATATACGGCCAGCCATCATCGTTACTTGTGGCAATATAAAAACTATCCCGTTGTTTGATAAATTGCTCAGTTCGCTTATCAATACACACATCATCGGTATCACCTTGCTCGAATACCTGATACGTTTCCCGGCTACCCATTTCAGACTGTAACTGTTTTACATTGTCTGTGAACGCGATTTTTGCAAATGCTCTGGCCATAACACCTCCTCAGAATAGTTGCCCGATCGGCAAAAGACCGGGCAATATCCGTTAAGCCGCCTGATTCAGTTCAACTTTCGGGAAGTCGATATCTACCCGACTGGCCTTACTCAGAATATTGGTTAATAAATTCATGCCCGTGTGGGTAATGACTTCAACAATATCGGCATCAGTGAAACCAGCATCACGCATTTCCTGCACTTCCGCATTCGTCACTTCGCCTGTGTGCTCAGCTAATGTCCGTGCAAACTTCACAGCAACAGCGGCTTTGGCATCCTGACTGTCACCCTGACGGTTGGCATTGATTTCATCGGTATTTAAACCCGTCTTACGTCCAATAGCGGTGTGAGCTGATAAGCAATACCCACATTCATTTTTCTGAGCCAGCGTCAGCGCAATTCGTTCACGTGTGGCGGCGTCCAAAGAGCCATTGCCAGCAATATGATGAAAGCCCAGGAACGCTTTTAAGGCATCCGGTGAGTTAGCAAAGACCCGAAGGAAGTTTGGCACAATGCCCAGTGATGATTGGATAGCAGCAAATAATTCAGCTTGTTCATTGTTGGCTATATCATCAGTGATGGTTTTGATTCTGCTCATGTTTGTTCTCCTGTTATCAGTAAATAATGCTGTTGTGTTTCCAGCGAGAACATTATTCGCTATTATCAGAAATATAATAATCAGCCAAATGATTAATTAACTATTGCATAAAGTGGAATAATGAATGGACCGACTACATTTAATGACTGTCTTCGTGGCCGTGGTTGAGAATGAAGGCTTTGCCAGTGCAGCACGTAAACTCAGACTTAGTCCTCCAGCCGTTAGTCGTGCCGTTTCAGAACTGGAAACACGTCTCGGTGTAAAGCTATTGCACAGGACAACCCGCCACCTGCAAATCACCGATGCAGGCCAACGCTATTACAAAGATGCCAAGCAGATTGTCGCTCTATCAGAAGAAGCAGATGATGCCGTCAGAGGTAGAAATGCAACACCGAGAGGAATGGTCAGAATTACCGCCTCAGTATTATTCGGGCGGCTATATGTGATGGATGGCATTATCAGCTATTTAAAAAACTATCCTGACATGCAGGTGGATGCTTTATTCGTTGATCGTGTCGTCAATATGCTGGAAGAGGGTGTCGATGTCGCAATTCGAATTGGTGAGTTACAGGATTCATCCTATAAAGCCATCAAAGTCGGGGCTATTCGTCGTGTTCTCTGTGCGTCAACGGCATATCTGAAAGAATATGGCTACCCGAAAAAACCAGAAGATTTATCCAATCATAAAATCATTTTAGCCAGAGGACTCAGCCCCAGTAATGAGCTTAAGTTTATTGATAAAGGCAAAGCAAGCAGTGTCAGGGTAGACCCATTTTTAGCTGTCAGCGATAACTTCTCGGCAGAAAAAGCTGTATTAGCGGATATGGGGATATCACGTTTCCTGTCTTATCAAGTAGCAGAGAGCCTGGAGAGTGGGGCATTAAAAATCATTTTGAGTGATTACGAGCATCCACCCGTGCCCGTGCATGTGGTGCATAGAGAAGGTCGCTATTCTTCAGCCAGAACAAAATCCATGATTGACTGGATGGTAGATCACCTACGTTCACAAACATCATTGAACTAAAACAAAAGGAGGCAGTGACTCATTGTCACTCACCTCCTGATGCCGGTTGAATATTAGTGACTGTTAAAAACAAATCTATCCACGGCTATTTTTCCAGGGCCCCATAGTATTAAAGCAAACAGCAACCCACCCCAGATAACATGTAGTAATAACGCTGCCGGTGGCATGTCTGCGAGGCTAAAAACTGCCACAATATTAAAGATAAACAAGCCGATAGCGGCGACCGGAGTGATTAAGCCCATGAGCAGCAACACGGGTAAAGCAATCTCTGCGGCCGTGCCAAGATAAGCCGCAATATCATGTCTTAAAAAAGGCACCATGTATTCATATTCAAATAAAAACAGGGTCGACTCCCAGTCTTTTAATTTGTTAAAACCAGCAAAGAAAAAGACAGAGAACAAGTAAAACCTGACGCCCAGTAACGTTAAAGATTCAAGTACCGAACGTGCTTTTGTCAGATGTCCCAGATATGGGACGCGTAAATTAAGATAAGTCATCGTATTTCTCCTGATAGAAACCAGTGACAAGTCCTTCACTGGTGGATTGTTGTAACCACGTTTCAAAATCAAATTGAGGATTAACCTGGTCCAGTGCATCAGATATACCGTGACTAGAAAGCGTCAGCTTGATCCAATCAAGTTCTGTCTCATCCAGTTCACGAACATTGGCTTTCCAGTGTGGCCGCCAAACTAGAGCATGTTGACCTGCACCGTCTGTGAGTTTGTTTTTTGCCTGCTGAAGAAAGGATTGGCGTTGATTTTCATCTCGGGAGTGATGTGCCAGCCAGATATCCACAACAGGATAGCTGGATTCAAGTAGCGTCACTCCAGCACAATATTGAAGTTTAAGACTTGCCAATTCCGTCTCTGAGGCAATCTCAAATCCCATGACATTCTCGATATCACTGGCTCGTTCAGCGTGATGACAAAGCCAATCCAGCCGGGCACAATCAGCAATAAAAGCATAATCACCCAGGCTAGCTTGCTGCTCTAACCAGTCAGGAAATGTTTTGCCCCATACACCCCAGTCACCTTCCTCTAACATTTCATACTGGATAAAATCTTTAATCAGCGAGTTAAAGACGTCCTCACCAAGCAATGGCACAACGGTTGGGTAGGTAATAGCTAAGGCTCTGTTAGCATTCATTAGCAGATTATTTCTGTAAATAGACAGTACCTCAGAGCCAAAAGATGACTCACCCTGATGCCAAAGGGCCTGTAATAGGTCTGACTGATAATTAGCCATGACCTGACACCTGATTGGCATAATCTTTAGCCATGGCGGCTTGAGTGGTGAGCTCAGACCAGTCAGGCAACTTGGTATCCCATTCAATTAAGGTGGGCACCTTACCAAAACGTTTGATGGCTGCTGAAAATGCTGTCCAACATTCATCACTCACGGGTCCACTATGATCATCAATCCACATCTCAGCTGAGGGCTCAGCTATTCCGGCTAAATGGATTTCACCGACAATGCCAGTATCTAACTCAGATATGAATTCTAAAGCGGCCTCTAAAGGTGACCGGGACTGCTGATTGACAGCGTTTACTTGAATGTTATGAAGATCCAGCAACATCGCACAGCCGGTTGATTGACAAAGTAAATTGAAAAACTCTGCTTCGGGTATGACAGAGCCAGAGATGGGTAAATATGATGAAATATTTTCAATCAGTAGTTGCTGACCAAAAATATCCTGCACGCGTCGAATGTTACGACACATGACATTCAACGTTTCTTTATCAAACCGGATCGGAAGCAAATCACCAGCATGAACGGTATGGCCATCCTCATTCGACCAGCTAAAACAAGCGTGATCCGATACTAAAAAGGGTGAATAACGTTCAATCAACCGCCGCATCTTTTGGATATGGACGAGTGGCGGGGGAGCCAAAGACCCCAAACCGAGCGAAGTCCCATGAAAGCTTAGCTTATAATTCTCAGCAATCATCTCCAGGATGGCATGTGACACACCACCATCAGCAAAAAAATTCTCAGTATGCACTTCAACGAAGTCTACGGAGGCTGATTGCAAAGCCGCTTCATAATGTTTGGAGCGAAGCCCCACACCCACTTGCATCATCTCAGCCTCCATAGGTTCGCACATGGTCATTAGTTAGTGAGAAGCTTTTTCGCTTCATCTTTGGATAAGCCACCAAGGTCAGTACACGTACCTGCAGGTACTAATTTCCACTCCCCCGGATCATTATCCTTTTTAGACTGGGCTGCACATGAATGCGTACCCGCCAGATTGGCAC
>ENA-ORCW01000212-ORCW01000212.1-marine-metagenome-genome-assembly--contig:-NODE-212-length-58183-cov-3.368516_pt1 | contig 58183 bp, 52 predicted proteins | sample MGYA00237784_ERZ508517 | MGnify/ENA primary metagenome ERZ508517 (study PRJEB26187, sample SAMN06268979) | marine metagenome | isolation source: Tt ae E1 feedstock associated aerobic enrichment on...
CTTAAAGCAATACATCAAAACGATTGGTTTATTCAACAGCAAGGCTGAAAATGTCATCAAGACCTGTCGAATTTTAATTGAGCAACATAACAGTCAGGTCCCAGAAGATAGGGAAGCACTGGAAGCCTTACCTGGTGTTGGTCGCAAGACCGCTAACGTTATCTTAAACACCGTTTTTAAACACCCTGTCATTGCCGTAGACACGCATATCTTTCGTTTATCTAACAGAACAGGGCTGGCAAAAGGAAAAACGGTTAAGGCGGTCGAAGACAAACTTATGAAAGTTGTCCCGAAAGACTATCTGTTAGATGCGCATCACTGGCTAATATTACATGGCCGCTATGTCTGTCTGGCGCGTAAACCAAAATGTGACACCTGCTCTGTCACCCAATATTGTGACTATTACCGTGACCAGCAACGTCGTCAGTCACGAACTGCATCATAATGTTTGGTCAAAACCGACAAGAAATCAGACAAGTCTATTTCGATGTGTGGAAGAAATTCCATACTAGCGCCCCCCTCACTGAGCTCGAAAAACACATCGCTCATATCATTGAGCTTCATCCCGAATATCACGCCTTATTTAATCAACCAGATAAAATCGATCAAGACTACTTCGTTGAAGCTGGCGAAACCAACCCTTATTTACATATGGGGTTACATCTGGCTCTGCACGAACAGATTCAAACAAACAGACCCCAGGGTATTCGTGACATCTACCAGCAATTACTTCATGCCAAACAAGACCCACATCACTGTGATCACATGATGATGGACTGTCTGGCGCAATCAATATGGCAAGCGCAACGTGATGGCATGCCACCATCAGAAGACGAGTACCTAAACGCTTTGAAGCAGCTTTTGCCATAAATCACAGCAACTTAATTCATACTATTGGGTCATTAACATCAAATAGCCACAAGCGGAGCAAAGTGAATGAAAGCCTATGGATTTTTTCAAGCCAATGGACAAGCACAAGAACTTGAGCGCGAGACACCCTCACCCAAAGGGCATGATCTTCTTATCAAAATAGAAGCGATTGCTGTTAACCCTGTTGATACAAAAATTAAAGCCAGCCTGGATGACAATAATGACAAGGCCAAAATTATTGGTTGGGATGCCTCTGGCACTGTTGTCGAGACAGGTGACGATTGTGAATTATTTAACGTGGGTGATAAAGTTTTCTACGCTGGTGATGTCACGCGTGATGGCTGTTATGCCTCACATCAATTAGTTGATGAACGCATTGTCGGCAAGGCCCCACAAAATTTCACTGCTGAACAAGCTGCTGCCATGCCGCTTACCAGTATTACTGCGTGGGAAGCCCTATTCTCAAGAATGCGCATTCAGCCCGATATGGATAAAGGTAAAACCATCCTGATTGTTGGCGGTGCCGGCGGTGTAGGCTCAATTGCTATACAACTGGCTAAACAGGTTGCAAAGCTCAATGTCGTGGCAACAGCATCTCGTAAAGAGTCTATCGATTGGTGCTATGCAATGGGTGCAGATCACGTCATCAACCATCAACAATTAACGGATCATTACTCAGCATTAAATATTGCTGCTCCCGATTATATTTTATGCTTAGCAGATACTGACCCATACTACGATGAACTCACCGATTTGCTAGCCCCTCAAGGCATGATTTGTTTTGTTGTCACAAGCCAGCAAACTCACAATATAGACAAGCTCAAAAATAAAAGTGCAGGCATAGTCTGGGAGTTTATGTTTGCCAGACCTATGTACAAAACAGCCGATATGATCGAGCAACATCATATACTGAATAGCATCTCAGAAATGCTGGATATTAAAACGCTTAAATGTACTCACAAACAGACATTGGGGCCGATTTCTGCCAGCAATATTGAACAAGCCCACCAACGTTTACTATCCGGTCGTACTATAGGGAAAATATGTTTATCAGCAATAGAGAACTAATCCTTTCTGTTGCTTTTCGTGGCACAGAAAGTTCGTTAACCGTATAATCATCGCCATTATTAAAATAAGCAGAGGTTTTCAGTGAATAATAATAATTCTGGTCAATTTCTAATTGGTAGTATTGTCACCGTATTAATACTTTTCGGTTTGGTATTAGTTGTGCTGGATAACGCACTTGAATTAGGCAAGAATGCAACTGCTCCGGCCAGCATGGATGAAGAAGCCGTCGCTGAACGTATTAAACCCGTTGCAGAAGTCAATATTGGTGAGCCACCTGCTGTACAAGCAGCACCTGCAGAAGAAGATACCAATACTGGTGGCGGCGGTGAACAAATCGTGACGCAAGTCTGTGCTGCCTGCCATGGTGCTGGACTGATGAATTCACCAAAAATTGGTAATGCTGCAGACTGGGCTCCACGTATTGAAAAAGGTATCGACACCCTGCATAAACATGCTATTGAAGGATTTAATATGATGCCTGCTAAAGGTGGTCGTTCTGATCTGAGTGATGAAGCAATAATGGAAGCGGTAGACTACATGGTTGCTCAATCACAATAGCGTAAAGTCTGAAATGAACAAAAAAGCACTGTAGAGCGCTGCTCTACAGTGCTTTTTCATGTATAAATATAGAATATGAGCACCCGTTAGATAACAGGAAAATCAATGAATTTATTGGCGTTCAACTTACCTTTAGTTGCTCTAATCCCTTTTCTGGGCGCACCTATTGCCGCATGGGCTGCAAGATTTAATCGTGTTGCCTCAGCCTGGGTGGCGGGCATTGTCACCCTTTTAGCACTATTGATCTTGATGCCAGCTGTTCATATTCCTTTCGATAATGAAACACTGGTTCAGAGCTGGTCATGGCTACCTGCACTGGGTTTAGATTTCGCGTTTCGACTTGATGGCCTGTCGCTACTCTTTAGTTTTCTGATCTTACTGATTGGACTACTTGTCATTCTGTATGCACGCTATTATTTATCGGCTCAGGACTCAATGGGCCGTTTTTTTGCGTATTTATTGATGTTTATGGGCTCAATGTTAGGCATTGTGCTTTCAGAAAATTTAATCCAGCTTGTTATATTCTGGGAATTAACATCCTTAACGTCATTTTTATTGATCAGCTACTGGCAGTACAGCCAAGATGCCCGCGATGGTGCAAGAATGGCACTGACCATCACTGGTGCCGGTGGTTTAGCTATGTTGGCTGGCGTATTAATGATTGGCAATATGGTTGGCAGCTTTAATCTCACCGACGTGTTGGCATCAGGCGATCTTATTCGCCAAAATGAACACTATCTGACGGCATTAGTATTAATTTTATTGGGCGTATTTACCAAATCGGCTCAATTCCCTTTTCACTTCTGGCTGCCTCACGCCATGGCAGCACCGACCCCTGTATCGGCCTACTTACATTCAGCCACAATGGTGAAAGCCGGTATTTTTATTCTTGCTCGACTATTTCCGGTTCTTTCAGGCACTGAGGCCTGGGGTTGGTTAGTGGGCGGAGCTGGTATGATAACTATGGTGCTGGGCGCCTATACCGCACTCTTTAAGCATGATTTAAAAGGCTTGTTAGCCTATTCCACCATAAGTCATCTGGGATTAATCACGCTGTTGTTTGGTTTTAGCACCAAATTAGCCGCTGTGGCGGCCATCTTCCACATCATTAATCATGCGACCTTCAAAGCATCGTTATTCATGGTGGCTGGAATTATCGATCATGAATGTGGCACCCGCGATATGCGCAAAGTAAATGGCCTCTTAAAATACATGCCTCACACCGCATTACTCGCCATGATTGCGGCCTCTGCCATGGCAGGTGTTCCCCTTCTGAATGGCTTCCTGAGTAAGGAAATGTTTTTCCAACAAGCTTTAACCGCAACGGATCACCATACTCTTAGTTGGGCGATTCCCGTCATTGTGACATTCGGCGCCGTTTTTTCTGTTGCTTACTCGCTAAGATTTATCCACGATGTATTTTTTAATGGTGAACCTCAGGGCTTAAGCAAAACACCACATGAACCACCACGGTTTATGAAGATACCTGTCGATATTCTGGTATTGCTGTGTCTTGGGGTGGGTATGGTACCCATGCTGATTGTCGCCCCGATTCTAAGTGTGGCTGTCGCGGCGAGCATACAATCTGTACCACCTGATTATAGTCTTGCTATCTGGCATGGTTTCAATATCCCTTTATTAATGAGTTTTATTGCTCTGTTATTCGGCGTTATTGTCTATTTCTATCGGGAAAAATTATTCCGCTGGCACGATACAAATTTACCTCGTCTGGATGCGAAAACACTGTTTAACAGAATCACACACGGCTTGTTAGTGCTGAGTGGCAGAATCAGTCGATTATTTGATCGTGGCTCTTTGCAAAATGCCATTAGTTGGGTATTGCTATCTGGTGTCGCGGCAACGTTGTATGGATTTTTACAGTTTGATAGCCCACTGTTTGGTGACCGTACTTTACTGGATGCGAACCTGCTCACCATGGTGCAAGTGGGTATTCTTGTGATTGCCAGTATATTAACGGCGTTATTGCATCATCAAAGACTTGTTTCACTGATTATTATCGGTGTGATTGGTTTGATCGTCTCCCTGGGCTTTGTGAAATTCTCAGCACCTGATTTGGCTTTGACGCAATTATCCGTTGAAGTCGTCACGATTGTGCTGCTGTTATTGGCTCTGTTCTTCTTACCACAGCACAGTCCTCAGGAAAGAAGTCATAGACGACTGTTTCGCGACCTGGTTTTATCCATTTCTGCAGGTGTCACGGTGATGTTATTAGCCATGGCTGTAATGAGCCGGGATTACGCGAGTATTTCTGGATTCTTCCTTGAGAACAGCAAGCCTGGTGGCGGTGGCACTAACGTGGTGAATGTTATTCTAGTGGATTTCCGTGGCTTTGATACATTGGGCGAAATTGTTGTACTAGCCTTAGCTGGTCTGGGTATTTTTGCGCTACTCAAAGATCTGAAATTACCTGCACCGCAACGTGACATAGAGGGACGTGAGTGGAGTCATGATCCTCACCCGCCGATTATGCAAACACTGACAAGACTGCTATTCCCATTAATGTTAATGGTTGCCGTCTTTATCTTCTTGCGAGGTCACAACTTACCTGGTGGTGGCTTTATCGCAGGATTGATTGCTGCAGTAGCACTCATTTCACAGTATCTTGCAAACGGTATTGCCTGGACAAACGCCAGAATCAAAGTGGATATGCATAAAGTCATTGCGGTTGGTTTAACAGCAGCTTTTGTCACCGGGTTAGCAGCCATGTTCCTGTCTTATCCGTTCCTAACGACGACATTCACCTATCTGACATGGCCGATTGTTGGCAAATTTGAAATTGCCAGTGCCATGATATTTGATTTAGGTGTATTTCTGGTGGTCGTTGGTGCAACCGTACTTATTCTGGTCGAACTGGGTAAGCTCAGTCACGCATCTCATGGTTTAGCTCAACAGGAGAAAAAATAGATGGAGTGGTTAGTTGCCATCGCGATAGGTGTCATGACATCAAGTGGTGTCTACCTTGTGCTTCGGGCTCGTACCTTTCCTCTGGTACTGGGGTTAACGCTGATTTCCTATGCAGTGAATGTATTTTTATTCGTTATGGGACGCTTACAAATTGGTGAGGCTGCCATTATCTCTGCGGAAACAACCAAATATACCGATCCTCTTCCTCAGGCGCTGGTATTAACCGCCATCGTCATCGCATTTGGCATGACGGCCTTTTTGATTGTTCTGGCTTTAAAAGCACGTAGTGAACTGGGTAACGATCATGTCGATGGCATGAGTTATGTGGCTGAAGAACAGGAGAATAAAGTAGCAGGAGGAGATGCCAAATGACACTGTCACAGCTACCAATCCTGCTAATTTTGTTACCTTTATTGGGTGGCATACTGACATTATTTTCTCGGCCCAAAGGTATCCCGCTACAGCGTATAGTTAGCCTGATATTTACTACGGCTCTGCTCTTGCTGAGTATCTATACCGTCACTATCGCCAATAGTGGTGATTATTCTGTTTACTTACTTGGTAACTGGACAGCGCCATTTGGCATCGTGATGGTGTTGGATAAGCTATCTTCCTTGATGATACTGCTGACATCCATACTGGCAGTTATTGCATTGGCTTATGCCATTTCTCAGGGTACCGATAAAAAAGGTCAACATTTTCATGTGCTCTATCAAATCCAGCTTTTTGGTCTGAATGGTGCTTTCCTGACTGGTGACTTGTTTAACCTGTTTGTCTTCTTCGAAGTGCTGTTACTCGCATCATATGGCTTATTACTCCATGGCGGCGGCCGCCTTCGCACTAAAGGCGGGCTGCATTATGTCGTCATTAATCTGGTCGGCTCCAGCTTGTTTTTATTCGCTGTGGGCACACTCTATGGCATTTTGGGCACATTAAATATCGCTGATATGTCTACGCACATTGCTCAGCTGGACAGTGCTGATCAAGGTATTGTGGCAGCAGCTGGACTGCTTCTTTTAGTGGTGTTTGGTATCAAAGCGGCTATTTTCCCGCTCTATTTGTGGCTACCTGGTGCCTATGCCAATACCTCTGCTGCCGTGGCTGCTTTATTTGCGATCATGACCAAAGTGGGGCTCTACGCGATTATTCGTGTTCACGGCACCTTATTCTCAGAACAGGCAAACGCGCTATCTGGCTTGCATGCTGAGGTAGTATTAAATCTTGGCTTGGTCACGTTAACAATGGCCGTCCTTGGCGTATTTGCATCCCGTGCATTAAAAGAACAAACCGCTTTTCTGATACTGGCTTCCGTCGCCACGCTTTTGATTGGTATCGGGATTAATACAACCGAAGCGTTAGCGGCTACCTTGTATTATCTAATTCATTCCACGCTGATTGGTGCCGGATTATTTCTGGTAGCCGACATCATTGCTCGAGCCAGAGGCTCATACTCTGATAGGTTACGTCCTGGCGCCCCAATGAAACATGCCATTCTTTTAGGCTCTGTGTTTTTCATTACCGCTATTGCTATTGTAGGCATGCCACCACTGTCAGGGTTTATCGGTAAAGTAATGATTTTGGAAGCCGCGCTGAGCAGCACATTAAGTACCTGGATCTATGCCATCATTTTAATAGGCAGCTTATTAATGATTATGGCGATGGCACGGTCAGGCTCAATCATTTTCTATCAAACGGATACCTCTCTCGATGATGACAGTGAGAAGCTGAATATACGTGCATTGGCTCTGGCTTTAGTTTTAGTGCTAGCCAGTCCGATATTAGTCATTGCAGCCGGTCCTATATCTGATTTTACCCAGAGTGTGGCTTCACAACTGAATGATCATCAAGCTTATATTGATGCAGTAATGGGCCAGCCTGCCTATCAGGGAGGAGAATAATATGTGGCGAAAATGCTTTCCTCATCCATTTCTCACTCTGGCCTTATGGGCTATCTGGCTTTTATTGAATAACACCTTATCGGCTGGCCATATGATTTTAGGTGGCTTACTCGCAATATTTATTCCTTGGTTCAGTGCTGGATTCTGGGAGGAACGCGTCATGGTACGTCGGCCATGGTTGCTGATTAAGTTTTTCAGCTCTGTGCTCTGGCAGATAGTGATTGCCAATATTCACGTGGCGCGTCTTATTCTCATGTCCTCAGATAAACTGCGACCCGGTTTTGTTGAGATACCATTGGATTTAACATCACCATTGGCCATCAGTATTCTTGCCAATACCATTTCACTGACTCCCGGGACTGTCACCTGTGACTTGTCTAAAGACCAGAAAAAGCTGTTGATTCATGCCCTGCATATCGATGATGCCCAAGCTACCATTGATGAAATCAAACAGCTGTTTGAAAAACCGTTAAAGGAGATTTTCAACTAATGCTGAATATCGCCATCATTACAGCCTGCGTTATGGTGTGTACGGCCCTGCTATTGAGCCTTTATCGACTACTTATCGGTCCTAGTGTGCCGGATAGAATTCTGGCCCTCGATACACTGTATATTAATTCAATTGCCCTACTTATCCTGCTGGGTATTTTCCTGCGAAGCAATCTTTATTACGAAGCCGCTCTATTGATTGCGTTGATGGGGTTTATGGGTACACTCGCGCTAAGCAAATACCTGCTGCGCGGCGATATAATGGAATAAATCATGTTAGAAATTTTATTATCTATTCTGATTATTCTGGGTGGTTTCTTTACGCTGGTCGGTTCCCTAGGCTTATTCAAACTGCCTGACTTTTATATGCGTTTACATGGTCCCACCAAAGCCAGTACTCTAGGTGTCGGTGCTGTTCTGGTGGCATCTGCCATTCATTTCAGTACCAAAACTGATGGTATCAGCTTGCATGAAATACTGGTGACTTTATTTTTATTTATCACCGCTCCAGTCAGTGCACATTTGATGGCAAAGGCTGCACTTCATATTAAAGTCAGACAAGAAAAACGTACGTTGAATAAATCTGACCAGGAAGAATAATGCATATCTGGGTCGATGCCGATGCTTGTCCGGCTGTTATTAAAGAAATCCTGATTCGGGCTTCAAGACGCACCTCCCTGCCGCTGACCTTTATTGCAAACCACGCGATTAAGGTGCCGGCAGATAATCAAATTCAGTTTATTCAAGTCGCCTCAGGTTTTGACATGGCAGATGATGAGATAGCCCGCCGTGTTCAAATGAAAGATTTAGTTATCACTGCTGACATTCCACTTGCCAACGATGTGATTGATCGTGGCGGCATCTGCCTCAGCCCACGTGGTGAACTAATGGATAAAAGCAATATTGCTGCACGTTTAACCATGCGTAATTTTATGGATACCATGCGTTCAAGCGGTGTGGATACAGGTGGACAGAATGCCTTTAATCACCGTGACAGAATGCAGTTTGCCAATCAACTCGACAAAATTATTCAATCATCATTTTAATAAAAACCGAATAACCGGAACAATTGTATTGATAATTCTGTCTCAGCGATGGTTTTCACAAAGGAGAGAGAAATGATAAATGATTCGATAGACCGATATGGCAGTGTGACGCGTTTTTTCCACTGGTTAGTAGCCGTACTTGTTTTCCAACAATTTTTTAAATTTGCTGATCGGATTAACGATGGTAAACACTGGCTGGGGGATACATTTGGTCCCTATCATGTGTCGATAGGCGCAATCATTATGATTCTCGCCATAGTACGTTTGTTGTGGAGTATGAAACAAAAAAATCAACGTCCGATTATTGAAGGCGCCAACAGCAAACTGGTAAAAACGGTACATAGCATCATGTATTTTTGCCTGATTGCTATGCCACCACTGGGTGCACTGTATATCCATGGACATGGGTATCCAGTCAAAGTATTTGGTCAGGTACTCATTGAAAAACCAGCTGATAAAGTGCAATGGGCTCATGACATCGGCGAGTTACACTCAGTATTAGCTATCGTACTGGCTATTTTGGTGGTCGGCCATATTGGCGCTGCACTCTACCATCACTTTATACGTAAAGACGACACGCTTCGTCGCATGGTTTAGCATAAAAAAGCCCGGTCACTTCAGTCACCGGGCTTTTTTTTTATTTCAGCATTTGCCGAATATTAGAGAGATGCGCCTTACCACGCTCTTTGCGTTCTTCCGGATCAGCCTGTGTTTTTTCAGACATCCAAATCAGATCATCTGATGGTAACTCACGAAGAAAACGGCTTTCCTCACACTCCATCTTCTCACCATAACGCTTACGCGTATTAGCCATCGTCATGACCAGACTGCGTTGGGCTCGGGTAATACCGACATAGGTCAGGCGACGTTCTTCTTCGATGGTGCCTTCTTCGATACTGGTACGGTGAGGCAGGATTTCTTCTTCCATGCCAATCATGAAGACATGTGGAAACTCCAGACCTTTTGCGGCATGTAAGGTCATCAAATGCACGGCATCCGCTTGGTTTTCGTCTTCCTGACGATCCAGAATGTCCATCAATGTCAGTCTGGCTGCAATATCGCCAATACTTTTCTCTTCGGTATCATTTTCGATGATACGTTCAATCCAGCTCAACAGCTCGAGCACGTTGTCCATGCGCCGCTCTGCTTTATTCGGATCGCCACTGGTTTCTTCCAGCCAACCACGATATTCGATTTCTTCGACCATATCGCGGATCGCACTCATTAAGTCACCACGTTTAGCTCTATCTGCAATATCAACCAACCAATTAGCAAAATGGGTCAGATTCAGAATCGCTTTTTCAGGCAATTTTTCAGCCAGGCCCATCTCAAAGCAGGCACCAAACAAACTGGTTTTACGCTCAGTAGCATAATTTCCCAGAGCTTGTAGAGTGCTTGAACCTATACCACGGCGCGGCGTATTAATAACCCGAAGGAAGGCATTGTCATCATCCTGATTCGCCAGCAATCTCAGATAGGCCATGATGTCTTTCACTTCAATCCGTGAGAAAAACGATGTACCCCCGGTTAAGAAGTAAGGCACATTATGTTCACGTAATACGCGTTCAATCGGTCTGGACTGATGATTACTGCGATAGAGGATCGCATAATCTTTGAAACTCGCCTGATGTTTCAGCTTGTGATAAAGCAGCTCAGACACCACTTTTTCTGATTCATGATCATCATCTCGACAGCCGATCACCCGTATCGGATCACCCGCTCCCAGTGCACTCCATAATTGCTTTTCAAATACGTGAGGATTATTGCGTATCAGAGTATTAGCCACTCGTAGAATGCGGCTCATGGAACGGTAATTTTGTTCGAGTTTAATCAGTTTCAGACGAGGATAGTCGGTCTGTAGTTGTGCCAGGTTTTCTGGTCGTGCACCTCGCCATGAATAGACAGACTGATCATCATCACCTACCACTGTCAGTGCTTCACGAATGCCGACCAGCTGCTTGACCAGCTCATACTGGCAGCCATTGGTATCCTGATATTCATCCACTAACAAGTAGTGAATACGCGCTTGCCACTTTTTTAATACTTCAGGATTTTCACGAAACAACACCACTGGTTTGAGGATCAAATCATCAAAATCAACAGCGTTATAGGCTTGTAACGCAGCGGTATAAAGTGGATACACTTTCGCTGCGGCCATTTGCGTACCTGCTTCAGCAATTTGCATGGCCTTGTCAGGCAGAATCAGCTGATTCTTCCACTCTGAAATTTGCCACTGCACCTGTTCAGCATGCTCACTATCTGCAGCAAAATCACGTCCCATCAGATCACGTAATACCGCCAGACTGTCTTGAGCATCAAAAATAGAAAAACCACTGCGATATCCGAGTGATTTATATTCACGGCGTAGAATATTCAAACCAAGTGTGTGGAAAGTTGAGACCATCAAACCACGTGCTGCCGCCGAGTTTTGACGGCTGGCCATCAATTCAGACACACGTGTTTTCATCTCACGCGCCGCTTTATTGGTGAAAGTGACTGCAGCAATATTTTTGGCTGGAATACCACACTGCTCAATCAGATAGGCAATCTTTCGGGTTATTACCCGCGTCTTACCACTACCGGCACCAGCTAAAACTAAGAGGGGTCCATCTATATGACGCGCAGCTTCCTGCTGCTGCGAGTTAAGATCATTGAGCATTAACGCCTCTGAAAACTACATGATCAAACGAGTGTTTCCACTCAACAAATAAGGTAAAAAGCGGCAACATTAGTGACCTACATCAAGCCGACGATAGCTAATGGCTTCGCTGAGATGTTCAGTTTGTATTTGACGACTTCCTGCAAGATCAGCAATCGTTCTCGCCACTTTTAGAATTCGATGGTAGGCCCGTGCTGATAGTCCAAGGCGAACAATCGCCTTTTCCACTAGCTGATAATCGTCTTCACTCAACAGACACACATCCTCAATTTCTTTTTGGTCTAACAAATTATTGGCTTTACGCTGTCGTTCGAGCTGTCTCTTGCGGGCTTTTTCTACTCGATGCCGCACCTGCTCAGAATATTCGGCTGTCGCATCGACATGTTGATGTCTTAATAAGCTTTTATCTACCGCAGGCACGTCAACCAACATATCAATTCTGTCCAGCAATGGGCCGGAGACTTTAGCACGATAGCGACGAACTTGCTCTTCTGTGCACCGACAGCGAGACTCGCCCAGATAACCGCAAGGACAAGGATTCATGGCTGCCACCAGTTGAAAGCGGGCTGGAAACTCCGCCTGATGAGCTGCTCTCGACACCGAGATTTTGCCAGATTCTATTGGCTCGCGCAGCACTTCCAACACACGCCGGTCAAACTCAGGGAGTTCATCAAGAAAAAGTACGCCATTATGCGCTAATGATATTTCTCCCGGTCTCGGATGACTGCCTCCCCCCACTAAAGCCACAGCAGATGCTGTGTGATGAGGTGAACGAAATGGACGCTGACGCCAATGACCAGGATCAAAACCGTTAGAAGCAATAGAATGTATGGCTGCCGTTTCTACTGCTTCAGCTTCAGACATCGTGGTTAATATGCCAGGTAATCGGCTGGCAAGCATGGTTTTCCCTGTGCCAGGCGGTCCACAGAACAAAATACTGTGTGAGCCTGCTGCGGCAATCTCTAGTGCTCTTCTTGCATGAGACTGCCCTCGAATATCAATGAGATCTGGATAGTCTGCTGCATCAGATAAATCTGGCGAACTCGCCAGGTTAAGTCGTTGTTGTCCATGTAAATGCGCACATACGGCGAGCAAGTTATCTGCCCCAAAACTCTCACATTGTTCAATCAAGGCAGCTTCACCGGCATTGATTTCTGGCAGAATCAATGTACGTTTGGCTGCCGATGCGGCCAGTGCGGTTGGCAATACGCCACGCACAGAACGACATTCGCCAGCCAGCCCTAATTCACCAATAAATTCCTTATCAGCAATTGCTCGCAGCGGAATCTGGTTTGATGCCGCTAAGATGCCTAATGCTATGGGTAAATCAAACCGTCCACCTTCCTTGGGTAAATCTGCAGGTGCCAGATTGATAGTGATACGTTGTTGAGGGAAGGTAAACTGGGAGTTCAATATGGCAGAACGCACTCTATCCTTGCTTTCTTTCACCGCTGTTTCTGGCATCCCGACAATCGACAAACTAGGCAAACCATTCGATAGGTGCACTTCAATTGTGACTTCTTGGGCATGTATGCCTGTCACCGCACGGCTGTAAACCTTTGCGATACTCATACTCCATCCTTGGTTGAGTGTAAAAAAGAAATATTAGCCTAACTTTTTTTGAGATGCCGTGAAACTTGTCGAATAAATAAAGGACAAAAAAGCGTTGCGTTTTTACGAGCGAGGTTGCTTGTGTTAGTTTAGTAGCGCGCAACTCATCTAATACAAATCTCCGGAGTTTATATGTACAAGCCTAGCTTGAGGACTATTTTTTTATTAATTTCAAGCACATTGACCAATATCGCAGTAGCTGACCAAGTCGTTCTTGATGATGGCAGTATGCTCAAAGGGACAGTAAAACAAGTCGCAAATGGTCAATTAATCATGGACACAGCCTTCGCTAATGAAGTCACGATTGATTATGCTCGCGTCAGCCAAATCACTACTGATAAAAAATATCTGATTGAGTTAGACAGCCGCGACAGAATAGTCGGCCAACTATCTGTTGATAATAACGGCCAAGCGCAACTGACTAATACAGCATTCGGTAATGTGGATATTAACCCAAAAAATATCAAAAACGTTTGGGCTACTGATGCCACAAAACCTCAAATTCTTGCTGTACAACAAGAATATCAAGACGAAATCGAAACCATTAAAGCTGACAAAGAAAAAGAAGTTGAAGACATAAAAACGTCTTATGAAACAGCGATTAACGCGCTACGTGAAGAACGAAATCGTCTGCGTGATCCATGGAGCGGCAGCATTGCAATGGGTGTCACGGGTGCATCAGGTAATACAAATCGATTTGGCGCGCATGGTCGTGGTGAGCTGAACCGTGAAACAGATGCCGAACGCATGAATCTCTACATGGAAATTAACTTCCAGAAAGAAGATGGCGAACAAACCGCCAACCAAAAGCTGGCCGGTCTATCTTTAGAACGTGATATCAGCGAAATGTGGTTTGCTCGTGGTTCAGCCGACTTTGAAATTGATGAGTTTGAAGAATTAGACTTACGAGCCATTGCCGCAGCGAGTTTAGGTCGATTTTTCATTCGTGAAGATGATCTCAAATTCAAAGGCTTCGCCGGTCTGGGTTATCGCTTTGAAAGCTACAGCGATGGCACAAAAGATAAAGACCCAACAGGTGTATTAGGCTATGACGTCAAATACAAAATGAACAGTAAACTCAGTTTATTTCATGATCTGACCTACTACCCATCATTCAGCAGCCCTGGCACCAACTATCTGATTGTCACCAATTTTGGTGGAGAAATGCCTATTACTGAAAAAGAAGACTGGAAGTTACGTGCTAGCTTGCGTAGCAAATATAACAGTCAACCTGCTGAAGACGCTGAGACAACTGATACCACGTATCAAATGAACTTAGTCTATGATTGGGAATAAAGCTCTCTCTTAAAGACATAAAAAAAGGCGCTTGAAGCGCCTTTTTTATTGCTGATAGAAAAATAAAATTAATCTAAGTAAGTACAGCAGTAATCCACTAACTCTAAAATCTGGATATCGAATGATGAGTTAGCAGGCACATTGAAAGACTCGCCAGCTGTCACATCAATCCACTCTGCATCTCCTTTCAATCGATAGCTGAGTTTACCTGCCAGAATTTCCATCAATTCGGCTTTTTCAGTACCAAAGGTAAACTCGCCAGGCATCATAATGCCTAATGTTTTGTAGCTGCCATCAGCAAATGTCACTTTACGGCTGGTCACATTACCATCGAAATAAACGTTTGCTTCACGTGTGACCGTGACATTAGTAAATTCAGACATAGTGTTTCTCTTATTTAGGTGGGTTTTCTAACTCGGCGACACGTCGTTCCAGTGCCTCCAACTTTTCACGGGTACGCAGCAATACTTGCGCCTGTACATCAAACTCTTCACGCGTGACTAAATCCAGCTTGGTGAATGTCGCGGTGAGGGCTGAACGAATGTTCTTTTCAGCATCTTCCTGCATTTGCACTAAACCCGGTGGTAATGCTTTGCTGATGCTTTGTACGACTTCTTCAATTTTCTTAGTATCAATCATCATCTTTCCCCTTATATCTTCATGACTATTCTACGGCATTTAAAAACAGACTCAATTTGTTATTTCTTGCCTAATAAGGAACCCAGAATACCTCTGACAATTCGACGACCTAATTGACTGCCAATTGCACGCATCGTACTTTTTGCAAAGGCTTCCAGCACGGTTTCACGCCTTCTCTTAATTGTTTTGGGTTCGTCTTCAGGCTGATTCTTTTCAGCCTCCTGGGCTTTTAATGCACGCTCTGCCAGCACTTCATAGGCTGACTCTCTATCCAGCGTCTTGTCATAAACACCGGCCACTAAAGACGTGCTCAGCAGACTCTGTCTTTGCTGCTCAGTAATGGGACCAATCTGACTCTGTGGCGGTTTGATAAGCGTTTGCTGCACCACCTGCGGGCGACCTTTATCATCCAGTGTGGAGATCAGGGCTTCGCCCACACCTAAACTCGTCAGCTTTTCGCGGGTATCAAATTCTGGGTTATCACGGAACGTTTCAGCAGCTGCTTTTAACGCTTTTTGGTCTTTTACGGTGTATGCACGTAAAGCATGTTGAATGCGGTTGCCATGCGTGTAGCGTCCAAGTATCCACGCTCGCGCATCGCTTCGTCCAACGCCTGGATCTGATCCTCGTCGACGAACACTTTGAGATCGCCGGCATAGGTGAAGTCCACCTGGGTTGTGAGAAAGGTCGCCGAAGCGACGCGCTCGTCCTCGTCGGCCGCCATCAACGCCAGACCTGCTGCGAGCAAGGTGCCGCCAACGCAATAACCCATGGCATTGACGTGTTTTTCACCGGTTGCCTCTTGGATCGTGTCGAGAGCGAAGCGGATGCCCTCATCCACATAATCCGCCCAGTCGAGGCGCGCATGGCGCTCATCCGGATTGACCCAGGAAATGACGAAGACGGTGTGTCCCTGTTCCACCGCCCACCGGATGAACGAGCGCTTCGGATTGAGGTCGAGAATGTAGAACTTGTTGATCCAGGGGGGCACGACCAGGAGCGGGCGCTTTAGAACCTTCTTGGTGGCAGGTTCATACTGCAGGATTTCCACGAGCTGATTGCGCGCGATGACCTTTCCGGGCGTGGTGGCGATGTTCTCACCCACCTTGAACTTGGAGCTGTCCGACTGGCGCAATTTCAGATCGCCCTTGCCGGCAGCGATATCCTCGGCAAGCATGCGCATGCCTCGGACCAGATTTTCGCCATCGCTGGCCATCGTTTCCCGATAGAGTTCGGGATTGGTGAGCAGAAAATTCGACGGTGATAGCGCTTGGCTCATCTGCTCGACGTAGAACCGCGCCTTGTGACGCGTGACGTCGTCAAGATCGTCTGCGCCATCGACGAGGTCTACTGCCCAGCGCGAGGTGACGAGATAGGCCTGTTTCAAGAAACTGAAAAAGGCGTTGCGGCCCCATTCAGGATCTTGGAAGCGCCTATCATTCTCGGATGCCGATGCATAGTCGACGACGGTGTCTTCGCTCATGCGGCGGATGGCATTGGCCCAAATGCCCATGAACTCGGCAAAGAGCCTGGTCTGCGCTTCCAATGCGCGGGTGGGATCGCTGAGCCAGTATTCGCTCACACGGGAGAACGTTCTGATCATGTCGGCGAGTGGCGCCGCGGAGATGTCGCTCGATTCGCTCTTCTCCCGCGCTTCTGTCCACGAGGCGGCCGCTTTGCCAAGTTCCTCCAACGCTCGCGCAAGATTTTGCGCGAGACGATCAGGGTCTTTTGCGAAATACTGGTTTATCGTTGTATCTGTGTGATCTTTTGCGCCATTGGTCTTCTTGTCTTGAGCCATGATCTGCGCCCGAAACCTGGATACGCCTTTTAAGCGGCGCGGAGTTAACATAATCTCACGGGAGGCTCCCCGCGACCATCATGCATGGTAGTGGCTCGAATCGGAAGAGAATATGAAAATCAGATCTCAAGGCAGATTTTTTCGCGCTACCGGATTGATCGTGCCAACGGCGGTGCTTTTGCTGACCCTCGCGGGTTGCGTCAGCGCCAGCCTGGAAGACGCCGCACCTTCCGCTGCTGTCAGCACACCGACATCGCGGCCCGCGCCTGTGTCTGAGGTCGCCAATGCGCCCGGGGTGCGCAACACGGGCGCATATCCGGATCTCAACATACCGCCGGAATCGGCGGCAATCCCGATCGATGCGACTGAAAAGGATACGCTGACGCGTGATCTGTCAGCCGCTCGGGAGCGTTTGGCGGGAAGCGTGCCGTCCAGCAACGCAGACGCTGAGGCGCTTCGGTTGCGTCGCCTTGCGAAAACGCATGCATCGCGGCAGCTCGAAGAAATCGAAAAGTCTGAATAAGGCGAGCCGGCATCCCCTCGACCGGCTGTGGGATTGGGTATATGAGGACCGGGCGCGGGTTCCGCGCAACCCGCATTGAGGTACGACGATGGAAGAATTCCATAAGATCCGCCGGCTTCCGCCTTATGTGTTCGAACAGGTCAACCGCCTGAAGGCGAGCGCGCGTTCGCGTGGTGCCGACATTGTCGATCTGGGCATGGGCAATCCCGACCTGCCAACACCGCAGGCCATCGTCGACAAACTGTGTGATGTCGTGCGTGATCCCCGCACGCACCGCTATTCCTCGTCACGCGGCATTCCGGGCCTGCGCCGGGCACAGGCCGCCTATTACGAACGCCGCTTCGGGGTGAAGCTCGATCCCGAGACGCAGGTGGTCGCGACGCTGGGTTCCAAGGAAGGTTTCGCCAACATGGCCCAGGCGATCACGGCGCCGGGCGACGTTGTTTTGTGTCCGAACCCGACATATCCGATCCATGCCTTCGGCTTCATCATGTCAGGTGGCGTGGTGCGCGCTATTCCCGCAGAGCCGGACGCGCATTTCATCCCCGCACTGGAGCGCGCGGTGCGCTATTCGACGCCGAAGCCGCTGGCGTTGATCCTGAATTATCCCTCGAACCCGACGGCCTGTATGGCCTCGCTCGATTTCTACAGGGATGTTGTGGCGTTCGCCCGCAAGAACGATCTCATCATCCTGTCGGATCTTGCGTATTCGGAGATTTATTTCGACGGCAATCCGCCGCCCTCGGTTCTGGAAGTGCCCGGCGCGATGGATGTGACGGTGGAGTTCACCTCCATGTCGAAGACGTTTTCCATGCCCGGCTGGCGCATGGGGTTTGCGGTCGGCAACGAGCGCCTGATTGCCGCCTTGTCGCGGGTTAAGTCCTATCTGGATTATGGCGCGTTTACACCAATCCAGGTGGCGGCTGCGGCTGCACTGAACTCCGACGGTATGGAGATCGAAGAGGTGCGCGCAATCTATAAGCGCCGTCGCGACGTTTTGGTGGAATCCTTCGGTCGTGCGGGTTGGGACGTTCCACCTCCCCCGGCGACCATGTTCGCCTGGGTGCCTATCCCGCAGGCTTATAGCGATCTCGGGTCTTTGGAGTTTTCCAAACTGTTGGTCGAAAAGGCCGATGTGGCGGTTGCGCCTGGCATCGGTTTCGGTGAGTTCGGCGACCGGCATGTGCGCATCGCGCTTGTGGAGAACGAGCATCGGATTCGTCAGGCTGCACGCAGCATCAAGCGCTTTCTTGCAACCGCACCGGAAAACACCGACAACGTCATTCCGCTCGGCGCCCGGCGCTGAGCCCAATTCACTGAACTTTCGAGAAGGAGCACGCCGCATCATGGCCGAAGCGTTGCGTATTGGAATTGCGGGTTTGGGAACCGTGGGAGCTTCCGTCGTGCGCTGCATGACGGACAAGGAAGCGGAACTGACCCGGCAATGCGGACGCACGATGGCGCTGACGGCGGTTTCGGCGCGCGACCGCAACCGCGACCGCGGCATCGAGTTGGGGAACGCGCAATGGTTCGACGATCCGGTAGAACTGGCCGGTTCGGCCGAGATCGATGTCTTCGTCGAGTTGATTGGCGGTGACAGTGGGGCGGCTTACGATTCGGTGAAGGCCGCGCTCGAGGCTGGGCGTCACGTGGTGACGGCAAACAAGGCGCTTCTTTCCAAACACGGTGTGGCCTTGGCGGCGATCGCCGAAGAGAAGGGGGTTCTTCTTAATTATGAGGCTGCCGTCGCAGGCGGGATTCCGGTTATCAAGACCATGCGCGAGGCGCTGGCCGGAAACGAAGTGAGCCGCGTGTTCGGGATCATGAACGGCACGGCCAACTACATCCTGACGCGTATGGAAGAAGAAGGGCTTTCCTTCGAAGACTGCCTCGCCGAAGCGCAGCGCCTGGGTTACGCCGAGGCCGATCCGACCTTCGACATCGAAGGGCACGACACGGCACACAAATTGTCCATCCTTACCAGTCTGGCCTTCGGCTGCGAGATTTCGGCCGACGACATTTATATGGAGGGCATCTCCAATATCAGTCAGGCTGACATTCGCGCCGCCAGCGAGCTCGGTTACCGGATCAAACTGCTCGGCGTTGCCATGAAGACCGACAGCGGCATCGAGCAGCGTGTGCATCCGACCATGGTGCCGAACCAGTCGGTTATCGCGCAGGTGCATGGCGTGACCAACGCCGTCGCCATCGAGACCGACGTGCTTGGCGAGCTCCTTCTGTCCGGCCCGGGCGCCGGCGGCAGTGCAACCGCCTCAGCGGTGATCGGCGACATGGCCGACATTGCCAAGAGTCGCCCCGGCTTCCAGCACGGTCCCGTGTTCGGGCGCCCGGCTGCCAGGTTGAAGCCATACCAGCGCGCGCGCATGCGTTCGCATGAGGGAGGGTATTTCATTCGCATGACGGTGCATGATCGTGCCGGCGTCTTTGCTGCAATCGCCAAGCGTATGGCCGACAACGAGATTTCGCTGGAATCCATTGTGCAACATGCCGACGGGGGGCTTCCAGACGCACAGAAAAACGTGATTCTGGTGACACACGAAACGACCGAGGCCGCCGTGCGCAAGGCGGTTGACGGTGTGATGCGGGACGGTCATCTGGTCGATAAACCGCAAGTCATCCGCATTGAGCGGGCAGCCTGAGCCACAATTCATGGCTGTCACATTTATTCAATCGATTCATGTTTTTGACGGGGTGGCAGGGGACTTGCCGTCCCGCGCCGTCTTTGCCACAAGAAGCCGGCCCGCTCATGAGGAGTGGGAGAAAATCAGGATTTGGATAAATGTTGAAAGCCTCGCAGGCGGGTCTCGACCGCATTCTCACGCTGGAACTCGTTCGTGTGACGGAGCGCGCGGCCGTGGCTGCAGCACGTTTGCGCGGACGCGGCGACGAGAAGGCGGCGGACCAGGTGGCCGTTGACGCCATGCGCTCCGAACTCAACCGCCTGCCCATCAAGGGTACGGTGGTGATCGGCGAGGGGGAGCGCGACGAGGCGCCGATGCTCTATATCGGTGAGGAAGTGGGTGTGGGCGAGGGACCGGAGGTCGATATCGCGCTCGATCCGCTGGAGGGCACCACCATTTGCGCCAAGAACCTGCCGAACTCCCTGGCGGTGATTGCCATCGCCGAGCGTGGCAGCCTGCTTTATGCGCCCGATGTCTACATGGAGAAGATCGCTGTCGGCCCGGGCTACCCCGAGGGCGTCGTCGATCTGGATGCGCCGGCGGTGGAAAACATCGAGGCGTTGGCCAAGGCCAAAGGCGTTGCCGTTAATGAGATCACGGCTTGTATTCTCGACCGTCCGCGGCACGCGCGCCTTATCGACGAGGTGCGCGGCACGGGCGCTGCAATCCGCCTGATCGGCGACGGCGATGTGGCTGGAGTGATCCACACGACCGACCCGGACGAGACGGGCATCGACATTTATTTGGGCATCGGCGGTGCGCCGGAGGGTGTGCTGGCGGCGGCGGCACTGCGCTGCATCGGCGGCCAGATGCAGGGGCGCCTTCAGCTCAACACCGAAGAAAAGGTGGCGCGTGCGGCCAAGATGGGTATTTCCGATCCCACCAAGGTTTACCGTATGGACGAGATGGCCAAGGGTGACGTTCTGTTTGCGGCGACCGGTGTGACCGACGGCAACCTGCTTGCGGGCGTCAAGTTCGGCCGCGAGCAGATTTCCACTCACACCATCGTGATGCGTTCTTCTTCGCAGACGGTGCGCGAGATCATCGCCCGACATCAGGACCTTGATAAGTTCTGAGGGTGGGCCCCTGGGTTTTCTTTCCGGCCGCGGGACGGGGAGAAGGAAAAGGCCGCATTCCACTTTGCTTCGTCATCCTCGCTTTTGTCCGGAAGAACCATGCCAAAGCGGTTTTTGTAGTTCAGACCACAGCAATTCCACGGGCCGCTGCGGTGTGCGCTTGCCTTTGATCCACCGCTGTGAAACCTAGGCGGCGATGACTGGCGAGAAACGGTATTTCCTCGACGTTCGACACTCCGCGCGCGGTCTCGCGTGGGAGCATCGGCTCGACTTGCGCGGCGAGAATGCAGCCTTGGCCATGGCACAGACGCATGGCATTCCCGAAATCGTTGCACGGGTTCTGGCCGGGCGCGGGGTCGATATGGACGCGGCGGAGCGTTTCCTCGATCCCACCATCCGGGATCTGCTCCCCGATCCGTCAACCCTGACCGACATGGACAAGGCAGCCGAGCGGCTCGCGCATGCGGTTCGGCGCAGCGAAAAAGTGGCGATCTTCGGCGATTACGATGTGGACGGTGCGGCTTCATCGGCCATGATGAAGCGCTTCCTTGCCCATTACGGCCTCGATGCTGAGATCTATATACCCGACCGGATCTTTGAAGGTTATGGGCCTAATCCCGATGCGATGCGGGATCTGGCAGGGCGGGCTGGCTTGATCGTCACCGTGGATTGCGGCGTCAACAGCGCCGCCGCCGTCGCTGCCGCCAACGAGGCGGGGGCGGATGTGGTGATACTCGATCATCACCAGGTAGGTGGCGATCTGCCTGAGGCGATTGCGGTGGTAAATCCCAATCGCGAGGACGACTTGTCGGGACAAGGGCATTTGTGTGCCGCAGGCGTTGTGTTCCTTGCGCTGGTGCAAACGGCGAAGCATTTGCGCCAAGGCGGTTTCTCGAAGGTTCCGCCGGATTTGTTGGGTTTTCTGGACCTCGTCGCGCTTGGCACCGTTTGCGATGTGGTGCCGCTGGTCGGCGTCAACCGCGCCTTTGTCGTGAAAGGCCTGTTGACCGCCCGGCAGATGAAAACTCCGGGTCTGGCGGCATTGGCGCGGGTGTCGCGCATCGGGGAGCCGCTAACCCCGTATCATTTTGGCTTCATGATCGGTCCACGGATCAATGCGGGTGGGCGTATCGGCAATGCAGCGCTGGGCAGCAATCTGCTCGCCAGCGACGATCTCGTCGAGACCGCCAAAATCGCCGAGACGCTCAACCGTCTGAATACCGAGCGTCAAGATATGGAAACGGTCATGCTGGCAGAAGCGAAGGCGGAGGTCGACGCCGAGCTGATGGCCGGTGAAGGGCCTGCCGTTCTGGTAACGGCGAGCGACCGCTGGCATCCCGGCATCGTCGGACTGCTCGCTTCGCGTCTCAAGGACCACGCGCGGCGTCCCACGTTCGCCATTGCATTCGATCCGAACGGAAAGGGTACGGGCTCTGGACGCTCGATTCCCGGTTTCGACCTTGGCAAGGTCGTTCGCGAGGCGGTGAGAGAGGGACTGTTGGCCAAGGGCGGCGGTCACGCCATGGCCGCCGGCATTACGATTGAGCGCGAAAAGCTCGGACCGCTTCGGGCGTTTTTCGAGGAACGTGCCGCGGGGGCCGTCAAGCAATTGCGCGATGCGGAAAGCCTCAAGATCGACGCAGCACTTTCAGCCGACGGTGCGGGCTTTGCTCTCCTTGACGTGTTGGAGACGGCGGGCCCCTACGGTTCGGGTCATCCGACGCCAGTGCTGGCACTGCCACGCCATCGCCTTGCCGAAGCGCGCGTGGTGGGGAATGGTCATATCCGCGCAGAACTGCGTTCGCAGACCGGTGCACGCATGGAGGCTATCGCTTTCCGGGCCGCTGAAACCGATCTTGGAAACTTCCTGTTCGACAATCGCGGTGCCACCATTCACGCGGCGGGAACGCTTGCGGTCAATCACTGGAACGGAAACAAGCGCATTCAACTGAGATTGCAGGATGCGGCGAGCGCCTGAGTTGCGCATTTACCCGAGTACGGCAATCAGCCTATCGAGCTCGGAAAGACGTGCCTGGGTGGTTTCGTAGCCGATGGCTATGGCTTCGTCGGCACGATGAAATTCGGTAAGGCCGATATGCCCGAGTTTCGGTTGAAGCGACAGATCCGGTGGATCGCCGGCCATGCGGGCACGCGAAATCCGATCCTGGATAATGTTGAAAGCTTCGACCATGACGCCGGTAATGCCAAGGCGGTGATCGTGCTGGTGCGGCCCCTTGTCGACAATCAGCGCCGCAGGTTCGCCGTCTTCGGTTTCCTGTGGCAAGCCGGCCGAATGCTTGATCACCGCCGCGCGACCGAAAAGATCGTAATGCAGGTTCACTGCCATGACGAGCGGTTGCTCATAGGCGCGGCACGCAGAGACCGGGACGGGATTGACGAGTGCGCCGTCGACGAGCACGCGGCCGTTGCAGGTAACCGGTTCAAAAACACCGGGCAGTGCGTAGGAGGCCCGCATCGCCGTAATTAGCGATCCGCTCGAAAGCCAGATTTCGTGGCCGGTGCGGATTTCTGCTGCCACGCAGACGAAGGGTTTCGAAAGATCGTCGAACGAGACGTCTTGCAAGTGCTCCTGCATGCGTGCGGTCAGTTTCATGCCCCCGAACAGGCCGCTACCGCGGAAATTGATGTCCAGAAGGCCGAAGATGCGACGCTTGGTCAAGGAGCGGGCAAATTCTTCCAACTCGTCGAGCTTGCCGGCCAGATAACAACCGCCCACAAGTGCGCCGATAGACGTGCCAGCGATCATGCCAATGGGAACGTTGGCCTCGTCCAGAGCGCGCAGAACGCCGATATGGGCCCAGCCGCGAGCTGCGCCCCCGCCCAGAGCAAGCGCGATCCCGTTTCTGGGTTTCGGCTTTGGCACAGGGTCGATCACCGGCGGCTCCGGAGAAACCATATCGATTTCCCGGTTTTCATGCTTCCTGCGTAGAGATGCCCAATCGAGCATGTTCATCTCCTCGTCCCCTTTGCATCATGCCCGGGAACTGTATCGAATTGGTGAATATGCGTCGCTTTGGCGAACCGAACGGTTCAACGCAGTCTCACCGGGGAACCCGTAAAATGCTCATTTTTAGATGGGTGTTCCCTAGAAGAAAGTCTACGCTCGCAGCGTTCAAGAAATCGAGACCGACTTTCGGTCAAGCGTGTCCATCGTTATCAGCCAAAGGCTTCATGCCGAGGTCGATCAAAACGGCTTTGCCATCACGAATGCTTACATTGCGGTAGAAGCAGGAGCGGCGGCCGGTGTGGCAGGTGGCGCCGTCGCCGGCGACCTTGACGCTTAAATGCACCGCATCCTGATCGCAATCGGTGGCGATGGAGACGATGTGCTGAACATTGCCCGAGGTCTCCCCCTTCTTCCAAAGCTTACCGCGCGAGCGCGACCAGTAATGAGCCACGCCGGTTTCAAGGGTCGTGGCCAGTGCTTCGGCGTTCATGTGGGCCACCATTAAAAGCGCACTGGTTTCGGCATCCGTCACCACTGCAGTGACGAGGCCGGTGGCATCGAAGCGGGGTGAGAAAGCCGCACCCTCTTCGAGTGCGGCCTTGTCGGATGGAGCAGGGGGGAAGGTGATTGTCGTCATCAGCCGTGTTTGTCGCGCAACATGGTCATGAAACGCGCCTGTTCCTGCAAGTCTTCCCGGTAGACGCCGGTGAACGTGGTGGTGAGTGTTGTCGACCCCTGCTTGCGAATGCCGCGCATGGCCATGCACATATGCTCGGCCTCCACCAGTACGGCAACGCCGCGCGGCCTTAGAACGTCCTGGATCACGTGCGCGATCTGTGCAGTCATGGCTTCCTGCGTCTGAAGGCGCCGGGCGAAAATATCGACCACGCGGGCGACTTTGGACAGACCGACCACTTTGCCGTCCGGTAAATAGGCGACATGCGCCTTGCCGATGATCGGCACCATGTGATGTTCGCAATGGGAGTGGAACGAAATATCCTTGATCAGGACCATGTCGTTATAGCCCTGCACCTCCTCGAAGGTGCGGCCCAGTTCCTCTGCCGGGCATTGGTCGTAACCGGCGAACATTTCGCGGTATGCCTTGGCGACACGCTGTGGTGTTTCGATCAGCCCTTCGCGGTCGATGTCGTCGCCGGTCCAGCGCAGCAATGTGCGCACAGCGTTTTCCACCTCCTCTTGGGATGGGCGGTCGGTGACTGGCTTATCCATGTAGGATTTGTTCTCCGCTTTTTTTTCGCCTTGATCGGCGTGAGGCGGAAAGTTTTTGATAACAGCGTCCATAGAAGGCGTCTCCCGTAGTTCCTGTCTCAGCAGGAACGAGTTGAACGGTTCACGGCCTTATCCAGCGGGTATTGGAGAAATAATCTCAGCCCGGCCCGACAGCGGCGTGCGCGAAACTTGGATCCGCATAAGGCGCTCATGCCTTGTCGCGGACCCACAGCGGTCATTATATAAGGGATAGGAAGCAGAAAGAAAGGTGCCGAAACGACATTGATGTGTTTCGGATACGGCAGATCGGAAAATCTATGCTGGACGACGTCTACAACGCGAAAATTCTTGGTTTTGCCGGTAATATTCAGCGGATAGGGCGTCTGAACGATCCAGATGCCAGCGCCAAGGCGCATTCGAAACTCTGCGGATCGACAGTGATTGTCGATCTGAAGATGGAGAACGACACAGTGACCGACTTCGCGCATGAGGTGAAGGCCTGTGCGTTGGGACAGGCCTCTTCATCGATCATGGCGGCCCATGTGGTGGGCGCGAAGGCTGACGAACTGCGGAAGGTCCGCGAACAGATGTATGCCATGCTTAAGAATGAGGGGGTCCCGCCAAACGGCCGTTTTGAAGAGCTGAAGTATCTGGAGCCGGTGCGCGGTTACAAGGCACGCCACGCTTCCACGCTTTTGACCTTCGACGCGGTGGTCGACGCCATCGATCAGATCGAGAAGGCGCGCGCCGGAGCTGCCGCCTGACCCATGGCGCGGCCCGTTCGCAGCCGCAACTGGCAAGGGATATGGCCGAAGACACCCGGTCGCCTGTTCGGCACGGGTTGCGTGCGTCTCTACCAACTGACGCTGTCCGGTTTCATTGGCAATTCCTGCCGCCATTTTCCCACCTGTTCGGAATACGCCTATGAAGCGATTGCCCGGCATGGGCTCTGGTCGGGCGGCTGGATGGGACTTTTCCGCGTGGTGCGATGCGGGCCGGGTGGCACGCATGGGGTCGATCCGGTTCCCGACAAGCTCGACATGGACCTGAAATGGTGGGCGCCTTGGCGTTTCTGGCGCGTGGCCAGGCAGAAGGATGGACGTCGATGACGGTTCCAATGGACTATCTGCATGCCAGCCGCGATTTCCGGCGTTTTCTGGATGCGGTAAAAACGCAATCGATGCTCGCCACGCACAACCAGTGCTATGCGATGACACGCGCGGTGCTGCATGTTTTCCGCAGTCATATATCTATGAAGGACGCGCTGGAATTTGCGGAAATACTGCCGCCTTTGTTGCGGGTGATCTTTATCGAAGGCTGGAATCTAGACGCGGAGATCACCCCGTTTCCCGACCGTCAAACGCTCCTCGCAGAGGTGAAAGCGGTGCGCGCGCCACACAATGTCGCACCAGAGACCGCTATTGGCGATATCGCCGCCATCCTGCGTGCGGAGGTGGGGGAGGCGACCTTGCGGCGGGTCCTCAAATCGATGCCGCATGGAGCGGAAGCCTACTGGCTGACAAAGCCGTGACACGGCAGACCCCGGTTTGCCCTTTACGTTCGCGGTTGAAACGCTTATTCCGACCGCGCAAACTCAAACTGCCCAAACCACCCGCGCTCGTTGGCGGGACTGGATAAGGAGAAGTCTTATGGCCGAGGCCGTTTCCCTAAAATTTCCCGATGGCTCTGTCCGCGACTATGAGGCGGCGACGACTGGTGCCGACATTGCAGCCGGCATTTCCAAGTCGCTTGCCAAGAAATCGGTCGCTTATGCGCTCAATGGCGTGGTGCGCGATCTTTCCGATCCTGTCGGCATCTCCGGCGATTTCGAGATCGTCACGCGCGACGATCCGCGTGCGCTGGAATTGATCCGGCACGACGCCGCGCATGTGCTGGCCGAAGCTGTGCAGGAGCTTTGGCCTGGCACACAGGTCACCATCGGCCCGGTGATCGAGAACGGGTTCTATTACGATTTCGCCCGCAACGAACCCTTCACGCCCGAAGATCTGCCGGTCATCGAGAAGAAGATGGCGGAGATCATTGCGCGCAACAAGCCGTTCACCAAGGACGTGTGGTCGCGCGACAAGGCCAAGAAAGTGTTCGCCGAGAAAGGCGAGAGCTACAAGGTCGAACTGATCGATGCGATCCCCGAGGATCAGGACGTCAAGATCTACGCGCAGGGCGACTGGTTCGACCTTTGCCGCGGTCCGCACATGGTCTCGACCGGCCAGATCGGCAAGGCGTTCAAACTGATGAAAGTGGCGGGCGCCTATTGGCGCGGTGACGCCAACAATCCGATGCTGACCCGCATCTACGGCACGGCCTGGCAGACACAGGAAGAGCTCGACCAGTATCTGCACATGCTGGCAGAGGCCGAGAAGCGCGACCATCGCCGGCTCGGCCGCGAGATGGACCTGTTCCACTTTCAGGAAGAGGGGCCGGGCGTCGTTTTCTGGCACTCCAAGGGCTGGCGCATGTTCCAGAACCTCGTGAGCTACATGCGGCGCAGGCTCGCGACCGATGGTTATGATGAGGTGAACGCGCCCCAGGTGCTCGACAAGAGCCTTTGGGAGACCTCCGGTCACTGGGGCTGGTACAAGGAGAACATGTTCAAGGTCGAGTGCGCGGACGATGAGGCGGAAGATACCCGCACCTTCGCGCTGAAGCCGATGAACTGTCCCGGTCATGTGCAGATATTCAAGCACGGCCTGAAGTCCTATCGCGATCTGCCGATCCGGATGGCCGAATTCGGCAATGTGCATCGCTACGAGCCTTCGGGCGCGTTGCACGGCCTGATGCGCGTGCGCGGCTTCACGCAGGACGATGCGCACATCTTCTGTACTGAAGAGCAACTCGCCGCCGAATGTCTCAAGATCAACGATCTGATTCTTTCCACCTATGCTGATTTCGGTTTTGAGGAGATCACGGTCTTCTTCTCGACGCGGCCGGAAAAGCGTGTCGGTTCCGATGCGCTTTGGGATCACGCCGAAGAGATCATGAGCAAGGTTCTGGTGCAGATCGCCGAACAATCGGGCGGGCGCATCAAGACTGCAATCAATCCGGGCGACGGCGCGTTCTACGGACCGAAGTTCGATTATGTTCTCAAGGATGCCATCGGCCGCGAATGGCAATGCGGCACCACACAGATCGACTTCAATCTGCCGGAGCGTTTCGGTGCTTTCTACATCGATCACGACTCGGAGAAGAAGCAACCGGTCATGGTGCACCGGGCGATTTGCGGCTCGATGGAGCGTTTCCTGGGTATTCTGATAGAGAACTTCGCCGGCCATTTCCCGCTCTGGTTCGCACCGGTGCAGGTGGTGGTGGCGACGATCACGTCCGATGCCGACGAGTATGCGCTGAAGGTCACCGAGACCCTGAAGGAGGCCGGTCTTCTGGCCGAGGCGGATCTGCGCAACGAGAAGATCAACTACAAGGTCCGCGAGCACTCGCTGGCCAAGGTTCCGGTCATTCTCGTCTGCGGCAAGCGCGAAGCGGAAGAAGGCACAGTCAACATTCGCCGGCTGGGCAGTCGCGATCAGGCGTCCTTCTCGCTGGCCGATGTGACGGCGATGCTGGTCGACGAGGCGACGCCGCCGGATTTGAAGCGCAGGGTGCCTGCCTCGGCCGAATAGGCCACACGATCTCTGAGCTGAAAAAGCCGCGCTGGAGCGCGGCTTTTTCTTGGGTATTCGGTTTCGTCTATCTGATTGGGGAATTGATCAATCGGGGAACTGGTTGCGCGTGTCGAGCAGGTCCGTGGGCAAGAGTTCCACGTCCTGATTACGCCCTGGAACGACTGAAAAGTCCCTTTGATAGATTCGGTCGCGGTTCTTGGCGACGATGGTGTAATCGCCCTCGGCGAGTACCATGGAGGCATAGGCGCTTACCGTCTCATGAACGATTTCGCCGGTATCGGTGAGGATAGACCAGGCGGTGTCGGCGATGGCTTCACCGCCGCGTTCGCGCACGAGTTTCATGGTCAGGTCGGCGGCACGGTGTTCGACCGTCGCCTCAGTCAGTTTGCCAGCTTCCACTCGGATGTCGGAGCGAATAGCGGCGTTGATGGCGCCGTAATTGGAAAGAACGTGATATGTGCCGGCATTGAGGCGTACGATACTGCCGGGCTCGACATTCGGCAGGATCAGCGTTCCGTCGCCGATACTGTCTTCGCTTGCCTCATAGATCGAGAAGCGAAGCTGATTCTGTGGAATCCGCACTCCGCCTGGCAGGATTGCGTTGAGCTTGAGACCGCCGGCATCGAGAAACAAATCCTCGCGCATCGGATCGCGACCGACGGTGATGCGTTTGGTCACACCGGCACGGCCATAGGCAGCGTGGACGAGATAGCTACCCGGAGCGAGTTCGAAAACGCCGTTGCCGCCGCGCGCAGTGGCAACAAGCGGCAATTTCTCGTCTGCGCCCGGCTGTGTTCCGAAAATACGCCAGATCAGCCCGTCTGGAATTTCTGTACCGCCTTCGTTCAGATGCGCGACCAGCGTGACCTCGCCGGTATCAGCAATGGCGAGTGCATCGCTCACGGAAGCGGGGGCATAATTGTTCAGGCCGGGCAGGCGCAAGCCGTCGACAGCTCTCGAGGCATCGTCTTGTGCCTGCGCAGAAAACGCCAGCAGGGGCGAGACGTGCAGAGCGAGAAAAAAAAGGAAAGTTTTCGAAGAACCGCGCATGATAGACATGAACCCCAAGGCGGTGGCAATTTCAAGGCGATTGTGCGATCTGGTGCCGACGAAATGCCAGTGCGCTGGATTAGGAAGTTCGTTTGTTGTCGGATCGGGGTGTGCAGAGTTTCAACTGTGAAAACCGCGCCACGTGTCCCGAAAGATGAAACGGATTTCGAACCCGGGTCACTATCTTTTGCCAGCCATTCAGCCTGTTTCAGGCATCGCATACCCCACAGGAGATAGACATTGCATTCATCCGTGCTTGATTTCATGCTCGCGCGCCGCTCTACGCCGGTGAAGGACCTTGCGGAGCCGGCGCCTTCCCAAGAGGAGCTAGAGAGCATTCTGAAAGCGGCGTCGCGTGTGCCCGATCATGGACGGCTGACACCGTGGCGGTTTATTCTCTATCGGGGCGATGTGCGCGCTACGATCGGCGATGCGCTGGCCGAGCGCGCGGTGGAGCGCGAAGGCGAACTGCCGCAGGCGCGGATCGAGCAGGAGCGCACCCGCTTTTCACGTGCGCCGTTGGTGATCGGCGTGATTTGCGTGCCGAAGGAAAGCCCGGCAATTCCCGAATGGGAAATGTTCCTGTCCGGGGGCATGGCGGCGATGAACTTGATGATTGCCGCCAACGCGCTCGGTTACGGCACCAATCTAATCACCAACTGGTATTCCAACGATGCGGAAGGCCGACGCATCCTCGGGCTTGCGCCCCAGGAGCGTGTCATTGGCTTCGTCCATATCGGCTCATACGATGTGGAACTGATGGAGCGTCCGCGTCCGGAGCTTGCGACCATCGTTTCCGACTATGCCGGCCCTTGGGAGGCATGATGTTTTACGAACCTTTCAAGGGACATGGCCTGCCGCACGATCCTTTCAAGGCCATCGTTTCACCGCGCCCCATCGGCTGGATTTCGACCCTTTCGAAAGACGGGTCTGCCAATCTCGCTCCCTATTCGTTTTTCAACGCGATCTCCTCCAATCCGCATCTGGTATTCTTCTCCTCCGAGGGGGCGAAAGACAGCGCTACTCACGCCCAAGAGACCGGTGAATTTGTCGTCAATCTTGCAAGCCGCAACTTGGCCGAACAGTTGAACGCCAGCGCGGTGGATGCGCCGCGCGGGGTTAGCGAATTCGCATATGCCGGGTTGACGCAAGCGCCGTCGACGCTGGTGAAGCCGCCGCGTGTGGCCGAATGCCACGCAGCGCTTGAATGCAAGGTTACCGAGGTGCGCCGACCTGTTGGGCTCAACGGCGCCTCGGCTGGCGTAATCGTCGTCACCGGCGAGGTGATCGGTGTTCATATCAGCGACGCGGTGCTGAGGGATGGGCTGTTCGATGCCGTCGCGGCCGGCAATATGGCGCGCCTTGGCTATCGAGATTATTCATCGGTAACGGAGGTTTTCCAGATGACGCGGCCTCAGTGGGAGAGCGACTGACGTCGCATCAGCGCGATGACGCCTCTCCCGCTCGTGCAAGCACCCGTTCGGCAAGGGCAAGGTGCGGACGATCATACATGCGTCCACCGACATTGACGACACCGGCATTGCCTGCCGCAGCGAAAGCTTCGACCACAGTCCGGGCCTTCTCGATTTCGTCCGCAGACGGCGTGAAGGTGGCATTGATCGACGCGATCTGTCTGGGATGAATGGCCATTTTGGCCACAAAGCCATCGCGCGCGGCCAGTTGGCAGTCCCGTTCGAATGCATCCGTATCCGAAAAATTGGGGAACACCGTATCGATGGCGGGCACACCGGCCGCGGCGGCGGCAAGCAAAGTCATGCTGCGCGCGAACTGAAAGAGCGGCGTGTAGCTGCCATCTTCATTGCGTGCGGCGAGGGCACCGATATCCGCCGACAAGTCTTCCGCCCCCCAGGTAAGGCCGGAGAGCCGTTCGCTCGCTCCACGATAGCTGGAGGCGTTGAGGACACCCATCGCTGTCTCGGTGATGATCGGAAGGATACGGGTTCGCCCGTCTTCAATGCCGTTTTCGGCCTCGTGAACGCGCAGCGCTGTAGCCAGATGCGCCACATCGCCGCCGTCTTCTGCCTTGGGTAGAACGATGCCGTCGGGACGTGCGTCCATGATGCCGGCGAGATCCTTGTCGGTCAGACCGCTCGCCAGATCGTTGACCCGGACATAAAGCTGCGCGCGTGTGCGGGCGCGCCCCGATTTCAGGAAGGTGGCGGCTATTTGTCGGCTTGCTGCCTTGTTGTCCGGGCTTACCGAATCTTCCAGGTCGATGATGAGCACGTCGCTCTCGGAACCAAGAGCCTTTTCCAGCTTGCGCTCCGAATCGCCGGGTACGAACAGAAGCGAACGCATCGTCATCTGGCTTTCTTCTTGAGGATCATCGCTTGGCGCAGGCAGCGCGCCACAAGCCTGTTATCCTGATTGTAGGCGCGGTGCTCGAATTCAACGATGCCGCGATCGGGTTTGGACTTCGATTCGCGTACGAATTTCACCTCCGTCTCGACGCGGATCGTATCGCCATGGAACACCGGGTGAGGGAAACTGGTCTCCGTCATGCCCAAATTGGCCACCGTCGTGCCGAGCGTCGTGTCGTGGACGGAGATGCCGATCATTAGGCCTAGAGTGAATAGCGAATTGACAAGCGGTTTGCCCCATTCGGTCTTTTCGGCGAAGTCGAAGTCGATGTGGAGCGGTTGCGGATTCAGCGTCATGGTCGAAAACAGCATGTTGTCGCTTTCAGTGACGCTTTTGCGCAGCGTGTGCTGGAACACCTGTCCCGGATGAAATTCGTGAAGATACAGACCGGCCATTCGGCTTCTCCAATCCTGCTTTTCCGACGGATCCTCCATGTCTTGATAGGCGTGTGGGAGCCCCCTCGCAAGCGGGCACTTATGGTAAACGTTTCCTATACGAATTCCCGCTAGGGTCGCTTCAGACAGGGTGGGAGCGTGACTTCGGTGCAAGTGGTTCAGCATTTTCTAAGATGGATGGAAACGGCCAAAGTGGGCGAGCGAGCGGGAGCCGCGGCGGCCCTTGCAAGAGCTTATCTCGAAAAGGAATTGCCCTTCGAGGACCGTTACGCGGCCGAGGCCGCGTTGACGGCACTGCTCGACGATCCGTCTTCCAAGGTTCGTGCGGCGCTGGCCGAAGCGCTCTCGATAAGCCGGCATGCACCCATTCAGGTGGTTGCCGCTCTTGCCGCCGATCAGCCGGACGTTGCTGCGCCAATTCTGGCGCGCTCGCCGGTGCTTTCCGACACCGATCTGGTAGACCGCGTGGCCGATGGCCGTTCAGACACACAGCGACTGATTGCGCAGAGGCCGCAACTCGCCATGGGTGTTTCTGCGGCCATTGCCGAGGTCGGGTCGCGGGATGCCTGCCTCGCCATGCTCGATAATCCCAGTGCCGATATCGCGGCATTGAGTTTCAGGCGCATGATTGAACGCCATGGTGGCGATGCTGGTCTGCGCGAAGCGTTATCGGCAGACCGACGCCTGCCGTCCGACTGCCGGCATGTGCTTCTGGTGCAACTTGGCGAGGCTTTGCGGGAGGCGCCGCTTGTCAAGGCTCTGGTTGGCGCGGCGCGGGCCGAGAAATTGACGCGGGAGGCTTGTATTCGCGCGTCGCTGACGTTGATCGAGAGCATCGATCCCAGCGAGCACACTGCACTGGTGGAGCATTTGCGCATTCGTGGCGATTTAACGGTCGGGTTTATCGTGCGCACGGTCGCCCATGGGAAGATCGACTTCTTCGGCAATGTGCTTATGGCGCTCACAGGGCAGTCACACAGCCGCGTGAAGGGATTGTTGGTGAACGGACGCGATCTCGCTATTGCGACACTCCTACAAAAAGCCGGATTGGCAAAACCGGTCCATCGGCCCGTTATCCGAGCGCTTTCGGTGTGGCGGGATGTGGCACAGGGCAAGCGCGTCGCCGGCGCTCAGGAAGTCTCTTGGCTGATGCTCGAGAGCATTGGCGCAACGCCTGGACAGGCCGGTCCCGACGCCGAAGCGACCGACCTTGCAGGTCTGTTACGGTCCGTCCATCTCGACGCGCTGCGCGAGAATGCGCGTCTCCAGGCACAAGCGATCGCGGCAGCCTGAACTCAAACATCCAAGCGCGAATCAGCGGATCAGATATCCAGTTCTTCTGCGAACTCCGCATTGTCCTGGATAAAGCGAAAGCGCGCTTCCGGCTTGGTGCCCATGAGCGAGTCTATCGTGCTTCTGGTCGCTTCTTGACCGTCGAGAACCGTCACGCGCAGCAGAGTGCGCCTGGCAGGGTCCATGGTTGTTTCCTTGAGCTGGCTCGCCATCATCTCACCAAGGCCCTTGAAGCGGCCAACATCCACCTTGCCGCGGCCGGTGAATTCTGTCGCCAACAACTCGTCCTTGTGGGCGTCGTCGCGTGCATACATGGTTTTGCCGCCTTGGCTGATGCGGTAGAGCGGTGGAACCGCCATATAAAGATGCCCGTTTTCGATGAGTTGCGGCATTTCCTGATAAAAGAAAGTGATCAACAGAGAGGCGATATGCGCTCCGTCCACGTCGGCATCCGTCATGATGATCACGCGGTCGTAGCGCAGATCGTCTTCGCGATATTTCGAGCGTGTGCCGCAGCCGAGCGCCTGTGTAATGTCTGAAATCTGCTGGTTGGCGGCGAGTTTGCTCGTGCCGGCGCTGGCCACGTTCAGGATTTTGCCACGCAGCGGCAGTACGGCCTGGCTGGCGCGGTTGCGCGCCTGTTTGGCGGAGCCGCCGGCCGAGTCGCCCTCGACGATGAAGATTTCGGCACCGGCCGCGGCGCCCATGGTGCAGTCGGCGAGTTTGCCGGGCAGGCGTAGTTTGCGCACGGCACTCTTGCGGCTGACCTCGCGTTCCTGACGGCGGCGCAGGCGCTCGTCGGCGCGCGCCACGACCCAGTCGAGCAGCTTGGAGGCTTCCTGCGGGTTCTCCGCAAGCCAGTGATCGAAGGGATCGCGCACGGCGTTTTCGACAATGCGCATGGCGGCAGCCGTCGCCAGCTTGTCCTTGGTCTGACCGACGAATTCCGGTTCGCGTACGAATACGGAGAGCATGCCGGCGGCAGAGATCATCACGTCTTCGGATGTGATGATGGAGGCGCGCTTGTTGCCGGTGAGTTCTGCGTAGCTGCGCAGGCCACGCAGGAGCGCATTGCGGAAGCCGGTTTCGTGCGTGCCGCCCTCAGGCGTCGGTACGGTGTTGCAGTATGAATTGAGCATGGCGTCGCCGCCATACCAGGTGATTGCCCATTCCACGGCGCCATGGCCGGAATTTTTTTCGCTACGGCCCGAGAACACTTCTTTCGTGACCTGAAACTGCCCGTCGAGCGAGGCATTCAGATAGTCCTTGAGGCCGCCGGGGAAATGGAAGGTGGCCTTGTCCGGGGTCTCGTCCTTTTCGCCGATCAGCTCGGGTGCGCAGATCCAACGGATTTCGACACCGCCGAACAGATAGGCCTTGGACCGGGCCATCCGATAGAGGCGCGCCGGCATAAATTTGGCACCCTTGCCGAAAATTTCCTCATCCGGTTTGAAGCGCACCTTGGTGCCGCGGCGATTGTGGACATCGCCGAGCTGTTCGAGCCCGCCTTGCGGCAGGCCGCGTGAAAACGTTTGGCGGAAAAGCTGGCGATTGCGGGCCACCTCGACTTCGAGGAGTTCGGAAAGGGCGTTAACCACAGACACGCCCACGCCATGCAGGCCGCCGGAGGTCTCATAGACCTTGGAATCGAATTTGCCGCCGGCGTGCAGTGTCGTCATGATCACTTCGAGCGCCGACTTGTCCTTGAATTTCGGATGCGGATCGATGGGAATGCCGCGACCATTGTCGGTGACGGAGAGATAGCCTTCCGCGTCCAGCTCCACTTCGATGAAGGTGGCGTGACCGGCCACCGCTTCGTCCATGGAGTTGTCGATGACTTCGGCGAACAGATGATGCAGCGCCTTGTCGTCGGTGCCACCGATATACATGCCGGGACGGCGACGAACAGGCTCAAGGCCTTCCAGAACCTCGATGTCGGCAGCGCTGTAGCCATCCCCAGACGATGCGCGTGACGACGCGGGGCGCGGCGCGGGCTTGCGTTCGGGCGCAGTTGGCTCGGGCGTTTTCGCACGTTCTACATTGGTGGTCATTCCGGCGAAGAGGTCGTTGTTGTCGTCCATGAAGCGTGTGGTTTCCTGTCCGCGAATCACATCTCAGTTTGCCATGGATTCCAGGGCAAAGCGAAGCCTGTTCCGGTTCCGTTCGGAGTGTGTGGACGACGCTTTATCAGAAAGCGCGGGCCCCAGCCAAGAGCCATGGGCGAAATGGGTGATCATCTCCCTCCGACGGGGGGAGATGATCTTATTGATTGGTCTAACTCGCCAGCGCCTCGATGGGTGGGCAGGCGCAGACCAGATTGCGGTCGCCGCCGACATTGTCGACGCGTGAGACCGGCGGCCAGAATTTGGACGCCGCCGCGAGCGAACCTTCGGGGAAGGCGGCCTCGGCGCGACTGTAGGGATGGGGCCAGTCGTCGGCCATCAACTCCATTGCCGTGTGCGGTGCGTTGGCGAGCGGATTGTTGTCCTTGGGCCAGTCGCCTTTTTCCACGCGAGCCGCTTCATCGGCAATGGAGATCATCGCCTGGCAGAAGCGGTCGATTTCGCTTTTCGGTTCCGACTCGGTGGGTTCCACCATCAGCGTCCCGGCGACGGGAAAACTCATGGTCGGTGCGTGGAAGCCGTAATCGATGAGCCGCTTGGCGATGTCGTCGACGGTGACGCCGGCCCGGTCCTTGAAGACGCGCGTGTCGAGGATACATTCATGCGCCACGCGGTCGTTGCGGCCCTTGTAGAGTACTGGGTAGTGCTCTTTAAGGCTGTGGGCGATGTAATTGGCGTTGAGAATCGCCATTTCCGTCGCCCGCTTGAGACCGTCGCCGCCCATCATGCGAATATACATCCAGGTGATCGGCAGGATCGACGCGCTGCCGTATGGCGCCGCGGCCACCGCATGACCACTGCCAAGCGCCACATGCCCCGGCACGAACGGTTTCAGGTGCGCCTTGACGCCGATGGGACCGACGCCCGGTCCACCACCGCCATGGGGAATGCAGAAGGTCTTGTGCAGATTCAGGTGGCAGACATCCGCGCCCAGATCGCCCGGACGGGCAAGCCCGACCATTGCGTTGAGATTGGCGCCGTCGAAATAGACCTGGCCGCCATGCTCGTGGATCAACGCGCACATGTCGCGCACGCCTTCCTCGAACACGCCGTGGGTGGACGGGTAGGTAAGCATGAGAGCGGCAAGCCTGTCTGAATGTTCTGCCGCCTTCGCCGTCAGATCGTTCTGATCGATATTGCCATCGTCTGTGCAGCGCACGACCACCACCCGCATACCCGCCATCGAGGCGGAAGCCGGATTGGTGCCATGAGCGGAGGAGGGGATGAGACAGATGTCGCGGTCAGCCTCGCCACGCTCGGCATGGTAGCGGCGGATCGCCAGAAGGCCGGCATACTCGCCCTGGCTGCCGGCATTGGGCTGCAGCGAGACCGCATCGAAGCCGGTGATTTCCGAGAGCCAGCGGTCGAGATCCTCGGTCATCTGGCGATAACCCACCGTGTGTTCGGCCGGTGCAAAGGGGTGCAGGCCTGCCACTTCCGGCCAACTGACGGGCATCATCTCTGCGGCGGCATTGAGCTTCATGGTGCAGGAGCCGAGCGGGATCATGGCGCGGTCAAGCGCAAGATCCTTGTCGGCGAGCCTGCGCAGAAAGCGCATCATTTCGGTTTCCGAGCGGTGCGAATGGAAATCCGGTTGGGTGAGAAAGCTTCGTCCGCGTGCTTCGAAGGGCGCAAGACGAGGGGCGCTCTCCGGCAATTCCGCGCCGAACAGGGTGGCAAGGCCTGCCAGATCGTCCTCCCCGGTGGTTTCGTCGAGATTGATGCCGAGCCGGTCGGCATCAACGATGCGCAGAAGACGACCATCGGCCTCGGCCTGCGCGGCGATCTGCTTGGCTTTGCCCGGAACGGTTACCGTGACCGTGTCGAAGATCACGTCGCCGGCGAGCTGAATGCCTGCGGCCTTCAGCCCTGCATGCAAACGCGCTGTCCGTTCGTGCACGGCTTCGGCTATGGCCACGAGCCCCCCCGGCCCATGCCAGATCGCGTACGCAGCCGCCATGTTGGCGAGCAGCGCCTGCGCGGTGCAGATGTTGGAGGTGGCCTTGTCGCGGCGGATGTGCTGTTCGCGGGTCTGGAGCGCCAGTCGATAGCCCGCACGGCCGTGCGCATCGGTCGACTGGCCGACAAGACGGCCGGGCATGAGGCGCGTCAGCTTGTCCGAAACGGCGCAGTAAGCAGCGTGTGGTCCGCCAAAGCCCATTGGAACGCCGAAGCGTTGCATCGAGCCGACGGCTATGTCCGCACCAAGCTCTGCAGGCGTCTTGCTCAGGATGAGGCCGAGCGGATCGGCGACCATGATAATTACGACACCCTTTTCCTTTGCTTCGGAAATCAGGGCGCCATGGTCGCCGTAGACGCCATAGGTATCGGCCCAGGGCACGATCAGCGCGAATGTGTCATCGTCGATCGTGTCGCCGTCGACTTCGATGCCCAGCGGTGCTGCGCGGGTGACCACCACGTCGTGTGTTTGCGGGTGGAGTTCTCCGGCAAATGCCAGTCTGCTGCGTTTCGAGCGGTGATGGCGCCAGGCAATGCCCACGGCTTCGGCCACGGCCGAGCCTTCGTCCAGCAGCGAGGCGGAGGCGACCGGCAGGCCGGTCAGTTCCGTCACCAGCGTCTGGAAATGGAACAAAAGCTCAAGGCGGCCCTGGCTGATCTCCGACTGGTAGGGCGTGTAAGCCGTATACCAGGCGGGGTTCTCGAACAGGTTGCGCTGGATGACCGGCGGCACCTTTACGCCGTGATAGCCGGCGCCGATGAAGCTTTTCAGCACCTTGTTCTGGCGCATGGCGGCGCCAAGCTCGTCAAGTGCCTCGGATTCGCTGGCTGCCGGCGGCAGATCGAGCGGGCGATCGAGGCGAATCGAATTCGGCACCGCCTGCGAAATCAGCGTTTCGAGCGACGGCACGCCAAGCGTGGCCAGCATAGACTTGGTTTCTTCGCCACGCGGACCGATGTGGCGGGCAGCGAAGGGAACGGTGTTCTTGGACATGATGTTTCCTCAGGCAATCGACGCCTTGTAGGCGGCTTCGTCCATCAGGCCTTCAAGCTGGCTCTCATCGGCAAGTTTCATCTTCCACAGCCATCCATCGCCAGTTGGGGCGGAATTGACGAGCGCGGGATCGCTGGTCAGGGCTTCGTTCACCTCGGAGACTTCTCCGTCTGCCGGGGCGTAGACGTCGGAGGCGGCTTTGACGGATTCCACGACGACGGCTGTGTCGCCCCTGGACAGTTCCGCGCCGCTTTCCGGCAGTTCCACGAACACCAAATCGCCAAGCTGCTCCTGCGCGTAGTCGGTGATGCCGACCGTTGCGACGCCGTTCTCTACTTTGATCCACTCGTGATCTTCGGTGAAATAGATTTGGCTCATCTGGCTGTTATCCTTTTTTGTAGCGCTGCGGCGTGAAGGGAAGGGGGTGAACGTCTAGCGCGATGCGATTGCCGCGCACTTCGGTAAAAAGGTGGGTTCCGGGTTTGGAGAGCGCCTTGGCGACATAGCCCATGGCAACCGGATGACCGGCGGTGGGACCGAAACCGCCAGAGGTGACACGGCCAACGGTCTCGCCTGTCTCGTTGATGAGCGGCGCGCCCGCGCGCACGGGCTGGCGACCTTCCGGCTTCAGGCCGACGCGCTTTTCCTTAGCGCCATTGGCAATAATCCTCTGCAGGGCCTGCGCACCGATGAAATCTCCCTGTTCGCGCAGCGCCTTGGGAACGGCCCAGAGGATTGCGGCGCTTGCAGGGTCGGTATTCTCGTCGAGGTCCTGCCCGTGCAGGCAAAGTCCCGCTTCCAGGCGCAGACTGTCGCGAGCGGCGAGCCCAACCCACTGCACGCGATCGTCTTCGAGCAGTGTACGGGCGAAGCGCTCCGCTTCGTTGGCGGGGAGGGCGACCTCGAAACCGTCTTCACCCGTATAGCCGGAGCGGGCGGCGAACCAGCCATCGCGCGGTTCCGTACCGGTCATGAATGTCAGGTCGCTCAGATCAAGGCCGGCAGCGATCATTACGGCCTCGGCATCGGGGCCCTGCAGCGCCAGAAGAACGCGTTCCAGCGGTGTAAAGGAAACGTCGAAATCCGAGGCGATGGCACGCAAATGCGCTTCATCCTTCGCGGCATTACCGGCATTCGCCACAATCATGAAGCGGCTTTCGCCGAGGCGGGTGACGATCAGGTCATCGATGATGCCGGCCTGCTCATTGAGAAGGACAGTATATTTCGACTGACCTTCCTTCAGGTCAGTCGCTTCGAGCGGGCAGGCGCGCGAAAGGAAACCGGTTGTTCCTACGCCTTCGATCTCGAACAATTGCATGTGGGAGATGTCGAACAGGCCCGCGCTCTCACGTGTGTGCAGGTGCTCTTTCATCACGCCGGCGGGATAGGTCAGCGGCATACGCCAGCCGGCGAATGTGCCGAAACGCGCACCTGCATCTTCATGCAGCGCTTCCAGCGGCAGATGTTTTGGGGATTTCGCGTCGCTCATCATTCCTCCAGAATCGCACGCATGCCGCGTCAAGCGACATGTTCGTGCCCCTCTGTCGGAAGCCTGAGAGACTCGCGCAGCCGGAACCCTGTCGACCACGCTTACACCTTCGGCGCGGGGATCGCTCCCCGACTTTCCAGAGTGTCTTGCCCCGTCTACGGTTCTTTTGCCTGAGAGATTTCGGGCGATTTCCCCTTCGGCGTCCGCGCCGGATAAACACAGCGCAGCTCTCTCCCGCAGACAGGCAGGGCTTTTGCCCTCGACGGCTGGAAACTAGCGCAGGCAGCAGTCTTTGTCACCTGCCATTCAAATGCTTCAGGCTCTGCCATGCGCTATTCTGTGCACAATCGAGGGGATGCCGGGCCGGTGGCTTCAGCTCACTCCGCCGGCCCGCGCAAGGTCTGCTTCGATTTGCGTGACCAAGCGGTTTGTCTCGTCTTGAAGTTTGCGGATGCGCTTCAGATTCGCCGAAACTGCATTGACGAGCTCGGACCGGCTTTCGTCCGCGGGTGAGACGCCGACACCGTGCAGGAGCCATGAAAGACTTACGTTCAGAACACCTGCGAGCATGGCAAGACGGTTGGCGCGCGGTTGCGAGCGGTCGCTCTCCCAAGCCTGTATCGTTGCGGCTTTGACGCCGAGACGGCGCGCCAGTTCGGCAACTGAGAGACCGGCGGCATCGCGCGCCCGGGAAAGGCGGCCACCCATTGTGTCGCGATCGGGCGTGTCGGAATAGATATGTGCGGTGTCCTGCACCAGTCGGCACCTCCGTTGGTCCATCATCTTCGCCGAATGATCCCGCATCATAGAGCGGGTTTTCCTCGGAAAGCATGCCGGATGCGACACGCCAGCACAAGTTTGCGCCGGTGTGTCGATTGGCGCGAGAGGGAAAAAGTCTTTTCTGGCAGGGTATTAGCTGAAGAATGTGAGGGTTTGATTCATCGGCTTCACATTGGGATTCAACTTACGCCGCTGCAAGGCGTTCCGCGTGCCAGGCAAGGTGGCCGTCCATAAAGGTGGAGATGAAGAAATAGGAGTGGTCATAGCCCTCGCGCATCTTGAGCGTGAGGGGAATGCCGGCCTTCTGGCAGGCCGTTTCGAACAGCCAGGGGCGCAGACCCTCGTCGAGAAAACCGTCGGCGGTGCCCTGATCGATCAGAAACTCGCGGAAGCGGGCACCATCGGCAACGAGTGCGCAGGCGTCGTGTCCGCGCCAGGCAGCCTCGTCCGTTCCCAGATATTTCTCCAGCGCCGGCTTCGACCAGTCAGCCGTCGAGGGTTCGACGATGGGCGCGAAGGCGGAGCAGCTCTTGAAACGGCCCGGGTTTTTCAGCGCGATGGTCAGGGCACCGTGGCCACCCATGGAATGACCGAAAATGCCCTGGCGATCCATGTCTGCCGGAAAGCGTTCGGCGATCAGCGCCGGCAATTCCTCGGTGATGTAGGAATACATGCGGTAGTTTTTGACAAAGGGCTCCTGCGTGGCGTCCACATAGAAGCCGGCGCCCTTGCCGAACTGCCAATTGTCCGCCTCGTCGGGCACGTGGTCGCCGCGGGGGCTGGTGTCCGGGCAGACGACGATCAGACCGAGCTCTGCAGCCATGCGCCGATATTCGCCCTTGTCCATGACATTCGCATGGGTGCAGGTCAGACCTGACAGGTACCACAGCACGGGGCAGGGACGTTCGGCAGCCTGAGGAGGCACGAACACGGCGAATGTCATGTCGCACTGGCATGTTTCGGATGAGTGGCTGTAAACGCCCTGCACGCCGCCATGGGCGCGGGCGGTGGAGACGGTCTTCATGAGGTCAGTCCTTTTGTTCTTTCAAGGCGCGGCGCACGGTGCGATCGAGCGCCTGAAGAAAATCGGAGCGGTCGCGTGCAGTGAAACCGGCATTGTAGCCCTTGATTTCGCCTGCCTCGCGCAGATCCTGCTTGAGGTTGCGCATGGCCACCGCCATGCCGATCGTTTCGGGCGTGAAGGCGCGGCCGGTGGGGCCGAGCGCATGCACGTTGCGCTCCACCAAGCGTGCGGCCAACGGCACATCGGCCGTGATGGCGATGTCGCCGACCACGGCGTTGTCCACGATCCAGTCGTCGGCGGCATCGGCGGTGCCCGGCACCACCACATGTCGCACCATGGGATCCCGCGAGGGGCGCAGCCCGCCATTGGAAACATAGACGATGACGAGCCCGTGCCGCTCGGCGACACGGGCTGCTTCGGGTTTCACCGGACAGGCGTCCGCATCAACATAGATGGTCGTCAAGGCGATGGCCTCAGTAAACCACCACGGAGCGGATGGATTCGCCCGCATGCATGAGATCGAAGCCCTTGTTGATGTCTTCCAGCGACAGGGTGTGCGTGATCATCGGGTCGATGTCGATCTTGCCCTCCATGTACCAGTCGACGATCTTCGGCACATCCGTGCGTCCTCGTGCGCCACCGAAGGCGGTGCCCTTCCAGGTGCGACCGGTGACGAGTTGGAAGGGACGGGTGGAAATTTCCTGACCCGCGCCGGCCACGCCGATGATGATCGATTCACCCCAGCCGCGATGCGCGCTTTCCAGCGCCTGACGCATGACATTCACATTGCCAGTACAGTCGAACGTGTAGTCCGCGCCGCCGATCTGGTCCGCGCCGCGCTTGGTCATGTTGACGAGATAGGGAACGAGGTCTTCGCCGGCTTCCTTCGGATTGACGAAGTGCGTCATGCCGAATTTCTTGCCCCATTCCTTCTTGTCGTTGTTCAGGTCCACGCCGATAATCATGTCGGCTCCGGCAAGTCGTAGGCCCTGAATGACGTTGAGGCCGATGCCGCCGAGGCCGAAGACAATCGCCGTCGAGCCGATCTCGACCTTGGCCGTGTTGATGACTGCGCCAACGCCCGTGGTCACACCGCAACCGATATAGCAGATCTTGTCGAAGGGCGCGTCCGGATTGACCTTGGCGACGGCAATCTCGGGCAGAACGGTGAAATTCGAGAAAGTCGAACAGCCCATATAATGATGCAGTTTCTCGCCGTTGATGGAGAAACGGCTCGTGCCGTCGGGCATCAGGCCCTGGCCCTGAGTGGAGCGGATGGCGGTGCAAAGATTGGTCTTCTGCGACAGGCAGGACGGGCACTCGCGGCATTCGGGCGTGTAAAGCGGGATGACGTGATCGCCCTTACTGAGACTTGTCACGCCGGGGCCGACATCGACCACGACGCCCGCGCCCTCATGGCCGAGAATAGCCGGGAAGATGCCTTCGGGGTCCGCGCCAGACAGGGTGAATTCATCCGTATGGCAGATGCCGGTCGCCTTCACCTCGATCAGCACTTCGCCTTCGCGCGGGCCGTCGAGGTCGATCTCCATGATTTCAAGTGGTTTTCCTGCCTGAACGGCGATGGCGGCGCGGGTTTTCATGGACAACTCTCCTGCAAGTCCGGAATCTGAAGACGAAAGTTTCAGGAATTGTTCTGAGCCGCAAGTCTGATCAGGCAGCAGGATGACGTATTCCGACAAACCCGGTTCTCATGTGACAAATGTGTGAAACGCTTGAGCGCAGACATGCGAAGCCATAGAACAGAGTGAAAATCGCTCGTGGGGAAACGCCGTTCATGTTTAAGAAGATCCTCGTCGCCAATCGCGGTGAAATCGCCTGCCGGGTCATGAAGACGGCGAGGAGGATGGGCATCGCCACCGTTGCGGTTTACTCAGACGCGGATGCTGATGCTGTACATGTGGAGATGGCCGACGAGGCGGTGCACATCGGCCCGCCCGCTGCCAATCAGAGTTATCTGGTGGCAGACAGGATCATTGCCGCCTGCAAGGAGACCGGCGCGGAGGCCGTGCATCCCGGCTACGGCTTTCTCTCCGAAAATGCGGCTTTCTGCGAGAAGCTTGAGGCTGAAGACATCGTTTTCATCGGCCCCAAACCCAAGGCCATTCAAGCCATGGGGGACAAGATTACCTCCAAGAAGATTGCCGCCGAGGCCGGCGTCTCGACCGTTCCCGGTTTCATGGGGTTGATCGACGATGCCGAACACGCGGTCCGGATTGCCGGCGAGATCGGCTATCCGGTGATGATAAAGGCGTCGGCGGGCGGCGGCGGTAAGGGCATGCGTATCGCTTGGAATGATGGCGAAGCGCGTGAAGGGTTCGAGCGTTCGAAGTCGGAAGCTGCGTCGTCTTTCGGCGACGATCGCATTTTCATCGAGAAATTCGTGGAGGAACCGCGCCACATCGAGATTCAGGTGCTGGCGGATGCGCATGGCAATTGCCTTTATCTGGGCGAGCGCGAGTGTTCCATTCAGCGCCGCAATCAGAAGGTGGTCGAGGAAGCGCCGTCGCCTTTCCTCGATGCCGAGACCCGCGCCGCCATGGGCGCACAGTCGGTGGCGCTGGCGAAAGCCGTTGATTATCAAAGCGCTGGCACGGTCGAGTTCATCGTCGACAGGAACCGCAATTTCTATTTTCTGGAAATGAACACGCGCCTTCAGGTGGAGCACCCGGTGACGGAGCTTGTCACCGGCATCGACCTGGTGGAGCAGATGCTGCGCGTGGCGGCGGGCGAGGCGCTTTCCTTCGGTCAGGCGGATGTGAAGCTCAATGGCTGGGCCATCGAAAGCCGCATCTATGCCGAAGACCCGGTGCGCAACTTCCTGCCGTCCATCGGCCGGCTGACCCGCTATCGCCCGCCTGAGGAGGGGCGTTTCGGCGATGCCGTCCTGCGCAATGATACGGGCGTGACGGAAGGGTCGGAGATTTCCATGTTCTACGACCCGATGATCGCAAAGCTCTGCACCTGGGCGCCCGAGCGTCTCGATGCGATCAATGCGATGAGCGAGGCGCTGGACCGCTTCGTGATCGACGGGATCGAGCACAACATTCCCTTCCTCGCAGCCTTGATGAGCCATCCGCGCTGGCGTGAGGGCCGGCTGTCGACCGGCTTCATTGCCGAGGAATTTCCAGACGGTTTCGCGCCGCCTGCGCCGATGGCGGGCGAGCGGGCGGTTTTGGCTGCGGTGGCGCTCGCCGTGGAACTCTTGCGGCGTGATCGGCTGGATCGCCTCACCGGGCGTTTGGCACCGCATTCGGGCGAACTGAAACGCGACTGGGTGGTGCGGCTCGACGACGAGTATCTGTCGATCAGTCTTGTCGAGGGCATGATTTCCATTCCGCTTGAAATGGACATTCGCATAGATGATGCTGATCCGTTGACGGTGCGGTCTTCCTGGCGGCCGGGGGAACCCGTATGGGCGGGCGATGTCAACGGTCGCGCGGTTGCGGTGCAGGTGCGGCCAATTCTGAACGGGGTGCGTCTGGCCTGGCAGGGCGTTACGGCCAGTGCGCGTGTTATGCTGCCGCGTATCGCCGATCTCGACCGGCTGATGCCGGTGCGCGAAGCGCCCGACACATCGAAGATGCTGTTGTGCCCCATGCCGGGGCTGGTCGTGTCCATAGCCGTCACCGGAGGGCAGGAGGTCAAGGCGGGCGAGATCCTTGCCGTGGTCGAAGCCATGAAGATGGAAAATGTCCTTCGCGCCGAACGCGACGGAACCGTGACGAAGATCAATGCCGAACCTGGTGACAGCCTCGCTGTCGACGCAATCATCATGGAATTCGAGTAGGAGCTTTCCGAATGGCGGATAATGACTGGCGGGCAGCGGTGCTGTTCGATCTCGATGGCACGCTGACAAACCCGTTTGTCGGTATTTCAAACGGCGTTCGCCATGCGATGGAAAAGATGGGGCGTGGCGCGCCGGACGATGAAACCATCCGCTCGCATATCGGGCCGCCGCTCCACGTGACGTTCGCCACGCTTCTTGAGACGGAGGACGAGGCGCGTGTCTGGGAAGCCGTGGGGCACTACCGCGAACGTTACCAGCGTATCGGAAAGTTCGAGAACGAACTCATCCCGGGGATCAAGGACGTCCTGGCGCATTGCGTCGACGCGGGCCGCTTTTTATCCGTGGCAACGTCGAAGATGGAAAGCTACAGCAAGGATATCATCGCCCATTTCGGCTTGGAGGATTTCTTCGATGCGGTCCACGGTTCGGCGCCGGACGGAACCAATGCCAACAAGGCGGATCTGATCCGCCATATCCTGGCAAACGAGCCAATCGATGCGGGCAATGCTGTGATGATCGGCGACCGGCTTCACGATGTCGCCGGCGCCATGGCGAATGGCGTCCCGGCGATCGGTGTCCTCTGGGGCTTTGGCGACAGGGCCGAGCTTGTGGACGCCGGCGCGGTCGGGATCGTAGAGAACCCGGAAGCGCTCTCGGCGGCGATAAACCGGCTTCTCGCACCCGAGGCGGTCTGAGGCCCAGAAAGCCGTGCGTGGACGGTGTCGGGTCTTTACCCATCGCCTTCAATGCGGAACAATAAAGTTCCGAGTCTTCAAGAATCGAGCGGCAACTTATGGCGAGCGACAGGCGTTTGCGCGATCCGATCTTCGCGGCGGCGGAGCGTGAAAAGAACCGGCCGGAGCGGCCTTTCATTCACCTGAAGGTGCATTCCGCCTATTCGTTGCTCGAAGGCGCGTTGCCGCTCGGAAAGGTCATCGGCCATGCGTTGAAGGACGAGGCGCCGGCCATTGCCGTCACCGACACCAACAATCTGTTCGGTGCGCTTGAATTTGCACAGAAGGCTTCGAAGGAAGGGCTTCAGCCGATCGTCGGCTGTCAGCTCGACTGCGCTTTTGAGGATGCGCTGTCGGAAAGCCGGCGCGGCAGCGCACGCAAGAGCGGGCCGCAATACGATCCCCTGCTGCTGATCGCCGCGACGGAAGCCGGTTATACAAATCTGGTGCGGCTGGTGAGCCGTTCTTATCTCGAGAACGAACCGGGGGCAGCGACCCATATTTCCACCGAATGGCTGAGCGAGCTTTCCGACGGCATCATATGCCTGTCTGGCGGACCCCGCGGCCCGGTCGGCGCTGCGCTCAAGGCGGAGCGTCCCGAAGTGGCCGAGCGGCGCCTTCTGTTCCTCAAGGCGTGTTTCGGAAACAGGCTCTATGTGGAGCTCGAGCGGGTTGAGGGCTATGATCGTGCGGTCGAGGCCGCGACGGTCGATCTTGCCTACAAGCACGAATTGCCGCTTGTCGCCACCAATGAGGCATTTTTTCCGGCACGCGACGATTTCGAGGCCCACGACGCACTGATCGCCATTGCCGAGAGCGCTGTCATCGCCATGGATGACCGGCGTCAGCTTACACCGGACAATTACCTGAAGAGCCAGGCGGAGATGGCGCGGCTGTTTTCTGATCTGCCGGAAGCCGTCGACAATACGATCGAGATCGCCAGGCGCTGCTCCTATTTCCCCAGAACCCATCCGCCGATTCTGCCACGCTTCACCGGCGCCGATGCGGCCGATGCGGAGGCCGCACTGCAAGCAGAGGCCGACGAATTGCGACGCCAGGCGCGGGAAGGACTGGAGCGCCGGCTCGAAACACAGGGCATGGCGCCGGGTTACGAGCGCGAGGATTATACCGAACGTCTCGACTATGAGCTCGGCATTATCGAGCGGATGAAGTTTCCGGGTTACTTCCTGATCGTTGCCGACTTCATCAAATGGGCCAAGGCGCAGGACATTCCCGTGGGGCCTGGACGCGGTTCTGGCGCCGGCTCGCTTGTCGCTTATGCGCTCACGATCACGGATGTCGATCCGCTGCGTTTTTCGCTGCTGTTCGAACGCTTCCTCAATCCCGACCGCGTGTCGATGCCCGACTTCGATATCGATTTTTGTCAGGACCGCCGCGAAGAGGTGATCCGCTACGTGCAGGAGAAGTACGGCCGCGACCAGGTGGGGCAGATCATCACTTTCGGTACGCTGCAGGCCCGCGCGGTCTTGCGCGATGTCGGGCGCGTGCTCCAGATGCCCTACGGTCAGGTGGACCGGCTGTGCAAGATGGTGCCCTCCAATCCAGCCAATCCGACGCCGCTGCCCAAGGCGATCGAGGACGAACCCCGCTTTGCCGAGGAGGTCGAAAAGGAGCCAATCGTCGGCACGCTGCTGGATTATGCCCAGAAGCTCGAGGGCCTTTACCGCCACGCTTCGACGCACGCCGCCGGTATCGTGATCGGTGACCGGCCGCTTTCGGAGCTCGTCCCGATGTACCGAGACCCGCGCTCCGACATGCCGGTCACCCAGTTCAACATGAAATGGGTCGAGCAAGCGGGGCTGGTGAAGTTCGACTTTCTCGGCCTTAAAACGCTGACAGTACTGGAAACGGCGGTGAAGTTGATCCGCCGGCACGGCATTGAGATCGACCTGTCACGTATCCCGCTCGACGATCCGGAGACGTATGCGATGCTCTCGCGCGGCGAGACGGTTGGCGTGTTCCAGGTGGAATCGGCAGGCATGCGTAAGGCTCTCATCGGCATGAGGCCGGACCGGGTGGAGGACATCATCGCTCTGGTGGCGCTCTATCGTCCGGGTCCCATGGAGAACATCCCGACCTACAATGCCCGCAAGCATGGCGAGGAGGAAATCGCCTCGATCCACCCGAAAATCGACCATCTGGTGAAGGAGACGCAAGGCGTTATCGTTTACCAGGAGCAGGTGATGCAGATCGCGCAGGAGCTGGCCGGCTACACGCTTGGACAGGCTGATCTTCTGCGCCGGGCCATGGGCAAGAAGATCCGCGCCGAGATGGAGAAGCAGCGCGGCATTTTTGTGGAAGGTGCCACGGAGCGCGGCGTTTCCAAGCAGCAGGCCGATTTCATCTTCGACCTTCTGGCCAAGTTCGCCGACTACGGCTTCAACAAGTCGCACGCCGCAGCCTACGCCATCGTCTCATATCAGACGGCCTATCTGAAGGCACATTACCCGGTCGAATTCCTGGCTGCGTCGATGACCTACGACATGGCCAACTCCGACAAGCTCAACGACTTTCGCCGTGACGCGATGCGTCTGGGCATCGAGGTCGTGTCTCCGTCGGTTCTGACCTCGCATCGCCCGTTCGAAGTGGGAGAGAACAAGATTTTCTATGCACTCGCCGCCATCAAAGGCGTCGGCGAGGCCGCGGTCGAGCACATTGTCGAGAAACGCAACGAGAAGCAGTTCGAAAGCCTTGAGGATTTCTGTGCTCGCATCGACCCGAAAATCGTCGGCAAGCGTGTCTTCGAAAGCCTGATCCAGGCTGGCGCTTTCGACTGCTTCGGTCACGACCGTGCGGCGCTTTTCGGCGGAATCGACAGGCTGATGGGCATGGCCGCCCGCACGGCGGAAGATGCGGCCATGGGGCAGGGCGACATTTTCGGCATGTCGGACGGTGGCGAGCCGCAGAAGATACACCTGCCGACGGTCGAGCCGTGGACGGCGGCCGACAAATTGCACCGCGAGTTTCAGGTCGTGGGTTGTTATCTCTCCGCGCATCCGCTGGACGAATATGCCGAAATTCTCGAGAAGATGCGGGTGCAGAACTGGGGTGATTTCCAGGCAGCGGTCAAGCGCGGGGCGAGCGCCGGTCGACTTGCTGGCACCGTGACCTCCAAGCAGGAACGGCGCACACGTACAGGCAACAAAATGGGGATCATCCAATTGTCCGACGCCACCGGACAGTATGAAGCGGTACTGTTTTCGGAGGCGCTGGCACAGTATCGCGACCTTCTGGAAGCGGGCTCCTCCGTCGTTGTCATGGTGGGCGCGGAAAACAGACCCGAGGGTGTCAATTTACGCATTCAGGGCGTCCAGTCGCTGGAGGAAGAAGCTTGCCGGATGCAAAAGGCATTGCGTATTTATCTGCGCGATCCGAAGCCGCTCGCCGCCATTTCCTCGCAACTGACCCAGCGCGGCGATGCGCAGGTAAGTCTCGTCGTCATCAAGGAAGGTGGGCAAGGCGAGATTGAGGTCGGATTGCCAAACCGTTACCGCATCTCACCACAGATCGCTGCGGCCATGCGCGCCGTTCCGGGCGTGGTCGAGGTGGAGTTGGTTTAAGGCGCTCGCCGGGACAACCGCACTGCAACTGCTGATCGTTGTTTCGATGTCCGTTTGTGGTTAGAAGGCCCGGCTGTCTGATTCATAGTCGGGGAAACAATTTCATGACATCTTCAGAAACGGCGGTCGCGAGCCGTGAAGTGCCGGCGTATCTCGAATTCTCCTTTACTGGCCGGGCTCTGGAGTATTTCGGCATATGGATCGTCAACCTGTTCTTGTCGATCATCACGCTCGGCATCTACACCGCCTGGGCCAAGGTACGTCGGCTCCGCTATTTTTATGGAAACACCTGGCTCGACGGGCACAATTTCGAATACCACGCCCGCCCTGTCAGCATTCTGATCGGACGCATCATCGTTGTGTCGTTGTTGATCGCCTACAATCTGCTTGTCAGTGTCTCACCCTTCTTCGGACTATTGATTTTTCTGTATCTTTTGGCCTTTCCATGGCTTCTCAACAAATCGATGTCGTTCAATGCGCGCATGACGAGCTACCGCAATGTGCGGCTCAATTTCCGTGGATCGTACTGGGGGGCGTTGTTGGCCTTCGTGATCATGCCCGTTGTGGCGCTGCTGACCGCCGGTCTCCTGTTCCCGCTCGCCTCCAAGCTTTCCAACGATTACATCGGTCGTCATCTCGGATACGGCTCGGCGCGGTTCGAAACGCGGGCGCCGCTGAAAGCGCTTTATGGCAATCTGGGCTCAACGATTCTCTTCGTTATCATGGTGACTTTGGTATGCGCCGGGATCGGTTTTGTGATCGGTTCATCGATGGTCTCCGTCGGCAACATGATCGAGAAGGGTGGTGACGAGTTGCTGGATGTACTGACCTTCGGCCCCATCACCGGGGCGCTTATCGGTGGCTACATTGCGTTGGCCGTCGCTTATCTCTTCTATGCTGCCGGAGTGCGCAACGTCGCCTACAATCATACGGTGCTTGACGGGAAACATCGCCTGACCTCCAGCGTCGGCCGGTTGCGCTATGTCTGGATTCTCGTCTCCAACCTGTTTGCGACGATTTTGACACTCGGGCTCCTGCGTCCTTGGGCCGCTGTCCGAACCTGGCGCTATCTGGCGAGCAGCACGGGCCTTCTTGCCGCGGGCTCACTCGATCATTTCGTTGATGAGGCGGCGCCAGAGGGGAGCGTAGGAGCGGCTGAATTCTTCGATATCGAAGGCATCGATTTCGGGCTTTGAGCGCTTGCGCTATCGTGCGAAGACGCAGAACCATGCTCGGAGAAGGTGAGCCATGATAAAGGGACGCTATTTTCCGGCCGGCTCGGCGCGCGTCGTTGCGGCCAGTCTCTCCGGGACGCGAGATCGGCTCGTCCTGCATCTGGAAAACGAACCGGATGCGGCCGATGCGAAGCTTACCTCAGTCTCCGATCCGATTGCGGGTGTTCCACGCAAGCTAACCTTTGCAGATGGCGGCGTTTTCGAAGCACCGCTTGGAGCGGACGTGGACGGTTTGTTGAAAACCGGCGGAACCTTTTTCGCACGGCTCACGCGACTTGAAGCCAATCTCGGACTGGTGGCCGCTGTGGCTGTGGTGACGATAGGACTCGTCTTTGCTGCCTATCGTTTCGGCATCCCGCTTCTGGCATCCGGAGCCGCGGCGATTACTCCGGCGCCCGTCGTTGCGGCGATGGATCGCGGGACGCTGGAGACTGTCGACCGTGCCGTCTTTTCACCGTCGCAATTGAACGCCGGGCGGCGACGGAAACTGCAGGCAATGTTCGAGGAACTGTCGCAACTTGCCGGCGACGACGGGCCGGCGCTGCGGCTGGAGTTGCGCCAGGGCGGCATGATCGGCCCAAACGCGCTGGCCTTGCCGGGTGGGACAATCATCGTCACCGACGAGCTTGTCGGGCTTGCCGCATCGGATGATGAGATCGCCGGTGTTATGGCGCACGAGATCGGCCATGTCCGTGAGAGGCACTCACTGCAGCAGATCTATCGTGTGCTTGGCATCGGTTTTATGGTCGGCCTGGTCGGCGGCGATGCGAGTCAACTGGTGGACGACGTGGTGACACAAGCCAGTGCACTTCAAGCTCTCGTCTATTCGCGCGAATTCGAAACCCATGCGGACCTATACAGCGTCGGGCTGATGGTGAAGGCGGGGCGCGACCCTCTGGCGTTCGTGGGGCTTCTCGATCGGATTGTCAGAGATGCGGGCGGTTCCGGCGAAACCGGGTGGCTGGCAACGCATCCAGGCACCAAGGACCGGCGAGAAGCCGTGCGCAAGCGCGCCGAGGCGCTGGACGGGGCAGGTGAGACAGCGCAGGAGTAGGGCCATCGCGCGCCGTCATTCCCTGTCGTCGCCATCGCGTTGCTTTCCGTGTCCGAACGTATATCCGGTCTCCACCGCCTGTTTGCCGAACTTTTCGCGCAGGCTGTCTATGGCGCCTTCAGCCAGTGCACGCTTGTGCGATAGGCGGTCGACCAGATCGGGCGGATCGGCCTTGGCCGCGTCTGTCAGGTCGCTCACCCCGATGCCCAGAAGGCGAAAGCGTGTGCCGTCGACCTCGCGTTTCAAAAGGTCGAGGCCGGTGTGAAAAATACGGTCGGCCAACCGGGTCGGATCGCCCAACTGCCGATTGCGCGTGCGAATGCGAAAGTCGGCGGTCTTGAGTTTCAGAACGACGGTGCGGCCGGCAATTTCGGCTTTCTTGAGGCGGGTGGAGACGCGTTCCGACAGTGCCCGCAGCACAGGCACCAGTTCCTCCGTCCGGGAAAGGTCGACGTTGAACGTGGTTTCGGAGGAAACGCTTTTGGCCTCGCTGCGTGGCTTCACGGTGCGCTCATCCATTCCCCGGGAAAGATGATAAAGTCGGTCCCCCATGGTGCCGTAGCGGCGCATCAGATCGCCGCGCTCCATGGTTTGAAGCTGGCCGATGGTACGTAACCCATCCTTGGCGAGCGTGGCGGCGAAGGCTTTACCCACACCCCAGATAAGCGTCACGGGTTGCTGCCCGAGGAAGGAGAAGGCCTCCTCCCTACCGATGACGGAGAAACCGCGCGGCTTGTCCAGATCCGAGGCGACTTTGGCGAGGAATTTACAATAGGAAAGCCCAACCGATACGGTGATGCCAACCTCCTCTTCCACTTGGCGTGCAAAACGCGCCAGCACCAGGGCGGGCGGTGCGCTGTGCAGCTTTTCGGTGCCGGCGAGATCTAGAAAGGCCTCGTCTATGGAGAGCGGCTCGACCATGGGGGTCAACGCTTCCATCATCGAGCGCACCTGGCGCCCGACGCTGACATACTTTTCCATGTCCGGCTTGATGACGATGGCTTCGGGACAGGCTTCCAATGCCTTGAACATGGGCATGGCCGAGTGCACGCCGTACATGCGCGCCACGTAGCAGGCGGCGGAGACCACGCCGCGCTGGCCGCCGCCGACGATGACCGGCTTGTCGCGCAGCTTGGGACGGTCGCGCTTTTCGACGCTGGCGTAGAAGGCGTCGCAGTCGATGTGGGCCAGACTGAGGCGGTCCAGCTCCTCGTGCCAGATCAGGCGCAGACCGCCACAGGCCGGACAACGTTGCGGCCGCGTGCCGGGGGCGGCCGACTCCGGTTCGGGAAAAGTCTCCAGGCAGTCGCGGCAAAGTCCGGGCACGGCTCAGGATGCCTCGGCCAGGGCGGCCGGCAGTTCCTCCGGCCGCCACAGACGGGCGGCGCCAAAGACGCCGCTGGAATCGCCGTGGCGCGCCTTCAGGAGCCGGGTGGCGATGTTGTCGGAGAAGACGTAGCGCGGCAGCAGCGCCGGCACCGTCTCGTAGAAGCGGTCCACGTTGGACAGTCCGCCGCCCAGCACCACGGCGTCGGGATCGAGGATGTTGATCACCTGGGCCAGGGCGCGGGCCAGGCGGTCCTCGTAGCGGGTGACGGCGGCCAGCGCCTCGGGCTCGCCCTGCTGGGCGCGCTCCACGATTTCCTTTGCCGTGAGTTCGGGGGCAGCAATATCGGGGCCGCCGGCGCGCCGGAAGTCGTCAGCCATGCCGGGGCCGGAGAGAAAGGTCTCGATACAGCCCTGCTTGCCGCAATAGCAGTCGGGCCCGGGCAGTTCCGCCGCGCTGCGCCAGGGCAGGGGATTGTGGCCCCATTCGCCGGCGATGGCGTTGCAGCCGATCAGTGGGCGGCCGTGGACCACGATGCCGCCGCCGGTCCCGGTGCCGAGGATGGCGGCGAAGACCACGTCCGCGCCCGCGGCGGCGCCGTCGGCGGCCTCGGAGAGGGCCAGGCAGTTGGCGTCGTTCATGAGCCGCACCGGACGGCCGAAGGCGGCGGCGAGGTCGCGATCGAGGGTCTGATTTAGCAGCCAGGTAGAATTGGCATTCTTGATCAAACCTGTGGTTGCCGACAGCGCGCCTGGAATGCCGACGCCGATGCTGCCGCGCCGGCCGGTCTCCTGTTCAAGCTGTTGAACCAGCGCCGTAATCGCGCTTATGGTGGCGTTGTAGTCACGGCGCGGGGTCGGCACGCGCCTGCGGACGATTACGGCGCCGTCGCTGTCGAGGGCGGCGGCCTCAATTTTTGTGCCGCCAAGGTCCACCCCGATCTGCATGAACTCCCTATCTTTTTGAGACCTACGACTGTTCCGGAAAGCGCTGGAATGTTAGCAAAGCTTACCAAATATTAACTTTATTCCTCTATCAATGAAGCTGTGTCGGCGGTCGTGCCACTCACGGTAGAGAGGGGCAGGACGCAGCCGCGAATTCAGGAAATGTCGGTGCCGTCTTTCACCAGACTGTGCCCTTTACTCACGGGGGTCCCATCGGGCAGGGCAAGCATATGATGAATGGAACGAATATCGTCAAGGATACTGGCGTGGCGAAGACCGTACTGATCGTCGAGGACAACGAGCTCAACATGAAGCTCTTCCACGATCTGCTAGAGGCGCACGGTTACAACATCCTGCAGACCAAGGACGGCATGGAGGCCTTGCGCCTGGCGCGTGAGCACCATCCGGATCTGATCCTCATGGATATTCAGTTGCCGGAGGTCTCCGGCCTGGAGGTCACGAAGTGGATCAAGGAAGACGACAATCTGAAATCGATTCCGGTCGTCGCCGTCACCGCCTTCGCGATGAAGGGTGACGAAGAGAAGATCCGCGAGGGTGGCTGCGAGGCTTACATCGCCAAGCCGATCTCCGTCACGAATTTCCTGGAGACCGTCGAGCGGTTCCTCAACTAGCCGCCGCGGGACCTTTTCCGATATGACCGCGCGGATTCTGGTCGTCGATGACATTCCGGCGAATGTCAAACTGCTCGAGGTCAAGCTGACCGCCGAGTACTTCGACGTCGTGACGGCGTCCGACGGCCCTTCGGCTATTGAACTGGCGCACAGCCAAGCGCCGGACCTCATCCTCAGTGACGTCATGATGCCCGGCATGGACGGCTTCGAGCTGTGCCAGCGGCTGAAGGCGGACCCCGAGACCAGCCATATTCCTTTGGTCATGGTGACGGCGCTGAGCGACGTCGCCGACCGCGTGCGCGGCCTGGAGGCCGGCGCCGACGACTTCCTGACCAAGCCGGTCAACGACATCGCGCTCTTCGCGCGCGTTCGCTCGCTGGCGCGGCTCAAGCAGATGATGGACGAACTGCGGGTCCGCCAGGCCGCCAGCGGCAACGGTGAGATGCTCACCGAAGCCGACCTGGAGAACGACAGTGAGCTGGGCGATGCGAAGATCCTGCTGGCCGATTCCAGCGAGACCCTGGCCGGCAAGGTGGAGAGCTACCTGGCCGAGGACGGGCACCGGACCCATCACGTCAAGACCGGCCAGGCCGCCCTGGCCCTGGCGCAGGCCGAAGCCTTCGACCTGCTGATCGTCAGCCTGCACCTGGGCCAGGAAGACGGCCTCAGGCTGTGCTCGCAGTTTCGCTCGCAGGACGACACGCGCCACGTGCCGATCCTGCTGCTGCTGGACGAAGAAGACCTGCCGCGCCTGCCCAAGGGGCTGGAGATCGGCGTCACCGACTATCTGATCAAGCCGATCGACCGGAACGAATTGCGCGCCCGCACGCGCACCCAGATTCGCCGCCGCCGCTACCATGACAAGCTGCGCGAGATGCTGCAGCGCTCCGTGGCGCTGGCCTACACCGACACCCTGACGGGGGTCTACAACCGCCGCTACATGAACGCGCACCTGGACCGCAAGATCATGGAGATCGCGGAGACGGTGAAGCCGGTGTCGCTCCTGATGTTCGACATCGATCACTTCAAGAGCATCAACGATTCCCATGGTCACAACGCCGGCGACGAAGTGCTGGTCGAACTGGCCAAGCGGGTATCACGCGGTGTGCGCGACATCGACCTGGTGTCGCGCTACGGCGGCGAGGAGTTCGTCATCGTCATGCCCGATGCCGACGTCGAGGTGGCGGTGAACGTGGCCGAGCGTGTCCGCGCCCTGGTCAGCGATCAGCCCTTCACGGTCTCCGGGCAGGTGGGGGAACTGGACGTCAGCATCTCGGTCGGGGTCGCCACCACGCGCGACCCGACGGAGACCACCGAGTCCCTGATCGGCCGCGCCGACGAAGCGCTTTACCGGGCGAAGGGACGGGGCCGCAACTGCGTCTGTTCGGCGGAACTGGACCAGCTCGCCCAGCGCCACGCCCCCCTGCCGGCCGCCGGCGAGTAGCCTTCCAAAAGCGCCCCGGGCGGCAGATCTCCCAGACCTGAAAGAGCCCCTTAAGCGGGGGAGAGGCGGAATCGAAAAGCGGCCGCCTGCAAAGGCGACCGCTCGACTCGGTAAAGCAGGAAGTTTCCCGCTTACTTCATCTTCGATTCCTTGAAGATCACGTGCTTGCGCGCCACGGGATCGAATTTCCGCAACTCAAGCTTTTCGGTCATGGTGCGCGGGTTCTTCTTGGCCACGTAGAAGTAGCCCGTGTCCGCGGTGCTCACCATCTTGATCAGTTGCGTGGCTGGCTTGGCCATATCCGCTGTCCTTTACCTGAACTCATCGAGGTTGCCGGGAAAATACTGTGCCTCGGGCAACTGTCAAGCCCGGCGCTGCCGCCGCGCCTTGCGCAAGGCAAATTAGGAATAAAGACCTTTGATTAGGAGCCCGAGGAGGTTGGAGCCGCGTGGACGCTGGCCGCCGTGTCCGGCTGGCCATGCAGTGCCCGGGCATAGAGGCCCGGCTCTTCCAACAGCTGGCGGGCCACCGTGAGGTCGATCTCCGCGTCGTCGCCTTCGCGGGCCGGGCAGTGGGCCCGCAGCTCCTCGACGGCCGCGTCGTCGTTACTGTCGATGTCTTGCCGGCGCAGCTCCGCCGCCAGGGGCAGGGCGCCGCTGCGGATGCGGGTCATGACGTCGGCCGGGGTGCTGACGTCGCCGGTGGTGCAGACGTCGGGCAGCACGCCCCGGCGGTGCAGGGCGTAGCCGGAGGGCGCGTGGAAGCGGGCCCAGGTCAGGTAGAACTCGCCGTGATTGGGCAGCTGGAACACCGTCTGAACGGTGCCCTTGCCGTAGGAGCCGCTGCCGACCAGGACGGCGCGGCCGGAATCCTGCAGCGCGGCGGCGACGATCTCGGAGGCCGAGGCCGAACCACCGTCGATCAGCACCACCAGGGGC
>ENA-ORCW01000213-ORCW01000213.1-marine-metagenome-genome-assembly--contig:-NODE-213-length-57986-cov-4.026576_pt1 | contig 57986 bp, 46 predicted proteins | sample MGYA00237784_ERZ508517 | MGnify/ENA primary metagenome ERZ508517 (study PRJEB26187, sample SAMN06268979) | marine metagenome | isolation source: Tt ae E1 feedstock associated aerobic enrichment on...
GAAGGCGGGTGGGCATGCGATCGATCGTCGTCGAACCGGGTGGCCGTGGCTGGAGCGAGCAACGCGAGCGAAGCCACAGGACGCGCAACAGCCTACTCCCGGTCCACCCACACCGGCGTCAGCCATGCCCACTGGCCGTTCCGCTGAGCCACCTGCAGACGGTACACGTCCACGTTCGATTCCGGTTCGTCGACGAATTCCCCCTCGACCCGGCACTCCTCCACCGGCACCAGGGGCCCGATCCGGATCGCCTCCGTCAGCCAGCCCCGCATGAACTGACTCTGCCCCCGCCGCAACAGCTCCGCCAGCGTGTACTCGAAGACCTGTCCGTTCGCCTCGACCGTCACCCGGGCGTCGAGCGGCCCTTCCAGCTCGAACGACATCCCCTGCGTCGTCTCGTGCCGCATCGTCTTGTTGCCCGTCGTGATCGACCGCCAGACGCACGTCCGTTCGTCCTGCTCGATCACCGCGTGCGGCAGGTCCACCTCGTCCAGAACGTTTGACTCACCCTCGCCGGTTCCCTTCGGTGCGACGATCGCCTGTCCGGAGAACAGCGTCTCCACCTTCGCGATCCGCCCGTCCGAAAGCGACAGTCGAAGGTTCCACTCGACCGGAACCTCCTTCCGCCCCCAACCCCAGGTGACCCGCAGCCGGTAGCGATGCCGGCGTGGGTCCGGTTCGACCATCTCGGGATGCCATCGCCGGACGATCCGACCGTTGCGGAGCAGCTCGACACGGTCGAGCGTGTCGGCTCCCTTCACGGCAACCTGAATGGTCCGCCGGCCGGGCTGACGGACCGTTTCGCCGATCCATGCCCCGTCGAGAAACATTCTTGCGTCGATCCGGTCGCCGGTGGCGGCATAGACCCGGCGGGCGAGCAGCGCCTCCCACAGACTCTCGCGGGTCAGCTCCTTCGCGAACACGCCCATCCGCCCGTCGCCGTGGCTGCCCGGATACGCCGCATGATGATCGGTCCCGCCGACGATGCCGAACCGGTGCCCGCGTCGCCAGCCTTCCTCGGCGGTACTGCCGGCATCCCGCGGGCCCATGTCGTGCAGCATCGGCCAGGGCGCATCGTCACTGAGCGAGCAGCCGTGCAGCGAAAAGATCTCGACGAAGGGGGAGACCTCCTCGCGGTAGGCGTCCCAGTTGATGCCGCGGTAACCGCTCCGGTAACCGATGTGATGCGGAATCGCGATCCCGCCGGACTCGCGGACGACGTCCCGCAGCCCGGGCAGATCGGGAGCGTCGCGCAGCGGCAGTTCCGGCCCCGGTGCGTAGACGTTGTGATCGCCGAATTCGAGCGAGTGCCATTCGTAGCTGGGCAGGGCCAGGAACTGCCCCGGATGGCTCGCCTGTCGCTGCAGTTCGATGAGCCGGTCCCAGTTACCGGCGAGCGTCGCGAACCCCTCGTTGTGGTAGTCGATGATCTCGGCGTACCGCTGGCGGTCGGTCGGCATGTCGGGCCAGAAGGCGTGCCCGGTCACCGAGCAGAAGTCGAGCTGCTGAGCGGCCCGTGCCAGGGCCTGTTCGACCGTCCCGTGCCCGTAGCTGATCGAACAGTGACTGTGCAGATCGCCCCAGAAGAGATCGTACGCCATTCCGCTGCCCCGTCCGTTTCAGCCGAGTGTGTCCGTCGATTGCGTGCCGTCCGCATCCTACCAGCGGCGCGAATTCGGGTGCCACTGGCGGCTTGCCGCCAGTGCAGACAACGGTAACCCTGCGTGGCCCCCCCACGGCCTGAACTCCCCCGGCTCCCGATTGCCCCGGCCGGTCCGGCTCCGTATCATCCCCGCATGTCACAAACTGTCTCAGTCCATATGCTTCCAGCGTTCCTGGAATCCGAAACCCTGCCCGGCAGCCTGGCAGTGATGATCGACGTCCTGCGGGCGTCGACGACGATCGTGCATGCGCTCGCCCACGGCGCGGCCGGCGTCGTTCCGCGGGAATCCGTCGAACAGGCCCGCCAGGCCGCTGCCGCGATGCCTCCCGGCACCGTCCTGCTGGGGGGTGAACGGGGTGGTGAGCAGATCGCGGGATTCGATCTGGGCAACTCTCCGCTTGCCTACACGCCCGAAGTCGTCACAGGCAAAACGATTGTGTTCACGACGACCAACGGCACCCGGGCCCTGGAGAAGTGTGCCGGGGCGGAACAGGTCTTTGTCGGCAGCTTCGTGAACCGGGCAGCGCTGCTGCGTGTCCTGCGGGCGGACGGTCGCCCGGTGCATCTCGTCTGTGCCGGGACGAACGGGCATCTGACGGCCGAGGACATTCTCTTTGCCGGCTCGGTCGCTGCCGGCCTGCTCAACGGCGAGCCGGACGGTTCGGCCGGATCATCGTCTGTTGCGAGTGTCGCCGACGTGCAAACTCAGATGGCCATCGACTATTATCTGGCCCGATCCCGGGACGAATCGACCTTCCGCGAGACGATGCGGGCCAGCCGCGGCGGACAGAATCTGCTCCGTCTCGGGTTCGACGCCGATATCGAACGGGCAGGAGACCGTGACCTGTTCGATTTCGTTCCCGAATGGTCGCCCGAACGGGATCGGATCACCATCGCCTCCTGAGACACCAGTGCGATTCCTCAGGGTGAGCTCCGCAGGCGTCTGCGGCGAGCCGCGTCGTGACGGCGACTCTCGATTGTGACGTGGCGGCGCGACGTATTTGAAACTCCCGGCAGGGAGTGCAGTTCCTCCAGATGTGGAAAACGAGGCCCAGGGATGTCGAAGACTTCGGCCAATCAGATGGACAAGATCGTTGCCCTCTGCAAACGCCGCGGGTTCGTGTTTCAGAATTCCGAGATCTATGGCGGCGTCAACGGCTTCTGGGACTACGGTCCGCTCGGCGTCGAGCTGAAGCGAAACGTCCGTGAGGCCTGGTGGCAGGACATGGTGGCCCGGCACGATCCGCTCTGCACGCCGGGGGACGCTCCCGATCCGTACCAGATGGTCGGCGTCGAAACGTCGATCATCATGCACCCGCAGGTCTGGAAGTGCAGCGGCCACTACGACCTGTTCCACGACATGATGGTCGATTGCCACACCTGCAAGGGCCGCTTCCGGGCCGACCACCTCAAGGTCAAGCTCGTCCGCTCCACCACTGGTAATCCGGTCGTGGCATGGACGTTCATGCCCGGCTCCCCCGAGTTCGACTGGCCGTCGTCCGGTGACAAGAAGCTCCGCAAGGCGGCCGCTGCCGCCGTCGAAAACAGCGGCGAGGATGCCGAAGAGAAGCCGGTCGAAATGAGCTTCGACGAGTACCGCAAGACGGTCCTAGAAACGTCGGACGGGTGTGAGGCGGCAATTCCGCACTGTCCGAACCCGGCCTGTCGCGGCAAGCTGACCGAGCCCCGCGAATTCAACCTGATGTTCAAGACGATCCTCGGTGCCCTGGGCACGAAGGACGACGAAGCATTCCTGCGGCCCGAAACCGCGCAGGGGATCTTCGTCAACTTCAAGAACGTCTGCGACTCCTCGCGGGTCAAGCTTCCGTTCGGTGTCGCGCAGATCGGCAAGAGCTTCCGCAACGAGATCACTCCGCGGAACTTCACTTTCCGCTCCCGCGAATTCGAGCAGATGGAAATCGAGTTCTTCTGCCATCCCGATGCCTCGCAGGAGTGGTACCGCTACTGGCGCGACCGCCGCTTCCGCTGGTACACCGACCTGGGCATCAGCCAGGAACGGTTGCAACTGCGGGACCATCATCAGGAAGAGCTGGCCCACTACTCGTGCGGCACCGCTGACATCGAGTACCGGTTCCCGTTCCTCGAAGAAGGGGAGTACGGCGAACTGGAGGGGATCGCTCACCGCGGCGACTTCGACCTTCGCTCGCACATGGAAGGAAAGCTGGTCGCTCGCGACGGCAAGCTGGAAGTGGAACTGAACGAACACGGCCAGCCGAAGCACCGCGGTTCGGGCAAGGATCTGAGCTACTTCGACGACCAGACCCGCGAGCGGTTCGTGCCAAACGTCATCGAACCGTCTGCCGGTGCCGACCGGGCCACGCTCGCCTTCATCTGCGAAGCGTTCGCCGAAGACGAAGCCCCGGACGACAAGGGGAAGATGCAGGTCCGCACGTTGATGCGGTTCCATCCGCGGCTGGCGCCGATCAAGGCGGCGATCTTCCCGCTGATCAAGAAGGACGGTCAGCCCGAGAAAGCCAAAGAGATCTACCGGGCGCTCAAGGAAGCCGGGATCTCGGCAACGTACGACGAACAGGCGGCCATCGGTCGCCGATACCGCCGGCAGGACGAGATCGGTACGCCGTGGTGCATCACGGTCGATGGCGACACGGCATCGGACGATGCGGTGACGGTTCGCGACCGCGATTCGCTCGAACAGGTTCGCGTGCCGGTCGATGAGATTGTCGACGAGATCTCGCGGCGGATGCGTGGCTGACGCCCGGCCGTGCATCTGAGGATCGTGTACCACGAATCCGCTCTGTCGCATGACGGGGCGGATTTTTTTTGCGTTGCCGGGTGCGCACGGTTAAGTTTTGAAGAAGCCCTTTCTTTTCTCAACACCGCTTCTTCAAGGTGACAGCCATGGTCTCACGCCCGCGCTCGAAGGCGAAGATTGCCCATCGTACGAAACGCTGCGAGAAGTGTGGTGCCCTGATCGGCCGCCAGACTCGCTGCCGGAAGTGCCACAAACGGCAGTAGGGCCGCGGCCATTTGATCCTGGCGAGACCGAACGTCAGGATGGGTGGCCGTGGCTGGAGTGAGCCACGCGAGCGAAGCCACGGAACGCGCGACAGGCAGGCTGGGACTGATCCCGACACGTGCAACTCCAGGCCGCCGACATGTTGGCGGTCCGTTCGTGAGCACAAGTCCCGGCCGGCAATAGCCGGCCCTACGAGACTGCCCGGTCAAACACCCATGACAAGCCCCGAGCGTCGGGTGGGTGTTCCCTGCGCGCATCACGGTTTTGACCTGGGAGCTCACGCACCCGGCTCGCCTGTGTCTCTGCATGGAGCCGATTCGATGCCCCGGCGGGTGGCATGCTTGCCCTTGAAGGCAAGCATGTGTGCCGAACGACGTTGGCACTGGCGGGCAAGCCGGCAGTGGCCCCCGAGCGTGAGGGGGGCGCGGGCGGAGCTGCGACTGTGCGCAATCAGAGCCGCGACCGTGAGGGAGCGGAATCACGCGAGCCCGGAGCGTGGTGAGATCAGGGTGGCCGTGGCTGGAGCGAGCAACGCGAGCGAAGCCACGGAACCGGGTCGCCCCGGTTGCTCGCCAACCGGGGCCGGCGCAGCCGGCACGAGGTTGCTCAGAGAACACCCGTCCGAACCCTACTTCGAACTGGCCGTGATCACCTGCTGCTGGTACTCGTGGAAGCTGACCCAGCGGATCTGGTCCGACTGCAGCAGACGCTCCCACTTGTTGATCTGATCCTTGTCGAACGCGTGCAGCTCCCAGCCGAACCGATGCTCGGCCCGCAGCTGGACCTCACCGTCCAACCGGGCGGTCAGCGAGACCCGCGTCGGCAGCCGACGCCGATTACGAAGGGCATCATTCAGCTGCAGCCGCGACTCCGGATACATCGACTGTGGATGCAGCACGTAGTTCAGCCGGCAGGCCCAGTCCGCATAGGCAAGGTACTGGTCGAGCAGCGTTGCCTGTTCGATGGTCGCCGTCTCGACATCGTAGCTGAGGTAGTCGCCGATCATCTGCAGTCGCCCGCTCTCCTCGGCATACTCCTGGCGGAGCAGGGGATTGAGCTGGAACTTCAGCGCCGGCACCAGCCGCTGCTCCCGGGGATTCGCACTTCCCTCGAGGTCATCCAGATACCGCACCGCCTCGGAGCGGGCCACCCGCAGCAGTTGCTGCAGCTGGTCGAACGGCACCGTCGTCGCCACGTAGTTGCCGTTGAGAATCCGGAACCGGTTGTGAATCGGTTCAAAGATCACCACCTCGCCGACTTCTTCGATGTGGTCATACACCTTGCCGGCATGAAACAGCGTCAGGGTCCGGGCGATGACCTGCGGCTGTCCCTCTTCGGGGGCCACTCTCGAAACGGTCGTGTAGACGCGCATGTCCTGAGCGGCACAGACCGACGCCAGCTGAGCCGTCATGGCGAATGCCAGCAGCCACTGAACCGGTAACTTCATCGCGACCTCCCTGTCGCAGCGCCGAAGCGGTTTGCAGATATCCGTAGCAGTCAGAATCGAGTCGTTGCGGCCCGCATGCCGTTACTGTTGGTCAGTCACTCTCCGACAGAGCGACCGGCTCGCCACCACGGGCTTCGCTTGCCGCTGCCGCCAGAATGAACCGGGTCACTTCGAGTGATTCTTCCGGAGGGACCGGCGGCTGGCCGGTTTCGAACCCCTGCACAATGGCCCGGCAGAGATTCCGGTAGGCGTCCCGCAGCGACACGTGCCGGCGGACGACGCCCTTCTCATGAAACCCGAGGATGCCGTAGGCGGTCGCTCCGACGCGATTACCCCGCAACGTCGCCACACGTCCGTCGCGCCACCAGCCGGTGACGACTTCGGCTCCGTCGACGCACGCATTGGTCACCCGCTCGCAACCGGGGCCCATGGCGGCAAACAGCATTTCGGTGGGATGAATTCCGTAGTGGAACAGGCCCGGGTTCCCTTCAGCCCGCTTGGCCGGGCCGAAGCTGACGGCACCGTTGAGCGGGCCGAGCTGGTCCCACGACGCCTTGTATTCCGTCACATCACTGCAGAACCGGACCGCCGATCCCTGCCACATCAGCACGTTGTGTTCGCGCGACAGGCGGACCATCTCGTCGGCCTCTCTGGCCGAGCAGGCAAACGGCTTGTCGACATAGGCGGGAATGCCCGCTTTCAGAAACGGTCGCACCCGCTCCAGGTGCGCATCGCCGGCAAGCGACAGAACCAGCACCGCGTCGATGCGGTCCATCAGGGCGGCCGAGGAATCGACAAGTTCCACGCCGGCCGCGGCGACGTCCTTTGTGAATCCGGGGATCCGCTCCGGCGCCATCCGTGAACTGCCGGGCCAGCCGGCCACGACCTTTGCACCGTCGACATACTGGTCGGCCGTCACACCGACGTGATTGAAACGTCGGGCGAACTCGACCGCGTGCGACGAATCGAAGTCGACAATGCCGAGGCGCAGCATGAGTGATGTTCGGGAAGACGACGCTGGTCGCGACGGGAGACTCCGCACCGGGACGGAGTTCCTGCGATCACGGAATGGGTTGGAGAGATGGAGACGCGGAGACTACCGGCGGCCCTGGCCGGCAGCAACCCGATTGCCGCGGCCACGGCGTCCGTCACCAGCACTCCCGAGACACCGTAACCAACCATTTCGCAAACACTTACCACCCCGCACCCGTCGCAGACAATTCCGCTGCGGGCAGTCACCGTCCGGCAGAATCGGCGCAACCGGAGAGCGTCGTTCGCCGTGAATTCAGGACGAACGCATCTCGCTGGTCGGCTCCTGCCAGGGGGATTCCCGCAGCTTCGAGCAGCGGAGGATCGACTGCAGCAGCGCCTCTCGATCGATCGGCTTGGTGGCAAAGTCGTCGCAGCCCGCCTGCAGGCAGGCCTCCCGTTCGCCGGCCATCGCGTGGGCTGTGAGCGCGATAATCGGCATCGCGTAGCCCCGCTCACGCAGAGCCCGCGTCGCCGAGTATCCGTCCAGCACCGGCATCTGCATGTCCATCAGGATCACGTCGAAGGGGCGAGCGTCCGACTGAGCCGCCAGGGCACGATCGACGGCCTCCTGGCCGTTCTCCGCCGTCGTGATCTCGATGCCGAACTTCTTCAGATACGCCGAGATGATCAGACGGTTGTCGGGAGCGTCGTCGACCAGAAGCATGCGCCGCCCATACAGCAGCGTCTCCCTGGGGGCCGGCTGGATGGCGCTCTGCTCGGGCCCGCGTTCGACGCCGTGGACGAGCCGGGCCGACTCGAGAGGCCCGGGATCGATCGATACGTGAAACGTACTTCCTTTGCCCGGCTCACTGCTCACCTCAACGTCGCCTCCCAGCATCCGGGCCAGACGCTGGCTGATGACCAGCCCCAACCCCGTCCCGCCGTACCGACGGGTCGTCGTCGAATCCGCCTGGGTGAACGGCTGGAACAACCGGGCAAGCTGATCCGGCGTCATCCCGATGCCCGTGTCGCTGATGTCGAACCGGACCTTGCAGTCCGGTGCACCGATGTCCGGACACGAAACAGTCAGGGTCACTGAGCCTTCGTCGGTGAACTTGATCGCGTTCCCCAGCAGGTTGATGAGGATCTGCCTCAGCCGCACGGCATCCGACCGAATTGTTTCCGGCACACGGCCTTCGGTCCGGACGACCAGCGGCAGATGCTTCTCCTCGGCACGCACGCGCATCAGGTTGGCGACGTCGGTCACCAGCCGCGGCAGGTCGACCGGTTCCCTTTCAATCTCGACGCGTCCCGCTTCGACCTTCGCCAGATCGAGGATGTCGTTGATGATATCCAGCAGATACTGACCGTTCCGCTTGATGGTCTTGATCCGCTCCCGACGCTCCCGCCGCGAGAGGCTCTCCTCCCGATCATCGAGCAGAAGATCCGTGAAACCCAGAATCGCAGTCATCGGTGTGCGAATCTCGTGACTCATGTTGGCGAGGAACTCGCTCTTGGCCCGATTTGCACTCTCGGCCGACTGAATCGCCTGCTCCAGCTGCTGCCGCCCGTCGACGGCACGGGTAATGTCCTGTGCGGTCCCCCGGAATCCCGTCACCGCCCCGAGTGAGCCGGTGACCGCCGTCCCGTTCAGACTCAGCCAGACGGGGCGCCCATTCGCCTGACGACAACCGATCTCCACCCCGCGGATCGACGTTCCCTGCTGACGGCACCGCGTCAGCCACTCTGCATCGAGGTTCAATCCGTTTTCGGCAAGCGAAACGAAGGATCGCCCGACAAGTTCATCCGGAGCCTGCCCGAGAACGTCGCGAACATGATCGGACACAAACGTGATCTGTCCGTCGATGTCCAGTTCCCAGACGAAACCACCCGTCGCTGCCGCCACCTCGACGAACCGCCGCTCCGCCCGCAGCGCCCGTCCCGACTCCACCGCAGCCGCCACCAGATTGCCGGCCGCAGCGGCGAACAGCTGCTCGTCCTGATGCCACAGGCGCGTCCCGCCGGTGTGCTCGATACTGAGCAGACCAGGCTGCCGGTCGGCACCACGCAGCGGAACATTGATCATTGCGCCGACCCCGAAAGGCGAGAGGTAGGCATCCGCAAGCTGCTGGGTGCGACGATCCGAGAACACATCCGCAACGACCAACTCCCGACGTTCCCTGAGTGCTTCGAAGTAGTCGGGATAGTCCGCCGCGGTCAGTTGCGTCCCCGACAGGATCACGTCGTCCGGCTGCTGGTACTGCATCAGGCACGTCAATGTCTGACCGCGCTGCTGAAACTCCCAGATGCTGATTCGCTCGCAGTTCAGGGTCGCGGCACATCTCCGGGCAATCTGCTTCAGGCGGGCCTCGGTGTCGAATCGCTCCTGAGGGGCCGCCAGCAGATCCGAAAGCGCCTGCAGCTCTGCCCCCATTCGCTCGATCATGGGCCCGGAATGGCCGAAGCCGCCCGCGTTCCACCCGCGTAACCACAGCAGGATCGTGGCGATCGCGGCAATGGCCGCTGTGATCAGCGAACCGGTATGACGCCGCAGATCCTCGCCGGCAATCGATTCCTGGATCAGGTCGAATGCCAGCACCCCGCCGACGAGTGCCAGTCCGGAAACGACCGCCAGAGCCGCCCGACGTTTCGAATGCCACCAGTCCGCGTCCGCGAATCCGGCCGTCAGGGCGATCGGAGTCAGACAGACGAAGCAGAGCAGCGAGGCCCCGGCCCACTGCACGATGAACCCCGGCCACATCGCAAGATCGAAGCCGAAGTTCTCGAAGAAGACGAGCGTCCCGGTGATCAGGCTCGCCAGCACAATTCCGACGGCCAGCGACGCGGCACACCTTCGCAGAATCTGTCCCACTGTCAACGACGACGGATTGGACCGCAACACGCGGAGTACCAGCCAGCAGCCGGCCGCCGACTCGACACATGTCGTCAGCGAGCAGGTAATGGTGAGTACCAGGCCCCTTGTTTCCTGTAAGTTGGCAATCGCCTGCGCAAGGCCCACTCCGAGCAGCAGCAGCGGCATTTCCGCCAGCGGCGAAAGGCTCAGCACGAGAATCATCAGCGGGGCAGGGGACCAGGCAACCGCCGGCAGGTACCGGTCGAACTGCAGAAACCCGCCCACATGATCCGTGATCAGGGCGTAGCTGAGTCCCAGAATAATGCCGCGCAGCAGTCCCTGTCCTGTGCGATCGCTTCGATCGGTCACCAGTGACACGGCGATCCCCTGTCCGGCATGGCGACAACTCGGGACGGTTGGTCCGGGTCGCAGATTCCCGGCCGGGCAGAAGGCTCCGGCCGCGTGGCATTCTCGACACCGTGCAGCGTCGACGGTTTGTCTGATGCACCGGAGTGTACCGGACCACCATCAACCGATCGACGGCCTGTCCGCGACGCATTCCGCCCGGGTCCCGGAATTCACGGAACGTTAAAGGAACCGGCAGATCGATCAATGGCGGGATGTCTTTGCCAAAGCCCACCAGCTGCGTCCGGTGGGCCTTGCGTGACCATGCACGGACACAACAGGGGTGCCATGCCCTCACGCCGAAGGCGGGTGGGCATGCGATCGAGCGTCGTCCAACCGCGTGGCCGTGGCTGGAGCGAGCAACGCCACGGGCCAGCACGTGCGCGGCCGCGAACAATGCCGGGACAAGTCCCAGCCTTCGAAGCGAATGTCGGCTACTTCGCCGCCTGCTCGTTCCCGGCATATCCCGGTGCGGCGGTCCCCTCCTGCACCGGCTTCGCCTCGTCGATCGACCAGATGCGAACGTTGCCCGTATAGCAACCGGTCACGAGCCGGCCCGACTCGGCATGGACATCCAGCGAATACACCCAGTCCGCATGTCCCGAGTACGTCTTGAGAGCCTTGCCATCGTTCGCCTGGTGCAGCCGGGCCGTCTTGTCGGCACTGCAACTGAAGATTCGCTGATCCGGCAGCACCACCAGCCGGAACACTTCGTTGCCAAAGCCGCGGATCCTTCGCGCCTCTTTCGCGTTCTCGGTGGTCCAGATGCGGATCGACTTGTCCCGGCCCGACGTCGCCACCTGTTTGCCGTCCGGCAGAAACGCCACGCCAAACACCGGCTCGCCATGACCGTTAAACGTCGTCACGGCATCGCCACTGGCCGCATCGAACAGCTTCGACGTCTTGTCCCGGCTGGCGGACGCTATCTGGCTGCCGTCCGGCGACCAGGCAATGTCCATCACCCAGTCGGCATGATCTTCGACCCGCACCAGCTCCTTGCCGGAATCCGATTCGAAGATGCGGATGCTGCGATCGGCCCCGCAGGCCGCCAGTCGTGCCCCGTCCGGGCTGAACGCCACTCCGAACATCGCATCTTCGACGGTCACCAGGTCGGCCAGCAGTTCACCATCTTCGACCCGAAAGACCTTCACTTCACCAACCTGGCCGGGCGTGCCGGCGGCGATCGCCACACGCTTGCCGTCCGGATGAAATTCGATGTCGTAGATACGCTCGGCGACGTTCGAGATGCGGCGGACGAGTTCGCCATTCTCGGCGTTCCACAGCAGCAGCTCGTGATAGCCCGAGGAGGCCACCAGCGTCCCGTCCGGGCTGAACTGCACGGCAGTCACCGGAATCGGAACCGCGTACGACTCCGGTGCCGGCGGCTGCGGGAACTTCGGCATGATCTGAATCAGCGGGGCGTCCGGATTCGCGCCCGCATCGAGCTTCGCCCCCAGGTCGACCCAGCGGGCAATCAGCTGGATCTGCTCCGGCGTCAGCGGATCGGAGTCCAGCGGCATCGATCCGTCTTCCACCTGGATGCAGAGGTTCGAGTCGTCGCTGTCGCCCGGCACCAGGGCCTCACCCGACTCGCCCCCTTTCATGATGGCGGCGAACGATTCCATGTTGAATCGCCCCTTCGACGTGCGGGCGTTGTGACACGCCAGGCACCGCTTGTAGAAGATCGGAGCGATCTCGTCGGTGAACGAGACCCATTCGCCCAGAGACTTCAGCACGTCTTCCGCGGCCCGGGCCCGTGCCAGCCACTGCTGCTCAGCGGTCTGTGCCGCCGCCTGAGCCTGCTGAAGCTGTGTCTGCAGAGCGGCCAGCTGCTCCGAGGCGGTCTTCACGCCGGCCTGCGTCTGAGCCATCGCGGCCTTCATCTCGCCGACCGCTTTCTCCGTCGCCGCCAGGACGGCACCCGTCTCGGTCGCTTTCTTGCCGGCTTCGGCCACCTTCGCTTTGGCGGCATCAACCTTCTTCTGAGCCTCGGCCAGTTCCTTCAGGGCAGCCGCTTCGGCGTCGTCGGCCGCCTTCTTCGCCGCTGCGGCGGCATCCGACTCTGCCTTCTGCTTCTTGAGCGTTTCCTCGGTCTCGCCCAGCTTCTTCATCGAGCCATCGAGATCCCGCTGCAGCTGTGCGATCTTCTGCTGCAGTTCCAGAAGCGAACCTTCCAGTGCGGTCACCTTGCCGGCTGCCTGCTCCTTCTGCACTGCCGCCTGCTCGGCCTGCTTCTGCAGTTCGACCGCCTTCTGCCGGGCCTGCTCCTCCGCACTCGGCTGCGGCGGCTCCGGTTTCGGTTCGGCAGGTTTCGGTTCTTCAGGCTTTGGCTCGGCGGGTTTGGACTCCGCGGCGGGCTCGGCAGCCGGTTCGGCCTTTGCTTCTTCCGTGGTGGGAGCGGCCGCATCATCGGCCGCAGCAGGCCATCCGGGCAGACACGCACCGACCACAAGACCGCACAAAACCAGCCCGATACGCCACGTCGTCAATTGCATCAGTTGGATTCCTCGGGTCTCCGTGGTCGGCCGATCCTGTCGCACTCTCCGGCCGGAAACCGTCGAACGGGGTGCACACATTCCGATGTCAGGATCAGGTCGCCGTCCTCGGATGATTCAGGAGCAGGGTCGGAGGGCATTCGCATCGGTCCGACGGACCATGTTGCGGCTGGGGGCATGGGGGCGGGAAGGAGTCACGCATTCGCGAACTCTGATATCAGGATCAGAAAGCAGGAAAGGCGTGTCAAGTCTGCGGACAGACACACGGTCCCTGTCCGCCGCCCCCGACGACTCCGGACATCGGTCTTGCCCGCAACGGTTCTCCCGGTTGAACCGGCTGCACCGACGGGACCGGCCGAAATCCCGCGGGAGACCGGCCCGACAACAACCGGCCGCAGATTTCCTGCCGTAGCGTTCCATTGCAGAGTACGCCGCCCACTCTGTCCGAGGCTCCCTTGCCTCCCCCGGATTCGAAACAACGCGATTGAACGAACGAGGATCTGCCGCGATGGCAACTGCGACGGCTCTTCCAGCCGAAGTGACCAACGGCCCCGCCGGTGTCGACGCCCGTCCCTACACTCACGACTGGTATCACGCGCTGCGGGAGCGGCTTGGAGAATCGGCCTGCCGGCAGCTCTGCATCTACGCGATGCCCGACGATCTACTGCTGTCGGTCGTCGTCCCCGTCTACAACGAAGAAGCAACGCTTCGCCAGCTGGTTGACCGGGTCCGCGCGGTGCCGATCCGCAAGGAGATCATTCTCGTCGACGACTGCAGCCACGATGACTCCCGCGAGATCATGCGGATCATCGAAGCCGAGTGTGCCACCGACGACCTCAACCAGATCACACTCGCCTACCACGAGAAGAACCAGGGGAAGGGGGCTGCTCTGCGGACCGGTTTCCAGAAGGCGAGCGGCACCGTCCTCGTCATTCAGGATGCCGATCTCGAATACAACCCCAGCGAGTACCCACGACTGCTGCAGCCGATCGTCGAAGGCAAGGCGGACGTCGTGTACGGCAGCCGGTTCCTGGGCGATCAGCCGCACCGGGTGCTCTACTTCTGGCATTACCTGGGCAATCAGTTTCTCACGCTGCTGTCCAACTGCTTCACGAACCTGAACCTCACGGACATGGAGACCTGCTACAAGGTCTTCCGGCGTGACGCCCTGGCCGACATCACGCCCACGCTCAAACAGAACCGGTTCGGATTCGAGCCGGAAATCACCGCCAAGGTGGCTCGCCGGCGGCTCCGCATCTTCGAACTCTCCGTGAGCTATTCGGGCCGCACGTACGACGAAGGCAAGCACATCGGCTGGAAAGACGGCTTCCAGGCACTCTGGTGCATCGTCCGTTACGCCTTCGGCGACTGATCAGCCCCCAGGCTCCCCGCAGGACGGGTGAACTCCCAATGACCATTCGCGCCTTTGTGACGTCGCTGATCGTGGCCGGCACACTCGCCGGTCTCGTCACGCTGCGCTGGTCACATCCCGATGCCAACCGCCCCCTCGAATACGACGAGTGGGTCAGCCTCGAATACTACACCTGGGCCGGACTGCAGCCGGACGGACAGATGCGCCCGATCCGCCGGGCTGAAGACCTCGCGGAACTGGACGATCCGACGCCCCTGCAGCTTGCCGCCGGCCTGTACCGGGCGACCGGAGTCTGGCTGGAGCCGAACAACCATGTTCTGCACAGCGCTCTGCTGAACCTCGTCTCGGCGCGCACACCTCGGACGCCGCAGAACGTCCGGATCGCGGCCATGGCGGGAGCAACGCTGTTCGCCTTTGCCTGCTTTGCGCTGTTCTACTGGGGACTGCAGTGGCGGTACGCAGCCCCGTTTGCAGCGGTCTGGGCCTTCTCGCTTCCGTACGTCGTCCGGTTCAGTCTCGAAGCCCGCGGCTACAGCCTGATGCTGGCCCTGCAGGCGATCTTTCTGACGGCCGCCTGGGGGCTTGCCCGCCGTCCCGCGTCGCTCGTGCGGTCCACGGTGATGGCGGCGACCGCAGCCGCGACGTTCATGAATGTCGTCAGCCTTGCCGTCGACTGGCTGCTTCCCGCGTACCTCGTCCTGTGGCTGATCCCACCGGCACCGGTCAATGTTGACGATCCCGAAGAGTCCCGTCAGCGGCGCCGGCAATGGCGGACGAGCCTGCTCGCGCAGCTGCTCGCCATCGGCAGCGTCGGTCTGGTCTTCCTGATGGACCGGCTGCCTTACGTCGTCTCGTCGGCACAGCAATATGGCAATCCCGTCTCATCAGTTGAGGCATTCACCCGAGGCCTGCTCGAGATCGGTCGGGACCTGTTTCCCGGTCCTGTCGGGATTGCAGTTCTCGTCGCCGGTGCGGCCGGCCTGCTGCTGATGCTGTTCCGACGTGCCGACCGCACGATGGGCCTGGTCGGACTGGCGGTGATCGCCGTCAGCCTGCTGCACTTCTGGGGAACGCACAAACTCCCCTACGCACGGACCTGCGGCTACATCCTTCCGCTGGGGATCGTGGGGATGGCCTTCCTCGTCGAACGGATCTGCTGGGCCATCAACTGGACGCCGCTGCGGATCGCGACGCTGACAGGTGTTCTTGCGGCAACCGCAGGGATGGCCTGGCAGACGACCGGAACCGGGCACTGGGACCACGACGCACTGGCCGAGCTGGCCGAACAGTGCCTGCCCGCCGACGAAGCCGTCTATGCGATCCTCCCCGCGGGGAACGAGTACTGGTTCGCCAAGTACCTACCGGCGGCCTGGCTGACGGCGGGCGATCACGTGCCGGAAGATCAGCCGATCCGACAGATTGCCCTGTGGGTTGATGAAGCGGATGACTGGAGCGTTCCGACTGACTTCGGGACGACGGCGCGACTCCCGGAACTGTGGCGATCCGCGACGGCACCGGTCTCTCAGATCGGTCGAACGTATCGGATCGTCACACTGCCGGTGCAGCCGATCACCGCAGATGACCTGCCCCGCGAATCATTGCAGACTCCCGTGGTGGCCCTCTGGACCCCCGATCCCTCACGGCTCGGTCTGTCGGGGGAGGGGATTGCCGGTCTGCTACAGGACCGCCCGGTGCCCGCGCTCCGCCGCATTCATCGTGTCCCCGCCAAACTCGACTTCTTCGGACAACTCAACGCGATCGAGTTTCTCGCACTGACTTCGCAGGATCGCCAGCAGCTGGCCGACATCCTGAGTGAGGGACTCGAAACATTCGGTGGCCAGGTACGGCTGTGGTCGGTGACGCCGGCTGATTCGGAAACGATCTCGGCCGGGGGCGGCTCTGTTGCCCAGCTCCCGTCTGAGCCGGCCATCGACTGAACGTCGGTAGGCAGATCTGCCTACCGACGTGGCGTTCACGTTGCGCGAATGCGCAGCGCCGCAACGCATCTGCGCCGGAATCTCTGCACCGCAGAAATCGCATTCCGGCTGTTTCTGCCGGTCCTCGCTGCACTCGCTTCATCAAACGATGTTTCGCATGCGCGACGCGGCACGTGCTTTGCAACCCCAATTTCTCGTGATGAGTTGATTCGTGTTTTCTCCGGTTCACGGAGGCGTGAGGACGGATCACTGATCGCACGCGGGTTCACGGGGAAGATTCTTTCCCACGCGGCATTCTGCCGGTTTTCGAGTGTCATTTCTGTCTTTCGTAGTACGCGGGAGCGTCTCGATCGCGGAACTCGATCTGTTCATCAATTCCCAGGGAGTACGTAATGAAGTCACGGCGTGGATTCACGTTGATCGAACTGCTGGTCGTCATCGCGATCATTGCGATCCTGATGGCACTGCTGCTGCCAGCCGTTCAGCAGGCACGGGAGGCTGCCCGCCGGTCCCAGTGCAAGAACAACATGAAACAGATGGGACTCGCGCTTCACAACTACCACGACGTTCACGGCACATTCCCGCCGGCACTCATCTCGTCCGGTCGCTGCAACAGTTCTGCCTGCCCGTCGGAAGTGCTGAACACCACCGGCTGGGTCCTGCTGCTGCCGTTCCTCGACCAGGCCCCCATGTACAACCTGTACGATTTCAGCCTGCCGTCGAGCATCTCCAGTCCGTATGGTCGCCCCGTGGCTGGTGGCGTGACCGACAGCGAAGCCAACCGCCCTGTCTACAGCCAGAAGCTGGACGTCTTTCTCTGTCCGTCGGATGACGGCGGCGGAGCCACCGTCACCAGTGGTGCCAATGACAGCAGCCAGTTCTACGAGCGGAACGAAGTCGCTCGCAGCAACTACCTGTTCGCAACCGGTTCCTACACCGACTACAGCCTGACGTACGACTACTATCGCACGTCCCGCGACGATCTCGGGGCCTTCGGCAACGACGGTGCCGCCACGATCGCCTTCATCAAGGACGGCACCAGTAACACGATCGTCGTCGGTGAGTCCCGCCAGAACCACACGAGTTCGTCGTACGGTCCCTACTGGGGTGCCGGCACTCACACCTGCTGTCACGGCTACACGCCGCGAAACAACGACCGCTTCCACATCAACGTCGACTACTACGCCGATGGTTCCGGGCTGCAGTACGCCTGGCAGTTCGGCAGTTCGCACGTCGGTGGAGCCCACTTCCTGATGGGTGACGGTGCGGTCCGCTTCATCAGCGAGAACATCGATTACCGCAACGTCTTCCAGTGGCTCAACCGGATCAAGGACGGCAACGTCCTGGGCGAATTCTGATTTACGCAGTTCTTTGCAGCACGCCGCGGTCCGTCACCTGACGGATCGCGGCCGTCTGATGCCCTTCGTCCTGACTGCACCATTCAAAGGAGGTTCTCCCAAGTGCGCTGGTTCAGTTTTCTGCTGTTGTTGCTGACGGTTGGATGTGGATCCTCGGAGAAGGGGCCCGAACTGGTTCCCTATTCGGGAGTCGTCAGTCTGGACGGCCAGCCGCTTTCGGATGCCGTCATCACCTTTCACCCTCAGGAATCCGGCCAGAACGGAGCCTTCGGACAGACCAACGAGTCCGGAGAGTTTACCCTCACCAGTGGCAAGCGGCCGGGCGTCATCCCGGGCAGCTACAAGGTGACGATCAGCCGGATCGTGGCGGCCAACGGGGCGACCGTGAATCCGGAAGAGGGAATGGACATTGAGCAGCTGATGATGAGCGGCCAGGCCAGCGAATCGATCCCGGAGAAGTACAGTAATCTGCAGCAGACGCAGCTGACCGCGGAGATCACCGAGTCTCCCGACACGCCCCCGAGCTTCGAACTCTCTTCGAGCTGATCGGACGGCTGCCCGCCGGAATTCCCGGGCTCTCGACACGCGTCGGAGCCGGACGACGTCAGTAGCGTCCCTCCGGTCCAGAGTCTAAAATGCGACGTTCACCCTGCGGTCTCGTGGCCGCAGGGTTTCACGCATTCCACGGACTGACAAATCGGCCATTCGCCATGGACAACGAGCTTCGGGACCACTGCAGTTCCCTCACTGAGCGCATCATTCAGCTCAAGGACTCTCTTTGACTACGACGACAAAGCGGCCCGGGCCGCAGAGATCAACGCCGCCATGGCTCAGCCTGACTTCTGGGACAACCAGGAGAAGGCACAGATGCTGGTTGGCGAACTTCGTCGTATCAACGGCACCCTGAAGCCGATGCAGGAGCTGATCGACGGCTCCGAGGATCTCGGTGCGCTGATCGAACTGGCGGAGGAGGACGAAGACGGCGGACTCGACGACGAGATCCGAACCACCGTCGACACCCTGCAGGACAAACTGGATGCCCTCGAGCTGCACGCCAGCATGGCGGCTCCCGAAGACGCCTGCGACGCCTACATGACGATCCAGGCGGGGGAAGGTGGAACCGACGCCGCCGACTTTGCCGAAATCCTCCTGCGAATGTACCTCCGCTGGTGCGAGGCCCGTGATTTCGATACCGAGATCATGGATCGGTCCGAAGGGGAAGAAGCCGGAATCCGCAATGTTACCCTCCACATCAAGGGGGACTATGCGTTCGGCTACCTGAAAGGGGAAACCGGTAACCATCGGCTCGTGCGGATCAGCCCGTTCGATTCGGCCGGTCGCCGGCACACCTCCTTCGCCGCGGTCGACGTCACGCCCGACTTCGGCGAGGACGCGGAGATCGAAGTCAACTGGGACAGCGACGTTCGCGAAGACACCTACCGGGCCGGCGGTGCCGGCGGCCAGCACGTCAACAAGACGGACTCGGCCATCCGGCTGACTCACCTGGAATCCGGTGTGGTCGTTCAGTGTCAGAACGAACGAAGCCAGCACAAGAACCGGGCGACCGCCCGCAAGATGCTCCTCGCCAAGCTGTATCAGATCGAGCAGGAGAAGAAGGAAGCGGCCGCTGCAGCCCGTCGCGGCGACAAATCGAAGATCGGATTCGGCGGTCAGACAATCCGCAACTACGTGCTGCAGCCCGAGCAGTTCGTCAAGGACAGCCGCACGGAACTGAAAGCCAACAATCCGTTCGAGGTTCTCGACGGTGAACTGGATCCGTTCATCGAATCCTACCTCCGCTGGAGCATCGACAAGTAGGCACGGATCTCTGAGCAGGGCAGGGGACTGCCCCCCGACGACACAGACGCCGGCTCGCGCTCATTCGCGCCGGCCGGCGTTTTGTTGTTTGGGGTCGCCTGAAGCGTTCCGGGCGAGTGACCAGCGAGCCAAGCTCTGCGAGCCGTGTGGCAAGGGGTGCCGTCGTCGGACGCAACGCACCACGTTCCCGACAGCCAGGCTGGGACTGGTCCCAGCCCCCACCACTCCCGGCCGCCGACTTGTCGACGGTCCTTTCGGGAGCACAAGTTTCCGGCCGGCGATATCCGGGCTACGGCTCTCATCGCCCCTCTATCGACCACGCCCGTCACTCCGCTGCGCTCCGTTCCGGGGCATGCCACCCGGCCGCACTGCATGGGTGGCCCGGATGCGGCACGCGTCCCGGTGGCGCAACTGTAGGGTGCGTCACGGCAGACGTTCCTGGTGGGAGCCACTGAGGACGACGCGCCGATACTGATCGCCCCGTGACGCACCACAGGCCATGCTCACACACAGACTGCAATCGGTGCGTCGCCTCCGGCGACGCCACCCTACGCCTTCAGCACCACGCCCGTCGCATCACATGGGTGGCCCGGACGCGGCACGCGTCCGGGTGGCGCAGCCACAAGAGGACGTGTGAAGACGTTGCAGGTGGTCGACGTTCGTCAGGTGAAGGGCCGCTGTGGGTGCCACTGCTGGCTTGTCCAGCAGTGCGAACGCCATTCGGTACACTCGCTTGCGCTTCGTGCTGGTATTGGACGACGTCGCCACAGAGAGCCGTTCACTCGATGCTTGGACGTCCTGGCAGCCTCCTCCTGTCGCTTTGCGACCCGGGAGGTCGCGCACGTGTGACGCACCACAGGCCACGGCTCACAAACAGACTGCAATCGGTGCGTCGCCTCCGGCGACGGCACCCTACGCCTTCAGCACCACGCCCGTCACGGTCCCAGCAGACGCCCCAGTCGCTGCCGGTGATACGCCAGACGCTCCTCGGACGACATCGACGAAAAATCCGGTGACTCGTCGTCGGCACCAGCAGTCGTTGCGGGTGACGTGGCGGCTTCCGATGACTCGCCCGACTGGCGGGCCGGCGGCAGACTCGTGAACGTGCTGCTTCCGCCGTAGCTCATCACGTTCGTCTGCAGCGTCAGGTCATCCTCGAGCGAACGGTGCGGCTTCTGGCCGAGCTTCTCCAGCACCGCATGGTACGCCCGCACCGCTTCGATCGGCTCGATGACGCCGTCGGCGATGTGCCGCAGAAACTCGATAAACGCCAGCTGGTTCTCGGCCTGATTGATCTTCCGTCCGAACAGTGCCGCCCGGGCCCCGTACTTCTTTGCCTCAAAGAGCAAGGTGAAGGCATCGAGCGTCGTCCCCGCCGATCCTCCCAGCACGCCGACGATCAGGTGCGGATCGTAGGCGACCAGTTCCTGCATCGCGTGCGGACCGTTGTAGGGAATCTTGAGAAAAACCGGCCGACCGGCCGACGCGACCCCGGCCAGCGTCCTGGCGATGACGTCGTTGATGAAGTACGGCAGCTGTTCGTCCGAGACGGCTCCGGGGACATTCGGATTGAACACTTCGAGAAAGTGCCGGAACCCCTTGCGCTCGGCTTCGGCCCGAAAGGCGTTGTACTGCTCGAGCGTGTGCAGATCGAGCTGCAGGTCGTTGTTGAACGTGACCGAATACAGGCCGAGGTTCGCTCCCCGCGGCCGTTCCTCCGGAGCACAGTCGAGATGACCGCACTGGGCATGGTCGATCGAAGCGGTCCGGAACGGGTGGGCCGGGGCCTGGGGAATCCGGCTGCCGCGGAATGCATGCACATCCGTGGCATCGTTCGCCCGAATCGCCGGCGTCACATGCGAATTGTCGAACAGCCCCTCCCGCAGCGTCAGCTGTTCGCTGGTGCTCGCGGACATCAGCACGATGTCGACGATTCCCTGACGGATGACCGCGCGAATCTGATCGCGGTACTCGCCCAGGGTCTTGTACTTCAGCTCGGTATCGTGCCGCTCCGGAGAAAGTCCCGGCGCACCGATGCCGAACGCCATGTCGGCATCCTTGGCATCGGCGAGGATGAAGTCGGGACACCCCTGAGGGTCGTCATGAATGGCGGCCAGCTTGCGATCGAGGGATTTCTGCATCGATTCTCGGTCACCGCGATGCGGCAGAGGGTTGGGGAACAGGCAGGGTGGGTGGCGTGCGAAAGCTGCCCGAATCATAGCCCACAGGACACACGCCCGTCTGCCGGCAGGACAGGGCAAACAGGACAATTACGGTCGGAATTACCGGTTACCGCAGGCCATCCCTCCGGACAGCCGGGCGATACGGGCCGGTCCTGCCGGTCGTAGCCACTTCGCAGGCTACTGGCCTCCATCCTGGGGAATCGGCCAGACCCGTCCGGCGATCATGCCGCCATCGACATAAATGGTCTGCCCGGAGAGAAACGCCGCGGCGGGCGAGGCAAGAAAAACGGCCGTTCCCACCAGATCGTCCGGCGTTCCGAGTCGTCCCATCGGCGTATTGAATTCTCCCCAGTCCTTCATCGTCGGATCGGACCAGAGTTTCTGCGTCAGATCGGTCAGAATGAAGCCCGGGGCCAGCCCGTTCACACGCACTCCGCTCGGGCCCCACTCCATCGCCAGCGAACGGGTCATGGCGTTGAGTCCGCACTTGCTCATCGCATAGGGTGCGACATACTTCAGGGGGGCGTCGCTGTTGAGGGAATCGATGTTGATGATCGCCCCCGAGCCGCGGGCCAGCATCGTCTTGCCCACTTCCTGCGCCATGAAGAACGCGCCACGAAGATTGATGTCCAGCACGAAGTCGAACTGATCCTGGGTGAAGTCCTCGACCGGCTGCCGGATGTTCACGCCAGCCACATTCACCAGCGTGTCGATGCGGCCCAGATCCTCGATGACGCGGTCGATCACCGGCGGAATCTGATCGGCGTCGGCCACGTCGCAAACCTGCCAGCGGACCGGATGGGCTCCCACGGAAATCGCGTCCGCCGCTGCGGCAAGAGTCTGCTCGTCACGGCCGGTAATGATCACGTGGGCATCGCGTTCGGCAAAGCCGCGAGCCAGGCTCAGACCGATCCCTCGACTTCCCCCCGAGACAAGGACCGACTGGTCGGCGACAGAAAACAACTGATCCGGCATGGTGGACTTCCCGTTGAATGATACGAACAATCCCGCGAGGGCAGGGGACCTGCCTGCATTGAAGCAGAGCAACGCGCAGGGGTGAAGGGAGGGCACCTGCCGGACAATCCGGACGAACTCCGAAGGGCTCGCCATTTTCGGGCCGCTCGTCGATAATCGGCCATTCAACCGAAGCGCGACCCCATGTTCAAAACACTCAAATCCCTGCTCTTCCACCGCCCCCCGTCCGACGATCAGTTCCAGGACGAGCAGGCGCGGCTCCTCGAACATGCGCCCGTGCCCGTCTTCTGGATGTTCGGAAAGACCGGCAGTGGCAAGACGTCGACGGTTCGCTATCTGACGGGCGCAGAAGACGCACGGATTGGCAGCGGCTACCGTCCGGAAACCAGACACTCACAACGATTCGACTTTCCCTCCGAAGCCAGCCCGCTGCTCCGCTTCATGGACACCCGGGGACTGGGAGAGAGCGCGTACGATCCGGACGAGGACATCCGCGAGTTTGCGCAGTCGACGCACCTGATGATCGTGACCGTCCGGGTGATGGACCACGCGCTCGAATCGGTCCTCGCGCCCCTCCGGACCATCCGCAAGGCCAGTCCCGAACGGCCCGTTGTCCTGGCACTCACCTGCCTGCACGAAGCGTATCCCCAGCAGCAGCATCCCGAGGTCGACCCGTTCGACGATCAGCTCATTCCGGAAACCATCCCTCTCGACCTGCAACGATCCATCAGAAAACAGCAGGACGCCTTCGCCGGGCTGGTCGACCGCATCGTTCCGATCGACCTCACGAAACCGGAGGAGGGGTTCGACCAACCGGAGTTTGGCGGCGAACGTCTGAAGCAGGCTTTGCTGGAGCTGCTGCCGGCCGCGTTTCGACAGACGCTGCTGCAGTTCGACGAATCAATGCAGTCGCTGCGCGACATGAAGGAGCGTCAGGCGCAGCCGATCATCCTCAGTCACAGCATGCTCGCTGCGACCGCAGCGGCCGTCCCGGTCCCCTGGGTCGACATACCGTCGGTCATGGCGATTCAGTCGCGCATGACCTACAAGCTGGCGAGCATCTACGGCCAGTCGGTCGATCGGAACGTCGTACTCAAGGGAGCCGGACTGCTGGGAGGACGACTGCTGGCGCGCATGCTGACCCGGGAATCCCTGAAGTTCATTCCCTATGTCGGCATCGCCGCCAACGCGACGCTCGCCTTCGCCTACACTTATGCCACCGGACGGGCGATCTGCTGGTACTTCGGCCAGGTCAATTCCGGCCATGTTCCCTCTGAGGAACAGGTCAGCGACATCTGGCGCGAACAGCTCAACCAGGCAGCGAAGCTGTGGCAACGGACTCACGAGACCGGCAACAACCATGACGGGAACGACGCATGAAGACCTGGCAGCTCGTCGTCCTCGGAGTGCTGCTGGCGATCCCGCTGGCCGTCTTCGGTGTCCTCGGCACCTGGGCGCTATGGCGAACCGGCTCCCTCATCTGGACCTGGTGGATCCCTCCCACCTTCTGGGGACTTGGTTACCTGCTGGCCCGTCGCTGGCAGGCCAGCCTCTACCCCGCCTCCCGAACACGCATCGAACCGGCCCTGCACTGGACACCGCAGGACGAAGAGGCGATGCAGATCGTTTCCCGGCGGCAACAGGAAATCGAAGAAGTCACGCCGGCGCAGATGACCGACCCGCAGTTCTATCTGAAGACGGCGACCGACCTGTCGCTCGAAATCGCCCGCCACTATCACCCGAACACGAGTGATCCCCTTTCGTCACTGACGGTCGTCGAGATCCTCGCCGCCGCACACCTCGCCCTCGAAGACGTCGAACGCTGGGCCCATCGCTCGCTGCCGGCCAGCCACATGATCACCGTGCGGCAGTGGCGGCTGCTGGGCAAGGCTCCGGGCTGGTACCGTGCCGCACGCGACGTCACCTGGCTGGCGTCGCTGTATCTGAATCCCGCGAACGCCATGCGGTATCTGGTGACGCGGTTCACCATGGACCCGTTCACTCAGGAAGTGCAGACCGGTGTGCTCGCCGCGTTCTATTCGATGTTTATCCGTCAGGTCGGCTACTACTGCATCGAGATGAACAGCGGGCGACTGCGCGCCGGTGCCGACCACTACCGCGCCGCTATGGCCCGGCTCGAGTCACGGACCTCCACGAAAGCTCTTCCGGGACCGACCGCAATCGATGCCCCGCCGCCGGAAGAGGAGATCGGCGACACCTCCGTTACCGTTGCGGTCATCGGTCAGGTGAAGGCGGGGAAGTCGAGCCTCATCAACGCCTTGATCGGTGAGAATCGGGCGGCCGTTGACGTGCTGCCCAAGACACAGGACGTCGAGGAATATCGCCTCACCTGGCCGGATCAGCAGGCCGAGCTGCGACTGCTCGACACCGCCGGCTACGCGGATGCCGGCGCGACGCGGGAACAGCTGCGGGGGATGTATTCCGCCTTCGAACGATCCGATCTGGTGCTGCTGGTCCTCGACGCCCGTTCGCCCGCCCGCGAGCCGGACCGCGTCGTGCTCGAGACAATGCAGACGTGGTATCACGAACGCAAGCAGCTCAAGCCTCCCCCCGTCGTTGCCGTCCTGACCCACATCGACGGTTTGAGCCCCGTCCTCGAATGGACGCCCCCGTACGACTGGGTCGAGCCGACCACGCCCAAGGCAAAGTCGATCAGCGAAGCGGCGGCCTATCAGATCGAACTGTTTGGCGAACGCCTTTCCGCCGTTGTTCCGGTCTGCAGTGACGCCGCGGCCGATCGTGTCAGCGGTGTGGACGAAGAACTCGTTCCCGTCATGGTGACGCTGCTCGATCAGGCCCGCGCGTCGGCGCTGCTGCGGACCCTGCACCACGAAATCCGTCAGGAACGGCTGCGACAACTGCGGACTCAGGCACTCGGAGTCGGCCGCCTGCTTCTCGAGTCCGCCCGCGACTTTCTCGAACGCGAACTGCGTCGCTGAGCGAGCTTGTGCCTTCGCTTCCCGCAGCCTGCACCAGTCACGCACTCAGTCTCCAGACGACTCTTCAGGCAGGCCGGGAAAGTCTTCGGCGTTCAGCCGCGGTGTCGCACTCCGTGCAAAACGAACTCCCAACCCGCGCCGGGCACTCAGCGGGGGCAGTCCAATCCGTCCCCATGCTCCGACTTCCGCCTCGGTCAGGTCCGGATTGCCATGCACGACCGACCAGCCTCCCCCACGAACGACGTACAGAGGCGAATCAAGGCTGTCCGGGTGCTCCTCCGCCGCACCGGGGTAGGGGAGCAGCCGCGACGACGTCCACTCCGCCACATTCGAGAACAGCCCGATGATCGGCGGCTGGTCACCGAGTGTCACCCGGTCCAGCGCATGATCGTCCACAGGGCCATACGTCCAGGCCTCCAGCGGGCTTATCTTGTCGCCCCACGGAAATCGATGGCGTCCCGCAACGGTGGCCACGTACTCATACTCAAATTCATCCGGCAGACGCTTCCCCAGTCGCTCCGCCAGCGCCACCGCCTGGTCAAACGTCAGGTACACCGCCGCATGATCCAGCTGCGTCGCGATGTGCTCATCAGTCGACTTCATCGACGGCGGCAATTCGTCCATGACCGCCCGATACTCTCCCCAGGTCAGTTCGGTCGGGTCCAGGTAGAAGTCCCGTACCGTACGAGTGTGCTGAGTCCGCCCGGCCAGACCGTCGCCGACCGAGAACGAATCGACCGTCTCCACCAGAACCATATTGTCGACCACCGAGTCGTGTGGCACGTCAACGTGGGGGAGCATGACGACGTCATCTCCCCAGAGAGCGGAACGGTCAAGCGTCCAGTTCAGATGAGGGTACGGCCCGGGACGGTCGTCGCTCTCCGGGTCCGGCACAGTGCGCCAGACCTCGTGAGATCCATGCCCTTCGACCACGACAACGACGTGATACCGTCCGGGAGGGAGCCGGGTCTCGATGACGCCGTCCCCCGACACAGCGACCTTCCGCCCCGGTCGAGGCAGGCCGTCATCGGCCCCCAGCGGGATGTATGTCACCGACGCCTGTGACGGCGTGGTCGAAATCTGCACCCGCACGCGGCCGTCGTCCCACATCATGGCGGCGCCGCTGGCCGCTACCCCGGCCAGTGCGGCCAGCACCAGTGTCCACCGCCAGGGCCGTGTTCGGATGGAGTGGCCGGCACGCTGCAGGAGCGTCGCGTGACTGGCCCGCGGTATCTTTCCCTCGAGATAGCGATGCAGATCCTCAGCAAGTGCGGCCGCCGAGGAATAACGCTGCTCCGGGTTCCGCGCCATCGCCTTGCTGCAGATCGCAGCGAGATCCTCAGGGACATCCGGAGCGTACTGCCGAAGAGGAAGCGGCATGCTCGAGACGATACGCCATTTCATTTCCTGGACGTTGCCCCGAAACGGACAGTGTCCGCTCAGCAGTTCGTACAGGATGACACCCAACGCATAGACGTCGGTGAGCGGCCCCACGTCCCCGATCTTCTGATCAAACTGTTCGGGAGCACGATACGCAACCAGAGCGGCCTGCTTCCCGCCATCGCAGGCGCTGGCCTTCCATGTGTCGACAGCGAATCCCTTCAGATGCACTTTCCCCGACGCATCGATCAGGATCTGGTCGGGCGAGACATTCAGATGAACGACGCCGCTGTTATGAGCGCACACCAGTGCATCGGCCACCTGGGCGATCAGTTCAACCGCACCACGGCATCCAAACGGTTCTTTCGAGATCCGCTCGCGGCACGTCTCTGCGTCCACAACCTCAGAGACGACGTAGAATCGGCCGTCCTCTTCACTGGCGTCCAGGACCTGCACGATCCCCGGGTGATGCAGGTGCGCCGCCTTGCGGGCCCGCTTCAGCTGAGCAACCCGTTCACCGGGACCGGCCCCCTTCGCAGGTTCCGAGAGCAGAATCGACACTTCACGATTCCGTTCCGGGTCGAACCCGCGCCACACTTCTCCCTCGCAGTCCAGACACTCGATGCTGTCCAGCACATACCGGCCGACGCAACGGTAGTCCGGTCCGGCCGGGCGTGAGACCGTGGGATCGAGATGACGACCGTTGCCATTCGCGCTACGAGTCCCCGGAACGAACGTCGCATTCGTGGAGTGCGATTGCGATTCGAACTCTCGGAAGAATCGACGCCACAGCATCCGCGACTCGCGCGGAAACCGGCCGGCGTACTCCGAAAAGTCCAGACTGCCGTCACGCTCCCGACGGTACTCGATCTCGATACCGAACAACTCGAACAGCAGCGACGTGCGAAGTGCCTGCGGAACGTATTCGAGAAAGGACTCGATCCTCGGCGTCTCGCCCGCCTGGTACGCCGCTTCGAAGCGGTCGCAGATGACGTCGATCTGATCCTCGACATCGAGGTTCTCGAAGTCATCGGGCACGCCATTGGATTTCGACATGACTGCATCCGGGCGTGTTCGCGAATCCTCAACATCCACACCAGCGACGGACGAAGTTCCTGCCTTCGCCCGCAGCTCCCTACCATTCCGGTGCATCACCCTCGTCGCCGCTGGCCTCCAGTCGCTCGAGCTCGCGGGCCCAGCGTGTCCGCACGAGATTCAGCTTGCGGATGACCGTCCGGGTCGAAACGCCGAGCCGCTGGGCAATCTCCGCATGGGTATAACCTTCGATCCGAAGAATCGCCACCTTGCGAAGCGTGTCGTCCCGCAGAACTCTCAGCAGTTGCTGCTGCTGTTCGGCGAGCATCGCGACGAACTCGGCCGTCGGCTGGTTCTCGATCAGTTGATCGATCCGGAACGGACGCCGCGAGTCGTTGTCTCCCAGATCGGTCGCCGCGTAAACGCGACCCCCACCCCGCTTGATCCGCAATTCGCGGCGGACCAGATTGACCGACTCCTGGCGGGTGATGGAGACCAGAAGCCACCAGAGTTCATCGCGGTTCGAGATGTTGTCGAACCGCCCCTTGGCAGCACCGGTACAGATACACTCGAGCACGCAGGCGGCGACGTCCTCTTCGTCGGAGACGCGACGTGGGGCCGTCCCCAGCATCTGCTTGGCAAGTCGGACGAGAGTGGGATAATAGCATGCCCACAGCAGGCGTGCTGCCTCTTCGTCTCCGCCCGCAACTCCACGAATCCAGCCAGTGACGCAACCTGAATCATTGACCATGGCCCTGTTTCCCGCTGAAGTCTACGACCTTGTTTGATCGACATGTACGGACTTCAGATCTCGATCGTACCGCGGTTCTGGACCGAAAACAAACAGGCAAAAGCAGTTTCGTCGACCAGCTGCGCACGCGCAAACGGTCGTCTTCCGGCCTGTCAGCGTCTCGCCCCTTTGCCTTCCCCACCCCGATCGACGACACTGAAGTGTCCCGTCGCGCACACTTCTCGCCGGAACTCACTCATGCAGCAGCATTTTGCATCGCTCGCCGCCCTGCTGATGTCTCTTGCCGCCGTGCCCGTTGCTGCGCAGGAATGGCCCCGATTCCGCGGCCCCAACGGCAGTGGACTCAGCAATGCCACCACCGTTCCAGTCACCTGGTCCGACGAGGACTACGCATGGCGCGTCGATCTGCCCGGAATGGGCAACTCGTCCCCCGTCCTCTGGAAAGGCCAACTGTATGTGAATTGCGAGAGTGACAGCGGACGGACAAGAATTCTGGAAAAACGTGATGCCCGCACCGGTAAACTCCAGTGGCGACAGGAGTTCGGATCTTCCTCCCACCGCACACACAAGTTCAACACCTACGCCTCCTCGACGCCGTGTGTCGACGAACATCACGTCTACCTGGCGTGGGGAACGCCCAAGGAACTCCGCCTGGCTGCCGTCGACCACTCTGGCCAGCTCGTCTGGCAGTCGGAATCGCTCGGACCGGTCAAGGGAGGGCATGGCTTCGCGACCTCGCCAATCGTCCACGACAATCTGGTCGTCATTGCGCGTGACACGGAAGGGAAGGGAGACAGCGCCCTCATCGCCCTGGATCGCAAGACCGGCCAGACCGTCTGGACGGTTCCTCGCCAGGGAGGACGGCTCAACTACTCCACGCCCTGTGTCTTCCAGCCGCAGGGCAGGGGGGCCCAGCTCGTCTTCGTCGCCTGGCCGATCGGAGTGACCGGCATCGATGCAGCCAGTGGCAAGCGGGCCTGGGAGATCGCAGCGTTCTCCACCGAGCAGGGCGAACGGGCCATCGCATCGCCGGTTGTTCATAACGACATGATTTTCGCGACCTGTGCGTTCACCAGCTCTCCCAAGCACCTGGTCGCGCTGAAGCCGGGACCGTCCGGAGCACCGGATGACATGGAAGAGGTCTGGCGGGTCGATAACGCCAGCGTCCCGCATATTCCCTCACTGATCGTCTACGACGGACGGCTCTACGCCTGGAGCGACCAGGGAATCTGCACCTGCTACGAGGCCGAAACCGGACGCAGGATCTGGCAGAAACGCGTCGGCGGACGGTTCTTCGGCTCACCCGTCTGTGTCGATGGTCGTCTCTACTGCGTCGACGATGCCGGCATCTGCGTTGTCATTGCGACCGGCGATACGTACAAGGTGCTGGCACGCAATGACCTGGGCGAGCCATGTCGCGCCACGCCCGCTGTTGCCAATGGAATGATGTACCTGAGGACGATTTCCGGCCTTGCAGCCATCGGAACGTACCGCGGGGCAGGGGAGATCGAAGAGTGAACGGACCGAGCGATGAGGGGATGGACAGTTATTCTGTCCGCGTCCCCGCCAGCGAACAGCTACTGATCAATGTCGTCCCGAACCTGTCGGCACCACGCGTCCTGTGCACGACAATCGGACGCGCGCAGTTCGCCAAGGCACTCGCCGAAGTGCACGGCGAATCGCACGTGCAGTGTCACTTCCTCGACCTCTACCAGGCCGAAGAGTCACGCGACTACCTCGACATGACCGGCAGCCCGGTCCACATCGTCTGCAGCCCCGATCTGCCGGACGGGGAAATCGACCTGTTCGCCCTTCCCACCACCCGTGGCGGCGAAGCCGAGCTGACCCGCGAACTCCTTCAGCAGGGATACCAGCGTCTGCGGGACGGGGGAACGCTGCTGGCATCCGTCGACAACCCCAAGGACACCTGGCTCCAGCACGAAATCGAAAAGCTGACCCGCAGCATCACCCGGCTGCCGAAGAAGCGGGGCCTTTTGTACCGCGCCACGAAGAAGGGGCCGATCAAACGCGAACGGGATTTCTACGCCGAGTTCGCCTTCCGCGACGGTGAGAACCTGATCAAGGCGGTCAGTCGTCCGGGCGTCTTCTCGCATCGCCGGCTCGATCTGGGTGCCCGCGCCCTCATGGAAGGGATGACGGTTCATCCGGGCGAGCGGGTTCTGGACATCGGCTGTGGAGCCGGCGTCGTCGGTCTGGCTGCCGCCATGCGGGGGGAGGGGATTTCAGTCCACGCGATGGACTCCAACATCCGGGCCGTCGAATGCGCACTCCTCGGTGCCGAACTGAACGGACTCGATGGCGTCACCGGCCAGGCCGATGCCGACGGAAACGTCGCCGACCCGGGCACGTTCGACGTGGTTGTGGGCAACCCGCCGTACTTCTCGCAGTACCGGATCGCCGAGATCTTCCTGCAGGCGGCTGTTCGTGCCCTGCGCCCGGGGGGACGCGTCTACATGGTGACCAAACACGCGGACTGGTTTCTGGCCCGCATGGACCAGCTGTTCGACGACGTGACGACCGAGCCTCATCGCGGCTACGAGATCGTCTCGGCAGTCCAGCGCGGCTGAACACGCCAGCAACAACACGTTCTTGACTTACTGCTTCCGGAATTGCCATGCGTGCCGTCGTCCAGCGGGTCTCATCCGCCAGCGTCACCGTTGAAGGGGAAGTGGTCGGCCAGATCGACCGCGGATTTCTCGTGCTGCTCGGCGTCGCCGAAGATGACACACAGAACGATGTCGTCTACCTGGCACAGAAAGTCGTCGGACTCCGCGTGTTTGAAGACGCGGAGGGCAAGATGAACCGGGCCCTCGCAGATGTGGGCGGCTCAATGCTCGTCGTCAGTCAGTTCACGCTGCTGGGAGACTGCCGCAAGGGCCGACGCCCGAGCTTCATCGCGGCCGCCCGTCCCGAACCGGCCGACGCCCTGTATCGCAGCTTCTGCGCCGAAATCGAGGGGCAGGGGATTCCGGTCCAGACCGGGCGGTTCCAGAAACACATGGATGTTGCACTGGTCAACGATGGTCCGATCACGCTGCTGCTCGACAGCCGCAAGACCTTCTGATCGTCTGCAGGGAGCCGACCAGCCGCTATCATGACTCGAGCGGGCCTCACCGATTCGCCGACAGTGTCGAAAGGAAGGCAGGGTGCCCAACGAGCGACGAGCATCGGCCAATCGCCCCGTTCCGGCCGGCCCGGCATTCGATGAGACGGTCTGGCAGCCCCAGTACCCGTCCCGCTTCTTTGAAGTTCTGAAGGTCTTCGGTGTCGGACTGCGGCACCAGCGGATTGTCGACCTCGGAACCGGCATCGGACGCCTCGCCATTCAGTTCAGCCGGCAGGAAGCACGCGTCATCGGGGTCGATCGCTCGGCGAGTCTCATTCGCAAGGCACGGCAGCGATCCCTCGCCTGCGACCTCGATGCGGCATTTCACATCGCTCCTCCACACGACACCGGGTTGCCCGCAGGACGATTTGACGCTGCGATCTGTGGCGAACGGGCCGGAAACATCCGCCAGGAACCGCTGCGCTCCGAGATCGACCGGCTGCTCACCGCCGATGGCCTGATCGTGGAACACGGACTCCGCTGGCTGCCGGAACAGGATCCGGTCGCTGCCGCCGTCGACGACCTGCTGGTCCGCTACGGCTGCGACTGGTCACGGGCCGGCTGGGACGGCAACGTTCCCCTGGTGCCCGATCCGGAACGGAACGACCTCGAGCTCGTCGCGACGTTTGTCTTCGATGAACCGATCCCGTTCACCCGCCAATCCTGGCGAGGGCACGTCCGCACGCGCGAAGGCGTCCGCGAACAACTCTCCGACGAACAGCTTCTTGCACTCGATTCCGAGCACGCGACGGCACTGCAATCCCTGACCGGCGAAACGTTTACGGTGCTGCACCGGGTCTACGCCCGACTGCTGCGGCCCCGACCTGCGTAGCGGCGGCGCGATGCCGGTTTGCCCTGGCCCGAACGCCACGCAAGTCGTCTTTACCCCATTCGCGGCGTCGGGGTACACTTTCGCCCGAAAAAGCAGGAGCGTGGGCATAAGGAATCTGAGCGCCCCGCACGGCTCGTGCTGCCTCCACGGGATGGCGGCAGGCCTACTGACGCCGGCGCTGTCCAGGGAGGGCATCTCGACAATGTGGTACGATTTCGTCGTGGTCGCGATCATCGGATTCACGACCATCCGTGGCGCCGCTCGCGGAGTCATCTGGCAGCTCGCCGGCATCACCGGCCTGGTCCTCAGCCTCGCATTCGCGGAATCGATTTCCGCGGCGTTCGGCCCGGCCATCAATCTCCAGCCACCGCTCAACAACTGGGTGGTGATGTTTGGAGCGTACCTCTTCTTTTCGTTCGTCGCGTTCGGGACCGCCCGACTGATGAACGACTGGATCGAGAAGGCCAACCTCAAGGAATACAACCAGCACCTCGGTGCCGTGCTCGGTGCCGTCAAGGGCGTTGCCTTCTGCCTGGTGCTGACGTTCTTCGTCGTGACGCTCTCGGAAGATGCCCGCGAGGCGCTTCGCCATTCCCGTTCCGGAAAGGCTGCGGCCATCATCATGGATCGGCTGCATCCGATCATGCCCGAGAAACTTCACGACGCCCTCGCCAAGTACATCCATCAGCTCGACAGCCCCGATCTGGACCTGCGCTACAACGATCGCGACCACGACGCGCATGACGGTCACGATCACGGAGACGACGACGGCATCCGGCTGCTCGATACGCTCGCCGGCGACTCCGGAAACGGTGCCTCCAACAACTACGATCCGTTCCTCGGATCGCCCGAACCAATGGACCCGGACCAGGGCGGAATTCCGACGCCCGTCGATCCCGGAGCAAACAGCGGCTCTCCGTTCGACCCGCTGCTCGGGCAGATTGACGATCTGCTCGGCAACGATCTGACCGGCGTCGTTTCGCAGACACTCCGCTCGATCGACCCCGCGCAGCAGCGGCAGCTTCGGGACCGGATGATCCAGGTTCTGCAGAACACGCACAGCAACGACATGAACGCACTGCGTCAGGAACTGCTGCAGGCCGGATCGGACGAACTGCTGACCACGCTCGATCGCTGGAGCAAGGGCAAGCCGAAAACCGAATCGCCCAACACGCCCGCGCCGGAGGAACTCGCGCGCCGCCGCGAGCAACTGCTGTTCGACATCGCCGGCCAGTACACGTCCAACAGCCGCGCGAAAACCGAGATCGCGCGCCAGCTCGATCAGGAGTTCGCGGGGCTTCCGGATCAGATTGCGGTGGCCGTCCTCGACGACCTGCGATCAGACCTCTGGGGCGCCTTGCCGGACCCGGATCCGGGCACGTCAATCACGAGCACACTCGAAGAGCGAATGGTTCGCCAGCTGAGCGCCGCGGGCATTCCCGTCAGCCGCCTGACGCCCGCGCTGCAGTCGCGCCTGCGGAGCAACACACCCCGCTGAGCCGAGCCATTGCCTCACCCGGCCCATGCCATGCACGGACAGATCCGAGAGCGACAGACGCGGCCTCACGAGCCGCTGCCAGGCGATTCCAGCGGGCCCGGATGCGCCACACCCCAACGTCCGATAATGTCCGTTATGTTTAATTCGGGGTGCAGAAACCCCGGGAAACAGGCACATTCCCGGCCGGGACGATAACGAAGCGGGCGTTGGTCGACGTTGCCCACAGGCAACACGCCACGCCACCCGAAGCGGCCGCTCTCCGGTGGGCGGCCATCCGCAGAACGCCGGCTGTCCACACATGACAGCCGGCCCCCGGGTGCCCATCGAAGCCACACCCGGGACACCTCTTCAGCGACGAGTCACGCCTTCAGCGACGAGTCACGCCTTCAGCGACGAGTCACGCCTTCAGCGACGAGTCACGCCGACTCCGACGGCTCGACGGCGGCCACGTCGGCGGCGACCTGCTCTTCGAACTGGCCGATCCGGCGGAACTTCTGGTAGCGGTGATCGAGCAGTTGCTCGGCCGACATCGAGGAGAGATTCCGCAGCGCCTGGGACAGCGATCCCTTCAGCGCGGTGGCCATCTTGCGATGGTCCCGATGCGCGCCGCCGAGCGGCTCGGGAATCACTTCGTCGACGATCCCGAACTCGAGCAGATCGCGACTGGTGAACCGCAGTGCCGCGGCGGCCTGGTCGGCGAACTTCTCGTGCTTCCACAGGATGCCGGCACACCCTTCCGGGCTGATCACCGAGTAGTACGCGAACTCGAGAATCGCCACGTGGTCGCCCACGCCGATTCCGATCGCTCCTCCCGATCCGCCTTCGCCAATGACGACGCAGATGATCGGCGTAGGGACGCGTGACATCTCGCGGAGGTTGTACGCGATCTGGTAGGCCTGCCCGCGCTCTTCGGCGGCGAGGCCCGGATACGCTCCTGCCGTGTCGATGAAGCAGACGATCGGCAGGTTGAACTTCGCGGCCAGCTGCATCTTCGAGAGTGCCTTGCGGTACCCCTCGGGATGAGCCATGCCGTAGTTGTGCTCCAGACGCTCCTGCAGGTTCCGCCCCTTCTGCTGCCCGATGAACATGAGCTTGCAGTCGTCGAGTTTGGCAAACCCCGAGAGGATCGCGCGATCGTCGCCGATCGCCTTGTCGCCATGCAGCTCGACGAACTCGTCGAACAGCAGCTCGATGTAGTCGAGCGTCTGCGGCCGGGCCTCATGGCGGGCCACCTGGACGATGTCCCAGGCGGAGAGGTTCTCGAAGATCTCCCGCTTCATGCGCGTCACCTCGACGCGCATCTTGCGGATGGCATCCTTGGTTGCGGGAGTCGGATTCGGTTCGGCTTCGAGCTGCTCGAGCCGGGTCTCCAGCTCATAGATCTTGCGCTCGAACGGAAGTGGTCTGAGTGAGGACATCGCGGAACTCCGTCGCGTCAATCCCCCGTGGATGCCGCGTCGCTCCATCGGAGAGAATCGTCGTGAATCTGAAGGGAAACCGGAAAGACCGGGGTGGGACTTACAGCACGTCCGGCAGTTCGTCCATCAGCGGAATCTCGTCCGGATTGGCATCCTGCTTAACAGGCGGCCGCGATTTGGGTTTCTCGCGGACCACCTTGCGAGGCGTCTCCAGCACTTCTTCCTTGGCGGCAGCTGGCTGCTGGGGCTGCTGCTGCGGTGGTTGCTGCTGAGGAGGCTGTGCACCGGCAGGTGGCTGGACCGGTTGCTGCTGTGGCGGCTGCTGCTGTGGCGGCTGCTGGTGTGGCGGCGGCGGAGCCTGCTGGGGGGGCATCCCCGGCTGCTGAGGCATTCCAGGCGGCATGGGGTAGGGGGCTCCCCCCTGCCCCGGCGGATAACCGGGTGGCATGCCGTACGGCTGCTGCGGGTACATCTGAGGCGGCATCTGCGGGTAACCGGGCATCGGCGGTGCCGGGTAGCCCGGCATCCCGTAACCGGGAGCCATCGGCTGCTGCATCGGGGGCGGTGCCGGCTGTTGCGCCGCTGGCTGTTGCGGCGCCGCGGACGCTGCGGCCGGCTTCTTCTGCGACTCGGCGGCCGACTTCTTCGACTTCGCCAGAATCTCGGCCCGCTTCTTTGCTTTCTCCCGGGCAACCTCCGCCGCTGCGGCCTTCTCTTCCGGCGTACGGTCGGCGTCGGACCGGCTGTCGAGACGGTGGGCCATCGAGTCCTTGTAGTTCGCTTCCGCGGCCTGGGCCTTCGCCCGCGCGTACTCCTCCGGATCGGTCTTGAAGATCTTCAGCGAGCGGATCTCCGCGAACAGCTCTTGCATGTTCTCCGGACGGTCCTTCGGCTTCTTGGCCAGCATCCGCATGACCAGATTGTCCGCTTCCGGAGTGACATTGTCGTGGAATCCCGACGGCTTCTCCGGCGTCTCGCGAATGTGCATCATCAGCAGTTCATTAGGATTGCCGCTGATGAACGGCGGACGCCCCGCCAGGACCTCGTAGAAGGTAATCCCCAGGCTGTACATGTCGGCCGCGAAGGTGGTCGGCTCGCGCTTGATCACCTCGGGCGCCAGATACGTTCGCGTCCCCTGGATCGACGTCCGCTTCTTGCTCGAGAGCACCTTGGCCAGGGCCCCGGCCGACTTGGTCGTCAGCGAGAAGTCGATCAGCCGGACTTCCGATCCCTTATTGATCAGGATGTTGTCCGGCTTGATATCGCGATGGACGAGCCCCTGCTCCTGCATCGCCGCCAGGGCCTGACAGACGCACTCCATCATCCGCCGGGCCCGCACCCGGGCTCCGGTCAGATCGTTGCGGATCATGTTCTTCAGGTTGGGAGCCCGGAAGTACTCCATGATGAAGTACGCGTGCTTGCGGTTCACGACGACGTCGAAGACCCGAATGATGTTGGGGTGCTCGAGGTTCTTCGCGACCGAGGCCTCCTGCTTCAGGGCCCGCTTGTACTCACCTTCCGCAAATGCTTCCGGCAGAAGCAGTTTCATCGCAAGCTGCTGCCCGCTCGAGACCTGCTTCACTTCCCAGATCTGCGACAGATTGCCGGTCGAGATGCAGTTGACCAGCTCGTAATCGTCAATAATTGATTCGTTGTCAGACACGGTGCCCCCCTGGTGCGCTGGATGCCTGTTTCAACTGTATACTTCGACGGCCCAGCGGTCGACCTGAAGTATAAACGATCGACGCAAGTCCTTGCACGGACTTTTCCAGCGATGCAGCGGCGGGACTGCGGCCCGTTCCGGTCGATCCCGCCTGCCGACCGGCCTGTTCCGCCCGCGCACACCTCCGCACCGCCCCCGTTCCGGGCCGCCCCTGCCCCAACGAAAAACGGGCCACAGCCGGGATGTCCTCCCGTCAGTGACCCGCTCTCCTGTTTCACTCCACCGGTCGGCGATCAGAACCGGGAACCGCGACGGCGACCACCCGGCTCCGCCTTGTCCTGTTCCTCGGGAACCTCGGTACCGGCCGGAACCGCGCGGGCACCATCGAGCAATTCCTCGGAACTGCTTAGCACCAGTTCGTCGGCCGCGCTGAACCGTCCGCTCACGAACACATGCTCCTCGCCCACCTGGCCCAGCAGCTTCACCGGAATGTCCCGTACAAATCCGTCACGGATCACCTGGACCTTGCGGCCGCCATCCTCCATGTTCGCCAGCGTCGACGTCGGCACTTCCATCACCGGCTGCCGCGGAATCATATCCGCGTAGACCGTCTGACCGACATGCAGCTTTTCACTGGCGTTGTCCAGCACCAGAACTGCGGTCGCGACCGAGACGAACAGTTCCCGCAGCGGCTCGAATTCCGGCTTGAGGGGAACGATGCTCTCGACCGTCGCCGGAACCGTCTCGGTCTCGATCCTGATGTCGATCGTCTCCCCCTCCTTGACCGCCGTCCGGTCCACCGGAATCTCGACCTTCAGCTTCGACGTGTCGGCGAGCGTCACCAGCGACTGACCGGCACGCACGAACTGCCCCGGCACGACATGCACGCCCATGACCTTGCCATCGAACGGAAACCGGATCACCGTCGCGTCCATTCGATGTTCCGCCAGTCGAAGCGACGCCCGTGCCGCATCCAGACGCCCCTCGGCAGCTTCAACCGCGTTTGCATCGCCACCTCCGGATGCCGCACGCTGCTCGGCCTGAGCGACCCGGAACAGCGCCTTCGCCCGTTCCAGTTCCAGTTGCCGCACCGCCGAGTCGAGCCGGACCGCTTCCGCCTGACGCGAGGCATTCGCCCCGAGCTTCACCTGCACGGCCCCGGTGATTCCGTCGGTGACAGCGACCAGGTCGATCTGACGGATCGGCTGCAGTGACAGCGAAACCGCATAGGAATCGGGATCACGCAGCTGGACCGGTGTCCGCTCGATAATCACCTGCTGCGGCCCCTCGTCCTCTCCGTCCGCTTCCTGGCCGACGGACGTCCGGCCGGAAACCCCGATCACCAGACCGACGACCATCAGGGCCGCCATCCAGTTCAGTCGCGTGCTGATCGCTGCGTCTCGCATCCCCACTCCCCCGGATCCAGTCGGCACAAACCGGGCCTGCCTGCGCACAGGCAGATCTCCGGACAGCTCACCGTGTTGATGTCATGAGTATTCGCGCCAGAGTAGACGGGCATTTCCCCTCCGTCAACGGGCGCGATGAACGACGCGTGAAGATGCGGCGCGCCCACCGCTTGCGTCGGCCCGGCACGGCGGGGATGATGCCGATGCGGACTGTACCGCCCCCATCCCCGTTCCCCCGCGAGGTGCCCCGTGAAGCACGTCCCTCCCCTCCCCCTCCGTTGCCTCTGTCTCGCCCTGCTCTGCCTGACCCTGACGCAGCCGGCCACCGCCCAGTCCGGACGCGAACTCCGGTACCGCGGCAAGCTCGAAAGCGTCGACCAGCGCGGAAACCGCCAGCCGGTCGACGAGTTCTCGCTGCTGGTCATCATCGACGGCGAACCGGGAACCGCCCGGACCGCCTACTTCGCGATCACCGAGGACACCGGCGATCGCCTCCCCTGGCACGAGCGACTCGGACAGCAGCGCCAGCAGGCTACGGATGAACTTCCCGCCGGCAACGACATCCAGTTCGGCTACCGTCATAACGACCGCCTCCGCAACGTCACGCTCGTCCCTCTGTTTGTCCCCCATGAGGGGCCACTCACCGAAGGCATGCGGTGGATGGTGGACGGCAAGGATCACACCGTCGAAGGCACCACCCGCGTCGCCGGCAACGAATGCTGGCAGATCGAAGTCCCCGATCGCCTCGGCCGCTGGCAGAAACTCGCCGTCTCCAAGGATTCCGACACCGTCCTGGCCGCCCGGCGACGTCTCTTCATGGGTCAGGGTGACCGCTTTGAACTGAGCGTCGAACTCGAATCGCAGAAAGACCTGGATGCGGCGGCACTCGAGGCGGTCCGCAAACCGCTCACGACCCTGCTGGCTCTGAAGAAGACCACCGACGATTCCGACACAGAGGAGTCGCCTCAGGCCGATCCGCTCGAACAGCTCACCGCCCAGGCAGCCGGCACGTCGCTGGCCGACTTCGCGACACTCGTTCAGCGCGAACTGAAGGCCAACGAACAACGTGCCCGCTCTGTCGCCGAACTCGCCGACCGCTACGTCGGTGCCCCCCTCCCGGAGTTCGAACTGCAGCAGCTCGACGGCGGGGCCTATGACCGGGCAGCCTGGTCAGACAAGACGATTGTCCTGCACTTCTGGGAGTACCGTGACGAGCCGCTCGAACAGCCGTACGGGCAAGTCGGCTACCTCGACTTCCTCGCCAACCGTGTCGACACCGACAACGTCGTCGTCCTGGGAGTCGCCGTCGATCCCCGGCTGACGATCCGCCAGACGCACCCCGCAGCCGTCCGCTCGGTCAGGAAGCTCAAACGGTTCATGAACCTCGGCTATGAGGTCACACTCGACGAGGGAGCCGCCATCAAGGCACTGGGTGATCCCCGCCGATTCGAATCGGCGCTGCCGCTGTGGGTCGTCATTGCCCCGGACGGCAAAGTCGTCCACTACAAGGTGGGGCTGTACAGCATCGACCCCAACCGGGGGCTGGAAGAACTCGAAGCCCTGGTCCGGGACCTTCAGGCCGACCGCAGCTGACCGGCCACCGTCGCAGACCTGACGGAAACGAACACGGGGAGGGCCACCGCCGGCCCTCCCCTGCTCGGTTTCCAGTGCTGTCTGGTGCGAGTTGTGTCTGGTTCAGCGGCCCTGTTTCAGATGCAGGTCCGCAAAGTCCAGATACTGCTCCCAGTCGTACTCCGCCAGATCGTGTCCCCCGCTGCGGATGTGGTACCCGATCGTCCCGGTCTTGACCGGCTGGTCGACGGCGGGAAGCTGGTCGGAATCGCCCGGCAGCCCTTGCTTCCCCAGCAGTTCGTACACCGGGTCGGCGTAGTATCCGGACAGGTACTCACCTCGCGGGTCGGCCCACACGTCCTTGACCGCACTGGCGATGTAGACCGGGCGGGGAGCCATCAGCGCGATCAGCATGTGCTGGTCGACCGGCAGCGCGTCCTCGTTGCCGTTGTACTGAACGAAGTTGTCGCAGAACCAGTGCGGAAACGACGTATTGATCCGCTCGACCGTCTCGCCGAACCGCCGCCGGCTCAGTGCCGCTCCACCGCAGCCGGAATCGTTCGAGATCACCAGCGCGAACCGTTCATCCTCGGCACCGGCCCACAGTGACGTCTTGCCCAGCCGCGAGTGCCCCAGCACCGCCACCCGTTCGCCGTCCACGTTCTCGTCGGTCTCGAGGTAGTCGAGTGCCCGGCTGAGTCCCCAGGCCCAGGTGGCAATCGAGCCCCAGTCGTCTGCAGCCGGCTTCTCGTCCTCGTCGCGGTAGAACATCGCGTGAACGCCGTTGCGGAACCCGTCATCGAAATCCGGGTCGATGTCGCCATAGTAGATCGTCGCCAGCGCGTAGCCGCGATCGATAATCCGCTCGACCGGCCAGCGGCTCGATGCACTGCCCCGCGACTCTTCACTTGCCCGGTGGTTGACGTACCCGCGGTCCGGCCGGTTGCGGAACCAGCCGGTATTGAGCGTGATCTCCGGATCATCCTCGATACTGTGATTGCCGGAGAAGTTGAGCCCCAGAAAGGCGGGCACCGGTTCCTGCGTCCTGGGAGCGTAGATGAGAATGCTCATCTGGGGACCATCGGCCGTTCCGTCGAAGAAGACGGTCACCTCCTTGCGGATCGCCTTGCCCCCCAGAGCCTCGTCGTCGACCGACGTGACTTCGAACGTCATCTGCTCGGGACGTCCCGGCCGCCGGCCGTAGACGTGCTCACGGAACAGCTCGAGAATCTCCGGTCGCCGCTTCGACTCCCAGGTCCGGGCGTCTTTGACACGGGCTCCGTCCTGGGTCACCAGTGGATCCGGCAGATCGAAGTCCGGAACCTTCTCCTCGTCATAGTTGTAACCGGCCGGCTGGGCCAGAGCGTTACCGGAGACCATCTCGGTCATCGCAGCCACGGCCAGCGTCGCCAGAAGCATTCGCGTGCGCATCGTCAGTTTCATCCTCGCTGTGGAAACGTCAATGGGTCGATGTCGTCTTCGCATCTTCTCAGTTTTGGGTGTGGACAACCAGCACCCACCACGGGGCAATTCCCGCGTCGTACGTCGCGAACCGGTTCAGTGCTCCGCTCGCCTCGTCGATTCGGCAGGCGGCCAGTTGCCCGGAGCCCTGTCCGGCCACGTAGACAAACCGGCCGGCCGGGTCGATGTTGAACGATCGAGGCGTCTTTTCGGTCGCAAATGTTCCGAGTGACCGGATTCGCCCGTCGTCATCGAACGCGAAGCCGGCGAGACTGTCGTGACCACGGTTCCCCACGTACACGAACCGACCGTCCGGCGTCACTTCGAGATCGGAACACGAATTCCGTCCGCTGTAGTCGTCCGGCAGTGTACTTTGGCGGGACTGTCCCTCGAGAGGCGAAAGCGTTCCCGCGTCGCGATCAAACCGGTACGCCCCCAGACTGCTCCCCTGCTCTTCGCTCACAAATGCGACATCCTTCGTTGGATGAAACCAGATGTGCCGCGGCCCCGTCCCCGATTCGGTCTCGACGACCGCCGGGTCGTTGGGCGTCACCTGGCCGTTTCGTGCGTCAAACCGGAACTGAAAGATCTTCTCCGGTGCGGTGTGCGGCACAAACAGGAAGCGATTGGTTCGGTCAACGACAATCGCATGAGCCTTGTCGGCGGTCTCCGTCCAGTTCCCTTCCGCGCTGATCGTTCCATCGTCGCCAATCCGGTGCACGGCGATCTGCCCGGCCCGGTAGTACGCAGAGAGCAGCCAGCGACCGGTCCGGTCCGTCGCAACGTAAGCGGGATCTTCCTTTGCCGCGGCGGTCGACAGGTGCACAAGCTGGCCGGTCTCCGGATCAATCCGGAAGCTGGCGACCGTCTTTGCCGACCGAAGTGCCGCAAACAGGTACTTCCGCTCCGGATCGACACAGAGCGCACCGGGCGATCCCTCGGTAGCGATGTCACCTGCCGACGTCAGTTCGCCGGTCTCGCGATCCTGCCGGAAGACGAGAATCCTGTTTCCGCTCGAATCCGAGACGTACACACTGTCGGCCGCGTCGGCGGACAACGACGCAAGTAGCAGGCAGGCGGTCAGCAACGCAGGAATCGGACGCATGTGACGGGTCACTCCCGAACGGGGACGGACAGACCGGTAACGGGACGGGTGTCAGTACAGCGGCTTGCGACCGAGCTGGCGGCGGATGACGGCCCACTGCCCGGCGTGCATCAGCCAGTGACTCCCCTGCATCTCGAAAGCCGCAGCGACTGTCGGCGCGTAGCTGATGCCGGTCTCATGATCGAGCTTCGCGTCGTCAATCGTCTCGAGGGCCTCGAGCGTCGCGGCCCGCTGCTCGTGAAACACCCGCAGCAGTTCTTCCCTGCTGTCGAACTTCGCAGGATCGTCGACCGACGCCTGTTCCCTGGTGTAGCGGTCGTCGAACCCGGCCGGCAGTGCCGGCATCGCCCCGGGCACAGCCTGCTCCATCATCTGATGTTCAGAGCAGATCAGATGTCCCACCTGCCACTTGATGTGATTGCAGCCCGGATGAGGACGATGCATCATCTCCTCATCGGTGAGGTCTTCGAGATAGCCCGTGGCAATCATCTGCCCCATGTCGATCGACATGCGGATCGCGTCCTTCGCGTTCATTGCAGCCTCCCGTTGGCTCCCGGCCCCAGTTCCCGAATCGTGCGCGAGATCAACCCTCCACTTTACTCGCGCCGCAGCAGGCAGGCAAAAGGGAAAGAGGGAGATGGGAGTGGCGTGGGGGAGAGTGATCAAGGTCAGCGATCAGGCGAGTCCTGCACGCTGAGAAGTTCTTCAAGTTCGGCGGCAAACTGCAGGAGATCGCAATCGTCGTGATACAACGCGTGCTCGCGGATGCGTGTCTGCCCCACCCCGTTCGGATCGACGAAGTCATTCATCGCGATCCGCCGGGCCTCTGCAAAGGCAGGCTCATCGGAGAACTCGTGGACGAGCCGACGCACCAGGGGGTACTCGTCGTCGGTCACCATTCCAACGATGCGATAGACATCCAGGGCATGATGGCGGCCCAACTCGCGGTCCGCGTCGAGGGACCGATCCCGAAAGGCGTGCAGCTTCATCAACAGATAGGAGAATGCCTGGGGCACCAGAATCGTCGTCTGGTGCCGCTCTCCCGTTGTCAGTGTCCCCTCGATCTCCAGGCGAAGCGGATTGCTGTCGACGCCAAGGGCCTCTTCCAGCTTGCTGGCATGCAATTCGACTCGTGGTCGTGGTTTGACGCGTCGCGGGTCGTTGGGCACTCTGTCCGCGAACGGACCCAGCGGTGCAGCGAGCAGATCGATTTTCACTTCCCCGGGCTCTGCATCCCTGACGAATTGCATGTACCTGGCGCGTTCCACCACGCGAAACCGCAACGAATCCAGGACCGCACGAATCTGCTTCATGGCCGTCGAGTCGGTAACAACTTCCGCACGCAGGATGAGATCAATGTCCTGAGTCGTGCGTGCCGATGGCAACGCTGACAGGGGCAATAGCGTCCGCGTCCCGGGGTGTCTGCTCAGATGAAGCTGTTTGAGATACAGTCCGTAACCGCCCCCGACGATCAATTCGCGGCTTGCCAGTGCCGCATCGAGATCCAGCAGTGTCGTCAACAGCGGGTCCCGCGACATTGCATCGGCCCAATCAGTTGGAATCGAGTTCCTTCAGGATGAACTGCTTCACCTGCGCTGCGACCTCCTGGTCGCGCTTGTCCCCTGCCATCAGTTCCAGATACACCTGAACCGGAGAGGCGTACGGCGCCGTGTCTTCACGCCGCATATCGAAGTAGACGTTCGGATCATCCGTCTGCCGCACTTCGACATCAACAAAACGTACCGTCTCCTCCACGCGCCCCTTCCAGCGTGAAAGCAGTTCCGTGACATCTGTCGTGTACATGACCGGCCAGTCGGATTGCCCCATCACAGCGTACGCACCGACAGATGAGCGTCCGCTGTAGACGAGTCGCGGCCCGTCCTCTTTCACGATTCCTGTCAGTTCATTCAGCGGACAGTCGCTGCGGAGTGTCACCGTCCGCGTCAGGCTCGGTTCGCGATAGCTCTCGGCGAGCTGGTCAAGCAACCGTTGCGGTTGCCGGAGACGAACCCCGTCCGTGTCACGATCGACAATGACATCCGATTCGAGCCGTTTCAACGCTTTGGAAACCGTCGACAACGCAACACGTCCGCCGCGCTCAGCGATCGCATCTCGGATGTCGGCCAGCGTCCGGAAACTTCGACGACACAGAAAGACGCGACCGACGAGAGACGTCACCCCGCGATACGCAAAACGTGTTGGAGCCGAGTCGGGGAACCGGTTCGGGTTCCCGGTCCGGTAGACCAGCAGCCGCTCCGGGAGGCAGATGACCCCGTTTCCACAAAGATCCAGGCCACTCAGTTTCCTCCGCTCCAGTTCCTGGAGCTGCGCGTCGCGGAGGTACGGTGCGAAGACCAGAGTCCTTGCTCCACCCCGCCCTGCCCGCGTGGCGTCGTTCAACGCCTGTTCGAATGCCCGTGGAGTGCTCCTGGGACAAAGTTCCAGGCGAAACTCGAACCTCTCACCAGCAGATTGGATCTCAACCAGAGTGCCGTTCGCCCCCCGGCCGTTCCCGGACCGTCCCGGCTGTACCGTCACCGTCAGTGGGGGAAACTCCACCCCACGAGCGATCTCTGCCAGGAGGTTTTTTTTGCTGAACATCTTGGTTAACAGAGAGTTGCGACGAACGCCTGCGGGGCCCCGGCGCAGCCGCCGATCCCGCATCGGCCAGAGATTTCAGCCTGCCCCAGAGTTGAATTTCCAGATATTCTACGTTTTCCGCAACAGGAAAACACAATATTTCTGGAAAACAGAACAACCGCACTCACCTCTTGTCAGTTCCGCATCACCATGAACCTGACCAGTCTCAGCCGCACGATCTCACACGCGCTCCGCCACGCCCCCTGGCTGTACGAGCTCGAACTCGACAACGAAGGGTGGACACCAGTCGAGCCGCTTCTGGTTGCCCTCCGCCGTGAGCGCGCGGAGTGGGCCAATGTCACCGAAGCCGACCTGGCCGAAATGATCGCCACCATGCCCAAGCAGAGGCACGAACTGAAGGAGGGCCGCATTCGCGCGCTGTACGGCCATTCGATTGCCGGCAAGTTGAAGAAGGAGCCGGCCACGCCGCCGCAGTTCCTCTACCACGGCACGGCGCCGGAGACCGTCGCGCTGATCACCACCTGCGGCCTGCAGCCGATGGCCCGGCAATTCGTCCACCTCTCCAGCGACGAAGCGACGGCCCTGAACGTCGGCCGCCGCAAGGCACATCAACCGGTCATCCTGCAGGTGGCCGCCGCGACGGCACACGAATGCGGCGTCCGGTTCTACCTGGGGAACGAGAACGTCTGGCTCGCCGACGCCGTCCCGCCGGAGTTCATCACGCCCCGACAGGGACAACCGGATTCCGAGTAGGGCCGGTTCTCACCACCGGCGCGCGGCTCGCCGAGCCGCGGCACGCAGCACTCGCTCGCGCTTCGTGCTGGTATGGATCGCCCGCGCAACGAAGCACGTCCGCAACGGGTGGCTGGGGCTCGGGTGGACGCTGCGGTCCACCCCGGCAGTCTCCATGCAGCCCGGACGCTCAAACCACCAGCCCGCGTCACGGCCCCAGTCGTGCTCCCCCTCCACCACCGGCGCACGGCTCGCAGAGCCGCGGCACGCGGTGAGACTCGGACTACTTGTCGTCCTTCTTCTCTTCCTTTGCAGCAGGCTTCTCCTCCGGCTTCTTCTCTGCCGGTTTGTCCTCCTTCTTCTCTGCCGGTTTCTTGTCGTCGGCCGGCTTCTCCTCCTTCTTCTCGGCAGGCTTCTGCTCCGCCGGCTTGTCCTTCTTCTCCGCCGGCTTTTCTTCCTTCTTCTCTTCCTCGATCTTGACCGGCTTCAGTTCCAGGCCGGCGATGATGGTCGTTTCCGGCAGCGCTTCGCGAAGCTGCTTCAGCCCTTCCTCGCTCACCTTCGTCTGCCACAGGTACAGCCGCTTGAGACTCTTCAGTTCCTTCAGGTGCGGAATGCCCGCATCGCTCACCTGAGTAGCGTACAGGTTCAGGTACACCAGATTGCCGAGCCCCTTGAGGTGCGGCAGACCCGCGTCGGTGATGCCGGTCTTCTCCAGGTGCAGCTTCTCCAGCGTCGCCAGCCCGGACAGCTGGGCCAGTCCACTATCGGTGATCTGCGTGCCGGCCAGATTCAGCCAGACAACGTTCTTCAGTTTCGCGACCTGGCCAAGCACTTCGTCGGTGACATCCTTGTCGGCCAGATGCAGCGTCACATCCAGCCGCGGATCATCCTGGGCAATTTCCATCACGTTGCCGCCGACCGCCTTGATCGCGTTGACAGCGGCGGGATCGGGTTTGGCCGCGTCCTCGGCGAATGCCGGAACAGCAATCAGGGACAACAGCAGCATGGCTGCGGGCAAAGAGGTCGTGCGCATGTTTCCAGTCTCCTGTCTCAGATTCCGCGGTCGATTGCGGATGGGGATGATGAGGTTGCGGAGGGCCCTGGCCCTGCGCCGCCGATGATATCCAACGCATAAGCCGATCGCCACGTGTCGACCATGCTCCGGTTGTTGCCGTCGCCACACCCGCGCGGTAATTTGAACACCAACGCAACACTCTGTCGAAGCGTCCTGCCGTCCGTTACCACCCCTATGCGACCCTGCTGACATGTCGATCGAATCGAAGCTCGCCGAACTGGGACTGGTTCTGCACGAGGCCCCCAAGCCGATCGCCGCGTACGTCCCCTGCGTGCGAATCGGCAACCTCGTGACCGTCAGCGGTCAGTTGCCGCTCACCGGCAAGACGCTGCTGGCGACCGGTCGTGTCCCGTCCAGCACTCCGGTCAGCCAGGCACAGGAAGCCGCCGCCCAGTGCGTGCTCAATGCCCTGTCGATCGTGAAAGCCGAGCTGGAAGGAGACCTGTCGCGTCTGAAACGCGTCGTCCGCATCGGTGTCTTCGTGCAGAGTGACGACGACTTCCACGAACAGGCCGTTGTCGCCAACGGTGCCTCCGAACTGCTGGAGAAACTGCTCGGCGATGCGGGTCGACACGCCCGTGCCGCGGTCGGCGTCAACGCCCTTCCGCTCAACGCGTCGGTCGAAATCGAGTTCATGTTCGAAGTCGAATGACCGACGAACCCGATCCCGTTCCGTCCTCGACCGCAGCAGGTGCCCGTTCACTGAAGACTTCACCTGACCTCGACGGGGCCGACGGACAGCGCATCCTGTTTCTCACCGGTCGGCTCGCAGAAAACGCCGTCCGCAAGGTCGTCGACGACGTCCGGCAGCAGGTCGGCTTCGAAGCTACCGTGCACGTCCTGCCGATCTCCGTCGCGGCACTCATGCATGCCGACTGGGTCGCCCGCAAGCTCGACATCGACGGCACGTACGACCGCGTCATCCTGCCCGGCTGGTGCCAGGGAAACATCGACGCACTGTCACAGCAGTTCGCCCTCCCCTTCGAACTTGGCCCGAAGGACATCTTCGATCTTCCGGAGTGGTTCGGCGGTCGCCGCGATGTCGTCGACCTGAGCCGCTACGACATCGAAATCCTCGCGGAGATCAACCACTGCCCCCGGCTGACGGATCGCGAGATCCTCGACATCGCCCGTCACTACCGCAACGACGGTGCCGACCTGATCGACGTCGGCTGCCTGCCGGGCGAACGCTGGAGTCGCGTCGGCGAGGTCGTGGCGATGCTGCGGGACGAGGGCTTGCGCGTCTCGATCGACAGCTTCGACCGGAACGAAGTCGAAGACGCCGTCGCTGCCGGGGCGGAACTGGTCCTCAGCTGCAACGCCACCAACCGCGAGTGGCTGCCGCAGCTCGGCGTGGAAGTCGTCGCCATTCCCGACACGCCGGACGACCTCGACTCCCTCGACGAGACGATCGACGCCCTGACGGCCGCCGGCTGCCCGTTCCGCGTCGATCCGATCATCGAGCCGGTCGGATTCGGTTTCGCCCGTTCGCTGGCCCGCTACTACGACGTTGCGCGGCGACACCCGGATGTCGCCGTCATGATGGGCGTCGGCAACATCTCCGAGATGGTCGAAGTCGACAGCGCCGGCGTGAACATCCTGCTGGCGGCGATCTGCCAGGAACTGGGCATCCACAGCGTGCTGACGACGGAAGTCATCAACTGGGCCCGTACCTCGGTGAAGGAGTTCGACCTGGCCCGCAGACTGGTCAAACACGCCATCGACAACCACACTCTCGCCAAGCATGTCGACCCGCAACTCGTCATGCTTCGTGATCCGAAACTGAAGGAGTTCGGCGACGAGGCACTCGCCCGACTGGCCGCCAGCCTGAAGGATCCCAACTACCGCATCTTTGTCGAAGGGGGCCAGATTCACGTCATGAACCGGGATGGCTACTGGCGCGGCCAGGACGCCTTCGAACTGTTCGACGCGTTCACCAGCCAGTCGGGACCACTCGACGCCTCGCACGCCTTCTACCTGGGGTATGAACTCTCCAAGGCGGTCACGGCCCTGACGCTCGGCAAGCAGTACCAGCAGGACCAGGCCCTGCAGTGGGGCTTTCTGACAATCCCGGAACCAAGTGCCCTCGAACGACGCCACCGCCGCGACAAGTCCGACCAATGACCCGGCCTTTCATCGAACCTGTGACTCCCACTCCGGACGTCGGCGAGGCCCTGCTGGCTCTTGCGGACCGGCCGGGCGTGCTGCTACTCGAAAGTGCCGCCCGGGAGCAGCCGCGGGGACGCTACTCGTTCCTGACCGCCGACCCGTGGGACATCGTGACGCTCCGGTCGGTCGTCTACGGCGACGATCCGTTTGCACGGCTCCGGGAGCTGATGCGGCAGTTCCCGGCAGAGCACGTCCCGGAGCTGCCACCGTTTCAGGGAGGAGCTGCCGGCCTGCTCGGCTACGAGCTGGGGGGAGCCTGGGAACGCCTCCCCTCCCCCGCTCACGATGAGTTCGCCCTGCCGCACCTGTGCGTCGGACTCTACGACTGGGTGCTCGCGTGGGACCATGTCACCGACCAGGCGTGGATCATTGCGCACGGATTCCCGGAGACCGACAGGCCGGCGCGCGAACGTCGCGCACGCCAGCGGATCAGCGATGTCAAACAGCAGCTCACCAAGCGGACGGAACCTGCCGCGGCCCCTCCCCCGTCGATCGAGCTGACCGCTCCGTCCCACTCGCTGCCCGAAGCCGAGGGCGTCACCAGTAACTTCACCCGAAAGCAGTACCTTGCCGCGGTCGAGAGGGTTATCGAATACATCCGTGCCGGTGATATCTTTCAGGCGAATCTGTCGCAGCGGCTGACGGCCCCGGCTCCCGCAGACCCGGTTGACCTGTACCTGCATGCGCGACAGATGAATCCCGCCCCGTTCGCCGGCTACTTCGCCTGTGACGACTGGGCGGTCATCAGTGCTTCGCCCGAGCGGTTTCTGCAGGTCGAAGACGGGATCGTCTCCACCCGTCCGATCAAGGGAACCCGTGGACGACGCAGCCGCCCGGAAGCCGACCTGTACACCCGCGACGCCCTCCGCGAGAGCGAGAAGGACCGGGCCGAAAACATGATGATCGTCGACCTGCTCCGCAACGACCTGTCGCGGGTCTGCCGGCCGGGAACGATCGAAGTTCCACAGCTCTGTGTCGTCGAAACGTACGAAACGGTTCAGCACCTGGTCTCCGAAGTCCGCGGACAGCTCCGGCCCGAACAGGACTTCTGGAATCTGCTGCAGGCCACCTTCCCCGGCGGGTCGATCACCGGGGCTCCCAAGATCCGCGCCATGGAGATCATCACGGAACTCGAACAGGTCGCCCGCGGCGCGTACTGCGGCAGCCTGTTCTATTGTGGCTACGACGGACGGGCCGACAGCAGCATCCTCATCCGCACCATCACGCAACGGGGCGGCCGGCTTCAGTTTCCCGTCGGCGGTGGCGTCATCGTGCAGTCCGATCCCGAATCCGAATACGAGGAAACCCTCACCAAAGCCCGTGGCATGTTACGGACACTCGCCGCCGCCCGTGCGGAGGGCCGCCCATGATCGTCCTGCTCGACAACTACGACAGTTTCGTCTTCAACCTGGCCCGATACCTCGAAGAACTCGGACAGGAGACTCGCGTCATCCGCAGCGACGCGATCACGGTGAAAGACCTGTCGGAGCTGAAACCGGCCGGCATCGTCCTCTCCCCCGGTCCCTGCACACCGGACCAGGCGGGGATCTCTGTCGACGTGGTGCAGCAACTGGGAGGCAACATTCCCATTCTGGGCGTCTGTCTGGGACACCAGGCGATCGGTGCCGCCTTCGGAGGAAAGGTCGCGCGGGCCGCCGAACCGATGCACGGACGGACCTCGGACGTCTATCACGACGGCACCGGCCTGCTGGCCCGCTTTCCGAATCCGTTTCGCGCGATGCGGTACCACTCACTGGTCCTCGACGAAGCGTCGTTGCCGGCCGATCTCCGCGTCACCGCACGCACCGCGGACGGCGTCGTGATGGCGATCGAGCACCGGACGCAACCGATCCGGGGCGTGCAGTTTCATCCGGAGTCGGTCCTGACTGAGTGCGGCCACGCCCTGCTTGCCCGATTCCTTGAACAGGCCGGACTTCCGGTGACTCGTTGCCGCGGCTCGGAATACACTCCCCCCTCTCAGGCCAACGATTTCTTTGCCCGCGGGATCGAGAGCTTCGTCGTCCCGCCCCCGACATCCGACTGACGCGCCCCTGCCGGCAGGGTTCACCCGGTAAGTTGCGAATCTCGTCCCCCCGGTTCGCGCAGCATCCCAGTCGTCACAACCGTCACGTCCGGGGAGCGTGGAACTTCGAACTGTGTGTTCGGTCACATTCCCGGATGCGTCGCTCGCCGATACGCAAAAGAGGACCAGCGAGCGGAATGACGTTCACCCGCCCGGCCGGGAGCAGCGATCGGCCGATCCCTGACGGCGGCACGAGCACTCCGCCTCGCGCAGCCTCGAGGTGAAGCGATGCGATACTCCCGTTGGGCCGGCCCTGCGGTCCTGCTGCTGCTCTGTGCGACCGCCCAGGCCGCCGACGACGTCTGGATGACCGACTTCGAGGCCGCCCGCAAACGTGCCGAAGAACTCCAGCGCCCGATGCTCATCCACTTCGGTGCCGACTGGTGTGGTCCCTGCCGCCAGATGGAGCGCAACGTTCTTCACACCCCGAAGGTCAAAGAGCAGATCCGTTCCAGCGTCGTCGCCGTCAAAGTCAACGTCGACCGCCAGCCGAAGCTCGCAGCCCGTTTTGGCGTCACCTCGCTGCCGACCGACCTGTTTATCGAACCGGACGGCACCCGGCTGATGCAGTCGGCGGGGTACCGACCGGCCAGCGAATACGCCAGCTCCGTCGCCCGGGCCTCGACGCGCTACCACGACCTGCTCGCCGCCCGGCGTCCTGCAGAGCCGAAGGCGCCCATCGCCGCCGTTCCCCAGAACGACGACGAATCCCCCAAGCCGAAGGTGACCAGCAAGTCACGCACCGAACCGGTGCTGGATGGATTCTGCCCGGTTGTCCTGTGGGAGCAGCGCCGCTGGATCAAGGGGAGCCCGCAGTTCAAGACCGAGTACCGCGGCCAGCTCTACCACCTCTCGTCGGAGGAATCGCTCGAGATGTTCGAAGAGAATCCGGAGCGGTACGCCCCGCGGTTCCTGGGTTGCGACCCGATCATCGTCTGGGAAACCGACCGGGCCGTCCCGGGAAGCACCCGGTTCGGCGCCTTCTACGACGACGAGCTGTACCTGTTCATCAGCGACGAGAACCGCAAGACCTTCAAGCAGAACCCGGATCGCTACGTGCGCACCCGTGTCGTGCTGGACGTCGACCAGATCGAGTCGGTCATTCGCTGACGTCGCGTGAGAGCCGGCGGGCCACTCGCCCGCCGGTCACCGCAGATGAGCAACAGGCGAACTCAGAGTTCGTCGTCGGCAAACGTCCAGGGGGCGAGCGTCGAGCCGTAGTCAAACAGCTCGTTGTCGGAGAAGTAGATGCCGATCTCACGGGCGGCCGCTTCCGGTCCGTCGCTGCCGTGGATCAGGTTCATCTGCCGCGAGACGCCAAAGTCACCCCGGATCGTCCCGGGAGCCGACTCGCGACCGTTGGTCTTGCCCATCATGCCCCGCATTACCTGGATCGCTTCCGGCCCCTCGACGCACAGGGCGACGACCGGCGCGGAGGTGATGAACTCTTCGAGCTGCGGGTAGAACGGCTTCTCGACATGCTCGGCATAGTGCTGGCGGGACAGCTCCGGGGTCACCTGGAGCATCTTGAGTCCCACCACCTTCAGACCGCGTTCCTCGATGCGTGTCAGCAGACGCCCGCACAGACGCCGCTGGACGGCATCGGGCTTGAACAGAATCAGCGTACGCTCGGCCGCCATGATTTCTCCAGGGCTCAATGAGTTCTTCGCCGCAGCACCGGCCTTACGTCACCGGCTGCAGCATGTTCCGAAACTCGCCGAAGAGATAGTGGCTGTCGTGCGGACCGGCGGATGCTTCGGGATGATACTGCACACCGAAGACCGGCCGCTCCTTGTGCCGGATCCCTTCGACCGTGTTGTCGTTGAGATTCAGATGAGTCACTTCGACATTGTCGGGCAGCGAATCGGCCGACAGCGCGAAGCCATGGTTCTGCGTCGTGATCTCGACCTTGCCGGTCCGCTTGTCGAGCACCGGCTGATTGGCACCACGGTGTCCGAACTTCAGCTTGAAGATCTGGCCTCCCAGCGCCAGCCCCAGCAGCTGTACGCCCAGACAGATCCCGAAGACCGGCTTCTGCTCAACCAGCTCCTGAATCGTCCGGATCGCGTAGTCCAGCGGCCGCGGATCTCCAGGACCGTTCGACAGAAAGACTCCGTCGGGATTGTGAGCGAGGACGTCTTCGGTTGAGGACGTGCCCGGCACGACGGTGACCCGGCACCCCATGTCCCGCAGATGCCGCGGGATGTTCCACTTCATGCCGAAGTCCATCGCCACGACGTGTGGCTGATCCCCTTCCCCTGCGGTGCCGGACCAGGCCGGGGGCGTCACCGGGTAATGGAAGAAATCGGAGAGCGGCTCGGCCCATTCCTGCGACGAATCGGGCATGACGTCGCGGACGAGATCATGGCCGGCCAGTTCCGGGCTCTCCTGAGCCTTTCGCACCAGCGAAGCGTCATCCAGATCGGTCGACGAGAGCACGCCGGTCATGGCACCGTGAACCCGGATGCGGCGGACCAGGGCGCGGGTGTCGATCCCCTGCAGGCCGATCACGCCGGCGGCGCGAAGGTACTCGTCCAGGGACTGCTCCGACCGGTAGTTGCTGGGCTCCTCGCAGAGCTCGCGCACGATGAATCCCCGCAGGGCAACCCGGCCACTCTCGGCATCGCCGGAGTTGATGCCGTAGTTCCCGATCAGCGGGTACGTCATCGTCACGATCTGACCGTTGTACGAGGGATCGGTCAGGATCTCCTGATAGCCGGTCATGCTCGTGTTGAACACGACCTCACCGTAGACCTCACCTTCGGCACCGAAGGCGGTTCCCTCGAAGACGGTCCCATCTGCCAGGGCGAGTTTCGCCGCGCGTGTCATCATGTTTTGACCTGAAGTCTGTGGATGCGGCCACCTTGTAGCAAAGGACCGGCGCAAAAAAAAGAGACCGCCCCGCGGGGGACGGTCTTGCGCAAAATGCGAATTCTTCGGGAATACCGGCACGTGCTCAGGCATCCTGAGTGATGACGAAGTCGTCGAACCGAACGGTCGGTTCTCCCCCTTCGGCCATCATGCTCTGGAACAGCTCCCCGATGATCTCGTGGAAGCGATCCTTGCGAACTGAGTAGAAGTTGTGCTTACCGTCCCGTCGCGGCTCGATAATTCCAGCCACACGAAGCAGTGCCAGGTGGTGGCTGACAGCCGGCTGGCTCTGCCCCAGACGCTCGCACAGCGCCGAGACGTGCAGTTCCCCTTCGCGGACCAGGTACAGCAGGATTTTCAGCCGCGTTTCATCCGACAGAAGCTTGAAGACCTGCACGAGATCTTTCTCGAGCTGGTCCGACAGAGCCGGAAACCGTGCTCCGTTCGATTGGGCCTGACGCGGAGGCTCCATCAGGTTTGCAACCATTCCTTCACCCCGTCGATTCGGTTGGGATTCAGAACCGCCATGGTCACCATGACGGCCCAGGTGAGTCGAGTTCGTGTTCGATTTCTGAGAGTCAGACTCCGCCAAGACGAAAGCCTTTCTGTAACGGACCCTCAACCCTGGACGGACGCTGTGCAGAGCGTACCGACCCCGGCAAGTGAGGCGTTCCGTTAGGGGATTCTCGTGAAATCCGTTGATTCGAGGTTTACGGCGACTCGAGATGTGTGCCCGAAGAGTCGACCGTCCCGAAATCCATTCCGCGCGTGACGCAGGGATTCAACAATCAGTCATTTGACAGCAGGGATTCGAATGTGACGTGCGATGGACTGTTCCCCGATGACCTGATCGTTGGCAATTCCTTTGCGTCGATTATGGCGTGGCCCATTGGGCGAGTCAATCACTTGCCTGCAAAGGTCGCGTGAATTCGCTTTCCACCCCGGCCCCGCCCGCCGCGCCCCCACCACCCGTACGCCATCCGAAACCTCTTGCCGGCAATCACTTCCGGCACACCTTGCCGATCCGTAGAATGGAGCCACGTTGCCCATTCTTCCTCCGGATGACCAACAGATTTCTACTGACTTATGCATTCGGACACCTCACACACTGTGTCTCCCTTCGCGTCCCTCCTGAATCGTCGGGCTGTTGTCACCGGTGCTTCGACCGGAATCGGACGCGCAATCGCCCTCGAGTTCGCCCGCGCCGGGGCCGATGTCCTCGTCCACTACCGCACCTCCGCCGACGAGGCCGAACGGACGGCTCAAGCCATCCGGAAACTGGGACCACAGGCCGAAACACTCGCCGCTGACCTCGGCGATCCGGCCGCCCTCGAACCGTTTGTCACCAGCGCGTACGACCGGCTCGGCGAGATCGACGTCTGGGTCAACAATGCCGGCGTCGACCTGCTGACCGGCCCCGACGCCAACCTCCCGTATGATGAAAAACTGCAACGCCTGTTCGAGGTCGATGTCCGCTCCACCGCCCTGCTCTCCCGAAGTGTCGGACAACGCATGCAGGCCCGCGGCCAGGGCGCTCTGCTGAACATCGGCTGGGACCAGGCGGACCGCGGCATGGAAGGTGACAGCGGAGAACTGTTCGCCGCCGCAAAAAATGCAATCATGGGACTGACCCGCTCCCTGGCGGTCTCGCTCGCTCCAGCCGTCCGCGTCAACTGCATCGCGCCCGGCTGGATCAGGACCGCCTGGGGCGAAACCGCCAGCGACCTCTGGCAGGAACGCGTGTTGCGGGAAACGCCTCTGCGTCGCTGGGGAACCCCCGAGGACATTGCGCGGCTGGCCCGGTTCCTGGCCAGCGACGATGCCGCCTACCTGACCGGCCAGGTCATCAACGCCAATGGCGGCGCGATTCGCTGAGCCAGTTCCACCGGCGAGACCTCGTCTCACACCCCAACCGACGGGAGGCACGGCCATGGCTGACGACGTCATCCTCTCCGAAGAACAGCTCGCCCGAGAACTCGAGCAGCTTCCCGAGTGGGAAGTCCGCGACGGCTGGCTCCGCCGCAAGTACCGCACCCCCGGCTGGCCACACACGATGATGCTGGCCAACGCAATCGCGTACGTCGCCGAGGCCGCCTGGCACCATCCCGACCTCGAACTCGGCTACGCCCAGGTCGTGGTCAAGATCCAGACGCACCGCGTGCGTGCGATCACCGACAGCGATATCGCGCTGGCCCGCAGAATCAACGACATCGCCCTCTGGCGACCCGACGACAACTCGCCGCTCGACGGCTTCCCGAAGAACTGGGTGAAGTAAGCGGAATGTCCCACGGCAAAGACAGCGGTCCCCTCCTGCACGTCGTGCTGTACCAGCCCGACATTCCGCAGAATACCGGAAACATCGGGCGGACCTGCGTTGCGGTCGGCGCCAAACTGTGGCTCGTCCGACCGCTCGGATATCGGCTCGACGACCGCTACCTCAAGCGGGCCGGCATGGACTACTGGCAGCACCTGGACTGGGAAGCAGTCGACAGCTGGAACGAACTCGAATCCCGCCTCCCCTGCGAACGGATGTGGCTGCTCACACGGCACGCGACGACACTCGCCTGGGACGCGACGTTTCAGCCAGGCGACGTCCTGGTTTTCGGCAGCGAGTCACGGGGACTGCCCGAGAGCCTCAGGGAACGACTGGCCCACCGCTGCGTGAAACTGCCGATGCGACCGGAAGTCCGCAGCCTCAATCTGGCCAGCACCGCCAATACCATCGTCTACGAAGCGGTCCGGCAGTTTGGGGGAGAGATCGGGTAGCCCGGCCGGCACGGACGCGGCATCGGCAGATCCGGCCGGACCGCCAGCAGAAGCCTCCACCGGCCGGTCCGTGGCCCGATTTGCCCAACTCCTGTCGAGGTCGGGGATTGAAATGTCCGAATTCCTCACGTATCCTGACGAGTCTTCACTTTGAAAATCGCGGAATTGTCCGCAGATCACAATGTCCTCAACAACGGGGGAGTGCCTGCAGAATGGGTGTCAAGAAGTCTGGAAAAGGTCGTCGGAAACTGGGTCGGAAGAAGCGCCGTAACCGCGCCAAGATTCGCCACAGAAAGGACTGATGCTCCGCGGCCGGGGTGCCGCTCGCCTTCTGCGATTCCGTGCCGCCCCGCCTCGTCGCCGGCAGGCAACGACGAGTGCCGCACTCGCATTCAACGGTCCGTCTGACCCGATGTTCCCCACCCCGTGGGAACCGGCCTGTCGCCACAGCCGGCTGGTTCGTGGCCTCGCCTGAGACGCCCGCTCTCGTCTGAGACGCACAAAAAACGCCGACGATCTGATCGTCGGCGTTTCTGTTTGCGCCTGTCGAACCGGGCCGAATCTTCAACTGCTCGGCGACTTCAGACCGATGCCCGAATAGCGGAAGCCCGCCGCCCCCATCTTCACCGGATCGTAGAGATTCCGACCATCGAAGATGACCGGCTGGCCCATCTTGTGCTTCAGGTACTCGAAGTCGGGATTCCGGTACTCGTTCCACTCGGTCACGATCGCCAGGGCATCGGCCCCTTCGAGGGCATCGTAGTGATGCTCGTGATACGTCAGCTTGTCCCCCAGCTGAGCCTTCACATTCTCCATCGCCACCGGATCGTGCACATGGACGTCCGCCCCACCGGCGAGCAGCTGCTCGATCAGGACCAGTTCGAGCAGAAGCTCGCCTACATCCTGCGGCGTCGGGCGACGTTTGAATCCCGCGCCGCACTCCTCGGCGGCATTGCCGACCCGATCGTGACGGGCTCGATCCGCAGCCCCGCCCGCGTCGC
>ENA-ORCW01000214-ORCW01000214.1-marine-metagenome-genome-assembly--contig:-NODE-214-length-57915-cov-4.311785_pt1 | contig 57915 bp, 39 predicted proteins | sample MGYA00237784_ERZ508517 | MGnify/ENA primary metagenome ERZ508517 (study PRJEB26187, sample SAMN06268979) | marine metagenome | isolation source: Tt ae E1 feedstock associated aerobic enrichment on...
GATGCCATGGGGCGGATCCTTGCGACGGTTGGCGTAGCGGCCACCATAGCGCGTCGGGAGAATAATGCAACAGGCCCGTCAGCTCGGGGGTACCTGCCATTGTCATCGGAGCTACCCGGAAGCTCACGCTCCCAACGGGTGGCATGCTTGCCCCTCAAGGCAAGCATGCTGGGCCAACGTGACGGGTGGCCGTGGCTGGAGTGAGCAACGCGAGCGAAGCCATGGCCCCGGTGCCACGGCTCTGTGAGCCGTGCGGGCCGCGTGCGCGGGTGCCATGCCCTCACGGCGAAGCCGGGTGGGCATGCCCACAGGTAACACCAATCTTGACCGACGGGTGGCCGTGGCTGGAGTGAGCAACGCGAGCGAAGCCACGGACCAAAGCCCACCAACGGGTGGCATGCTTGCCCCTCAAGGCAAGCATGCTGGGCCAACGTGCATCGGCCTCTTGCCGGCTGCGCCGGCCCCGGTTGGCGAGCAACCGGGGCTACCCGCTGCGGGAACACGTCGCGACAGTTCGCCCGAAGGCTGGGACTGGTGCCACCTGTTCTCGCCTCAGGCGAGCCCCGAGCGTCAGCTCGGGGGTATTCGCCCGGTGCCACGGCTCTGTGAGCCGTGCGGGCCGCGTGCGCGGGTGCCATGCTCTCACGGCGAAGCCGGGTGGGCATGCCCACAGGTAACACCAATCTTTTTTGGTGCGGCGCGGCCGCAGCACAGTAGGACTGGTCCCAGCGTGTTCACCTGCTCGACACGCCCCCCCGTCAGTGAACAGCCCACACTTCACCCGACGCCCCACAGGAAACGCAGCCCCCCCGACAGCCGTCAGGCCACAGCCTGCCCTACTCCTTCCCCAGCGACTCCACATACCGGTCCCGCAGCTCGACCATCTTCTCCAGCACTTCCGGATGCTCGCCCGCCACGTTCCGCGACTCGGACGGGTCCTCCGCCAGATTCACCAGAAACAGCCGGTCATCCGCCGTCAGCTTCCCCTTGTTGCTCGAATCCCGTGGATTCCCCAGCAGCTTCCAGTCGCCGTCACGGACCACCCATTGCGGGTTCTTTCCACCGCCCAGGTGCCAGTAGAACGTCTCGTGTGGACTGGCCGCATCCGCTGACTCCAGCACCCCGCGAATACTCTTGCCGTCCAGATGCACCTGCGGCCGCTGCAGACCGCACAGGTCCGCCAGCGTCGGCAGCCAGTCGCAGCCGGTCACCATCTGGTCGCGGACTTCCCCCTCCGGCAGCGTTCCCGGCCAGGAGATGATCGACGGCACCCGCAGGCCCCCCTCGAACAGACACCCTTTCGCACCACGATACGGACCGGCACTCCCGCCGCCGCCAAACGTCCGCTCCTCTGTCGAGTGCCCGTGATCCGACTGGAAGATCACAATCGTCCGCTCCTCCAGCCCCAGCTCCTCCACCCGGTCCAGCACCTGTCCGACCCGCTCGTCCATCGTCGAGACAAACTCCGCGTACATCCGCCGGGGCGTTTCCAGGTCCCGGTACCGCTGACGCCACTTCTCCGTCCCCTGCAGCGGGTAGTGCGGCACATTGATCGCCCAGTACAGGAAGAACGGCCGCTCGCGGTTCTTCTCAATAAAGTCGATGCACTCGGCAGCGATCAGATCGGGAAAGAACTCGCCATCCCGCCAGATCTCCTTGCCGTCCCGCCACAGGTCATGACGGTTCGGGCCGTTCCAGTAGAAGAAGTGCGAGTAGTTGTCGATGCAGCCTCCCATGTGGCCGAATGACGAATCAAACCCCTGTCCGTTCGGCATCGTCTCCGGCGTATACCCCAGATGCCACTTGCCAACGTGGCCCGTCACGTAGCCGCCGTCACGCATCATCTCGGCAATCGTCACTTCGGAAGTCGGCATACCGGCATGGCCTTTGGCCGACGAGACGTTGCCCGGCACTCCGGCCCGCGCGGGAAACCGTCCGGTCAGCATCCCGGCCCGTGACGCCGAGCAGATCGCCGACGGAGCATACATCTGCGTGAATCGAATCCCCCGTGCCGCCAGCCGGTCGATCGCCGGGGTGATCAGATCCTCCGAGCCATAGCAGCCGGCATCGACCGTCCCCTGGTCATCGGTGTAGATCAGGATGACGTTCGGCCGGCGGACCGGCGTCGATTCCTTCGGCTGCGCATGGGCCAGCTGTGTCATCAGGCAGAGCATTCCCGGCACGAGCAGACCGGCCATCCCCTTCAGGCATGCAGTCATGAGATCGCAATCCCTCCGTCGGCAGGAGGCGCATTGCCCCCTGGCGCTGTACGAACTGGAAAATCGATGGGTTGACCCGTATCATTGCGTTTCGACACTTCCTGCAAAAGTCTCTCTGCGATGCTCTAACACGAGAGAAGGCGATCCGCACGATGCCGACTGTCACGTTCGTGAAAGAGAAGAAGTCGATCGAAGTCCCTACGGGCGCCAACCTCCGACGGGAAGCGCTCCGCAACGGGGTCGAACTCTACTCCGGCCCTCATCGCTATCTGAACTGCCGCGGGCTGGGCACCTGTGCCAGTTGCCGGGTCCGCGTCGTCAAGGGCGAAGACAAGGTCAGCCGGCAGGGCTTCTTCGAGTGGTTCCGCCTGATCACCGGGCCGATTACCTTCTTTGCCCGTCTCGGCAACGAGAAGTCGCTTCGTCTTGCATGCCAGACGAAGGTCAACGGCGACTGCAACGTCGAGACCCAGCCGCCGCTTAACTGGTCGGGCGAAGAGAAGTTCTGGGACTGACCCTCCTTCTCCCTGCCAGCTGATGCCCCGCGATGCGGTGACCGCCTCCAGTGCGCCCTCGTCGCGCCTGCCGTGAGCTCCCCGCCATGACCCCGCCCGACTCGCTCCGCGTCGCCGCCGTCCAGTTCGAACATCGTGACGGCGACAAGGCGTACAACCTGGGCCGCATCCGCGACCTCACCCGCCAGGCCGTCACCGCCGGAGCACAGGTCGTCAGCTTCCACGAGTGCAGCATCTCCGCCTACTCGTTCGTGCAGCCCTTTTCCAAAGAGCAGCTCCTCGAACTGGCCGAACCGGTTCCCGACGGCGAAAGCATCCGCGAACTGATCGACATCGCCCGCGAATGCAACGTCCCCGTCCTGGCCGGCCTGTTCGAACGGGACGCCGGCGAGGTCTACAACACGTACGTCTGCGTCACCGCCGACGGAATGCAGGCGAAGTTCCGCAAGCTGCACGCGTTCGTCAATCCGCATCTCAGCTCCGGCAGCGAGTACGTCGTCTTCGATCTGCTTGGCTGGAAGTGCGGCATCCTCATCTGCTACGACAACAACCTCCCCGAAAACGTCCGCATGGCGACGCTCCACGGAGCCGAGCTGATCTTCATGCCGCACGTCACCGGCTGCCTCCCTTCCGTCATGCCCGGCCGGGGACTGGTCGATCCGAAGCTCTGGAAGAACCGCATCACCGATCCGGTTCCGCTTCGCCAGGAACTCAACGGCCCCAAGGGACGCCAGTGGCTGATGCGCTGGCTCCCCGCCCGGGCCTACGAGAACGGCGTCTACGCGGTTTTCACGAACCCCATCGGCATGGACTATGGCCAGGTCCGCAACGGACAGTCGATGGTCCTCGATCCGTTCGGTGAAGTCATCGCCGAGTGCCACGCACTGGACGACGACATCTGCATCGGCGTCTGCACGCGGGAGAAGCTTGAGGTCGCCTCGGGCCGACGCTACATCCGGGCCCGCCGGCCGGAACTGTATGACAGGCTGCTGGAACCACCGACCGAGCCTCCCGTCACCCGCCCCGGCTGGAACCTCGAATCGGACACCACCGGCGAGCCCGGAGCGTGAGCTCCGTAGTCAACGTCGATCGCCGCGCCTGCTCCCCCCAGGCCCACCAGCCCCATCCGGTGGCTTTCCGGGTGGCATGCTGGCCCCTCAAAGACAAGCATACAATGAGCCGCCCCGTGCCACGGCTCTGCGAGCCGTGCGACGCGTGGCCGTGGCTGGAGCGAGCAACGCGAGCGAAGCCACGGTTCGAAAGGGGCGAGAGTTGAGCTGTGAGTCTTGAGCACCGAAGGTCAGGCGTCGCCTGACGAACTGCGACGCCTCTGGTCGCTGCACTACCCAATCTGCTCTACTCTCTACTCTCTACTCTCTACTGCTCCCCCGATGGGACACCCACACCGCAACCGCTGCCCCCACCGCCCCCAGCAGGTTGAACACCAGATCCCAGCCGGTGTTCACATAGTCGCCGACGTTCGTCTTCGGCACCATCAGCGTCGCCATGAATTCGATCACCTCGTTGAGCGCCCCGAATCCCATCGAAGCCGCCGCACACAGTGTCAGCATCCCCGGCGTCGGACGCAGATTCTCCAGACCGCTGTTCGCGCACACGATCGCCTTCAGCCCCTGCCAGCAGACGAGCGTCGTCACCGCAAAACCGTACGCATGCACAACCTGGTCGTACTTCAGCCACCCCGGAATCAGCCACCAGCTGTACAGCACGCGGATGTCACCATGGATCGGCCACGACGCAGGCACCGGCACCAGCCCGCCCGCCATATGCAACAGCCCCCACAGGCTCAGCCCCCACAGCACGCCATCGCTGAGTCGAATCCGACGATGCGCGACCAGAATCGCGCCGATCAGCACCACCATCACCCCAATGTAGAACACGAACTCGCCATTCCCGGTCGCCAGCGCACCGATGATGGCGGCTACCAGATACGTCAGCGTCAGCACCAGGACGCCAACCGGCACGGACGGAGTTCGGGTTGATCGTTCCGCGGCAGTCATTCGCGACACCTCTGCACAGTTTCCTTCATCCCGGACGCTCGGTCCCCGTCACATCTCTCCCTCACCGGCGTCACGCCGCTGCCGCTGCCATCGCCGCTTCACCCACTTCTGTGCCTCGACGCCCCAGAACACGATCGTGCTCAGCACCAGACAGACGCCCATTTCCCGAGCGGAGAGCGAAACCGTCGAAAACACCTCCTGCATCGCGGGGATGTAGATCACCCCCATCTGCAGCACGAACGTCAGCGCCACCGCCCCCACCAGCGCGAGATTCGAGAAGACCCCCAGACGGAACAGCGATTCCCGGTCCGAACGGATCGCCATCGCATTCCCCATCTGCGAGAGCGTCAGCACCGTGAACACCATCGTCCCCCACGTCGCATGGGCTGTCTCGGTCGGCTCCAGCAGCCACCAGCGATAACCGACCGCAATCGACACCGCCCCCATCAGCAGACCGATCCACACAATGTCGAACGTCATCGACCAAGACAGCACCGGCTCGTCGATGTCACGGGGGGGCCGCTCCATCGTGTCCGGCTCCGGCTGCTCGATCGCCAGCGCCAGCCCCGGCAGTCCGTCGGTCACGAGGTTGACCCACAGGATCTGCAGCGGCAGCAGCGGCAGAGGCATTCCCAGTGCCGGCCCCAGCAGCATCACCCAGATCTCCCCCGCATTGCTGGTCAGCGTATACCGCAGAAACTTGATGATGTTGTCGTAGACCAGCCGGCCTTCCTCGACCGCTCCCACGATCGACGCGAAGTTGTCATCCAGCAGCACCATCTCGGACGCATCCTTCGATACGTCCGTCCCGGTAATGCCCATCGCCACGCCGATGTCCGCCCGCTTGAGCGCCGGCGCGTCGTTCACGCCGTCGCCGGTCATCGCCACGACGTGCCCGGTCCGCTGCAGCGCCTGGACGATCCGCAGCTTGTGCTCCGGAGAAACGCGGGCATAGATGCTCGCCCCGGTCAACAGCTCCTCCAGTTCACCATCGGACGTCTTTGCCAGCTCGATGCCGGTCACCGCACCGCGGGTCGTTTCGAATCCCAGCTCGCTGCCGATGAATGATGCCGTCAATGGATGATCCCCCGTGATCATCACCGGTCGAATGCCGGCCGCCCGGCAACGGGCCACCGCGTCGCGCACTTCCGGTCGGGGACGATCCATCAGCCCTACCAGACCGAGAAACACCAGGTCCCGCTCGGCAACCGCCTGAACGTCCTGCTGTGACGCAATACTCTCGTCCAGACGCTTCATCGCCACCGCCAGCACGCGCTGACCGTTCCCCGCAAGCCGGTCGTTCGCTTCGGCGATCTCCACGCGGCGACGATCATCGAGCGGACGCAGCTCCCCGCCCACCCATTCCCGATCCGCTACATCCAGAATGGCCGACGACGCCCCCTTGGTGCAGCCCAGAACACCCTGCACGCCCGCCCCTTCGAGAACCGCCACCAACTCGGCAACGCCGCCCGTCGCCGCTTCGCCATCGAGGCGATGCACGGTCGTCATCCGCTTGCGGTCGGAATCGAACGGCACCTCGGCCAGTCGCGGCCATCGTTCCTGCAGATCAGGCGACCACAGTCCCACCCGCTCCGCCGCCAGAACGAGAGCTCCTTCTGTCGGATCTCCGACCGCGACCGTCTCGCCGTCAACGTGCTCCACCTCCGCATCGTTGCAGAGTTCACCCACCAGGAGCAGCAGTGCGACGTCCGGATACGATTCGACGAGCGACTCAGCCTCGTCCGGTCCCGAGCCCGCAGCCGCCCGCCACTCCGTCTCTGCAGTGACGACGGTATCGACCGCCATCCGGTTCTCGGTCAGCGTCCCCGTCTTGTCGGAACAGATCACGGTGACCGCCCCAAGCGTTTCCACCGCCGGCAGCTTCCGGATCAGCGCATGCCGCTTCAGCATCCTCCGCGTCCCCAGAGCGAGCGCCACGGTCGCCACGGCGGGCAGGCCTTCCGGCACAACCGCGACCGCCATGCTCAGTGCGGTCATGAACATCAATCGGGCCGGTTCGCCACGGAACACTCCCGCCGCAAACACGACCACGACGATCCCGATCGTCGCGATCGCCAGCCGCTTGCTCAGCCGGGCCAGTTTCCGTTGCAGGGGCGTCGGTTCCTGCTTGACGGTCTGCAGGAGCGTGGCGATCTTGCCGAGTTCGCTCTGCATGCCGGTCTCGGTCACGACGGCCCGGCCACGCCCGTAGCGAACGACCGTTCCCATGAAGACCTGATTGGTGCGGTCGGCGAGCGCGACCTCGTCGTCCTGCAGCGGCTGCGTCTGCTTGTCGACCGGATTCGACTCGCCGGTCAGTGCCGCCTCTTCGACTTTCAGATTGACCGACTCGATCAGCCGGGCGTCCGCGGGAACGCGGTTGCCGGTCTCAATCAGGACGAGATCGCCCGGCACCAGCAGACGCGATGAGATCTGCTTGAGCACGCCCTCTCGCCGGACCTTCACTTCGGGGGCCGCCATCTGCTTGAGAGCCGCCATCGCCCGCTCGGCACGGTACTCCTGCACAAAGCCGAGGATCGCGTTGAGCACGATGATCGCTGTGATGGCGATCGCGTCCGTGTACTCCCCCAGAAACAGCGACACGACCGCCGCCACAACCAGCAGCACGACCAGCGGCGCACTCACCTGCTCCCACAGGATCTGCCACGGCGTGCGACCGCCCGTCTCGATCAGTTCGTTGGGGCCGTACGTCTCGAGACGCTCCGCCGCCTCCGCCTCGGTAAGTCCCTGTTCGGGATCGCCCCCCAGTTCAGAGAGGACCTCTTCCGCATCGCGCGCGTACCACATGGTGTGTCTCTAGGCCAGAAGTGCTGCGAGGACTCCCGACAGCACGATCCCGTCAAATGTTCCCGCACCACCGATCGACAGCACCGCCGCCGGTGTCTTCAGCATGTCACGCAGATGCAGCAGATCGGCACCGAGCAGCGGCCCGGTCACGCCGGCCACGAACGCAATCGGTGCACGGTTGACCTCTCCCACCTCTCCCAGCGGCAGCGTCAGCAGCCACGTCAGCAGGACCGCCACCAGCGGCGAGATGAAGCCCGGCATGACGATCCCGATGCCCGGCACCGGCCGGGCCACCCGATTGCAGACCAGAATGTTAGCTGCCGTCACCAGCAGCAGTATCAGGGTTGTTCCCATACCGCTCCTGAACAGGTACGGCACCTGCCAGGCCGCCAGCGCCAGCGGAATCAGACAGCCCCCCACATTGACCGCCAGCAGCGATTCGTGACGCTCTCGCCGAAACCGATGAGACCAGACCCCCAGCCCGGTCGGACCAACGACCAGTTGCGGCTGCACCACCGAGCGTTCAATCCGGCGGATCGGCAGATTGATGAACGACCCGGCAAAGATCCCCAGCACCGACAACGTCGCGAACTCGGCATTCAGATGCAGCCGCTTCAGAGCCGCCAGCATCACCTCATAGACCATCACCGGCATCAGGCAGAGGAACATCATCACTGCCAGCATGGTCGCCAGCAGCGTAAGACATCCGAGCATCGGCAGCATCGAATGGTATTCACGAATCTGATTCATTACGGCTCCGCTGCTTTCTCAGCCCGATTGACATCCTCACGTTCCTGCCGGACCCTCGCCGGCAGCACGAGCGGTGGCCGGTGGGCTCGCCGACGCATCCAGTTGATCCCCTTGAGCACCTTCTCACGCCGGAGCAACGCCAGCTCCAGGCGACGCTTCCCGGGAAGATCCAGCAACGTGATGCCGATCAGGATCGTCAGGATTCCCTGCCCCGGCAGCACCAGCATCGCCACGCCCGCGACGACAAACATGGCACCGACCAGATTCTTGATGATCCGGATGGTCCACCGCACCAGTGGGTGTTCGGCGCGAAAGCTGTCCGGCGGCGGTGACTCGCGCACGAAATAATCCGCCGGAATCCGCACCAGCAGCACCGGCAGCAGCAGCAGTGTGCCGAAGAACGTCAGCACCGAAAAGGCGGCAAACCACCACGCCAGTCGCGGATCCAGTTTCAGCCATTCCGGCATCGTGCCGCCTTCCCAGAAGTCTCGCCGCGAGCCCCGACGTTCCCCATGCGTCGGTACACCGGTCTCAGCATACTGACACCGCGGGCAAACTCCGAGAGGCCAATCCCCGATCGGTGCTCCGGCGGCCAGATTCGCAGTGGCAGCGTATCGCGTCCGGTTCCTGCCACAGGCAACGCACGAACGTCACAACTAGCTTGCGAACGCCTCTTCGGCCGTCACGATCGAGCGGGCGATTTCCACCATTTTCAGGTTCTTCTCGCTCGAGAGCAATTGCAGACGCCGGAACGCATCCGGCTCGCTCAGCTTCGCCCGGGACATCAGAATCCCCTTGGCACGCTCAATCAGCTTGCGGTCTTCCAGCGCCTGATGCAGGTCGGCCGCCTGCTGATGCAACGCCTGAAACTCACGATAACGCTGCATCGCCAGAGCAATGGCCGGCTGAAGATCACTCTTCTTGATCGGCTTGACCAGGTAGGCCAGGATCTGCTGGCGCAACGCCCGGTCGATGCAGTCCTCTTCGTGATGCGCGGAAACGACGATCGTCGGAACCGGCCGATCCCGGCAGATCTCGCGAATCGCGTCCACACCGTCCATCTCCGGCATCTCAATGTCGGTGATGACGAGGTCCGGGGACGTTTCGCGGCACTTCTCAACAAGTTCGACTCCCGTCTCGGCCACCGCAACAACCTCATGGCCCAGATGCGGCAGAATCCGACTCAGGAAGTCGCGCATGTCGACTTCGTCGTCCGCTACGGCAATTTTCAGGGATCGCTCATTCATGGCGTTTGCATCGGAGCCCATCGCCCCACTGTCATTTGCTGGTCGCCATCGATCGCGGCAGGACGACGACAATCGTCGCTCCCGGCTCATCGTTGTCGGCAACACGAATTTCACCGCCGTGGGCATCGACGATCCGTCTCGCAATCGCCATGCCAAGCCCGGTCCCCCGCGGCTTTGTCGTAAAGAACGGCTCAAACACCCGCTGCCGTGCATCCTCGCTCAACCCCGGACCGTTGTCACGAAACTGCAGCTCGATCGCGGGCTGACCATGCAGCTCGGCGTCCAGTGTCGTGACGACGACTTCGCCCGGTGACGAGCAGGCGGCAACGGCGTTCTCGAGGATGTTCCGGAACACCTGCGCGATCCGCCCCCGATCCGCCTGGACCTTGAGCGACACACTGTCACACTCCGCGCGAAGCCGCACATCCTTCCCCTCACGCAGGTCCCGCAGGTTTTCCCACGTTTCCGTCCAGATCTCCGAGAGCACGCACTCCCGCAGGTCCAGCTTCAGTGGGGCCGCGTAACTCCGGACTTCCTCATACAATCGTTGCAACTCGTCCAGAGCGCGAGCCGCCCGGGTGGTCAGATCCATCAGCTCCGGACGTTCCTCCAGATCCAGCTCGAGCATCTCCAGACACGCCCGGGCCCGCTGCAGGGCATTGCGACTCTCGTGAGCCAGACCCGCGACCATCTGACCGATCGCCGCGAGCCGTTCCGACTGCACGAGACGCTGTTCCGCGGCACGCAGCTGGGTCACATCGTTTCCGATCGCCAGCACCCCCCGGACATCCCCCGTCGGAGTCTTCAGCCGGCGGGCCGACCAGGCAATCTGATGCTCCCGCCCGTTCCGATCCAGCACCGGATTCACATGCCCTTTGACCGGACTGCCCGAAACGGTCGCCTCGAAGACCGCCCGGATCTCCTCATGCACCGACTCCGGAATGAAGGTCTCGAACCAGTCCTTGTCCCGAACCTCGGAGAGCGAATACCCCGTAAGCCGCTCGAAGAACGGGTTGAACTGGACAATCCGCCCCTGTTCATCCAGCACCAGCACGATCGCGTGCGCCAGCTGAAGCAGGCTGTCGTTGAAGTCCCGCTCTTCCTCCAGCTCGGCTTCGGTCTGCTTGCGATCCGTCATGTCGCGGATCACACCGCTGAACATCCGCGTATCGCCGAAGTTCACCTCGCTCACAGCCAGATCGATGGGGAAGATCGTTCCGTCCCGGCGACGTGCCTGAAGCTCACGACCGATGCCGATGATCCTGGCCACTCCCGTCCGCCGGTAGTCCGCCAGATACTCGTCATGCTCCTCGGCGTAGGGAGCCGGCATCAGGATCGAGACATTCTGCCCGATCAGTTCGTCCGCCCGGTATCCGAACATCCGTTCGACAGCCGGATTCAGTGCGTTGATGATCCCGTACTCGTCGATCGTGATCACACCGTCGACGACCGTATCCAGTACGGCCGCCAGCCGCGCCGCCGTCTCCCGATCGTCCGGCCGGCCGGAGACAGGTTTCGAAGAATCATTCATGAGTCGCTGATACCGTATTCAACCACTGGAACCTGACGGCGACGAGGTCGCCCCGCGTCCATTGCTTACGGAGACCTCTGAAGACCAGCACGCAAGGCGCATGGATCCAGAAACTGGCCCGGCGCACTCGTCACGGCCACGTTCGCCTCGTCTGCCGTCAGAGGTTCGCGGCGCTCCAGCTGACGCCGCATGATGGACACATCGGCATCCGACGCATCCCGGCCCTCCCGGCTCCGGCGTGCCAGACGCTGTTCAAGCACGGACGGCTCCGCCTCGAAACAGAGTATTCGATACGGAACCTGCATGCGATCCGCCAGCGCCGCGAACCGCTGGCGAACCTCCCGGCTCAGGAAGGTCGCATCCACCACAACCGGGTAGCCGGCTCGCAGAATCAGTTCCGCCAGCTCTTCCAGCCGGGCGTACGTGCGGCGAGTCGCCTCTCCCGAATACAGCTCGCGTTCCAGTTCACCGTCTGCCCGGGCATCCGCCGCCAGTCCGAACAGTCGCTTCCGCTCGATGTCGGAACGAATACGAACCGCCCCCGCCTGCTCGACGACCGGCTGCGTCCCCGTCGTTTTCCCCGATCCCGACACACCATGCGTGATCGCCAGGAACGGTTCTCCTCCACGTGCATACCGGACCGCCAGATCGACGTATCCGGCACACTCGTCCAGCAGCTCCCGACGCTGCGTCTCGTCGACCTCTGACTGCCCCAGCCGGATCGCGGCCACCTTGGCCCGTACCAGCGCCCGGTAAACAAGGTAGTACCGCAACACGTCGAGCCCGGCATAGTCACCGGTTCCCGCGAGATAGCAGTCGAGGAAACGATGGGCGTAATCGGCCCGCCCGCGGTCCTCGAGATCCATCACCACGAACGCCACCTCGGACATCACGTCCGTCCAGCGCAGCACCTCGCTGAACTCAATGCCGTCGAAGATCAGCACGCCCGCGCTGCTGCGGACCATGTTCCCCAGATGCATGTCGCCGTGGCATTCGCGCACGAAGCCGTCCCGCAGACGTTCGGCAAACCGCGAGCGGCACCGCTCCGCCTCAGTCTTCTCCCAGCGCTGCAGCCCGGCGAGCGCGTCTCCACATCGATCCGCGACCACACTGCAGCCCTGCAGCACCTCCACATTCTTCAGTGCCGGGGCCCGAACCTGATCCGGATGCCCGAAGCGCCCGTCCGGGGCCGCGACGGCAATCCGTTCGTGAAAATCCACGACCTCAGCCGCGAGCGCATCAGTCTCTTCGACCGTCAGCTCCCCGTCGGCGATCAACCGGCTCAGCAGCATCTCCTGCGGAAACTGTCGCATGCGAACCGCGTACTCGAACGGGTCACCGGTTCCACCGATCTGCGGATGCTCCGCGTTTCCGGTGATCCCCTGCACATCCAGATAGAGATCTGGTGCCAGACGACCGTTCAGCCGCAGCTCTTCCTCGCAGAAGTGCTTCCGCTTCTCCAGCGTCGAGAAGTCCAGGAACCCCAGGTCGACCGGCTTCTTGATCTTGTAGGCGTAGTCGCCAGCCAGCAGCACCCAGGAGATGTGCGTTTCCAGCAGCCGGATTTCTCCTGTCGGATGCGGATACGCCTCCGCCCGCTGCAGCGATCGAATCAGGACTGGTCCGTGTGTCGAGCCCGGCATGAACACCTTCAGATATCGAGAAGAGCCTTCGAGTAGAGATGGTCCATGTTCTCTTCCAGACGGGCCAGACTGGTGAACAGACCGCTCACCTGATCACAGTCCGACTCTTCTGCAATTGTCTGGCACGCCTTGATGAGCGCCCGGTCCACCTGCTGGCAGTGTTCGACCACGCCGTCAAGCGTCGAGTCATCTTCAAGATCTTCAAGCAGACGCCGGCGATCCTGAACTTCGTCCGGGTAGAACTGAACCCACGTCTCGAGGACGGAATCGGGCGCATCCTCTTCGTACTGCTTCAGACTCTGCGCCAGCAGTTTCTCCTTCCCTTCGATGTAATCGAGCAGCAGCCCGACCCGCTCGTTCTCCACATGCGTTCCCAGAGACTCGAACCGGGAACAGACATCCTTGTGAACCGACTGCATCCACTGGAGCACTTCTCTCACCTGCTTTGCCGGCATCTCTCCTGCCTCCTCCCGGGAATCACGTCAACGACTCGGCCACAGCGACCACGTGCCAGACACGCCGTTCCTCGTCAGGTTTGTAGCACGCACCTTTCATGCCAACCGCCCCCGGGCAGACGGCCGGCCGGAACGTGAAAAACTGCCGATCCGGCACACGGTATGCAAAACCGCCCCCCATCTGCGCAACGCCAGCCCCCGGCAGGAAACACGCCAGGCAGGGCCGGCAGACAGTCATTGACACAACTTCTGTTTATATGCGGGAGTACAACCATGAACGAAGTGGCACCACGTCGACAGTCCCCCGGACTGAAACGCTGGTTCGAAGGCAGCCCGATCGCATCGCTCCGGCGCGAAATGGATGACCTGTTCGAGAACTTCTTCGGACAGGGTGAGTCACTTCCCTCCGCACTCGGCACCGTCCCCCGTCTGGACGTCTCCGAAACCGACGACGCCATCGAAGTCGTCACCGACCTCCCCGGCTTCAAACCGGACGACGTTCACATCGAGGTCGGAGACAACAGCCTGACGATCAGCGGCGAACGCGCCGAGGAAACCCGAACCGAAGAGAAGGAGCGGAAGTACCATCGGATCGAACGGCGCAGCGGCAGCTTCTCACGTTCCGTCTGGCTTCCCTGCCCGGTCAAGGAAGAGAACATCGAAGCCGAACTGAAGGACGGCGTCCTCACGGTGACGCTCCCCAAGGCCGAAGAAGCCAGACGCCACAAGATCCAGGTCAAGGGTGCCTGAGCCGCCAACCCGCTCGTTGACTGAACACCTGCCGCGGCCGGCGATGTCCCGTCGGCCCGGCAGGCACGATTCCCAACGGCGACTGGTTCCGGTTAAACTCTGTGCGGATGTGCACATCGGATCATGTTCGCACACCGTGCAGCTGCCACACGTTACCCAGCCAGTCGGAGTGCTGTTTCTGTGAGTGGGGCCGTCCAACCCATGGATCTGCTGATCGTCGAGGACGATCGGGACTTTCGCGAAACCGCCGCCCAGTGGATGACCCGCAAGGGGCATCACGTCGAGCAGGCCGAGAATGCGCAGGAAGCTCTGAACCTCTGCGCACGCAAACACTTCGATGTCGCCATCGTCGACATGAATCTGCCCGGGCTCTCCGGCCTCGAGCTGCTCCAGCAGATCCGCGACGAAAACATCGACACCGAAGTCATCATCCTTACCGGTGAGGCCACCGTCGAAAACGCCGTTCAGGCCATGAAGCTCGGCGCCTGCGACTACCTCACCAAACCGTTCCCGCTCGCCGAGGTCGAACAACGCTGCCGCATGGCCTGGGAACGCGGACGCCTGCAGAAGGAAAACCGCCAGCTCCGCGCGCTCCTCGAACGCCAGCGCCCCGCCACAAAGATCGTTGGCGAATCACCCGGCATGAAGGAACTGTTCCGCCTCATCAACCGCGTCGGCCCCACCGACAAGGCGATCCTCATTCAGGGAGAGAGCGGCACCGGCAAGGAACTGGTGGCCCGCGCCATCCAGCAGTGCAGCCGCCGCGCCGACCGCCCCTTCGTCACCGTCAACTGCGCCGCCCTTCCCGAACAGCTCGTCGAAAGCGAACTGTTCGGACACGAAAAGGGATCGTTCACCGGAGCCACCGCCACCAAGCCCGGCCTGTTTGAAGTCGCGGATGGCGGAACCCTGTTCGTCGACGAGATTGGCGAACTCCCCGGAGCCCTGCAGCCCAAGCTCCTCCGCGTCCTCGAAGACGGGTCGCTGCGACGGGTCGGCTCGCATCGCGAACGCCGCGTCAACGTCCGCATCATCGCCGCGACCAACCGTGACATGGAAGAGGAGATCGCCGCAGGACGCTTCCGCGAAGACCTCTACTACCGCATCAACGTCATGTCGCTGGTCCTGCCGCCCCTGCGCGAACGCCGCGACGACATCCCCCTGCTGATCAACCACTTTCTCGAAGCCGGCTGGGAAATCGAACCGGACGCCCGTCAGGCCCTGCTCAGTTACGACTGGCCGGGCAACGTCCGACAGCTCATCAACGCGATCGAACGGGCCACGATCATGGCGGATGACCAGCACATCACGCTCGACGACCTCCCCCGTGAGGTCGTCCGGGCCGGCGGTTCGGGTACCTCAACCGCATCCGCCCCACTGGCGCTCTCCGACGACACCTGCAAGCTCGAAGACATCGAGAGCGCCCACATCCTGCAGGTCCTCAAGCAGGAGAAAGGGAACAAGGCCCGCGCTGCACGGGCCCTCGGCATCCACCGCCGCAAGCTCTATCGCCTGATCGAACGATACAACATTCAGTGGAACGGCGATTGACCCCGGTCGTCGTCCCAGAGCGGCCGCAACTGCTCCCACAGTTTCTTTCCGCTGGCACGGCACGTGCACAACTACGATTGCCTGTCGGCAGCGCGCTCCCGACGAACTTTCAGCCTGGCGAGGTGACCGATGATCCAGTTGAAGAAGATTCTGGTGCCGTCTGACTTCAGCGACTTCAGCAAGCATGCCCTGCGGTACGGCTGCGAACTCGCCAACCGCTTCAACGCCGAACTCCACCTGCTCCACGTCCTGCAGGACATCGTGGCGCTCGTCCCCGAGCCCGGCATGGCCTTTCCGGCTCCCGGGGACTACATGGAGGAGATGAAGCAGAGTGCCAGTCGCGCCCTGCAGGATCTGCCGGATGACGAATGGGTCCGCGATATCCCCGTCGTTCGCGAGGTCCGCGTCGGCACCCCCTTCCTCGAAATCGTCCGCTACGCCCGCGATACCGACATCGATCTCGTCGTCGTCGGGACCCACGGTCGTTCCGGACTCGCTCATGTGCTGCTCGGCAGCACCGCCGAGAAGGTCGTCCGCAAGTCGATCTGCCCGGTCCTGACCGTTCGCCCGGAAGGCCACGACTTCGTCATGCCCTGACGGAGCATTCGTCCCCGGCGGACAGTTCACCCCGACAAGCACAAAGCCCGGCCTCGCACTCTGGCGCGAGCCGGGCTCTTGCATGCGCAATGCTGCATCCGCAGTGCCGATCACGATGACGGCGTCAGCACGATCTTTCCGGACAGAGATCCCTGCTTGCCCAGAGTGTTCTCCTCCTGCAGACGATGAGCAGCTGCGGCCTCCGCAAGCGGCATCTCGCGACCGATCTGCGGCTTCCACTTTCCGTCCACATACCAGCCGTTCATCGCCTCCGCACAGACCCGCTGCTCGTCCGGCGACGCATTGAACATCGCAAAGCCGATCAGCCGCAGATCGTTGACGTAGAACGGTCCGACGGGAAGCGGCGGCCGCGCATCACGCCCGGCCATCACGATGATCCGCCCCCGCTTCTTCATCATGCCGATCGTCCGCTCCAGCGTCGGCTCCCGCTGGGTCTCCCACCAGACGTCGATCCCGCCATTCGACTCCGCGATCGCGCGAATGTCGTCGTCCAGCGTCGGCGAGTGGTAATCCAGAACGTGATCCGCACCGAGCGACTCGCAGTGCCGCTTCTTCTCGTCGTTGCCGACCGTCGCGATCACCGTCGCCCCGGCCGCCTTCGCAAACTGAACGACGGTCGAACCGACGCCACCCGTTCCTCCGTTGACGAACAGCAGTTCACCCTCACGCAGTCCGCCATGCAGAAACAGACCCAGATGTGCCGTGATACCCACCAGCGCACCGGCAGCCGCTTCCGCATCCGTCTCTCCGTCCGGCGTCGGATACAGCCACGCCTCATCGACCGCGGCATACTCAGCCAGCGTCCCCTGCCGCCCGAACAGCGACTGATTGCTGCCCCACACGCGATCGCCCGGCTTCAGTCGCGTCACGTCCGAACCGACCGCTTCCACGGTGCCGGCCAGATCACAACCGGGAATCCACGGGAACTCCAGCGGCATCGCGATTGCCCCGCTCCGCAGGTAGGTGTCGATCGGATTGATCGACGCCGCCCCCACCTTGACGAGGACTTCCGTCGGTCCCGGTTCGGGCGTGGGCAGTTCGCCGTACTGAATGTGCTCCGGTTCCCCTGTTGCAGTGATGTATGCCGCCTGCATGTTTCCTCCTCGTCATTCGTTCTCGTCGTCGACCGCAGACTCACCGTCAGAGACAAACGCGACGGGATCGCCAACCCGGATCGTCCCCGGCTCGATGACGATCGTCGTGATTCCGCCATGTCCCCGCATCGCATTGTATCCGCCGTCTCCCAGCACCTCTTCCATCAGCGAACAGGGATGACAGTAGCCCGTTCCTTCCAGCACCACGTCCCCGATACGGAACCGCTTGTCTTTTAGGGAGGTCAGGTTGATCCCCGAGATCACCAGGTTCCTGCGGACCAGCGCGGGCGACACTTCGTCCCGCCGACTCAACGTCGCGATGACCGGCAGGTGCTCCTGCTGGATCAGCGTCACCTGCCGCTTCGATTTCTTACCAGACGTCGCGTGGTGATCTCCCTCGAGACCGGTTCCGACGTCCACCTTCACGGAGTCGACGGAAGTCATGTCCGCACGCCGGGCCGGCGACAGACCGATCCACTCCAGCCGCCCCGTATGCGGTTGATGATTCATCAGTTCCTTCACGTTCCCCTCCGGTTTCGGTGACCGACATCCCGAGTCGATTGCGGAGTGAGCCACATTGGCGACAATCGTCCTGACGTCCGCTCCGCGTCGACCGAGTCAACTTCGAGGATCATACGGAATGACCGCCGCCAGTGCCCCTGCAGACGTCCGCCACCAGGCGCGCGACGGTCGCCTCACCGGTCCGACCGCCGGCCTGGCCCCCGGATTCACCCAGGCCAACCTTGTCGTCCTGCCCCGGGAACACGCCTTTCCCTTTCTCCTCTTCTGTCAGCGCAATCCCCGTCCCTGCCCGGTCCTCGAAGTGACCGAACCGGGTGATCCCGTCCCCCGCCGGTTCGCACCGTCCGCCGACCTCCGTACCGATCTGCCCCGCTATCGGGTCTGGCGCGCCGGCGAACTCGCCGACGAACCAACCGACATCTCCAGCCTGTGGCAGGATGACTTCGTCTCCTTCCTCATCGGCTGCTCCTTCACGTTCGAAGCGCCGCTGCTGGATGCCGGCCTCCCCGTCCGGCACATCGAACTCGGCTGCAACGTCCCCATGTACCGCACCAGCATCGACTGCGTCGCCGCCCCACCGTTCCGCGGCAAACTGGTGGTCTCGATGCGTCCGTTCCTCCCACCGCAGGCGATTCAGGCGATCCAGATCACCTCGCGTTTCCCGGCGGTCCACGGAGCCCCGGTGCACTTCGGCGATCCGGCTCAGATCGGCATCGAAGACATCAGCCGCCCGGACTTCGGCGATGCCGTCGAGATCCGCCCCGGTGAGACCCCGGTCTTCTGGGCCTGTGGTGTCACGCCGCAGGTCGCGCTCATGCAGGCCCGCTTGCCTCTGGTCATCACGCACAGTCCCGGTTGCATGTTCGTGACCGATCGCCCCGACGCCGAACTCGCCTCCAACTGACTCTGCCGAAAACTGGGCAAACCCGGCAGACTTTTCCGGCCAGAACCCCTCTTTGCGGCACATTCGCCAGAGGCACTACAGGCGATTCCTTGCGCAACAGCCTCACGTTCCGGAGAACCCGTCAAGTTCCTCCATCCGGACCGCCGAAATCCTCGATAACGGATTGAGTCGCACAGCCCATTGGACGCATGCGCGGGGGAACGGGCCAGGCGACGCGTTAGGGGGAAGGGGGAACGTATGCTTTCTGCGCGCTGGCGCTGGGGTGCCCGTCTGCTTCTCGGGGCAACCCTGGGAGGCATGACGATCGGTACGGCGGGCTGCCACCGGTCCTACTACCGTGAACAGGCGGATATCGAAGCGACGACTCTCATCTACGAGAAGTCGAACGATCCTCGCTGGGCGCTTCAGGACTTCCACATCAATCCTGATCCACGCAGCCGGTACGCCGATCCGTACAATCCCGACTTCCCACCCATGCCCCCGGACGACCCCGCCTCGCACAAGCTCATGCATTGTGTGTACGGCAAGAAGGGCTACTCCAAGTGGCACGAGTTCGGGCACATCACCGACCTGGAGAACCCAGGCTGGCAGATGTATCTCGGCGAATACGCCCGCTTCGATGAGGACGGGCAGATTCTCCTCGGCCTGGAAGACGCCGTCCGCATCGCACGCATCCACTCGCCCGATTACCAGGAAGAGCTCGAAACGCTCTACCTCTCGGCGCTCGACGTCAGCACCGAACGGTTCCGCTTCGACGTCCAGTTCTTCGGCAGCATGGATCTGACGGACCGGCACGTCGGCATCGCCCGCACCGGAACCGAAATCAACGAGCTCTCACTCGATACCGGACTGACTGCCAGCAAACAGCTCGCAACCGCGGGCGAACTGCTCGTCGGAATCGCCAACTCCACCGTCTGGGAGTTCACCGGCAACGACTCCACGTTCACGACGTCCCTGCTGAACTTCAGCTTCATCCAGCCACTGTTGCGGGCAGGCGGCCGGGCCGTCGCCCTCGAACAGCTCACCATCGCAGAGCGAACCCTGCTCGCCAACCTCCGTGCAATCGAACGCTATCGCCAGGGATTCTTCACCGATGTCGCCATCGGAGAATCAGGAGTCCAGGGGCCGCAACGTCGTGGTGGTTTCTTCGGCGGCACCGGTCTGACCGGCTTCTCCGGAACGGGTAGCGGCGGTTTCGGTGGTGTCGGAGCCGCAACCGGCTTCGGAAGCGGTTTCGGCGGTGGAGGCGGCGGCGGAGCGACCGGAGGTGGTTCCGGATTTGCCGGCGGTGGTGCCGGCACGGTCGGTGGCTTCATCGGACTGCTGCAGCGGCTGCAACAGATCCGCAACACCGAGAACAGCCTCAGCCTGCAGTTACGGACCCTGGCACTGCTCGAAGCCAACCTCGACGCCGGCCTGATCGACATCGCCCAGGTCGACCAGTTCCGTCAGAGCATCGAGACCGAACGGGCCAACCTGCTGCAGGCCCGCAACGCCCTCGAGTCGAGCTTCGACAACTTCAAACGCGACATGCTCGGGCTTCCGCCCGACCTGCCGATGGTCCTCGACGACGAGTACATCCACCAGTTCCAGTTCATCAGCCCTGCACTCGCTGAGACCCAGACCGTCATCAACGACGACCTCGACGCGTTCGGCGAACTTGCACTCGAACCGGATCCCGAGCGACTGCGGCAGACGTTCGACCGCCTCGATGCCGACCGCGAAGCACTCATCGCACACGTCGACGAGATCCCGGTCGACTTCGACAAGCTGCTGGAATCCGCTCCGACCCGTCTGGCCGGCATGACCGAAGCCGAACGGAAGCTGTTTGAACGGGACGTCGAGCGACTCCGCGACAACCTCGCCAGTCTCCGCCAGCGTCTGAACAACATCGGCGATGTCGTCGCAAGCCTGCGCGAAACACTCTCGGACGAAAACCGCTCCGAAGTCGCCGACAGCATCGTCGAGCAGTTCACTGAGCTCAAGAACATCGCCGGCGAACTCTCGCTCGTCCAGGCACGTGCCCGGCTGGAAGCGATCACCGTCGAAACCATCGACCTGACGCCCGATGTCGCTCTCGAGATTGCCCGCGCCAACCGGCTCGACTGGATGAACAACCGGGCCGCGCTCGTCGACACATGGCGCCTCATCGAATTCAACGCCAACCGGCTCAAATCGGACCTCTCGATCGAGTTCGATGGCGACATCCGGACCGTCGGCAACAACCCGGTCCGGTTCCGCGACAGCAACGGCTCACTGCGTGCTTCGATCCAGTTCGATCCGCCGCTGACGCGTCTGACCGAGCGGAACAACTTCCGGCAGCAGCTCATCGAGTACCAGCAGAGCCGCCGGCAGATGATCCAGTACGAGGACGGCGTCAACCAGACGCTGCGTCAGATCCTGCGGGACATCGAGCAGCTGCGGGTCAACCTCGAGATTCAGCGCCGGGCCGTCACCATCGCCATCCGCCGTGTCGATCAGACGCGCGAAACCCTGAGCGAACCGGTTCCGGCACCGCAGCCCGGTCAGCCGCCTCAGGCCCTCGGTCCGACCGCAGCCCAGAATCTGCTGTTCGCTCTCTCCGACCTGCGGAACACGCAGGACAACCTGATGAGCGTCTGGCTGAACTACGAGGCCGCCGTCATGCGGCTGTACCGCGAACTCGGCATCATGGCGATCGATGCCGACGGCATGTGGGACCGCCAGCCGATCTTCCTGGCCGAGCGACTGGACGCTTCGGAAGATCCCCTTCCGCCCGCCGTCCCGTCCGAATGGTTCGAAAAGCTGGACGCGATGCCCGACGTCGAAGACGGCGAACTGCCGCCGGTTCCCCCTGCCCCGCCGGCCAACGGACAGGGACCACAGCTGCCGGGCGATCCGCAGGCCGCCGACGAACCTCGCTCACTCATCCGGCTGACCAGCTGGCTGAACCGCGGCGAGGACAGGACGCCGACAGCGGCAGACAAACCGCCTGCTGCCGAGCCGACTCCCGCGTCGCCTCAGCAACCCGCGCAGGCGCCCCCTGCAACGGCAGCTCCGTCGCCGTCCGGAGATGTCCCACCGACGGTCGTCGAGATGCTTTCGCGTCTGCGTCGGTCGAGTGAGTCTGCTCCGGCTCGCGGGCCCGTACGTCCCGATCGTCCGGATCCGGCAACGCACTTCCGTGTCGTTGCTCCGGCAGACAAGCGAGCCTCGACGAGCGACAACGGGACCGCCGCGTCGCCGCAGAGCGACTGACGGAACTCCGCCGGAACCGGTGACCCGGACCGCACGCCCGGTCCGGGTACGCCGCCGCTGGCGGGTGAAGAATCCGCCCCGGCCCGGCCTGGAACGCGTCGACCGCGGCCCGAAACGGCCTCGGGAACGCTCCGACCGTCACCACCGGCGCAACCGAAGTCCTGCAGAATTGTCCCGCGGGTCCGCTGGAACACTCTCGCTCCCGGACGCTTTCGGGTTACAATGTTCGGTGCGGAGGTGGGTCCTGCCCAACTTGCGTCCTCTTCAAAAAGGACGTCTCACCAGAACTTCAGATGACCAGCAGTCCTATGGCCACAACGGTTGACCAGTCTTCTGCTGCGCGGTCCGGCTCCGGCAGCCCGTCTCCACCACGGCGACCACGACGCTCGATCGGCAAGTTCGTCGTGATCCTCCTCTTCCTCGGTGCCGTGGGAGCAGGAGCCTTCTATGCCCTACCCTACGCGCTGAAGGCAACCTCCAGTCGCGACGAGACCGGAGTCCTCACCTTCCCCGTGCAGACGCAGCGGCTCCGGGTGACCGTCACGGCGGATGGCACGATCGAAAGTGCCAGCAACGTCGACGTCAAATGTCAGGTTCCCGGTGGTTCGACGATCCTCTCGATCGTTCCGGACGGGACCGAGGTGGATGCCGGCGACGAAATCGTCCGCCTGGACTCCTCGCAGATCGAAGACGAGCTGAGCACCCAGAAGATCAACTACGAACGCGCCCTGGCGACGAAGATCCAGTCCGAAGAGGACTACGCCGCCGCCACGATCGCCGTGAAGGAATACGAACAGGGGACGTTCGTCCAGGAACTGCAGCAGGCCGAAGCGCAAATCAAGATTGCCCTCGAGAACCTCCGCAGTGCCGAGAACGTACTGAAGTATTCCGAGCGGATGGTCCGCAAGGGATTCGTCACGCCGTTGCAGCGTGATGCTGATGCCTTCGCGGTCGAACGGGCCAAACTCGATCTCGAAGTCGCCGAGACCGCCAAGCAGGTTCTCGTCGAATTCACCAAGCCGAAAATGATGAAGGAGCTGATTGCCAAGCGGGAAGCCGCCGCCGCCAAGCTCCGGTCCGACGAGGCCGCACTCGAACTCGAACAGGCCAAGCTCAAGCGGCTCGAACAGCAGCTCGCCAACTGCGTCATCATGGCGCCGCAAAGAGGCATGGTGGTCTACGCCAACGAGCGGGGTCGCCGCGGCAGCTCGGGCATCGAAATCGAAGAGGGAGCCGTCATTCGCGAGCAGCAGACGATCGTTCGTCTGCCGGACCTGACCCGCATGCAGGTCAAGGTGACCGTGCACGAATCCAAGGTCGATCAGCTCAAGGTCGGGATGCCGGCCCGCATCGTCATCCAGGACCGCGAACTGGGCGGCCGGGTCGTCGCTGTCGCCAATCAGCCGGAACCCAACAGCTTCTTCTCCGCGAACGTCAAGGAATACGCCACCACCGTCGCCATCGATGGCGAAACGAAAAGTCTCCGCCCCGGCATGAGTGCCGAAGTCGAAATCCTGCTCGCCGACCTCCCCGACCGGGTCGTCATCCCGATCTCGTCGGTCGTCGAGCGTCGCGGCAAGTTCTACTGCTGGGTGCAGGTTGGCAACGACCACGAAAAGCGTCCCCTCAAGCTGGGCGCGACCGACGACACCTACATCGAAGTCATCGACGGCGTGAAAGTTGGCGATCTGGTCCTCCGCAATCCGCGCGCGGTCTTGGCCGAAGCCCGGCTGGAAGCGGGCGAAGGAGACGCCGAAGAAGGGGACGACGACTCCTTTGGCCCGCCCGGCGATCGCGAAGCCGGCCCGCAGGGTGGTCCCGAAGCGAACGGGCCCCCCGCAGGTGGTCCGCCCGCCGGCCCGGGTGCCGCCCAGGGACCAGGTGGGGGACCAGCCGGTCAGCGGCGATTCGATCCGATGCAGTTTGACGCCGACGGCGATGGAAAGCTGTCCCTCGAAGAAGCACCGGAGCGCATGAAGGCCCGCTTCGGGGACATGGACGCCGACGGCGACGGATTCGCCACCCGGGCCGAAGTGAACGCCTTCTCGCAGAAGATGCGTGCCCAGTTCGAGTCCCAGGGAGGAACACCGCCTGGTCCAGGCGGAGGTCGCCCGGAATGAACTACCTGCTTCGGACCCTGCAGCTGGGGTACAAGAGCCTCTGGCTGCACAAGCTCCGGTCCGGGCTGGCGATGCTCGGCATTCTCATCGGCGTGACGGCCGTCATCTGGCTCGTCGCGCTCGGTGAGGGCGTCAGCTATCAGGCCCAGCAGCAGATCAAGGACCTCGGGGCCACCAACATCATCGTCAAGAGTTCCAAGCCCGCACAGGGCTCGACGGGCGACACCGGTCTGGTGATCGCCTACGGCCTGACCCGTGCCGACTACCAGCGCATCCTCGAAAGCGTCCCGACCATCACCCGGGCCGTCCCGATGCGGGAAATCTCCACGACCGGCCGGGCTCAGGGACGCAGTGCCGAAGTGCAACTCCTCGGAATCACCGAAGACTACTTCGGCATCAACCAGCTCAAGGTCTCCCGCGGTCGACTGCTCGCCCCGCACGACATGGACCGCAAGGAAAACGTCTGTGTCATCGGCGACGCCACCGCTGAGGCACTCTTCAAGCACGAAGACCCGATCGGCAAGACGATCGAACTTGCCTACAACAACACCTCCGACCTGTTCGTGGTCGTCGGCATCACACAGTCCCGCACACCGACCGCGGCGATTGGCGGCAGCCTGGCGGGACGCGACTACAACTTCGACGTCTACATCCCCCTCCCCACATTCCGCGCCCGCATCGGCGATCAGGTGATCACATCCCGTTCCGGCGGGTTTGAAGGGGAACTGGTCGAACTCAATCAGATCACCGTCACCGTCGGTGACGTCGAAGACGTCGAAGAAGCCGCCGACATCGTCACCATCCTCCTCGAGAAGTACCACAAGTACCAGGACTACTCGATCGTCGTCCCCAAGGAGCTCCTCCGGCAGGCCGAAATGCTCCGGCTGATGTTCAACGTCCTGCTCGTCCTGATCGCCGGCATCTCACTGGTGGTCGGCGGCATCGGCATCATGAACATCATGCTCGCCACCGTCACCGAGCGAACCCGCGAGATCGGCATCCGTCGCGCCATCGGCGCCACACAGCCCGACATCGTCTGGCAGTTTCTCGGCGAAACCGTCGTGCTTTCCGGCACGGGAGGTCTCCTCGGCGTCGCCGCCGGATTCCTCTGCTATCCCGTTGTCAGCGGCATCCAGTTCGCCGTCCAGCAGTCCGTCCCAGACCTGTGGGCCACCATTCCCCCCACCATCCGGGACCTGCAGCCGATGGTCGCACCCTGGTCCATCATCGCCGCCTTCGGTATCTCCGTGGGCGTCGGAGTGCTGTTCGGGCTCTACCCGGCCCGCCGTGCCGCCATGATGGATCCCATTGAGGCCCTTCGACACGAGTGATCCGCGCCGTCGACGGTGGTCACCATCTCCTCACGTGGTGACCACCCGTCGCGAACTGCATCCGAGACCTGCACCATGTCCACCGCCTCGACCGCATCCCGCCTGGCCGCCCGGATCATCGATATCCACAAGTTCTACGAGCTGGGCGAAGTCAACGTGCATGCCCTGCGCGGCGTCTCCGCCGAGTTCCCCGAAGGCGACTTCGTCGCCATCATGGGAGCGTCCGGTAGCGGCAAGAGTACGATGCTCAACCTCCTGGGCGGACTCGATCGGCCATCGAGCGGTCAGTACATCCTCGGCGGCGTCGATGTCTCCGGACTGACGGACCTGGAACTGTCCGAGATCCGCAACCAGATGATCGGCTTCATCTTTCAGTCCTATAACCTCATCGCCCAGTACACCGTCCTCGAAAACATCCAGATGCCGCTGCAGTACCGCCCGGGACGCCCTCCCATCACGGCGGACGAGATCGACCGCTGCGTCGAACTGGGCGTCATGGTCGGACTGGGGGACCGCCTGGATCACAAGCCGTTTCAGCTTTCCGGTGGTCAGCAGCAGCGTGTTGCCATCGCCCGGGCGCTGGTCAACAACCCGGAGATCATCCTCGCGGACGAACCGACCGGTAACCTCGACTCGGTCACCAAGGCCGAGATCATGCAGATCCTCACCGATCTGAACCACGAGGGACGCACCATCATCATGGTCACCCACGAAGACGACATCGCCAGCCAGAGCCGGCGACAGATCTACATGAAGGACGGACTGATTGCCGGGGAAGGCGTTTTCCCTGGCTCCGACGAGGCGGACGAACAGATCGCCGCTGCCCACGATTCCTGACCCCGGTCCCCCGACTGATGATCGTTTCCCCGTTCCGCATCTATCACACCGTCCGGCTCGCTCTGAAAAGTGTGCTGCTGCACAAGCTGCGTTCCGGGCTGACGATGCTGGGGATCGTGTTCGGGGTGTTCTCGGTGATCGCCATGCTGGCGATCGGCGAAGGGGCCAGCATCCAGGCCCAGAAGCAGGTTCTCGAACTCGGGGCGACCAATATCATCGTCCGCAGCGTCAAGCCGCCACTCGATATGGGGGCGAACGAGACGGGCGGTCGACAGTCGGTGCTGCGCTATGGTCTGACCCGCCGGGACGAGGAAATCCTCCGCAAGACCATCGACCACATCGGTTTCATGCCGATCCGGGAGATCGTGCAGTCGGCCCGGTTCGTCGATCGCAACATGAATGCCCGGGTCGTCGGCTGCAGTCCCGAATACCTCGACATGAACCACCTGCAGATGTCGCAGGGGGACTTCATCTCCGACGAAGACGGCGAACACATGCGCAACGTCGCCGTCCTCGCCAGTGACGTCGCCGCCACCCTCTTTCCGACCGAGAACCCGCTCGGCAAGATCGTACAGATTGGCGGCCGGGCGTACCGGATCATCGGGGTCACTCACCCGCGCACCGCCTCGGCTGGCATCGGAGGCAGCCTCGCCGCCCAGAACTACAACGAAGACATCTACATCCCGCTGCAGACGATGCAGAACCGCATCAACACCGCGGATCTGTATGTGACCTTTACCTCGGGGAACTTCAGTGCCGAGTCCGTCGTCTACGACCAGATCACTATCCGCGTCGAAGACCGCGACGATGTCCTGCGCACGGCCGAAGTCATCCGCGAGACGATGGAGACCACGCACCCGGACGGCAAGGACTACGCCGTCGTCGTCCCGCTCGAACTCCTCAAACAGGCCGACCAGCTCAAGGGGATCTTCAACATGGTGCTCGGCTCGATTGCCGGCATCAGCCTGATCGTGGGGGGCATCGGCATCATGAACATCATGCTGGCAACCGTCACGGAGCGGACACGGGAGATCGGCATCCGCCGGGCCCTCGGCGCCCGGCAGAACGACATCACACTTCAGTTCCTGGCTGAGACCATCGTGCTGGCCGCGACGGGCGGACTGATCGGCGTCGGCATGGGGCTGGCGACCCCGCTGGCGTTCCGCGGCGTCAAGAAGCTCGTCGAGAATTACGTCCTCACCGGCGATGCCGCCCCGTCGGAATTCGCCGTCCTGTTCACCAACATGGAACCGCAGGTCGCGCTCTGGAGCCTGCCGGTCGCCTTCGGGTTCTCGGTGGTGACGGGGCTGATCTTCGGTGTGTATCCGGCCCGCTCGGCAGCACGTCTCGATCCGATCGAGGCGCTGCGGCATGTGTGAGGTGAGTGGGTAGTGGGTAGGAGTTAGGAATCAGGAACCAGGAACTGGAAAGCCCGCCGGCTGCCCCCCTACAGCAGCAGCCAGATGATGCCGCCGACGATCCCGAAGATGACGACCAGCAGCGTCGGCATGAGAATCCACGGGTTGTCCATCAGACGGCCGGACTCTGTCACCGAGGCGATCTGCTGCAGCGTTTCCCGCAGCGGCCCGAAGCCGATCCAGTCGGCCGAAACCGCACAGCGACCGCGACGGGTCGCGATCACCAGCCGCCTCAGTTCGCCGGCACCAAAGTCGCGGGCTTCAAGGATGTCGTCGAACGGGCAGGTATGGACCGGCTCGTAGCCGCGGGCCAGAAACCGTCGCGGCCACAGGCAGTTGACGAACGTCACTTCACGACGACCGACATTGACGGTAATCCGTCGCTCGAATCCGCCGGGATGCTCCCGATCGTAACACTCGACGAGCAGCGTCTCTTCTTCCGGTCCCCCGCTCATCGGGCCCGCTCCTTCCAGGAAAGTGACCGTCTGTGGTCTTGCCGGCTTACTCCGGGGCGTCGGCCCCGTCGAGTTCGCGGATCCAGGAGACCTGCGTGATCAGCTGGTTGAGTGCCGCGTACGAGAGCGCCTGATTGGTCGCATACGCCGCGGTCCGGTTCGAGGGAAACGTTGCCTGCGTGGCATCGCCGACCACAAAGACGTTGAAGTCCTTCCGCAGGTTCTGATAGCCGGCCGCCGTGCTGCAGACGCACATGTCGGTCGCGTAGCCACACAGGAGCACGTGCTCGATGCCCTGTCCCAGCAGAAACTCACGAAGACGTTCGTAGCCCTGCAGGTCGTAGAAGACGACGTCGGACTCTGCGACGTCGATGGAATTCATCACGGGGATCGGCAGCGACCAGAAACCGTCATTGTTGTAGCGGGCCGACGCATCCAGACCGGGAAACTTCCGGAAGTAATCAACCACCGGGCGATCCGACTCCAGCGTGATCTCCTCGGGCAGGTCGGCTCCCGTATAGTCGAACGACGCCAGTGTCTGGTCCAGCATCCGCCGGGCCTCCTCCCGCTGCGGCTTTGTCGGCGTGCGATCGAGCGAACGGTACAGGCTCGTGCGGATCGGGTCCGCCTCACCCGGCAGGCTGTAGAGGACCAGACCGACCCGGTCGCGCAGCCGCCGGATCATCGGATTGACGATCTCTGCCGCGTGCCTGAGGAACCGGGCGTTCTTCTCCGGAGTGCACCCGAATGCCACGCCGGCCGGTTGTGGAGTGTCCCACCCCTGACCGTCATCGATTCCCCAAGGATGCACCATGATGACGGCAGTCTTCGCGCTCTCGATGCGGTTGGGGATCTCGATGATCCCCCGCGCGTTGTAGCTGTACCGCCAGGCGCGAACCGACAGATCGGCCTGTTCGTCGTCGACGAGGATCGGTGCCTCGTACCGGCGAACGTCGTCGATCGGCTGCACGTACTCCGGGTGATCGGCCAGCAGCGGTGCCGGGTCTTCGATGACCGTCAGGACGTTGCGGTACGTTCGTGGTGCCGGTTCGCTGGCGGACGTCGACGGCGACCGCAGCATCACGGATGCGATCGCGATCAGCAGGAAACGACTCGTCTGATTCTTGAATGGGTCCATCGTGCTCCCGTCGTCCCCGATAGATGGCTGAGGTCGGACCGCCCCGCGCCCCGACGCGCAAGCAGGTTTTGATCGAATCGTACCGGCCGGTTTCGACAAGGTTCAACCCTCGCAACAGGTTGCGGCGGTGCAGCAGGGCCCGGACGGACGATCGCGCACATTTGGCAGCGGATGACACTCTGGCCTTGTCGGTTGCGGCGCGATTCGAGGAAGATCGTCGTTCGGGCCGGTTCGTCGGCGACCCGTCTGCAGTGCAGCGGCGGATCGGGACGATACCGGTTGCGGGCACATCCCGGATTGGAGCGCCTCAGTGCGCGGAAGGAGCGGCAGATGGAGGCTTTGTCCGGACAGGAACTTCGTGACCGGGTCGCAGACCTGACGAAGCTCGGCTCGCGCGTCATCTGGGATCAGGGCGAACAGATTCGCGGCATTGCCGTCTTCGGCCCTGAGATCACGGACCGGCACATGGCGTGGCTGCGGCAGCTGCCCGGCCTGACAGAACTGGACCTGACCCGCGCCCCCATCTCGGACGCCGGCCTGTTTCATATCAGCAAGCTGCACGACATCGAAACATTGATGCTCGGCAAGACCGACATCTCGGACGACGGATTCGAGCAGCTCACAAACCTCAAGCGGCTGAAGAATCTCAATCTGATCGCCACCGGGATTACGGACCGCAGCCTCGAGATTGTCGCGGGGATGTCCGAACTGGAAGCCCTCTGGCTCGACACGACCGATGTGACCGATGCCGGCCTGGTCCATCTTGCCGGTCTGGAACGGCTCGAACTGGTCGACCTGCGCAAGACGCTGGTGACCGATGCCGGGCTCGAGCATCTTGCCGGGCTGACCCGGATGATGGAACTGAACCTGTCGTCCTGCGAGGGGATTCGCGGGAGCGGGTTCGTTCACCTGCTGAACATGCCGGACCTGGAATGGCTCAATCTTGACGCCACGGATGTCGACGACGCGGGGGTCGCGTTGCTCAGCCGCCTGTCCCTGAAGCATCTCTCGCTCAGCTGGACGAGGATCAGTGACAGCGCGCTGGACTCGATCGAAGTCATGCCGGAACTGACGCACCTCGAAATACTGGGGACGACGCTCAGTCCGGACCGCGTCGAAACGCTCCGCTCCAATCTGCCGCGCTGCCGGGTCCACTTCTCCCCTTACACCGACGCACCGCTGTGATCCGCCCGCAGGCTCATTCGTCTTCGTCCTGTGTCCAGACCGGCATGCAGTAGGTCTTGAAGTTGAAGTAGGCGTTGGGCGGCGGGTCGATCGGAATCGACGTCCAGTCGACGCCTTCCAGGCCCATCGCCCATGTCGCGATCGGCTCGGGCATCGGATTGAAGAATGTGAAACGTCCTCCGGGGCGCAGCGTCTGCTTCACGAAGCGGAAAAACGGCGGAAACAGATCCCGGTTCGAAAAACTGTCGACGCCGCCAAAGGTGTCCCAGGTGATCCCGTCGAACCGGCAGTCACTCAGGTCCTCGAGCACGTCCTGCCACATCCCTTCGACGATGCGGACGTTTGGCCGCTTCGCGGCCCAGCTGCGCAGCCGCTCGAGAATCTGCGGATGACAGTCGACGATTGTGTGGGACCGGGGGCGGTATTCCTGAATGCAGCCGGCCAGGATCCCCATCCCGAAGCCGACTTCGAGCACGTCGCCCCGATTGTGACAGACTTCGTCGGCCATTTTCTGCATCAATGGCCGCTCCCATTCCATCATGACTTCCTGGTTGAAGTCCTCACACCAGATCTCGTCATCCCGGAATTCGTATTCGAAGAACGGTCCCGCAGGCCCCTGGTCAGAGGGTTCGGTCATGACTGTCGTGTCCCCGGAATCGGGAATCTGCGCAACGTGAGCACGTCGGCAGTGGGAAAGGAACCGGCGTCAATTCTGCCCGTCACCTCGGAACAGAGCAATTCCGGCAGCCACCTGGTGGTACAGAAACAACGCCCGGAATGATTTCGACATTTTGTTCCGGTTTCTTCAGCATTGGAAGATCCAACCGGGCAGCAGTCCCGTTCCCGCCACATCGCCATCACGGATCGGGGGCAGGTCGACGTGGCGCACGGACTGCCGGCTGGTCGATGGAAGGATCCGGTCACCGCGGGAACGGTCTTTCGGGATGTTGTCCCGGTCGCGGTGACCGATTGCACCGGGGTCTCCGTTTTTTTGGCGGTCGACCTCGTGAACACATGTTAGGCTTTGGCCGAACCGGATCGGCCTTTCGTGCGGCAGGTGCTGGCATCGTTGTTGCGGCGGCGGTAGGATCACAATCAGCGCGGACACGGGGCCAGATGACGACACCTCAGCCGAATCCATTCCCCGGGTGCCGAGCGGTCCGCGACCTCTCGACAGCCGTTGCGGCTGCTGAGCCGCATTTCCCCGAAGACACTCGCGAGCGGGAGACACGGCGGTGAAGCTGAAAGCTGACGAACTCAAGTCCGCACGGATCCAGCTCGGTAAGGTCATGAAGGGGCGTGCGCTCTACTTCGGCCTGATGGCACCGAGCAGCAAAAAGGGCAAGTTCAAGGTCTCCAAGCTGCAGGGAGACGTCAAACCGCCGGACCTCAAAAAAGACTACAAGCCCTACGAAGACGAGAAGGACAACGCCCTCAAGGGCTCGGCCTGCCAGGGCGTGGTCACCGGCGATCGCGGCGTGATGACGCTGCACGTGCGCGGCAAGGCACCGGGGGCTGCGGTCCGGTTTCTCGAACACCTCATCCAGCGGGTGGTCAAGTACAAGAAGGTCCGCGAGATCAAAATCGCCGAGGCCGACGTCCTCCCCGAAGTCCCGCAGAAGTCTCCGCTCGACGACATTCAGCTGACCGCTCCCACGCTGCAGAAGCGTCTGGAAGAGCTGCGCAAGCGAGCCGCAGCGATCACCGGCGGCAGCCGCAGCGAGATTGACGCGCTTCTCAAGAGTGCCGAGTCGAAGATCGGCTCCAAGGCGCTGGACGATGCCGACCTCGACCTGGACGATGCGGAAGACCTCATCGAGCAGGCCGGCACGGAATCGACGACGACGGACCAGAAGGCTCCGGACGTCAAGCCGTTCGATCCGAAGCCGCTCGAAGCGAAGATGAAGCAGGCCAAGTCGATGATCGACCTGATTCAGGGCCCGGAGCGGTCGGAGATCGAGTCGGAGTTTCTGGCCGCGGTCAAGCTGCTGGGCGAAGGGCACGCCGCGAAGAAGGACAAGAAGACCGTCGAGGCGAACGGAAAGTTCGAAGAAGCCGAAGACGACCTGGACGAGGTGATCGACCGGATCAACGGAGCGTATCAGGACTTCTTCCTGGACTGGCTGAAGGGCCTGCAGGAGACCGAAAAGGTCACACCCTTCACCAAGGAGATCCAGACGAAGCTGGACGAGGTGAAGGGGCAGATCCGCAGCCGGTCGTGGACCGATGCGATGGCCAGCTACCAGGAGGTGGACAAGCTGGTGACGGCGCTGCAGAGCGAGCGTCGCCCCGATGCCGCCGAGGAAATCCAGTCCGAACAGGATTCCGAGAAACTCGCCGAACAGTTTCGCCAGCGATGGACGGTCGGAACCCGATCGCTTCGCAGCGGAATGGAAACGGCCAACTCTCAGCTGGCGAGTCTGGCGAGCGAACTGGTCAAGCTCGACGACCCCAACATGGTCTGGATCGGCGAAGAGGGGATCGGCCAGCTCCTCCGTGAGCTGAGAGAAACCGTCAACGAGATCGACAGTCTGGCGACGCGTTTTCCTGAACGAACGGTAGACCTGGCACGACCGGCCCTGGTCCGCCTCCGGACACAGCTCAAGAGCGAGCAGGTCGCCGTCTGCGATGACAACGGTTTCAACGTCAGTGTGTCGATCCGTTCGACCATGAACGACGCGTTGTCGAAACTCGAAGACGCCTGCCGGATCGTGGAGAGCCGCTGACGTCCCGTTCGCTTACATCGATTACCCGGCGGCGGCGGGCCGCCCAGTCAGGAGTCAGGGGTCACCATGTCTATCGATACCGTCGACGAATCACTGGAAGTCCCGGAACAGGGCATTCCGTTCGCACGTGCCTGGGGCCTCCGTGTCAAAGCGGGTCCGGAACTGGCACTGAAGAGCCAGCTGCGCGAACTGGACGACGAGCTGACCGAACTGGAGCAGATGGTCAAGGTCTCCAAGGCCCCCAAGACGGCCAAACGGGCCGAGAAACTCCGCAAGACATACCAGTCACTCGAGAAGGATGCCGTCAAGAACATCTCCTCCGGCAAGATCAAGGACGGGGAGAAGACGTCAAAGAAGATCTACGAGTGCTACTCGGAAGTGTGTGCCGAGAAGTACGTGACCGAACGGGAAGCCGGCCTCGCCAAGGCGCTCTCGAGCCTGATCAGTCACCTCGGTTCCGATCACAAGATCGTCAAGAAGTTCACCAAAGACGCCAAGAAGATCGCCGGCAAGGACAAGGCCAAGGACCGCTGCGAGGCCTACTTCGCCCTCGAGCGGGACATCATCAAGGTCGATCTGGTCTCCCGCGAGGACGAGAACCCCGGATCGACGTGGCAGACGCACCTGGACTTTGCCATCGACGATGCGGAACCATCCGGCATGATCGTCGGGGGGATCAAGAAGGTCTTCAAGAAGATCCCGGGCTTTCACGACAAGCCGATTCCGGAAGGGGAATTCGACGCCCTGAAGAAATCCTTCGTGAACTGGTGCAAGAAGAAAGCCGAGGACATGTCCTTCGGCGTCGAGAAAGACAAACGGGAGGAGTTCCTCAAGCAGGCTGAAATCAGCACCGGACGCATCGCTGACGTCGTCTTCAGCAAGGATGAGATCCCCAGGAACCGCCAGGAGTCCGGCGCGCTGCTGATGAAAGCCAACACGCAGGCGCTGATTGTCCTGACCGACCTGAAGCGACAGTATCCACCGGACAAGACGCCGCAGGTCTTTGTCGGCAAGGACGGCAAGCTGACGATCGCCAAGGCGGCCCCCAAGGTCGAGAGCCTCGTCCTGCAGGGTGGTGGCGGCAAGGGAATCGGTTATCCCCCGGTCTTCGAAGAGATGGAAAAGACCGGGATGCTCAAGGAAGTGGACCTGCTCGTCGGTACGTCGATCGGGGCGCTCAACGCGTCCTGCATGGCGTGTGGCGGCCGGACCAAGGACCAGAAGTCGATTCTGGACATCGGCCTGTTCTCGGACGCCTGGGACGCGCAGAAACCCTGGAACCGCGACAAGGTCAAGAAGAAGTATCCCGACGTTTCATTCGGAAAGGGATCACTCGGTGGCATCGTTCCGACCTGTGTCGGCCAGATGGCCAAGATGGACGAGATGACCGCCCGCCTGGTCGCCGACGGCGTCAAGGAGTACACGAAAGACGGACTGACCAGCGCACTTGTCGAGAAACTGCGGACTCTCGACGACTCGACGCTGGAACGCCTCGGGATGAAAGGGGTCGACGACAAGGGAATCGAGGACGCCGCCCAGAAGCTCGTCAATCGCGTCAAGAACCAGAACTTCGAGACCGACGACCGTTCCGGCCAGATGATCACGTTCCGGGATCTGGCGATCCTGCACCAGCTCGATCCGGGCAACTTCAAGGAACTGACCATTACCGGCTGGGAAGGGGAAGGAGACGAGGGACACACCGTCTACTTCAACGCGAAAGACTTCCCCGACATGCCGGTCGCCATTGCGGCCCGCGTCTCCATGGGACTGCCGGTGTTTGCACCGCTCTACTGGAACGGGCGTGGCCCCTTTTACGACGGCGGCCTCGGTTCCAACTCGCCGCTGGAGGCGGCCCCCGGACTCGACAAGGTCTACTCCGAGAAATCGCCCGACGAGGTCGAAACCGACCTGCTCGACAAGGATCCTCCGCTCGACGTGCAGAAGGCGATGGCCGGCACGATGCTGATGACCTTCGACGAAGGGGGTGAGGCGCACAAGAAGCTGCATGGCGATACCCGCTACACCAAGACTCCAGCCGGTGCCGAAAAGCACACGCTGATGGGGACAACGCTCGGCCGTGGCCTGGGTTTCCGGAACCTGAGCCCCAACTACGACGACACGCTGAAGGACGACTCCTCCAAGGCGTACAACAGCGGCGTCAACACCGTCCCGGTCTATCACGGCGGACAGGGCACGATGTCGCTGGGCGCCATGAGCGGCACGAAGGAGGCGAAGGACTATGCCGAGAGCCTCGCCCGAATGAAGGCCCTCGAACACATCGAATCACGCACGGACCAGGCGGTGATGATGTCGGTCGGCAGCGTCGACGAGGCGATCAGCGCGATGGATCCCTCGGAGATGCGGGCACTGGTCAAACAGGGCAAACCCGAGACGCCCAAGGAACTTGTCGAACTGTTCGAGAAGTGCCAGCAGTATGGCGTCATCGACGATGCGTATCGCCAGGTGCAGGGGGGAGGCGACACGGCCACCTTCCTCGAGATCCTCGCGAAGTCGCCTCTCTGCGAGTCGTGCAAGTCCGATGTGACGCACCTTCGAGACCAGTACAACGTCTGCTTCGACGAGAAGATCACTCCCGACGCACTGCGAAGCGGAGCGAAGAATCTCGCCGACACGATCAAGAAGTGCCCCGCATTCCTTCAGGAGATGCTGAAGAAGGTCGTGCTCATCCCGGTGCAGCAGCTCGTCCGCGGTCTGTCGTCGGACGACACCGATACCGGCACCGGCTCCAAGGGTGATCCCCGCAAAGCGGCCAGGCTTCTGGGTATCGACGAACGGGATGTGAACGTCCTGGTGAACCTGATGCACAGCAAGAAACTTGCCAAGACCGGCTACAACAAGGCGGATCTCAACCGCATCGCCAAAGAGATCAATCTCAAGCTCGAAGCCGAAGCGATCCTGAAGGCTCTCGAGGATTCCGGCTTCATTTGATCGTCGGCAGATCGTCGCCGGTTCCGCGCTGTCACGCCGGAACCGGTGATCGTTATGGTCGACCGCGGGCTTTCTCCGGGGCTGCTGCCCCACGACCATACCGGCGTCTGGCAGTTCACCCGCTGACAGATTCGTCGGTAATGCTTCCCGGCGATTCCCGCCGCAGGTCCTCCATCTGCTTGCACTCTTCGTCCCCACCCGACCAAGGTTTCCGCGATGGACAAGAAGAAAGACCTCAAGGACATCAAGCTCGGCGGCCCGGCATTCAAGGGCGACTGGTGGAACAAACGCTGCTCGTCCAGGTGCAAGAAAGAGGGCGTCGACAAAGCCCTCGATGCCTGGTCCAGCTACTGCACCGACCCGGACCGGTTCGAAGACTCCGACCAGCTCGGAGCCGCGAAGATGGCCTGCAACGGGCTGCGGACCGCTCTCGGCAAGGCCCGCAGCAAGTGCGGCAAGCTGCAGGGGGACACCAAAGCGGCCATCGACAAGTACCTCGATGTCATCAGCGGCTACGAGAAGACGCTCAGCGAGAAGGAGAAGGAGTTCGAGGCGGACGAGGCCGAAGCCAGGAACCTCAACAAGGCCCTCAAACAGACCCGCCAGCGGGAGATGTACTACGGCCTGGTCCGCAAGGGGAAGGAAGGCCGGCTGTTCGTCAGCAAGAAGCAGCAGCCGATCAAGCGGCTGACCCGCAAGGCCAAGGCAACCGAGATCAAGGGGGCGATGGTCTTCATCGGGATCTGTGACTTCGCCGAAGGCAAGCTCCGCTTTCACTTCGAGGAGAAGCCACCGAACCTCAGACCCATCCTGCGCAAGCTGCTGGCCGATGCCGGCATGAAGCCGGCCATCTTCGTCAACGGCGAAGAGATCGACTACCCGGAAGACGAGAGCAACCTGCCGGACGAGGCACTGGAAGCGGCGGGCGGTTTCTTCGCGGGTGTGGAACGCGAACAGGTCGAGAAGGTGCGTTCGGATCTCGAAGCGAGGCGACTGGCAGCGATCCGGGGCGTCGCCCAACTGCAGAAGGAGCTGACCGCCACCGGAGATCATCGGGCAACACAGATCGCCGACATCATCAAGCAACTGGCGATCAACTTCCCGACCACCCTCGAAACCCTGCTGGCCGAGCTGCGGCAAGCGATCGAAGACGATGACGAAGAGCGGGCCGAGACGCTCAAGGGGGGCATCCAGACGGCAGCGGCACAGTGGGCCAGCTTCCTCAGTGCCAATTCCGACTCGGTTGCCGGCTGCGAGAACAACCCCTGGGGCGTGAAGATTGAGATTGTCGGCCCGGTGCGGTCGTCACTGCAGGAGGCGATTGGTCTCGCCTCCTGAGCGGCCCATTGACGAACTGTGGATCACACACACCGAACAGACGACGCAGGAGACATCACGATGGCGACCGACACGCCGACAACGACGGACGTTTCTCTTCCGAAAGGTTTTGACGAGTGGGCCCGGAAGTACTTCGCACAGGTCACCGGAGGCGGCATCAGCGACGAAGCCGCCGAGTCGGTGGGCGAGTTCTTCAAGTCGGTCGACGAAGTGATCGAGAAGGAACTCACGACCGAGGAACGCGAAGAGCGGGCCATCTACGAAGCCGAACGCGAACTCGAAGAGCTCGTCGCACTGCGATCGATGCCTCCCGAAGAGGTCGAGAAGCTCGAGTCGGCCCGCCAGAAGAAGATCTACGAGTCGGTCCGCAGCAGCAAGCGGAAGGGAGAAGACCTGACCGTTGATGGACGGTTCGAAAATGCGAAGAAGCACGCACCGCTGACCGAACCGCTGACGTCCGGCCTGAGTTCGGTCGAAAAGCTGGCCACCGCGGGCAACTACGGTGCCGCCGTCAACATGCTCCGGGCACTGATCGATCTGGTCCACTTTGAACGCAATGCGATTCGGGGTGAGTTCAACCGGCTGTATGACCGCGTCGAGCACTTGCACGAACGGATCGAGCGCGACGGCAAGATGTCGGACGAGTTCGAGTACGCGGAAGTGATCCAGCAGTACCTCGACGAGTGGAAGCTCGCCGAAGCGGCCGCCGAGGTGAAGAAGTTCGAAACCGGTATCGGTGCTCTGACGATCGCCAGAGCGAAGACACCGACCAGTTTCGAAGAGATGAGCAAGATCGAGCAGCGGCACACGTCCGGCCCGGAGATCTCTTCGAGCAGCGATGCTCTGCTCAGGAAAGCTCAGAGCAGTCGCCAGACGGCGGCACGATTCGCGCGGAATACCGAGATGGCCCGCAGTGCGGCGACGCGGATCGTCAACGAGCATGGCGGACTGATGCGCGATGCCGGGTTCCTGGCAGAGTTTCCGTTCTTCCTCGAAACCGAGGATCGACTTCCGTCGGTGCTCGCCGAGGTTTCGGACAGTGACCACAGCGAACTCCCCCAGTCCGTGCACATGATCCAGGTCATGAAGCGGATCAGTGACGACAAGAGTCTGCAGGACGCGATCGAGAAGGTCGAAAAGCCGGGGGACGACACGCCGGCCGCCCGAATGATCCGCGCCACGCTCGGTCTGCCCGGCGATGCGAAGCTGACCGATGCCCACGCCCGCCAGGCGGTTGTCTGCGCGATGATGAGCCAGCTGCGGCAAGGTTCGGTCGGCTCGTGCTTTGCCACCGCGACGGCGGTCGAAGTGCAGATGAGCAAGCCGGAGATCTTCGTCCGCGACATGACGCAACTGTTCAAGGAAGGGAAGATCAGCCGCAAGGTGAAAGTCAACGGGACGTCCAAGACGATCGAGATCCCGCTCAACGAGAATATCCTGGCCGCCTCGACGTACCAGCAGCCGGTCAAGTTCAGTGGCGAGCCGCACACGATGCCCGGCGTCGAGACCGCACTCGACTCCCTCAAGATCCCGGTCGAGGATCGCAAGACGGTTGTCGATGCGGCCCTGATCAAGCTGACCGGGATCACGGCCGCCCTGGAGAAGCTGCCGTCGAGCGTCACGCCCGAACAGAAGGCGGAGCTGGCCGGCAAGATCCTCGAAAGCGTTCGCAGCCAGCCCGACGACATCGCCGGTGCCGTCAACGCCGAGATGACAAAGTTCATGACGGCCAGCAGCCTCAGCGAGCCGGAGATCCGCGAAGCAAAGGACACGCTGTCCGGCAAACCGTTCACGTACTCGCCGGAGCATCTGCTGGGGCAGATCGTGCTGAATCAGGCCCCCAGCAACCCGAAGGAGGCACTCGCGTCGATGAAGGACGCGTATCTGGGTCAGGAAGAGAACCGGCTGATCCGGGCCTGGGAGTACAGCATCGCCTCGATGGTCGAAGAGAGCACGGCACCGAGGGGCAAGCGACTGCTTGGCGGACTGAAGGGCGCCGTCGACACTGTAAAATTGAATGTGTTTGCGGAGTTTCTCGGAAAAGAGTCCATCGACAAGGCCATGCGCATCGACGAACTCTGTGACCGCATCACGGACGAATTCGACCGTCTCGTCAACGATCAGATCACGACCGGCTACGATCCGTCGGTTGTGCATTCAGAGGTCTCCTCCGACGGCAGTTCGAGCTACGGCGGGTATTGCCTGTACCACGACGGCAAGAAGATCGAAGACCGCGGCGCGTACGTCAACACGCTCAAGCGGCTGATGCAGGAGGCGCGTGACAACCTGTATGGCTCTGCGGCCGATCCGGAAAAGAGCGAGTCACTGGAAGTTCTCGCCGAGCTGCAGAAGCGGATCGACGACGACGGCTTTCTCGCCAATGTCGTCAGCCAGTCACAGCAATCGACGAGCAGCAAGCCGGTCAATGCCTGGTCGTACCAGGCGGGCGGCGACACCGATTCGCTGCTCCAGATGTACCACGGCCGCGAAACTCCGCTCAAGTGCACGAACAGCAGTACCTGGCCGACCGCGATCAGCCCGACCCCGGTCGAATCGGCCGACACGCTCTTCTCGTTTCTCGTCGACACGGTGCGGGACATTCCGGGCATCGCGGACCTGTTGAAAGACAACCCCGAAGCGCTCGACCGGGCCGGTATTCCAGTTCGCACGGTGGGAATCCACGCCTTCACGCTCAAGCCGGGCTCGAAGGTGCTCCGGGAAGCGATCGTGGGCGGCAAGGACGGCGGCACGGCACTGACGGAGTTCAGGACGGCCGAACGGCAGAAGTATGAGACGGCCCAGAAGGAGACGCTGCTTACGGATGAACTGAAGGAAATCCTGCTGAAGCAGTCGCTGGACTCCAACGACTACAAGACAAACAAGGCTCACTACGTCACGGAAATCGACAAACTGCTGCCATCGGACAGGGACGCGACAGTCGAAGACTTCGCCAAGGCCGTTACGCAGGTGTACGCAGCAGAGGGATATGGCCCCTGGTCTCAGAAACGCATGGGGGACGTGCTTGTACGCAGCACAATTCCGCCCATCCCGAAAGACGACCTGAGCGATCGGCTCGACGTGCTGCTCAAGCGGCTCAAGGTCCACAAGTCCTTCCGGTCTGAGGTGAAGGACGAGGCACTCAAGGCCCTGGGCGATCACGGCGACTACTCGATGAGCATGATTGCCAGCAAACTCGCCGAGGCGCTCGGCACGGTCAAGGGGAAGCATGGCGGCGAAGACGGGGAGGGGTCCCTGACCGTCGACAGCGAGACGATGTATCGCGAACTGCGGGCCACCGACGGCCCGATGGGAGCCGTCATCGCCGATACGAACTGGGGGAATGGGGACCACCTCAACCTGTTCTCCGTCGTCGTCAACCCACTGACGGACTCGGTCGAGATGTGGGTCATGAACGAAGATGGCACCGGTGCCAGCAAGATGGACCAGGACAAATGGATCAAGAACACGACCTGGCGAGTGTTCGACGATCCGACGGAGTACGGCGGAGTGATCGACGCCGCCGCCCGCTTCCGGTCGGTCCACAAGCAGGCGATGAGCCAGTTCGCCTCGCTGCGCAGCGCCCTGGCCAGCACGACTTACGCACACAAGGACACGGCGATCAGAAAGATCGACGAGCTTGTGGAGGCGATGAAGGGGCTTGAGGATGTCAGCAGCCGGGAGGACGTGCCACGGATCGAACAGTTCCTGAAGGATCACAAAGTGATGCTTGCCATGCTGGACAAGGCCAAGGACATCCTGGGCGTGGAAGTCGCCGCCGGCAAGCTGTTTGAAGACGCGATCAAGACCTGGAGCTGACTGCCCGAACCATTGCGAGACATGGGCTGACCACAGACGACCTGTTGCACAAAGAGGACATTTGCAATGCAGATCTCCGAGGAAGAATACGTCAACATGCTGGCCGGGGTCGGGTTTGGCGAAGAAGGACCATCCGGCGTCTACATCAGCTACGACGAAGACGAAGAGGATTTCGGCTCGTCGACGGAGCGTGACATCACAGATGTCACCACGGAACTGCTTGATTTCCGTTCGACCATCAACACGAAGAAGCTCCGAATCAGCGTCCCCAGGAGCAGCCATAAGCATCACAACCAGCGATATCTCGACAATGTCCTCGAGCCGATCAACCAGGCTCGTGGTCTTATCTCGGGCATTCATGACACTGGCACTGCAACCCCCACGGAGCTGATTGCGCTGCTGGAACTCGACGCGAAGCTGGCCGAACAGGAGAAGCGGTACTCCGACAAGGTGCCCGGCAAGAAGCGCAAGAAGACGCGGTTGACCGCCCAGACCAAAGTCGCCGAGATCAAGGGCTACCGTGACCGACTGCAAAAGGTCGTCGCGGGAATCGGACCATCGATGGTGACCGACCTGGCCTCGAAGGTGTCGTCGACAGCGGCCGGGGACAAGGAAGCGCTCAGCAGGTTCGTCGATCTGCTGGTGAACGGCGACAGCAGCGTGGTCGAGGCAGTGTTCGCCACGTCCAAACCGAAGCCGCGCGATCTGGCAGTGGTGCTCTCGACCTGTCCTGCGACGACGATGACGAAGATGTGCGCCAATGTGATGGAAGCGTGCAAGGATTCCCCCGAGTACGTCGAGGCCCTGATCCGCGAGAGCCTGAACTTCGAGGCCACCTCGCAGTCGCCCAGCGCCTACTTCCGCGGATCGAGTCCCGCCATGAAGCTGATCATGGAGCAGAAACGGTCCGGCGAGATCGCCGGCTTCCTGAAACAGATTGGAGGCGACGTTCAGACAGCGATCTCACAGATGTCCCGTCGTCTGGAAATCGACCCGAAGCGTCGCAAGGATACCGGCGACCAGCTTTCTCCCGGAGACAAGGGCAAGGACAAAGTCGACGACGGACCTGCCGAAGAACCGCTGGAAGACGTTGTCGATGCTTTCGCAACGCTGGCGAAGGCCGTGTTGAAGAAACTGACTCCCGAAGCCGTTCCTGATCCTCTCTGCGGCTACAGCCGGATTCTCTACGAAGACTTCTTTTCCAAGACTCAGGACAAAAAGGGTTCCCGGGAAATCGTCAGTTCCTTCCTGTTCATCCGGTACATCAGTCCGGTCTTCAGCGTCGATCTGATAACCAATCCTCCAGGCGGCAAGCGACTGACGCCCGATCAGAATCGGATCGCCGTGATGCTCTCGAAGGTTCTTCAGAACATCGGCAACCAGACGAAGGCGAGCGTCAAGGAGCCATACATGAAGCCGTTCGACACGCTGGTGGACCAGTATGCGGAACTGGTCGAAAACCTCGCCGTCGGAGTCCTCCTGCGGGCCGGCGTCAAGAACCCCTGACAGGCTGGATGAACGTAACTCGTGGACGTCGACGCTCAGTCCGAGAACGAAGACGTGCCGAGGCCACGCCCGCAGCCCACAACCAACTGCGGGCTGCTGGCCGAGGTCCCGGAGTGCCTGCCCACCGTCGCGCAGTGGCTGCATTGTGAGTGGTATGCGGCCCGTGGGATGTCGCCGCAGGAGACGGAAAACCTGCTGACAGAGCGGATGCGCCGCAGCCGACTGCCGATGTGCGCTGTCGCTCTTCGAGACAGCGAGGCGGTCGGCACGGCGAGTCTGCTTGCGTACGAGTGTCCGGAGGTTCACGCCGACCCGCGGTCCGTCCTTGCGGACGTGTTCGTTCCCGAATCCCAACGCGGCCAGGGGATCGCCAGCTCCCTCTCCCGGTGGATGATCGACCGGGCCGCTGCGATGGGAGTCGAGCAACTGTTCGTGATGACGGCCGGCCCCCCGGTGCTGTATAAACGGCTGGGGTGGCGCACCGTTCAGAGGAACCTCCCGGGGCCTCGTGGGCAGAAGATCACACTGCTGGTGCTCGATGTTGGTGCTTCCCGTCTTGAAGGTGCACCAGGACGCCGTGACGTAACGCACAAGATCGACGTCCCCCCGGACTGACGGACAACGACTGACGGACAACGACTGACCGATTCTGACTGACGGAAACTGCCAGGCGGGACTGCGACCATGTCACGAGCCGACGACAAACTCAAAACCGCCCTGAAGAACTGGAAGAAGGTCTGTCCGGAGGACGCCACCGACATTGTGGACGTCGGAAAGGCACAGACGGCGACGGACAAGCTCGAACGCGAACTGACAACCATCAAGACGCAGTTCCGTCGCAAAGGGAGCGAGTACGAGGAGTTCTCTGCCGACGACATCGCCGATCGCCTCAAGGAGGTCAAGGCGTACCAGAAGGTTCTGCGGGATGTGCAGAGCGAACTGACGGAACTGAAGAAGTGGCTGGCAAAGGTCCGCTCGTCAACAACTCCGCTCCCGTTCGCGCTGGTCGTCAAGGGGAACGACAAGGGAAGCCTGCACGTCTTCAGGCAGGAGAACCGTGTTGACCGCTCGGCGAGAGCCGGCAAGCAGGAGATTACCGGTTCGAAGGTGCACGACGGGACGTGTCAGTACACGGGCGGCAAGCTGGTCTTCGATTTCGACAGCAACGCCCGGGCCCCCTGGAAGCCGCTGCTGCAGAAGCTGGTCAACCGGGCGGGCGTCAATATGAAAGTGGCGCTGGCTGGTCGCGCAAACGACGACGAAGTGTCGTAGACACGTTCTCCGCATACGCTTTACCAACGCGCGCAACCGACGTCTGGTTCACTCCGGCGTCGACGCGATTGATGTCGCCGGGTCGCTGGCGGAATCTGCTTCGACCGCTTCGGCATCGCGTCCAAGTTCGAACATCCAGAACATCAGTTCGAAGAAGACCGGAATGAACGCCAGAAACACGCCATTGGTCAGCAGCGAGAACAGGTAGCTGTCGTTCCGGGTGACCCGGAGCAGAAAGAACTCCTGGTCCGGCGAGCCGAACAGGTATCCGAGTGCCGCAACGAGCAGCAGCACGAACAGCGCGCCCGGCATGAAGTCGGCATAGTCCTGCGCGTAAGGGTAGCGAAGGTAGGCCATCACCCGTGCCGAGAACGGAATCGCCAGTGCCAGCGTCGGAAGCAGCAGGACGTTCTTCTCGTTGACCGGCAGATCGACGCCGGCGCTCCATGACACAAAGAAGAGCGCCTCGGAGAACAGGATCACGTAGATCCAGCTCATCGCGTAGATCAGTCCGGAGCAGAACACGATCGAGGTTGGTCGCCGCGGACAGATCCTGTCCGGCAGCGGCTGGTCCTGCAGGTGCAGCAGCCGCCCCAGTCCGGTCCGTACGCGTCCCCGGCAGAGATCCTCGTAAACGATCGTCTCAAGAATGCGAAACGAATACACGTTCGCAATCATCTGCGTGTAGAGTTTGGTCAGCCCGAAGACCAGCACGATCAGCGAGCCAAGCGTCACGGTCAGCAGTGCGCCCATGACGAAATCGTCGCTGACCGTATCGAGGATGCCGAAGAACGCCTCGACCGGCTCCTGCTGCTTGATGAGGACGTTGTACAGAAACGTCCACAGCATCAGCAGAACAAGCAATGTGTTGCGGCGGCGGGTCACGCTCAGCTGACGTTCCACCGGCGTCGATTCCTGGGACATGGTGAGCAATCCACCGTCAATTCAATGGCCGTCCGGAGTACACCGGCAAAGACTGGTCGGGGCCGTCAGAGAATGCTGACCATCGCCTCGGGCAACATGGTCGTGAACGAGACGAGGATGGGAATCCAGATCAGGCCCCACATCACCCAGCTGCGTGCGAAGATCGCGTGACCTTCCAGCGGCCGGATCGGGAAGCTGTACACGAAGCAGTACACGAGAAACAGCGACGACATCATCGAGGCGATCGCGGAATCCCCCGTCGCCGCAAACGCCTGCAGCAGCAGATGGATCAGGTACAGCGAGACGATCACGCAGACGGCAATCCGGCCTCGCTGCCGGTCGTCGCCGATGTACTCGACGTCGGTGGTCATCGGCAGGAACGATCCGGCCCCGGAGAAATAGCCCTGGAGCAGCAGCCCGTCAACGGCCGTATGAATACGCACGCGTAGACCAAACAGTCTGGCGAAGGTGGTGCTCAGCGCCGCGTAGACCAGCAGCGGAGTCGCAGCCAGCAACGACAGCATGGTCACCGAGTACCGCCCACCGGCCGACAGCGCCATTCGGACCGGTTCGTCCTGCTGCGTCAGGATCACGGCAAAGGAGGCGGCCAGACCGACGAATCCGAGAACCAGGCCGGCCGCGGACGACCAGACGGGCCACCAGGCGGCGCGGGCCTGGTCATCGCGTTCGTTCCGGACGGCACCGACCGTCAGGATCCCGTACAGAAACCGGCTGACCGTGCGCGCCATCCGCCGGGTCACAGTCCGGCTCGTGGCCCGCGAGAATGTTCCCAGCGACGTCCGCAGGACATTGGTCGTGCCGGCCCGCAGCAGCCGCCGCAACGTGGTTCGCAGAATGACGGCAATTCCGACCGTCACTTCGGTCCCGGGCCGGCTGTGCCGGACGATGTGCTCGACCTCGTAGCGGAACACAAACAGGAGCGGCAGGAACAGCAGCGCCAGTCCCAGCAGGAACGCGGCCACTTCCGCCAGCAGCTCGAGGGGCGACAACGTCGATGAGGTATCCCGAACCGGTTCAGTCACGCACGTGTTCCGTCAGTTCACACTGGCCCTGCTCCGACGAGAGCTCAGTCGCCGGAGCCAATTCTCAATAGATCCACTGAAACTCGGTCAGGATCGACATGTCGAACAGTTCGGTACTGGAGATCGGCACGCCCATCGAGAAGCCGGTGCTGAACCGCTTCGTCCAGATGTACCGCAGGCCGAGATTCTGGACAGCCACCGAGCCTTCCGCATCGACCACGGTTCCGTTCGGCAGGGTCATCAGTCCGTCGAGAAAGCTCGTGATGATCGTTTCCGATGTCATTACCAGTGCCCAGGACCGACCGACAGGCGGAGAGACCGGATCGGTCAGCAGCACCCGCGTAAAGCCGATTCCCGTGATCAGCACTTCGCCGCCAAAATCGAAGTTTGCTGCTATTGGAAAGTGAAACTTCATGTTGCTGTACATGTACGTGCGTCGGCCCCACCGCCACTGAACCGCCACACCCGGCTCGAGTGACAGGTGCCCGCGGCCCAGACCACGTCGCGGCGTACCGATCGGCGTGTACGTTCGCATCAGGCTCGTGATGACCCAGTTCTCGTCCTGGAGCATGACCGACTTGGCACCGATGACCATGTCCCCGGGACCGGCGGTGTTGCTGTTGTTGAACGGATCGAGCATCGTGATCGGGATCTCGAAAAAGGCCGATGCCGTATCGGATCCCTTCTCGCTGTAGATCGTGATCTGATGAATGTCGAGCTGCGATTCCGTCTGCTTCGGCCCACGCCCGCCGATCTTCGACCACAGATACTCGGACCGGTCGGGCAACTTGTAACCGATCATCGACTTGAAGCGGATGCGGTTCATGTTCGCCGGCACGGCCGGATCGATCTCGAAGAGCGAATGCGGCGACAGCTGAATACCGACCGTGTTGTCGTATCGGTCGAGGATGTCGTCGTTTTCCTGGACGTAGAACTCGGCTTCATAGTTGGCTTCGAGTGCCTGCTGGGCCCGTTCGTAGACGTCGTTCGGCAGCGGGACCGGCTCGAAATACGGTTCGTGAACCGTGCCGGGCTGCTCGACATAGCCGGCCGTCACGAGATCGGGGCCCGACGATTCTTCGAGTGCCGCCTCGAAGTTCGCCGGCACGGCCAGAAGGCTCGTGGTCGGCACGGTCAGGGCCCCCGCCTCCACGATCTCTGATGGAGTTTCGACGGCAACCGGACCGGCAGGCAGAGCCTGTGTCGGCTCCATGCGGGCGGTCGCAGACGCGGGCGCCTCTGCTTCTGTGCCAGACGCAGCCTGTTCTGCAACAACCGAGGACGCGCCGGTTCCGGTCAGTGCCGGTCCGCTCGAACCTGTCGGCTGCAGGGGAGTGACCGGCAGAGATCGCGGTCCTTCGATGCCTGGCAGAGGAGCCATCTCGAGCGGAACATGGCGGACACTGACGACGGTCGGTTCCGGCTCGACGTGAGGCTCTTCCTCGGTCCGTTCTGCGGAGTGAATCGGCTGCTCGACGACCGGTTCCGGCCGAACGAACTCCTCCGGTGTGACATCCGCGACGGGGCTCGTCGCAATCTCGATACGCGGCCGCGAACGGGCACGCTGCGGTCGGACCACAACCGGGGCGACTTCGACGTCGTCGATCTGTGCCGGCTCGGGAATGACCGGCGGTTCAGCCGGCATTGCGGGCCCCGGGTCCTTCGACACCCCAGACGCTGCAGCTGTCGATTCCGGTGGCATGGAACGTTCCGAAGTGTCCACGTCCGATGACGCAGTCACTTCAGCCCTCGCGTTGCCGGGCGCGGGCACAAGCTCACGTGTCGGCTCCGCGTGGATGACACGTGGAGGTTCGTCGGTCGCCGGCGAAACTTCGGTCACGTCTGTTCCGGCTGGTTCGGTCACCACCGGCTCGGCGGGCGTCGTCGGAGGCATGTCCGCAGCGCGCTGCGGCTCCGTGGCCGGGTTCAGCAGGAGCAACGGACGCTCCGATTCCTCGCGCCCGGTCGGGGCCGCTGGTTCGACCTGCGATTCCTCAGAATCCGGTGCAGCAACCCACTCCGGCTGGGAGAACGCGGACGGCTCCGGTTCTTCGACCGGGAGCGTCGGCCGCTGTGGTTTCGGCTGTGTCTTCGGATCGGCCTGCTCGACCGGTGCCGACTCAACAGACTCCGTGACGGCAGGTTGTTCGACTGGCCGCTGCAGGACCGGTTCCGGCCGGGTCGGGACCGGCACGGCGTCGGGGAGTGGCGGCAGCTCGACCGGCTGGTTCGCAATCACCCGTCCGCTGTGCGTCGCTGCGGTCTGTCTGGTGGTGCTTCGAGGATCAGACGGAATGTTCCGCGGATCGGCTTCTTTTGAAGGAGTCTGCTTATAAGCAACCGGCACAATGGCGGCCTGCTCCGTCGTGGTCGTCGTGTCGCGTCGACGGTCTGCAGTGGCGAGGTGCTGACGGGCGGTTGCGGCCAACGTGCTGTTCGGGAAGAACTCGACGACGTGTTCGCGTGCCGTCCGGGCTGCCGCCCCATCCCCGATCGAGTCCAGTGCAGTCGCGACGTCGAGCAGACGGCGAGCCGTTGCCTCGGAGGGAGCATCGAATTGGGCCGCCATGTAGCGAAGACAGGCCGCGTACTTCCGAATGGCGGCGGGCTGACCGGCACCGGCCTGTCTGGCCCGCGACTCGAGGTAGCGTGAGAGCGCCTCCATCGCGACCGCAGCAACTGGCGAGCCCGGATCGCGCTGGCACAATCCCGACGCCTCGGCCAGCAGCTTCTCCCCCTGGGCCGTATCGCCGCGGAGAGCCCGTTCCAGGCGGAGCTGCACGAGCCGCTCAACGGTTGCGACGAACTCGGCCTGCCGGGGCCCGTTGCGATGCGGGAACAGTTCGTTGGCAGCCCGTGCCGCGTTTCGGATCTCTGCTTCCGGATCGGCCGGGGCAGGTGAGGCATCCTGTGTCGGCGGCTGCTTCGTGTTCGCGCCAGGAGATGCGGGGACGGTTGTGGCCGGGGCGGTTTCCGCGTCCACGGTCGCCGTTCCCGGTGAGTTCATTTCGACAGGGACGGACTCCGCTGCGTCGGTTTCCCCTCGGGAGATGTCTTCCGTCACCGTGTCCGACAGCGGAAGGGACTCGACTGGCGATTCGACGGTTGCGGTCTGCGGCTCGTTCTGCCCGGGACCGGTCGCGGGGAGGGATGTCCAGCCGGCGACCGGCGATGTTCGGGTGCTGTCGTCCAAACGACTGTCGCCGTTCGCGGACGCATTCCTCCAGCCGCCCGCGGTCATGAACGGATCGGCGGGGGCATCGAGATCGAGGTTCTGTGCGCGGACGATGGTTCCCGGTGCGATGATGTCCGCCTCGGGCAGGACCAGGCTCGTTTCGAACTTCGAGCGGCCCGGCCAGCGGAAGATCTTCTTGAGGAACGCCGACGGTCCACCGCGACGCGGGCTCGGTTCGCGGCGAGGGACCGCTTCATACCCGGTCTGCTGGATCGGTGCGGTATCGGCCGCTGGAGCCGGAAACAGGACCGGGTCGGGCAGGGGTGGGGGAACCGGATCGGGCTGAACCTCTTCCAGTGCAGGGGGAGGAGCGGTAGCCGGATCGGGCGGATGCATCTGCAGGCAGCGCTCGAGGATGGCACCGGCGAGTTGACGGACGCGCGGCGACTGTTCCCTGGGATGCCCCAGAGCGTTCTGGTCGAGCAGCAGGTCCGACAGTCGCTTGATGACCTGCTGCTGGCAGGCGCAGCTGGTGCACTGCCGACAGACCGGCATGAACTGCCGATGATGCATCTTGAACAGGATACGCGTCCCCGTCAGTGTCGAGCAGCGCAGTTCCTTGCACTGTTTCTGCAGGGCGAGGAGGACGGCATAGCGGACACGTTCAACGGGGTGATCGAGATCGGCAAGAAGGGCCGGAACGAGTTCCGGGTAGCGGTTGCAGTCCTGCTGGCCGAGAAACTCGATGACCTGGATCTTGGCGTCGGCCTCGGCTTCGTCCGCCTGAATCTGGGCGGCGACGGCAGCCGAACTGGGAGCCCCTCCGGGACCAGCCCCGCCGGCCCCCGCTGCGCCACCGGCTGGCGTCGGGCCTCCCGCGGGACCGCCCGCTCCGGGAAGCGGCGGCCCCCCCGCTGAGGGGGGAGCGAGTCCGACCATCTGGAGGGCCGGCAGCATGATGGCTTTCTGAAGACCTGCGAAGAGGGGGAGTTCCCCAATCGAGACCAGCGTCTCGTGCAGGTGCTCGTGGACTTCGTGAACGCCAAGGAAGTCCCAGATCGACGGCTTACAGCAGCCTTTGGCCGTGTTGATCGTCAGGCCGGACGTGTCCGTCAGGGCGTCGAGCGTTTCCTGGGCAGCTTCCGGGACCGGCTGGTCGGCCCCGGGCAACGCGGGAAACTGTGCATGAGCCGGGCCGGCGCCCATCAGGACGATCAGCAGCCCGCCACACAGAAGGATCAAACGCTGGACGATCGGAGTCGGCATATTTGCTGGCTGTCAGGGATGTGGGACACCCCGGTCGATTGTCGTCAGACGCGGGAGCGAGTGCCGTCGCGGCACGGCGATCCCGTTCTTCCCTAATCGTCACAGCCAGACGCCAGTCTCGAATTTGTTCGGTGAATCGACGATTTATTTTCAAGAATCCGGCGCAGAGACACGACAGAAAATCGCCGATTGATGTTGACACGCAGGTTCAGGTCCGGATGACGAAGCGGACGTCGTCGACGGGATGTTCGCGCATCCGTTCATTTCCCAGCCAGCTTTCCCAGCCCAGCCGCGTCCCCATCGCTTCCTCTCCCGAGAGCCGGAAGCCGGGGACCTCATCGGGCGCGAGCATCGGACGGACTTCGAAGACAAACTCGAAGCCGACAAAGTGCCGCACCAGTCGGTTGAGCGGTTCGAACTGACTCCCTCCGGGGAGATGCTCCCGGAACCGTTCGAGGCTCAGCGGCCCGATTCGGATGAGGAAGCTCGTCTGCGTTACCGGAACGGACTCGCCGAGCAGCACGCCCTGTCCGAGGCGCAAGGCCCCTTCTGGTGATGACGTCAGCCGCCAGCGGTGTTCGGGCAGCAGCCGCGTCTTGCGGGGAAAGAACTGCTGGATCTCAACCGTGCAGTCGAGGATATCGGCCAGGACATTCTGCAGCGCGATTGCGGGCCGGCGATGATTGCCGAAGATCGCCGAGTAGTACAGCAGGATGTTCTCGTCGAAACCGTGCGGGCGGGAGTGCGACCCCAGACCGACGAGGCGGCGCAGACACTTCGTGAACGGGTCCGCGCTGCGACTGGCGGGATCGTCACCGGCGGAACGGTCGTTGGCGGCTCGCTCGTAGTCGACGTAGGGGCGGTACTTCTCCCAGCCGCGAACCAGCAGCGTCATCAGACGGTGGTGGAACACGTCGAGATAGTCGCGCAGCGTCGTGTCGCCGTCGCGGAGCCGCTCGAGGATCAGAGCCGTGTAGTGTGGCGGGAGAACTCCCTGCGAACCGGCCAGCGCCATGAACGTGGTCACGATTTCGTCAGGGACGTCGGCGTCGGGACGGCCGTTGCGAGGCACCGTCGATGCCGGCAGAAAGGCTCCTCGAATGGCGGCACGGTACCGGACATGCCCCTCCCTGTCCTGGCGATCGGCGTCCTGACTGTTGTGGCTGTCGTCCAGGAGTGTGCGCAGCTGTCCCAGCAGTCGGGCGAGCTGAAAGAACTCGACCGGCTGGTCTCCTGAGGTCAGTTCGCGAATCAGATCACGGAGCGCTCGCCGCTGCTGATCGGCCACTCGCCAATCTCCTTCCCGTCATCGAACGTCGCCCGCAGCCTGAGAAACGCATTCTGCGAAGCAAACCGGGCCAGAAAGTGCTTGAGGACCAGCGAGAACAGATAGTGTCCGCTGGTCGTCTGAGGGGTTCGCCGGAATGTGACCGATACTTCGAGTCCATGGCAGACCATGCTCTGATGGACGATGCCAGTCACGCGACGAAATCGCACGTCATGAATCGTGTCGATCAACGCCTTGCCGAGCGAGTCGTGGTCGTTCAGATACGCCCCGAGAACCGACCGGAGTGCCGCCGCTCCCGCCTCTCCATCGGCCACCGCCAGGACATCGGGCACGAGCTGGGAAATCTGGTCCCAACCGGCGGCTCCCAGCGGTGAGTGCCGCGCGGGCGTCGGCTGCGACAGGCACCGGCATTCGTAGATCGAGGCCGACTCCGGCTGAAGGACGACGCCCGCACCACCGTGGTCCAGTTGTTGCGGCAGGTCGCTGTTGGAGCAGATCGCGTCCGAGAAGATCAGGCACTCCGGCAGTTTGACCGTCGCGCCGTGGGCATCGACGAAGCGGAGCGTAACGCGGTCACGCCGCGCGCCAATCACGGTTGTTTCGTCGGTCACCGGCTCCCAGTAGGCGGGGGGATCGTCGATGTCGGTCGCCTGCTGCAGCGAGTGCAGCCGGGGCAACTCGAACTGCTCGTCATCTTCGTTGCGGATGTACAGCCGACGCACTTCGTGCAGCTGATAGGCTGCGGGACTTGTCGAGTCGACGGCCAGCGTGACACGGCTGGAGCGGTCCGGAACTTCGGTCGCCTCGGTCGTCATCGAGAACAGGTTGACCGCCGGACAGCAATTCAGACGAATCATCTCGTCCGAGAGATGGCGGGGCAGGGCCGCGGAAGTCGTATCCAGATAGATGTCGATGTCGGCACTGGTGCCTTCCGAGTGGCGCAGCGCCTGCGAGAGTCCACGAATCTCGACGTACAGGAACTTCTCGACAAAGCAGAAAAACTCGAACAGGATCCGTTCGCAGTCCAGTGCCGCGCGATGCTCGAAGAGTCGGTCGTCCGGTTCGAATCCCACCGGATGCAGGATATCGGGCGGCAGCCATGTGGGGCGGGCATCTTCCGGACGAACGGCAACCTGCAGTGTGGAACTGAGCAGCGTTTCGTAGAGTGTGAGCGCCTCGTCGGTTTCTGCATCGAAGAAGAGACGCAACCGATCGAACCTGGGAATCTGGTCGAATGTCATGCTCGACGTGAGCGTTCTCAGGGAGAGTCGCAGCGCGCAGCCCGCGTTGGACGAGGGTCCGAACTGATCGGGAAACGGCGGGTGAACCAGCGTCGCATCGACCAGTTCGATCGGCCAGAGGATGGTTTCCTCTGCGGTCCGGAACCGGCAGGGGATGCCGTCGATCATTTCGGAGTCCAGCAACGTCCCCCGCTCGACGCGTGTCCCCTCCATTTCGGGAGGCTGCTCTGCAGAGACGACGAACTCGACGGTCGTCAGGGAAGGTACTGACTCGAGGTAGGGCGTGCTGGCCAGGTGAATCAGTGGATGCAGGATCTGCGGAAACTGGTCGAGCAACCGCTGTCGGGTCCGCGCCGAGAGAAACGCAAACGACTGCACCAGCCGGCGCACCTGCGGATCGGAACCCCCGTCGCTGCCGTGCCGCAGCCGACTGGCAATCTTCGGATGCGCCTGCGCAAACTCGTTGAGCAGTTCCTGCACCCGTGCCATTTCGGAGCTGACGGCGTGAACGTACTGGGAATTCATACGGGCAGGTTACCTTGCAGCCGGACGCGGGGAGACGGCCCGCGGTCGGTGTTTCTCAGCGGTTGATGCGTTCGGCATCGAGGGGCACCAGCACCTGGATCGTCCGCTCGGGGGATGCGGGTTCGGACTGCTGCAGCAGGACCGTCGCCGGCGGATCGCCCCCGGGGACCGCGAACCGGGTGGTAAAGATCCCCTGGCTGGCATTGTACGTGTTGCGGGCAAAGGCAATGGAATCCTGGGGGACGCAGCTCCACTGTTCGATCCCCGGAGCAACATTCTCCAGGACGAACGTGAGCGTCACCACCGACATGTCCACATCGTCGATCCGCTGAAGCTGGCGCTCCCGGCGGGTCAGCAGCACCTTGTCGGCAACCGTCCGTGTCTCGAACTTCCTGCTCCAGTCGAGGGACACCGGAATCCGCCGGGTCGGGAGCTGGTTCCACGCCACGCGAAGCTGAAACGCATCCGCCGCAGCCGGCCAGCCGTCGATCGCGATCCGCCAGGCGGGAAATGCCTCGGAGCCGACGTTGGGAGGCAACTGGGCAGCGACCCAGGTCTCACCCGGCTCGTTGTCGGACATGGCCGTAATCGTCGCCGAGACCGGAAGGATGTCGCCGGAAAACGTCGTCGAGGGATGCAGTCCGAAGTCCACCACGAGCTGGTCGCCCAGCAGCTGGGTTTCGAGCACAACCAGATCGGGACGGCTGTCGGAGCCGGGAACAAACTTGACGGCCCGTTCCTCCGGAGGCGATGCGTACTCGAGTGACGCCGAATCGTAGACCAGATCGTGCAGTTCGCCCGGCAGCACGCGGATCGTGCGACTGGCCAGCACGCTCTTGCCGGGAGCGAGAATCTCGACGTCATAGGTACCGGCCGGCAGCTCCACCGCCTGTGCGCCGGCTGCAAAGTGCGGCTCATCGTGAATCGTCTGGCCGCGCTGCGAAACACGGAAGCCGGGCAGGCCGGCAAGACCGGCCAGTTCCTGCAACATGCTCTCGGCGGTCTCGGCGGTGACGCAGCGCCCCGCGGGAGCACTGGCCCGTGCAATCTCCTTGAGCTGAACGTAGTCCGCAAATCGCTCGACGTCGTACCCGATCGCGTTGATGCGGATCCCTGTCCCCTGGAACGCCTGCGTCAGCTCGTCGAGGCCCGGCTTCTGACCGGCCAGGGCCCAGTTGTCGGCACCGTCCGAAATCAGCACGATTTCGCGGCGACCCTCAGTGACGTTTCCGAAGTCGTCGCGGGCCTGCAGCAGAGCGTTAAAAATCGGACTGTGGCCGCGAGGAGCAATCTGCGGAAGAACCTTCTCCAGTCGCGTTCTGTTGAACGGACCGATCGGCAGCAGCCGCTCGGTGTCGACGTGAGCTTCAGGGTCGTTAATGTCGGCAACGCGGTGACCGAAGACCCGGATCCCGACCTGGACGTTGCCGGACTCGGCGAACTCGGCAAACCGCCGTAGCACATGCTTCAGGTCGGCAATACGGGGCTGGCCGCTCTCACCGGCGAATCCCATGCTGCGGGAACAGTCGAGAATGAACAGCAGCCGGAGCGGGTCGTTCGAAACACGTCGCGAACGGAGCAGAAGCTTGCCCGGACCGACATTCTGCTTCCGATACGCGATCGTCGCCCCTTCGAGGCCATCGACAAACGCCATCGGGAACGTGCCGCGGATCCGGTGGCCGCGGAAGCTGACAGTCGTCGCCAGTGACATCCGCTTGTCGGTCGAAGCCGACTCCGGGCGGGTCACGAGGAACTTCACGCCCTCTGCATCGGCAGCCCCGACAGGACGCTGCGGAGGATCCATATGGACGGCAGCCGTACCGGCCGGAAACTTCTCTCTCTGCTTGACGCCCAGTTGCAGCGGCGCGAAATCGGTCGCCCGAAAGACGACTTCCGATGGTGTCGCGACCAGTCCGGTCGACTGCAGGAGAGCCTGATATCCGCTCAGCTTGTTTCGCAGACGATCGAGTTCCGGCTGCAGCCCGGCCTCGAGCTGCGCTGTGGGGGGAGCGGCATCGTCGCCGCCAACCGAAAAGGCCCGCAGCAGTTCCTTCGCATTGACCAGACGGAGCGCCGCGGCCACATATTCGCCGGCCAGTTCCTGTGAGTACGGCGGGGCATTCTCATCCACGCTGCCGTAGAAGTCATCTGCGGTGCGGTCCGCCTGGACCAGCAGCCAGTCGGCAAGCAACTGAGTGCGGAGGAGAATCGTCGGCGAGAAGACCGACAGATCGGTCCCCAGATCGCGCGGCAGCAATCGAAACGCCACATCGGCCCGCTGCAGTTCACTGGTCTCGGCCCCCGAAACGGTCGCGGTGTCGACCAGCTCGAGCACCTCCTGCCATGACGTGCCGTCCTCCTCTTCGTCGTCGACGAGATCGGTGACGTCCGGTGCATCATCGAGGAAGGGCAACCGTCGCAGACGCCAGAGCAGCTGCGCGATGAACTGACGGTGTTCGGACCGCTGCTCGGCCGCTGCCGGCTTGTCCTGCTCGTCCGCCTTGCTGACACGTTCGCTCAACCGGTCTGCCAGCTGCATTCGCAGGCGAGCCGCGGACTCCGGCGTCACCGGATCGCTCTTGCCCGCTCCCAGCGTCAGGAAGGGAAGCGTCAGTGCCGCGTCGATTCGGCGCCAGGTGGCGGCGTTGGCGGGCCAGAGGCGCGGCTGTGCGAGATCGGCGGCATAACGGGTCCGTCCGCGATGCAGCTGACTGAGCTGCAGTTCGAGATCGGCAAGTGTCAGTGCGATCGTGTCGATCTGCTGCTGCAACTGTTCGTCGGTCAGAGTCGCAGGCTGGACGAGCAGCTGCAGTGTCAGGTCCTCGAGACCTCCAATGAGGTGACGGACTTTCTGAGCGGCCAGCAGCGGGAACCTGGTGCCGGCCACCTGGGCCGATCCGTCCTCCGCGTCGTCCGAGGTATCGCCTGCCTGACCGTCCTCGGGGAACATGTCGACCAGCAGCTGCTCGGAGCGTGCCAGGAAAGCGATCCAACCGGGGAGTTCCGCGAGCAGTCTGTTGCGCATCTCGAACGCTGCCGAGAGCGTCTGCTTCGTCGCATCCAGGTCGTCGAAGCCGGTCTCGTCGGCCGCGGGGCCCGGAAAGCGTTTACCGACGGAGAGCGGCTGGCCGCTTCCAAGCAGAAACGCATCCTCTCGAATCCGCCGCTGCGTATCGGCCCGCATCAGCAACCGGGTCAGCCACGGTCCGGCCTGCGGGGACCGGGGAGCAACAATGTCTTCGGCACGTTGTCGCAGCTTGACGATACGGGCCAGTCGTTCGTGATTCTCCAGCGCTGCCCCCTGCTGATCCGCTGACTGCTCACTCCCGATCAACCGGAGAAAGTGCAGTATGGGAGGCATGGGGGACGCATTCTCGGCGGCCGCGTCGTTGAGCCGGTCGAGTGCCGACGCGAGCGCAGCGGGATCCTCGATCACCTGTCGGGGAAGATCGCGCAGATCGTCGAACGGTCCGGTCACCAGTGGACTGCCACGGATCTCGGGCCAGTCACTTGCACAACACCCGCCGAGGAACTCCGCCGGTGCAGGTGCGCTGGTGCGCATCAGACGCACGATGGACCGGTGCGTGTCGAGCAGCGCCGCCAGGCCGGAGTTCAGCCGCTCGAGCGTCCGGCTGGAGCTCTCGTAGTCTCCCTGCTGGAAGAGGCGCTCTGCGAGAATCAGCTGGTTCTGGATCGCGTTCCATTGCACCGGAGCCCACTCCCAGGGAGCGGCGACGCGGGCCGAGAGCTCCGCGTAGCGGTGCCAGGCCTGCTCGAGTTCGGCAGCGTTCTGGGAGCGCGACACACTCCCTGCGGCCAGTCCCGGAGACGGCACGCGCTGACGGACGCGACTGACGGTCACCTCGAACTCGTCGGCTTCCTGACCGAACGCGAACAGCAGCGGCCGCTGCCGGGCAAGACAGAATTCGGTGGCCCAGCGCTGCATCTGGTCGTCGAGGTACCGATACAGTTCGGCGAGGTTGACGCGGTCGTTTCTGCGTCCGGTCGTTTCGGCCTCACCGGAGACTCCGCGCAGAAAGAAGTTGCCGAAGACGGTTCCGCCTCCGGTGTGCATCGGCCAGGAGGCTTCGCCCGGATGAGAAGAGAGCAGTACGAACAGCCCACGGGTTTCGCTGCGATCGAGGCTATCGAGCAGATCCCGGACCGCCTCGACGAAACGACCGGTCCGCGTTCCGAAGTACGGGTGGACGCCGGGCCGCTGGCAGTCGAGGACGAGCAGTTTCTGACTGGCCCGTGATTCTGCCAGGGCGCGCACGATCGTCGCGACGGGAACGAGCTGGGCAGTCGGATCTTCGTCCGGATCGAAACCGTCCGGGATGAGCCAGGGGACGAGTGTCTGTTCGCCCGGCTCCGCGTCGGCAGCGGGCAGCGCCACCCCGGTCGCGTTCACGTAAACGATGGTGCGGGACGGCTGCCACGGGAAGAGAGTCAGCCGGCTGGGACGGTGGCTCTCGATGCCGCGGATCAGGGCCTGGAACT